>Ga0209839_10000508_pt1 | contig 19626 bp, 19 predicted proteins | sample OrgsoiDNA2013050_FD_185800 | JGI IMG/M metagenome (GOLD analysis project Ga0209839, IMG submission 185800) | Permafrost soil microbial communities from the Arctic, to analyse light accelerated degradation of dissolved organic matter (DOM) -... | ecosystem: Environmental > Terrestrial > Soil >... | reverse complement strand
CGTGAACTGGGCTCCGGTGGCACTGCCCGTGGTCGCGGACGCCCCCGATGAGGATCCGCAGGCGGCGATCCCGAGCGCGAGTCCAACCGCGATCAGGATGGTCGTGAGCGCGCGAGCACCAGGAAGACGATGGGCGATATACGACATCGGGCGTGACTCCTAGACAGGGGAAAGTAGCCGAGTTGTAGCGGTCCGGATGTCAGCTCTTCGTAAGCGCCGCGGCGGCGCGCCCGGCTTCACGAGATGACAACACAGCAGCCGGCAGATCCACGACCACCTCCAAGCCGCCGGCGCGGCGGGCCTTGATCTCGGCGTGGCCGCCGCTGGCCTCGGCCACGGAGCGCACGATCGAGAGCCCGAGTCCGAACCCGCCAACCGACCGGTCGAGCCGCCGGAAGGGCTCCAGCAGCTTGACCGCCTCGTCGGGATCGATCGGCGGACCGCCGTTGGCCACCGTCAGGCGGACGCGACCGCGCTCCGCCCGGGTGTGGATGACCAGGAACCCGTGCCGCTCGTTGTAGCGAATCCCGTTGTCGAGCAGATTGGCGATCAGGCGCTCGAACAGGCGCTCGTCGCCGATCGTCGGAGCCGGCGCCAGGTCGGCCCTCAGGTCCACCTCGGCGGCCTGCGCTCGCGCGCGCATGTCGGTGACGCAATCCCCCGCCAGCACGGACAGGTCGACGCGCTCACCGCGGCCGACGGCGCCCTCGCTGCGGGCCAGCGTGAGCAGCGACTCAATCAGCCGCTCGCAGCGGTCGACCGTCTCGCGCACCGCCCCGCCCATGGCTCTCAGATCATCGGTGCTCGCGCCCGGGTCGGCCAGCGCCACGTCAACCTCGGTGCGCATGATCGCCAGCGGCGTGCGCAGCTCATGCGACGCGTTGGCGACGAAATGCCGCTGGCTGGCGAAGGCCGAGTCGAGCCGTCCGAGCATGCCGTCGAAAGTGTCGGCCAGCTCCTTGAGCTCGTCGGCCGGGCCGGTCAGGGCGATCCGCTCGCCCAGGTTCTGTCCCGAGACCCGGCGTGCGGTGGCGGTGATGTCGCGCAGCGGGCGCAGTGCCCGCCCCGCCAGCAGCCAGCCCGCCCCCACCGAGATCATCGTCATCACCCCAAGCGCGAACAGGTACTCGACCACGAGCCGGTGCAGCGCGTCGCTCAGCAACTGCGCGCGGACGGCCTCGGCGACGCTGGTCTCCGGAGCGCCGGGGGTGAACCCCAGCGTGCGGCCGAAGAACGGTGCGCCGGAGGGCGGGGCCAGGCCGAGCCGCCTGAGCTCGGCGCGGAAGCGGCCCGGCGAGCTGACGTTGTGGCGCACCAGTGCGTAGCCGATCGTCAGCAGGACCGCTCCCGTGATCAGGAACACGATTCCGTAGGTCGCGGTGAGGCGCAGCCGGATGGTGGGCGCGGGACTCGCCACGTTCACCTGCGGCCGACGGGAAGCGGGCGGCCTGCGTGTTCGAGACCTCTTCGACCCTGGAAAAGCCATCACGCCAACCTGTACCCGACTCCGATCACGGTCTCGACGACCGCAGGGTCTCCCAGCTTACGCCGCAACGTCATGATCGTCATCCGGACGACGTTGGTGAACGGATCGATCTGCTCGTCCCACACCCGCTCGAGCAGCTCCTCGGCCGAAACGGTGGCGCCCTCTGCGGACATCAGCGCCTCCAGCACCGCGAACTCCTTGCGCGCCAGCTCGAGCGTGTGGCCGCCCCGCTCGACGTGGCGGCGAGCCGGGTCGAGCACGATGTCGGCATGGGCCAGCACCGGCGGCCGGCTCGGTGCTGCCCGGCGCGCCAGGGCGTGGATCCGGGCCACAAGCTCCGCGAACCGGAACGGCTTGGGCAGGTAGTCGTCGGCGCCGAGCGACAGGCCCTCCACCAGATCCTCGAGCGCCCCGGCGGCGGTCAGCATCAGGATCCCCGTCTCCGGGCGCTCACCGCGCACGGCTCGGCAGACCTCATCGCCGTGGATCCCCGGCAGGTCGCGATCCAGCACCACAACGTCGTAGCGGACCACTCGAGCCTTGATCAGGGCATCCGATCCATCGGGTGCGACGTCAACCGCCATCCCCTCTCGGCGAAGGCCGCGCGCGATCGCGTCAGCGAGTCGCTGCTCGTCTTCGGCAACCAATACACGCACCCTTGCCAGCATGACGAGGCCACCATAAGAACTGCGTAAGAGCGGAAATCCGGCTCGGACCAGCCGACTTGCCACCGGCGGCGCGCATATAGTCGCGCGGTGGCGATCACCCGGCTCAGCGCTGCCCTGCACTGCCGCGACGGCGAGGTCTGACGACGCTGAGGGGCCGGCCGGGACCGCTGGTGCTGCTGGCGATCGTGTCGCTGCTCTCGCTGGCGGCGCGCTTCGCCTTCCTCGGCGACCCCTGCCACGACCCGTGCCGCTCGGCCTCCGACCACAAGCTCGTCTTCGACGAGGTGTACTACGTCAATGCGGCGCGGAGGATCGCCGGCGTGCCCGTCCCGGCCGACATGCCGTACTCCAGCGCGCCCGCTGGCCTGGACCCCAACGCTGAGCACCCGCAGCTGGCCAAGCTGGTCATCGCCGGGTCGATCGAGCTGTTCGGCGACCGGCCGCTGGCGTGGCGGCTCGGGAGCCTGATCGCCGGGTCGCTGGCGATCCTGGGGTTGTTCGCGCTCGTGCGCGCCGCCGGCGGCGGCCGGTGGCTGGCGCTCGGGGCCGCGACGCTGATGGCCGCCGACAACCTGCTGCTCGTTCACGGGCGGATCGGGACGCTGGACATCTATGTGCTGGCGCTGATGCTGTGGGCCGCCGTGGCATATCTGCGCGGCCACCCGATCGTCGCCGGGACGCTGCTCGGAGTCGGCTCCTGCGTCAAGCTCGTGGCCCCCGACCTGCTGCTGGTGCTCGCCGGCATCGAGGCGGCACGCCTGTGGATGGCGCGTCGCGCGCGGCGCCGTGCGGGCGGCCTCGAGGCGGAGACCCAGCCCCCGCCCGGGACCGCCGGAGACAGCGCCGCCGTCGGCCCCCACCTGCTTCGGTTCGGCTCCTGCGCGGTCACGGCGGCGGGCGTGTTCGCGGGGCTGCTGGCGCTGCTCGATCGGATCGCCCCTCCGTATGACCCGACCAAGAGCGCCAGGGTCGGCGGCGGCCCGTTCGCGCACCTGAGCCACATGCTCGCCTTCGCCGGAGCCCAGGTCAGCCGCCACGGTCCGCGCGGAATCGCCTCCTATCCGTGGCAGTGGTTCGGAGACTACAAGGCGATCGTGTACCTCAACATCGTGCCCGGCCACCCGGCGCCGGGACTCGAGCGCATCCACCCCGAGGCGCACTTCCTGGGAGCGATCAGCCCGCCGATCCTGCTGCTGGCGCTGCCGGGACTCGCCCTGGCCGCCTGGAGCCTGCGCCGCGCCGGCGCCGACGGCCAAGGCGCCGGCGGCCAAGCCGGCGGCGCGGACATCTCCGGGCTCGTGGCCCTGGCCTGGGTGCTGGGCACGTTCCTGCCCTTCGAGCTCGCGAGCCTGATCGGGCAGCGCACGAGCTACCTCTACTACATGGTGATCGTGATGCCCGGCATCTACATCGCGGTGGCGCGGCTGGTCGCCCATCCCAGAGCGCCACGGTGGCTGGTCGGCCTGTGGATCGCCGCCGTGGCCGTCGCCGTGGTGCTCATGTACCCGTTCATGCCACTGCCCTGAGTGGGCGATGGGCCGACGCGACGGGCCCACCCCCGGCGCCCCCTCAGAGCTGCGCGGCCTCGCGCTTGAGCACGTCCCACGCGATCTGCACATCGGCCTCGGTGGTGCGCATCTGGCCGACCGCGAGCCGGAGCACGTAGCGGCCGTTCAGCACCGCGTGAGAGATGAAGATCTCGCCGCCTGCGTTGACGCGCTCCAGCAGCCTGCGGCTGCGCTGGTCGGATCCCTCGAGTCGGAAGCAGACCACCGAGAACGTTCGCGGGGCGCACAGCTTCCACCCCGCCTGGTCGCGGATCCAGCCCTCGAACAGCGACGCCAGCTCGATCCCGGAGCGGATGTGCGCCTGCAGTCCCGTGCGGCCGTGGCAGCGGAGCACCGCCCACAGCTTGAGCGCGCGAAAGCGCCGGCCCAGCGCCGGCCCGTACTCGCTCAGCGACAGCGCGTCCTCGGCGTCCGGGGTGCGCAGGTACTCCGGGATCAGGCTGAAGGCGTCCCGGAGCTGCTTGGGCCGGCTGGTCCACAGCAGCGAGCAGTCCATCGGAGTGAGCATCCACTTGTGGGCGTTGACGACCAGCGAATCGGCCCGCTCCACGCCCGCGAACGCCCACCGGTGCTCGGGGCACACCATCGCCGAGCCCGCGTAGGCCGCGTCCACGTGCATCCAGGCGCCGGAGCGCTCGCAGGCGTCGGCGATCGCCGGCACCGGGTCGACCGACGTGGTCGCCGTGGTGCCCACGGTCGCCACCACGACCGCCGCCCGGTCGAGGTCACGCAGGGCCTCGGGCCGGAGCCGGAAGTCCTGGTCGCACTCCACCTTGTGCAGGCGCATCCTCAGCATCCGCGCGGCCTTCTCGACCGACGAGTGCGCCTGCTCGGAGCACAGCACCAGATCGCGACCGGTGGCCTCGCGCGCGGCGATCAGCGCCGCCAGGGTCGAGGTCGATGCGCTGTCCTCGATGTGGCCGTGCCAGCCGGCAGGCAGCCCCAGCAGGTCTGCGACCCACTCCAGCACCACGCCCTCGAGCTCGGTCGCCGCCGGTGCCGTCCGCCACAGGATCGCGACCGAGTTGAGCGTCGCGGCCACGAGCTCGGCCAGGATCGCCGGCTCTGACGCACTGGTGGCGAAGTACGCGAAGTACCGGGGGTGCTGCCAATGAGTGACCCCGTCGAGCAGCACGTCGTCGAGGTCGCGCAGCACAGCCGCGAACGGCTCGCCGTCCTCAGGCGCGGTGCTCGGCAGCCGCGCCCGGATCTCACCCGGCGCAACCTGTGCCAGCACCGGCAGCTCCCCGACCCGCTCGAGGTAGCTCGCCGCCCACTCGAGCGCGGCGAGCCCGTCGGTCCGCAGGTCGCCGGCGGGCCCGGTCACACGACCGCAGCCGCGCCGAACTGGTAGGTGACGCCGGTCATCTCCTCCGAGATCTCCCACAGCCGCCGCCAATCGCTCTCGTTGTACGCACGTGAGATCGCGGTCACGATGTGTGGGTGGCCACGCTGCTCCAGGAAGCCCTCCGGCCCCACGAAGGTGCCGCTGGGCAGATCGGCGACGGTCGCCCCGTACAGGGTTGGTAGCGCGCCCATGTCGGCGCTCTGGGCCAGGACACGGTTGGTGACGGCCATGATCGCCTTCTCGTAGAAGGCGCTCGGCCCGGCGAACTGGAGGTTGGTGGCGGCGTAGCCCGGGTGGGCGGCGACGCTGAGGAGTCCGGTGCCCGCGGCGGTGGCGCGGCGGGCGAGCTCGAAGCAGAAGAGCAGATTCGAGAGCTTCGACTGACCGTAGGCGCGCCAGTTGTTGTAGTGACGTTCGCCCTGGAGGTCATCGAAGTTAATCTTCCCGATCCGGTGGGCGCTGCTGGACAGCGTGACCACGCGCGGCTTCGGGGCGCTCATCAGCGTCGGCAGCAGCAACCCGGTGAGCGCGAAGTGGCCGAGATGGTTGGTTCCGAACTGCGACTCGAAGCCGTCGACCGTCAGGCGCCGCGGCGGCGCCATCACGCCGGCGTTGTTGATCAACAGATCGATCGAATCGTGCTCGCCGGTCAGCCGGGCCACGAAGCCCCGCACCGAGGCGAGATCGGCAAGGTCGAGGGCCCGCACGTCGAGATCGGCCCCCGGGACCTGCGCCTGGATCTCGGCCTCCGCGCGATCGCCCTTGGTGGTGTCCCGGCAGGCGATCACCACGTTGGCTCCGGCGCGGGCGAGCTCGCGGGCGGTGACCAGCCCGAGGCCGCTGTTGGCGCCGGTCACGATCGCCACCCGCCCAGTCTGATCTGGGATGTCGCCGGCGTTCCACTTCCTGGGCATTACGGCCCTCCTGTTCGGAGTCGGACGGTTGCTGCGCGAGCGACGGGGATCGTGCTACCGGCTCGGCACCCGGCGCTCGACGGAAGCGGAGTACGCGCCGGAGCGGAACTGGAGGATCGGGTCCGCCGAGAGCTCGATTCCATCCGTCACGCGAGTGGGATCGAAGATCAGCACATCCCCGCCGGTCTCGCGCTCGGTCTCCAAGCCGCTGACCTCGAGGGTACCGGCGATCACCCGCGGGCGTTGATCCGGCCATTGCGCCGTCGGATCGTCGACCGGATCGCCGTCGGCCGCGATCTGCAGCTCCAGCGTGAACTGCGCCGGACCGCGGGCGAGCCGCTCGCGGAGCTCGTGTTGAAGGTAGTCGCGGCCGAGCCGCTTGGCCGCGAGCGGGGACAGCGAGCGAGCCGGGGCCTGAGGCACCCATGTGTAGCGCACGTAGTGCGCACCCCCGTCGCCGTCGATCCAGCGGAAGGCGTGGATCGCGTAGTAGGGAACCGCGGCGTAGCTGACCGGCGGCCGGAGCGCCGCCGCGTTGGCCGGGAGACCGCGGATCGCAGCCGGATTGCGAGCCAGGAAGCGGGCGAACTTGAACGGCATGGCGAGGCCCGGGTGACTGGCGTGCATCAGCTCGACGAACCCCTCCGGCCTCCGGCTCGGGAACCGGGGGGCGGTCTGCGCGACGATGTCGGTGCGCGATCCGTCGGGCAGATAGAGCTTGACGGCCAGCCCGCGGACGTCGGGAGCGTAGTCGGGCGCCTGCGGGTCTCCGCCGCCGTTGGAGAACCGGATCGTGGCCGGGACCGGCTCCCCGCGCAGGTGCGCGGCCCGGGTCATCGCCGCGCCCGCCGGCGCGGCGGTGAACGTGCCCCTGCACAGGGTGCCCTTGGCATGCAGCGCCCGGTAGCCCGGGTGCCGGCCGAAGACCTCGTTTGCGGCGTCGACCGCCTGGCCGGGCGTGATCGTCACGGACGCGAACCCTTATCCGGTGACGCGAAAGTCGATCCCGGCTCGCTGCAGGCGGTCGAACAGGGGCTGGCCCATGGCCACCGCGGGCGTGATCTGACCCGCGCGGTCGGGCAGCTCGTCGTGGGCCAGGCACAGCGCCGACTCCGAGAGCATCTTGGCCGTCTCGCCGTATCCAGGGTCTCCGCCGCTCACCTCGGTGACCAGGTGCCGGCCGCCCGCATCGGCGACGAAGCGGACGTTGAACCATGCCTTGCGCCGCTGCTCGGGAGTCGGGCCCTCGCCCGGGCTCTTCAGCTTCAGCAGCAGATCGCGCGTGGGCGGCAGCTGCGCCAGCGCGATCGCCGCAGCCGCGCCGCCGAGCAGCCCGGCCAGCTGCGGCGCGCGCTTGACCACCAGGTAGTGGCCGTAGGTGAAGTCGGGCCCGTAGCACTCCAGTGCCCGGGCCGAGCGGAGCACGGTCTGCGGGTCGATCGAGGGGAACGGGACGACCCACCCGCCGGCGTCGGGATTGCGTCCCGGAGACCCGGTCACGCCCTTCACGCGGCGGCCGACGGGCTTGGACTCGAGCCTGCGCCGCTCGGACGCGCACCGCGCGGCCTGGCGCAGGCGGGCAAAGGCATTGATGGCCGAGTGGTAGGTGCCGCCCGAGAACGTTCCCCCGGCCCGCACGAAACCGTCGATCCGGATCGGCACCCCGTCCGGCAGCTGCCCCACGGTGTGAAGGACGCCGAGGTCGTAGGGAATCGAGTCGAAGCCGCAGGAGTGAACGATCCGGGCGCCGCTGGCTTGCGCCTGCTCGTGGTGGCGCAGCCACATCAGGTCGACGAACTCGAGCTCGCCGGTCAGATCGACGTAGTCGGTTCCGGCCGCGGCGCAGGCGGCCACCAGTGGCTCGCCATAGTGGATGTATGGACCCACCGTGGTGATCACGACCCGGGTGCAGTCGGCGATCGCCCGGATCGAGGCGCCGTCACCGATGTCCGCCTGCAGCAGCTCCATCTCGGCGCAGCCGGGGTTGATCTCGGCCAGCCCGCGCCGGACCTGTTCGAGCTTGGCCTGGTTACGGCCGGCCAGCGCCCAGCGCGTCTGCTCCGGCGCATGGCCGGCCAGATACTCCGCGGTCAGGCCGCCGGTAAAGCCGGTGGCGCCGAACAGGACGATGTCGTATGCCCGCTCGGTCATCAGTCCGGCACCTCACGGGCGAGCGCCATCGCCTCTTCCAGCGTCACGCCCGCCTTCGCCGCCAGCCAGCAGGCCACAGGCGCGGCGACCCGCTCGGAGGCGTGGGCGGCGACGCCGGCCAGCCCGAGCACGGCGTCGAACTGGTCCGCGGTCGGCGGCTCGGTGCCAAGCTTGGCGGCATAGGCCGAGATCCAGTCGGTGGCGTTCATGGGCGCGGGACGGGCCGGATTTATCGGCCGCGGCGGGGGGACTCTAGCGCGACCGAGATCCGGCTTGTTGACAGAATGCCAACTCAGTCACCGCACGCTTCCCCGGCGCCCGCTGCCGAACCCGGCCGCAACCGCCGCACCCAAGACCATGGAGGAAACCCGCATGAAGGTTCTCGACGGCAAGGTCGCGATCGTCACCGGCTCGGCCCGGGGAATCGGCCGAGCCACGGCCGAGCTGCTCTCCGAGCACGGTGCGCGGGTGCTGATCAACGACCTCGACGGCGAGGTCGCCGAGCAGACCGCGGGTGAGATCGCGGGCGAGACGCTGGTGTTCGCCGGCGATCTGACCCGGGAAGGAGTCTGTGACCGACTCGTCGAGACGGTGATCGGTGAGTGGGGCAAGGTCGACATTCTGGTCAACAACGCCGGCTACACGCTCGACGCGCCGCTGCACAAGATGAGCGACGAGTGGTACCAGCGGATGCTCGACATCCACGCCGTCGTGCCCTTTCGCCTCTGCCGGGCCGTCGCTCCGTACATGCGCGAGCCGGCCAAGCGCGAGCGCGACGAGGGCGTGGAGGTGTTCCGCAAGATCGTCAACGTCTCGTCGGTCTCAGGCGCGAAGGGCAACGCCGGCCAGGCCAACTACTCGGCCGCCAAGGCGGCCGTGATCGGCCTGACCAAGACGCTGGCCAAGGAGTGGGGGCAGTTCAAGATCAACGTCAACGCGGTGGCGTTCGGGTTCATCGAGACGCGGCTGACGGCCGCCAAGGATGAGTCGAACGTCAGCGAGATCAGCGGCGAGGTCGTGCAGCTGGGCATCCCCGAGCAGCTCCGCAGCCTGGCTCGGATGATGATCCCGCTCGGGCGCTCGGGCACGCCCGAAGAAGCTGCCGGCGGCATCTTCTTCCTCTGCTCCCCGTGGTCGAACTACGTGACCGGACAGGTCCTGAACATCACCGGCGGCTCGTTCGGCGGGATGACCAGCTGAGCGGGCCGGCCGGCCGGGCGGGCTGAGCGATCCGGGCGGGCTGAGCGATCCGGGCGCGCGCCGCGCTCAGCCGGTCCGGGAGATGGCCGGGTAGGCGTAGGTTCGGTTCAGCGCCGAGGGCAGCGGTCCGTACAGCCGCAGCGTGACCTCGAACGTCCCCGCGCGCGTTATTGGCGCTACGCCAACTGTGGTACGTTGGCGCCAATGGCCACCACCCCGGCCCCCCGGTGGCAGCGCCTCGACCACGACGAGCGGCGCCGCCAGATCCTCGCGTGTGCCCGGCGCCTCTTTTCCGAGCGCCACTACGCCGCAGTCTCGACCTCGGAGATCGCGCGGGAGGCCGGGGTCGCCCGTGGGCTGTTGCATCACTACTTCCGCACCAAGCGCGAACTCTATCTTGAGGTCGTGCGCGCGCTCGTGAGGGTTCCCTCGCATCCGGTCCCGGAGGCCGACGACGGCCGCACGGTCGAGGAGCAGATCGAGGACAGCGTCGGCCGCTGGCTCGAGACGCTGAGGCGCAACCGTGGCACCTGGCTCGCGGCCAACGGCGCTCAGGGCCTCGGTCGCGATCCCGAGGTCGAGGCGATCCTCGAGCAGGCGCGCGAGCACGCGATCGACAGCCTGATCGTGGCCATCCGCCCCGGCGACCCCGCCACCGCGCCGCCGGAGCTGCGCGCGGTGCTCCGCGCCTACTCCGGGTTCGCCGAGGCCGCCAGCCTCGAGTGGCTCGAGCGCCGCCGGCTCACCCGCGAGCAGGCGCACGCGCTCGTCGTCCAGGGCTTCTTCAGCATCGTCCGTGACGCGCTGCCCGCGGTGGAGCGGCTTGCTCCCCAACCCGGTCGCGCATCGAATGGCAATCGAAAGATCAACCACGTGAGAAAGGCGGTCCAGTGATGGCAACGACGATCACAGAGAAACAGAACGACGGCTCGGCCGGCTCGGCCGAGGAGATCGAGGTCTTCAACCCGGCCACCGGCAAGCTGGTAACCACGCTTCCGGCCTGCAGTCCCGAGCAGGTCGTGGAGATGGTTGCCCGCGCCCGCCGCGCGCAGGTCGCCTGGCACGAGCTCGGGTTCGAGGGTCGCGGGAAGATCCTGCGGCGCGCGCAGAAGTGGCTGCTCGATAACAGCGACCGAGTACTCGACACGGTGGTCTCCGAGACGGGCAAGACGCGGGAGGACGTGGCGGTCGCCGAGCTCGGCTACATGTGCGCGGCGTTCGGGTTCTGGGCCAAGAAGGCGCCGAAATACCTCGCCGAGGAGAAGCTCCGGTCGAGTTCTCCGTTCCTGATCGGCCGCAAGCTGATGGTCCGCTACGAGCCCGTGGGGGTCGCCGGGATCATCGGGCCGTGGAACTACCCGCTGTCCAACAGCGTCGGCGACGCGATCCCGGCGCTCGCGGCCGGCAACTCGGTGATCGTCAAGCCATCGAGCGTGACCCCGCTCAGCTCCCTGCTGATGGAGGAGGGACTGCGCGAATGCGGCATCCCGGACGGGGTGTTCCAGGTCCTCGTCGGCCGTGGACCGATCGGGCTGACGCTGATCGACGAGGTCGACTTCGTCATGTTCACCGGCTCGACGGAGACCGGCAAGACGGTGATGGAGCGCGCCGCCAAGACACTCACGCCCGTCTCACTCGAGCTCGGCGGCAAGGACCCGCTGATCGTGCTCGCCGACGCCAACCTCGAGCGCGCGGCCAACTCGGCCGTGTACTGGTCGATGCAGAACGCGGGTCAGACCTGCATCTCGGTCGAGCGCGTGTACGTCGAGGAGCCGGTCTACGACCAGTTCGTCTCGCTCGTCACCGACCGCGTGCGCAGCCTGCGGCAGGGCGTTCCCGGAGGGTTCGGCAGCGTCGAGGTCGGCTCGTTCATCAACCCTCCCCAGGCCGACATCGTTGAGGCTCACGTGGAGGACGCGGTCAAGAAGGGCGCCCGGGTCACGACCGGCGGAAAGCGCCTGGAGGCCGACGGCGCCTTCTTCCAGCCCACCGTGCTCACCGGCGTCGACCACTCCATGGAGTGCATGACCGAGGAGACCTTCGGCCCCACGCTCCCGGTCATGAAGGTCGCCGACGTCGAGGAGGCGATCACGCTCGCCAACGACAGCCCCTACGGCCTCCAGGCGTCGGTCTACACCCGGGACCTCGAGAAGGGTGAGGCGGTGGCTCGGCGGCTTCACGCCGGCACGGTCACAGTCAACGACACGGTCGCCAACTACAGCGCGCTCGAGGTACCCATGGGCGGCTGGAAGACCTCCGGCGTCGGCGTCCGCCACGGTGCCGACGGGATCCGTAAGTACGCCAAGCGCCAGACGATTCTGCTCACGCGCTTCGCCCTCAACAAGGAGCTGTATCAGTTCCCCTACGCCGCGTTCCGCAGCGAGCTGCTGGTCAAGTTCGTCAAGCTGCTCTACGGCCGCGGCGACCGGTCCTGAGGTGACGTGAGCGACATCTGCGCCGGGCCCGGGCCCGCGAGCCTCCGCGTGCACCGCGCGGAGGCTCGCGGCGTCGAGCTCGCGTACTTCCGCGAGGGTGCCGGGGGCTATCCGCTGCTGCTGCTCCACGGCTGGCCCGAGACGAAGCGGATCTGGTGGCGCAACATCGTTCCGCTGGCTGCGGCCGGGTTCGACGTCCTGGCCCCGGACCTCCGCGGCTTCGGCGACTCGGCGCTTGCCCCCGGCGGAGAGTACGACGCGGTCACGCACGCCCGCGACGTCGAGGCTCTCGCGCGCGAGGTGCTCGGACACGACGGCTGTGCGGTCTGCGCCGGCGACCTCGGTGGCGTGGTCGCGCAGGATCTGTCGCTGCGCTTCGAGGGCTTCATCGAGCGCCTGGTCCTGTTCAACACCATTGCTCCGATGCTGCCCGGCTCCCCGTCGCCGCTCTCACCCGAGGTGCGCATGGCGGGCGACTATTTCAAGCGCCAGTCCCGCGAGGCCGACGGTCTCGCCGCCGAGCTCGACACAGCGGCCAAGCGCCGAGGCTACGTCGCCCAGATGTACGGCCCGCGCTACTGGGCCGCTCCCGGGACCTTCGACCCCGAGTCGGTCGACTTCATGACCGAACCGTTCGCCGATGCCGACTCGTTCCGCGCCTCGATCGCCAACTACGAGTACTACGGCGGCCCCAGGACCGCCGCTGAGCCGCCGCGCCTGATCGAGCGCAACCCCACGCCCACGCTGATCCTCTACGGCCCCGAGGACCACGTCATCCCACGCGATTACCCCTCCCGGATGGAGGCCGCCTTCCCCGAGCGCGTCGGCCCGTTCACGATCCCCGGCGCCGGCCACTTCCTGCAGTGGGAGGCCGCGGACGTGCTTAACCAGGCCGTGCGCTACTTCTGCCTCGATCTGCTGAGGAGCCGGCCGCCCGCTCAGACCTCCACGTAGAGGGCTGCCGCCGGAGATGAACAGCGTCTTGCCCTCCAGCGGGCCGCTCATAGCCCGAGCGTCTTCGAGATGATCTCGCGCTGGACCTCGCTCGTGCCGCCGTAGATGGTGGTGACGACGGCGGTGCGGACCTGGCGCTCCATGTCGTACTCGCAGGCGTACCCGTAGCCGCCCATCATCTGCATCCCCTCGAGCGTCGCCTGCTTGGCGATCTCGGTCGCCTTCAGCTTCGCCATCGACGCCTCACGCGGGAGCAGGCGCCCGGGATCCACGTCCACCTTCTGGGCCACACCGTAGACGAGCTCGCGGGCGCATTCGATCTCCGTGGCGAGATCGGCCAGCCGATGCCTCAGCACCTGGAAGCTGCCGATCGGGCGACCGAACTGCTTGCGCTCCTTGACGTACGCGAGCACGTCGTCGAACGCGCGCTGCGCCATTCCCAGCGCCTGGGCGGCGATGATCAGACGCTCGTTGTTGAGCCCCGCCATCAGCTGCATCCAGGCCTGGTCGACCTGCCCCAGCACGCGCTCCTGGGGCACGTAGCAGTCGGTGAAGAACACGTCGTTGACCTCGCGACCGCCCATCGTGTCGATGCCGCGGACCTCGAGCCCCTCGGAACCGGTGGGCACCGAGATCATCGACATGCCCTCGTGCTTGTTGCCCGTGCGGTCGGTGCGGCAGACGAGCAGGATGTGGTCGGCCGCGTGTGCCGCGGTGATCCAGGTCTTCTGGCCGTTGATCACGAAGCCGCCGTTGGAGCGCTCCGCCTTGCAGGACAGGTTGCCCACGTCCGAGCCCGCCTCCGGTTCGGACATCGCGATCGCCTCGACCCGGCCGCGTGCGACGCCGCCCATGATCTCCTGCTTCTGCTCCTCGGTGCCGAAGCGCCCGAAGGCGCCGGCCGTGATCATGCTCACGGAGAAGAATCCCATCGGGATCATCCCGCGGGCGAACTCCTCGCACAGCAGGCACATGTCGACTGCGCCGCCCCCGGTGCCGCCATAGGCCTCGGGGATCGCGACTCCGAGCCAGCCGAGGTCGGCGACGCGCTCGTACAGCTCCTGGTTGTGCGGCTCGTTCCCATTCTCGGTGAGCGCGTCGCGTTGCTCACGCGTGCCGCACTCGCGCTTGGCGAAATCGCGGATCGACTCGACGAACGCGCGCTGCTCGTCGGTGAGGTCCTCGGTGATCATGGCTCTCCCAGTCTCTCGTCGTCTCAGCACTTGGCATTGTGCCAATAAGGCGCGCGAATGGAGCCTCGGGCGAGCTGCTGCCCTGACCGACGTCGCTAGCGATCCTCGTCGACCAGCAACGCCAGGGTCGGGCACGCGTCCGCAGCCTTGCGGGCCAGGCCCAGCAGCTCGCGCGGGATCTCGGCCTCGTCGATGATCGGGTACCCCCAGTCGTCGAGGCGGATCAGCTCCGGCAGGAGCTCCGCGCACAGGCCATGCGCTTCGCACATGATCGGGTTCACCCGCAGCCGCGAGGCCATCAGCCGGCCTCCATCAGGGCGTGGCGGACGTCGGGCGCCGGCCCCCCGAGCGGCAGCCCCACCGGGCGCGCGGTGCAGCGCTGGCTCTGGTGCCAGTCGATGTCCGCGGAGAACACCTCGAGCGCGCTCTCGATGAAGCGCGCGGCGCCGTTGGGGTGATGACAGGCGCCACGGCCCCGGACTTCGGAGGTCCACCGCAGCAACCGGTCACGCTCGCGGGCGTGGGCCACCCCCTCGGCCAGTCCCGCGGTGGCGTCGGCGATCGCCCGCAGCCCGAACACGCAGGGGCCGCATTGACCGGCGGACTCGTCGGCGAGGTAGCGAATCACGCGAGCGCTCTCGTGCAGTCCGCAGGCGCTCTCGCCGAGCGCGATCAGCACCCCTGAGCCCAGCGAGCAGCCGACCGATCGCAGGTCCTCGCGTGACAGGCGCAGGCCCAGCGCTCGCGTGGCCTCGACCCAGGTCCCGAAGTAGCCGCCGACCAGCAGCGCCTGCAGCGGTTCGGTCGACCCTCCGGCCGCAGCCAGCAGATCGCTCATGGGGGTCCCGAAGGCCAGCTCGTAGACGCCCGGAGCCCGGACCGCGCCGGTGATCGTGACCAGCGCCGAACCGGGATCGGCGTCGGTCCCGATCTCGCGGAACCAGTTGGCTCCATAGCGCGCGATCAGCGCTGCCTGCGCCAGCGTCTCGGGATTCTGGACCAGCGTCGGGCGGCCGTGGTAGCCGCGCTCGTACGGGCGCGGCGGCACCAGGGTGGGCTTTGCCTGCCCGCCGTTGAGGAAGTGAATGACCGCGCTCTCCTCGCCGGCCACGTAGCGATCCGGACCGAGCGCGAACTTGAATGACACCGGGTCGCCGTCGCGCACGGCCAGGGCGCCCTCGATGCCGGCCAGAGACTCGTGTGCCCCCTCCCCGAGCTTGATGATCACCTCACGTGCGCCCACGGCTCCGGCCGCCAGCACCGCCCCGTCGAGGACCAGATGCGGCATCCGGGAGAGCAGCAGCTTGTCCTTGCCGCTCGCCGGCTCGGTCTCGCTGGCGTTGACGACCACTGCTGCCCGGCGCCGCTCGGCCACCGCGCGCAGCTTGCGGGCGGTCGGGAAGTCGGCGCCGCCACGGCCGCGAAGGCCGGCGAGATCGATCGCCTGGATCAACTCTGCGGGCTGGGTGCGGCGCAGGTCGCCGTGAACGCGCCGATGGTCGGCCAGCGTCATCGGGCTGCCGTCAGCATGCAGGCCGGCGAGCAGGCGCGGAAGTCCCTGCGGTCCGGTCATCCGCCACCTCCGGCCGGTGTCGCCGACAGGGTGCCGGTGACCGCACTGCCCTGCCCGGTGATGGTGAGGTTCGCGCGCAGGTCGAACGCCGAGCCGGATGCCCCGGCCACCCGGGCGAGGAACTGCTGGCCCTGGAGGGAGAGGATGCGCCCCTGCATCACCGACGGCAGCCCGGTCGCGGCCAGCACCACTTGGCTGCCGGTCATCGACAGCCCCCCGCCGTCGATCGGAGCGCCGGCGATCCGCACGCGAAGCTTCCCGTGGGCGCCGCCGGTGAGGCTGAGGACGAGGTCGACGATCGCGCCCCCGGGCTCGGCCGTCTGCGTGATCGTCCCCGCGAGCGCGGCTGAGAACGGGCCGCGGCGGGCGGGCGGAGCCGGAGCAGTCCTTGCGGCCGCGGCCGGCGCCCTCGCCGAGGCCGGCGTGAAGGACGACTTGGCCAGCAGCGAGGCCGGCGTGCCCGCACGCCGAGCCCAGCCGCGCTGGAGCGGGCCCTGGAGCGCGAACACGGCGATCGCCAGCGGAGCCACGAGCGCCGCGGCCACGGCCGGAACGCGGACGCGCTCGAGCGATGGTGATCCCTGACCGATGCGGATCACCACCGCGATCACGACGGCCGCGGCGCAGGCCACCGTGAGCCCGAGCATCCACCAGACCTTGACGTCAGTGCCCGTGCCGAGACCGTGCAGAACGGCGACCGGCCAGCTCGCGTAGGCCAGCCAGTGCACCGCGCGCCACGTCTTGTAGCCGAGGCGGCGCCGCAGCAGGCTGGTGGCCACCAGCGCGACCAGCAGATCGAACGAGAGCGCCCCCAGCCCCATCCACAGCGGCCGGTAGACGCCGGCGAACGGGATGATCGAGTCGGTCAGCCGGATCGGGGCGAAGCTGTCGAGCACGCTGGTGATGATGTGCGCCACCAGCAGCACCAGCACCAGGAGGGACACGTCCCGATGCAGGGTGTCGATCGCGAACCGCGGCCACCGAGGCGCGACCGAGAAGCGGATCGATCCCAGCACGCCGAGCACCACACTGGCCGTGAGCAGCACCAGCGCCACCGCGCCCGTGCCGCGGGCGAGGTACCAGTAGGCGCTCGGCCCGACTGCCCCGAGCGGCGTCATGGCAGGTCGTCTCCCTCTGACGGCCAGCCCGCCAGGTGGCGGGCGGTCCCGTCCACCGCGACGAGGCGGCTGGGCAACCCGAGCGAGGTGAGCCACTCGACCGCTCGCTCGCCGCGCACGATCGACGCCGTGCTCGCGATGTTGGCGTCCAGGCATGACCCGGCGGCGACGCTGACAGTTCGCCACACGACCGGAGCCGGCCGGCCGGTGGAGGGATCGAGCAGATGGTGTGCGCCGCCCGGCTCAACCGTCGGCCAGCGCCTGACGGTCGTGCTGGATGTCGCCAGCCCGCCGGTGCGCAGCGTGATCGACTGGCCCGGCGCCTCGATCGGCGAGCGGTGGTCGTCGGTGACCCGCACGCTCCAGCCCTCGGCGGGCGGATCGCCGGCGACGGCCATGTCGCCCCCGAACGAGACCAGCACGCCGGATCCGACTGCGGCGTGGGCTGCCGCAGCGGCACGGTCCGCGGCGAGCGCCTTCGCGGTCGCGCCGAGGTCGAGGCGGACGCCGCGTCCGATCCGGATCGTGCCGGCCTCGCGATCCAGGTGCACGGTGCGCCAGCCGGGGACGGCGGCGAACGAGACCCGGCTCGGCGCCACGGTGCCGGGTGAGCGGGCGCCGACCGACGCGAAGTCCCGGTCGTAGCCGAGCGCGATCAGTGCCTCGCCGATGGTCGGATCGACGTCGCCGTCGGTCAAGCGGGCAGCGCGCAGGGCAGCATCGACGGCATCGAGCAGCAACGGGCTGGCCGCCACCGTCGACCCGGCGGCCGCGTTCAGCTCCATCAGCTCCGAGTCCTCGCGGAAGCGGCTGCAGGTCCGGTCGAATTCGGACACCGTGCGCTGCACCTGCGCGCGGGCGCCGGGCAGGGCCGCGGACTCAGCGGCCGCGATCACTGCCGTTCCCCCGAATGCGGCAAACCGGTCCGTGGCGACCGACCCGCTCATGCGGACGGTGCCGATGGCATCACGAGCCTCCGGACACCACCGGCGCCGGCGCGGCAGCCTGCGGCGCCGATTGGGCAGGCGCGGCCTGCGACGGGTCGGGCGTGACTGGCGCGGCCTGCGATTGATCGGCCGGCGCCTGTGATTGACCGGTGGGCGCACTCGGAGCCTGGCCGGGGCTCTGCAGGCCGAGATCGCCGGGGCTGGCCAGGGGCGGCAGCTGCTGGCTCGATACGCTCGAGCTCGAGCTCGAGCTCGGCGCGGGCGTGACGCCGCTGCTCCTGGCCTGCCCGGTGGTCCCGATCGTGCGCCCGGGAGCAGCGGATGCCGCCAGCCACGCCAGGCCGGCGGTCAGGCCGGCGGCGCCCACGGCTACCAGCTTGCGCGTGTTCCCGACTCTCGAGATGGCAGCGTCGCGGTGGAGCTTGGCCAGGGCTGGGTCGCGCCGTCCGAGGCCTGGGCGTTTGTCGCCGATCATGACCCAGAGTATGCGGCTCCAGGGTAAGAGCAGAGTGAGAATCCGGATGAGAATCCGCCTATGTGGGACGGCGGGCTCTGTCTCTCTCCGACTGCCTCCGAGCCCGCTTGGGAAGTGGTCAAGCCTCCGGTAGAACGATGGTGAACGCCGGCCCGTCGACCTCGATGCGACCGCCGTGGCGCTCTGCGATCGCCGCCGCGATCGACAGACCCAGGCCGGATCCCGGCCGCCCGGAGGTGTCGGGGCCCCGCCAGAACCGTTCGAACAGGCGCTCCCGTCCGGCCGGGTCCGGGCCACTGCCCTGATCACGGACGGTGAGCAGCGCCTGGCCCTCGGCAGCACGCAGCGCGACCGTCACCTCGCCCTCCGGCGGACCGTGCACGAGCGCATTCTCGATCAGGTTCGTGACCGCACGGCGAAGCTCGTCCTCGTCGCCTCGCACGCGGACCGGGACGGTCTCGGCGAGGCTGACCCGGTCACGGTCGCAGTCCCCGTGGCCGGTCCCGGCTCCGACGGTCGCCTCAGCCGCGACGACGTCCCCGACCAGGGCGGCCAGGTCCACCACGTTCTGCTCCTGGGCCGGGACGGCGGCGCGCTCGAGCACCAGCAGGTCGTCGACCAGGCGCGCGAGCCGGCTCGCATCCCGGCGCAGGTCGGCGAGCACCTCGGCGTCGGCGCCGTGACGAGCGGCGTACTCCACGTTGCCCAGCAGGGTCGTCACCGGCGTGCGCAGCTCGTGCGAGGCGTCGGCGAGGAACCGCCGCTCTCCGGCGCGGGCCTGCTCGAGTGACGCGAGCATGCGGTTCAGCACCCCGGTCAGCTCACCGACCTCGTCGTCGGCGCCGGCCGCCGGCAGGCGCCGGGTCGGGTCCGCCGTGCGCTCGATCTCTCCGGCGGCGTCGACGAGCCGGCTCAGCGGCCGCAGGCTGCGTCGAGTGAGCACGGCAGCGGCGAGCGCCGCCAGCAGCGCCACCACGGCACCGCTGAGCACGAGCACGAACCCCAGCCGCCCGATCGTGTCGGGGATGTCAGAGGTATCCGACGCGACCAGCACCGCCCCGCCGGCGGCCGGGCCACCGGCATCGGCGATCGGCGCGGCATACACGCGGAACGGCCGTCCGCCGCTACGGATGTCCTCGAAGCCGGTCCGTCCGGCGACGCGCGCCTGGCGGGCCAGCGAGTCCTCCGGGAGCAGACGCGCTCCGAGCGTCTCCGATCGAGCCAGGATGCGCCCACGCGCGTCGATCACCTCGACCGCGATCTGCCGTCCGGAGACCGGGCTCTCGAGCGCACCCGGCCCGGTCAGCACGGCAGGCGCCGAGACGGCCAGCTGGGCCACTTCCTCTGCCCGCTGGCGCAGCGCCCGGTCCAGGGAGGCCCGCAGTTCATGGTTGACCAGCGTCACGGCCGCGATGCCGAGCAGGACGACCGCAGCCAGGATCGAGATCGCCGCTGCGGCCACGAGCCGGGCACGGAGCGTACGGGGGATCGGGATCAGCCCTCGACCCATGGCCACGGGGTCATCGGCCCGTTTGGACGCGGGTCATTTGGCGCGGTTGGCTGTTATGGCCATCAACGGCCGCCGGGACATGCCAA
>Ga0209839_10000505_pt1 | contig 19693 bp, 20 predicted proteins | sample OrgsoiDNA2013050_FD_185800 | JGI IMG/M metagenome (GOLD analysis project Ga0209839, IMG submission 185800) | Permafrost soil microbial communities from the Arctic, to analyse light accelerated degradation of dissolved organic matter (DOM) -... | ecosystem: Environmental > Terrestrial > Soil >... | reverse complement strand
CGGTGTCGGTCTGGTTGTTGGTGGCGTACCGGAGCAGGGAGGTGTCGGTGGTCTTGCTGGTGGTCGGGCAGGCCTGGCCGGACACGAACGGGCTGTAGCAGTAGGAGACGTCAGACACCACGTGGGAGGTGGAGGAGTTCTCGAACGCCTGGATCCGGGCGATCCGCCCGCCGGCGTCGTAGGTGGTGGTCTGCCTGGACGCCCAGGTGGACTCGTTGCTGGGGGCGGGGATGCCGAACCAGGTGGTGACGCGCCGCCCGTCGGCGTCGTAGCTGAACTGCCACAGGTTCCCGGCCGGGTCGGTCATCAGGTTCATCAGGTTCCGGGCGTTGTAGACGTAGGTGGTGGTGCCGCCGGCGTCCCGGGCGGAGGTGAGGTTCCCGTCGGCGTCGTACCCGTAGCTCAGGGTGCCGCCGCCGGAGGTCGCGGTGCGGGAGGTGACCAGGTTCAGCCCGTCGTAGGCGTAGGTGATCGTCCCGGTCGGGCTGGTCTCGGTCGTCAGGTTCCCCGCGCCGTCGTAGGCGTAGGTGATCGTGACCGTCTTCGCGCCGCCGCCGTAGGCGGCCTGCAGGATCCGGTTCCCCTGGTCGTAGGTGTAGGTGACGGTGCTGCCGTTCCCGTAGGTAACCACCGACACGCGGCCGAAGGCGTCGTAGCTGATCGTGGTGGAGCCGAGGCTGTTCCCGGTCGGCGGGGTGATCCCGGTGAGCTGGTCGGAGGTGTTCTGCGAGTAGGTGGTGGCGTTGGTCCCGTTCTTCGGGTCGAGGCTGGTGGCCACGACCCCGTCGGGATGATAGGTGACCGCCGCTGTCGCGGCCAGCGCGTCGCTGGACGACAGGGGGTTCCCGGCACCGTCGTAGGTGTAGGTCGTCGCGTTGCCCTGCGCGTCGGTCGACGTGCTGGGATCGAAGGCCGCCGCGCCGGTATTGCCGTACGCCGCCGAGGCCGTGGCCCCGGTTGGCGACTGGGACGTGGTCATCGACTCGCCGCTGTTCGCCCCGTAGGTGTTGGTGGTCTGGCCGCCGACGCCGTTGGTGGACGCGGCCACGTCGTCCAAGGGGGTGTAGCTGTCGGACCGGGTGTCGCCGGCCTGGTCGACCGTATGGGTGACCAGCGCGGCGGAGTTGATCGTGTAGGTCACGTTCGGCACGGACGGCACCGGGCTGGTCTGGCTCGTGATCGGGTCGGCGACCTGGGTCTCGGTGGCGGACACGTAGTCCAGCCGGGTCGTCGCCGTGCCGCTCCCGGTGGTCGGCTGGGTCACCGACGTCACCTGGCGGGCGGAGTTGTAGGCCAGGGTCGTGGTGTTCCCGGCGCCGTTGCCGACCGAGGTCAGGTCATGGGCGGAGTCATACCCGAAGCTGACCAGCGTCCCGTCCGGCTGGCTGACCGAGGACAGGTTCCCCGTCGACGCGTTCACGCTGTACCCGGCGGTGAGCGTGGTCGACCCGCCGGTCTGCGTCAGGCTCGACAGGAAGGACCCGGTGTACGCGGCGGTGACCGTCTGGGTCGGGCCTGCGGTGACATTCTTGGGCGTGTACTTCACCGACGTTTCCTGCCCGGAGGCGTTCACCGCGTAAGCGGTGGTGTTGCCGTTGCGGTCCGTCTGGCTGGTCAGGTTGCCCGCTGCGCTGAAGCACATGACTTCCCGGGTCGCGTGCCAGGTCAGCGTGTACGTGGACCCGCTGCACGTGGTCCCCGAGGAGTTCACCAGGGTCGCATGGACCGTCGCCGGGCTCGTGTAGCCGCTGCCCGAGGTGGTGAACTGCCCTTCGAGGCCGTCCTCGCCTAGCAGCGTCACCGACCCGGTCGCCGGGATCAGCTGGATGTCGGTGCCCTCCCGCTGGAACCACCCCCACCCGTCGGACCCGTCCTGCGCGACGCTGGACCCGGCCAGGAGGCTGTTGTACGCCACGCCCAGCGTCAGCGCCGACCCCGGCTGCGGGATCGAGATATCCGACGTCGTCAGCAGCGCGTCCCCCGACCCCACATTCACCCGCAGCGACACCCGGTCCGAGACCGGGAACGACAGGAACGTCGCACTCGGCGCCGGCCCGGTCCCCGCCGGGATACTCGGCGGCGACGTCAGCGGCCCCGCCGCCGCACGCGGCACCGCCGGGCCAGCCGCGCCCTGGCTCAGGGCCGCCCTCGCCGGCCGCGCGAGCGCGGCACCGGCCTTCGCGGCAGCCGGTCGAGCCGGGGACGCCGCCCCAGCAGACGCCGGAACCGCTGACAAGAACGCGGCACCCACCGCCAGCGCAGGCACCACAGCTAAGCCACGCCACATCCGAGCAGAGTTACAGAAACGCACAGGCACCCCGAAAATGATCATCGCTGGAAAAAATATAACAATCAGAACTTCGCTGAACATTAACCGCAACGGCAGGCACCGCACACTATCCAGTAAGTGACGAAAGGCTTACCTTGGGCGAAAGCGCAAATAGCACACAACGGCATTTCGCCCCAGGCGTCACGCGGGGGTCTGTCAACTTAACGGTGTAACTGATCTTGATTGTTACTTCCTGCCCGCGCTGAGGCGGCCGTCGAAGGTGATGTCGAAGGCGTTCAAAGCGGTCTTCCACCGGTTGGTCCAGCGCTGGCGGCCCTTCCCGGTCGGGTCCAGGCTCATGATCGCCAGGTAGAGGCACTTGAGGGCGGCCTGCTCGGTCGGGAAGCGACCGCGGGCATTCACCGCCCGCCGCAGCCGGGCATTGATCGACTCGATCGCGTTTGTCGTGCAGATCACCGTCCTTATCTCCCGGTCGAACTGAAGGAACGGGACGAATTCCGCCCACGCGTTCTCCCACAGCCGTATGGTAGCGGGGTAGCGCTTCTCCCACTTTCCGGAGAAATCAGCGAGCCGGCCGAGTGCTTCCGCCTCGGACGCCGCGGTGTATACAGGCTTCAGGTCTTTCGCGACCTGTGCCCAGTCTCGCTTCGATGCGTACCGGAAAGAATTACGCAGGTAATGGACAATGCAGGTCTGCACGATAGTCTTCTCCCAGACGGCGCTGACCGCGTCGGGCAGGCCCTTCAGCCCGTCGCAGACCAGCATGCACACGTCCCGGACACCGCGGTTCCTGATTTCCGACCATCACGATGTCGAGGTGATGGATGCTGCGGGGCGGTCGGGCTGGCGAGGGTCCGGCTGCCCGAGGGCGTGGCCGGGATCGCCAGGCTGCACGCGATGATCGGGGAGCAGTTGGGCGGGGACGCGGAGGATGACGCCGGGCAGGTCGCGGTGGGCATCGAGACGGACCGGGGCCCGTGGGTTCAGGCGCTGGCCGCGGCCGGGTAAACGGTGTTCGCGGTCAACCCGCTGCAGGCGTCCCGGTACCGGGAGCGCCATAGCGTGTCCGGCGCGAAAAGCGACCCGCCGATGCTCATGTCCTGGCGGACATGGTGCGCACCGACTCCCATCAGCTGCGGGCGGTGGCCGGGGACACCGCGCAGGCCGCAGCGGTGAAGGTGGTGACCCGGACGCACAAGACGCTGATCTGGGAGCGGACCCGGCATGGACAGCGGCTGCGGCACGCACTGCGGGACTACTTCCCCGCCGCGCTGGAGGCCTTCGAGGACCTCGACGCCCCCGACGCCCTGGAGCTCCTGGCCCGCGACCCTGATCCGGCGTCGGCGGCCCGGCTGACGACCGCGCGGATCAGGGTCGCGCTCAAGCGCGCCCGCCGTCGCGGCATCGCGGGAAAGGCCGCGCAGATCCAGGCTGTGCTGCGCGCCCCTCACCTGGGCCAGCCTGACATCGTGGCGGCCGCGTACGCTGCGTCGGCCCAGGCTCTGGTCGCGGTCCTGGTCACCTTGAATGAGCAGGTCAGGACCCTGCAAGGGCAGGTCGAGGCCTATTTTGGGGAGCACCCGGACGCTGAGATCATCCTGTCCCAGCCTGGCCTGGGCCCGGTCCTCGGCGCCCAGGTGCTCGCAGAATCCGGCGACGACCCCGCCCGGTACGCCTCCGCCAAGGCCCGCAAGAACTACGCCGGGACCAGCCCCCTCACCCGCGCCTCCGGCAAGAAGAAAGCCGTGCTGGCCCGGTACGTCCACAACGACCGGCTCATCGACGCCCTCATGACCCAGGCATTCTCCGCCCTCCGGGCATCCCCCGGAGCACGCGCCTGTTACGACCGGCACCGCGCCCGCGGCGCCGGGCACAACGCCGCCCTGCGCCAGCTCGCCAACCGCCTCACCGGCATCCTCCACGGCCGCCTCAAAACCCGCACCCCCTACGACGAGGCAACCGCCTGGCCGCAGTACACCGCACAGACAGAAAAGGCTGCGGCTTGACATCCCAGCTCCTGGGATGTCTCTGCCAGGATGATCCGCCGCCGCGGCGTGCCCCGCTCACTGGCTCGACCTTGACCTGGTCACTGCGGAGGACGGCTAGCTCGGCGGCGCTCGCGTAGTCGATGCCTGCTGCGGTGAGCGCCGGCCGCGCCCTCGGCTCGCGCCCGCCTGGCCAGCTCGGCTGCGCCGGCGGCGCTCCCGTCCTGGACGCCCAGGTGGACTCGTTGTTGGGGGCGGGGATGCCGAACCAGGTGGTGACGCGCCGCCCGTCGGCGTCGTAGCTGAACTGCCACAGGTTCCCGGCCGAACGCGCTGTGCGTCAGGTCGGCGGCGACCTGACGGGCGGTCTCGTCAGCTCCGGCCGGGTACCGTCCGACGGGCAGCAGCCCGCTCAACGGGGCGCCCTGGGCCTCGATCGCGCCGGGTTCCAGATGCGTGGCGTGCAGCCAGACGCATACCCCGTAGACCTGGCGGAACCGGCGCAGGGCGAGACGCTCGCTGGCGACGCCGTTCTGGGCGCAGAACACGGGCAGCGACTCGGCGGCCACGCTGCCCCGGGTCACCGGCCGCCACGCCCAGGCGTCCAGCGCGGCGGCGGAATCCTGGGTCTTGACGCCCAGGATCAGCACGTCGCCGGTGCGCAGGGACAGCTCGCCGGGCTCGGACACGACGGGAACCGGCAGCGTGCCGGTACCGGCCGGAGTGGCGAAACGCAGGCCGCCGTCGCGCAGCGCCGCGTAGTGCGGCCCTCGGGCGGCCAGCACTACCTTGTGGCCGCTCTCGAACAGCCGCGCGCCGATGGTGCCGCCGATCGCCCCGGCCCCGATGATGATGTACCGCATGCCTCCAGCCTGTCATGCGCGCAACCGGGCGACCCGCGGGCCCGACTGGGGCAGGAAGACGCGTATGAGCCGCGACCTAGTAGGCGGCTAGCGCCTGGCCAGGAAGACGACGATGGCGGCGGTGAAGGCCCTGGCCAGTCGTTTCTGGAACCAGGCGGCCTGGAGCAGGCGAGCGTCGGTGGCGTTGCGCATGTTGCCGGACTCGATGAGGATCTTGGGCTCGGTGGTCAGGTTGAGGCCCGCGAGGTCACTGCGGAAGATAACGCCGTCGTGGCCGTAGTAGTCGCTGCGGGGCATGCTGGTGTACTTGAGCAGCGCCGAGCGCACGTCGCTGCCGAACCGCACGGAGGACTTGATCACCTTGTCGTTAGGGCCGTCCGCCACCGGCTCCAGGACCGTGAAGCCGCGGCCCCAGGCCGGCCCGCCGTCCGCGTGAATGTCGATGGCGACGCTGGAATGCCCGCGGTTGAGGATTTGCGCGCGGCGGTTTACGCAGGGCCCGACGCCATCGTTGCTATGGCGTGTCAGTACCACCCGAGCGCCGTCCCGGCGCAGGTCGGCCTGCAGGTAGCGCGCGACATTGAAGTTGAACCTGGCCTCGGTGTACCCGCCGTCGGATTCCGTGCCGGTCGTGTCGCAGGTTTCCGCTGCCCGGCCGTTCCAGACGAGCTGGTTGATGTAGCCGGGATCATCGGCGTTCCGGCCGTTGTGGCCGGGGTCTATCCCGACCGTCTTGCCGGCCAGCGGCTTGGCCGCGGCGGCCTGCTGGGCGGCGGCCCGTGAGCTGGCGGCCCGTGGGGTGGCAGATTGCGGCGTGGCGGCCGCGGCCGCTCCGGCGCCGGGCTGGCCAACCCTGTCGCCGCCCAGAGCAGCGGTGGCGGTGGCCCGGGCCGCAGCCGCGCTCGTGCCCGGCTGCGGCGGCTGAGCAACCGAACCAGTGCCGCAGGCCGCCACCGTAAGTCCGGCGGCCAGCAGCCCTGCGGCCCGCAGCCGGATTGTCATGGGATGCCGTGAACATGCCGGCCCGCAGTTAAGTCGCACGTTTCATCACGCTAGCCGCGACCGGGCCGTGACGTACAGCGATCCGCCCAGCCCGCCGGCCCGGCTTACGAGCCGGTCCAGGCTTCGCTGCGCTTCCAGAGGATCTGGCCGAGTTCCTCGGTGGCGGCGTCGCTCGGCCGCCGTTCCTTGCAGTCGTCGTAAAACCGCCCGCTCCGCGCGGCTTCCTCGGGCGAGGTCGCGCAGTACAGCGAGGTCCGCGCGCCCTGCTCGGTCGAGAGCATGCGCGCGGTGATGAGCGGGCGTACCGGCCACGGGACCTGCCGCCAGATGTCCGAGGCCACCACGCCGGGATGCAGCGCGTAGCTGGTGACGCCCTTACCGTCGAGGCGGCGGGCCAGTTCCTGGGTAAACAGGACGTTGCACAGCTTGGAGACGGCGTAGGCGTGCATGCCGGTCACGCCGCGGGCCCGGCGGCGCAGTGCCGTGAAGTCGATGCCCTTGGCCTGGTAGTGCGCGTCGCTGGACACGGTGACGACGCGGGCCGGCGCACTGGCGACCAGGCAGTCGGCCAGCGCCGTCGTGAGCGCGAAGTGGCCGAGGTGGTTGACGCCGAAGGCCAGTTCGAAGCCATCGCTGGTCAGGCCATGCCGCCCGGCCACGCCGGCGTTATTGATGAGCACGTGCAGCGGCTCGCCGATGGCCAGGAAAGCGTCGGCGCAGGCACGGACCGACGCGAGTTCGGCTAGGTCGAGGGGCAGGAAGCTGACGTTCGCATTGCCCGTTTCCGCCACGATGCTGGCCACGGCGTGCGAGCCCTTGGCCTCCGACCGGCACGCCACGTAGACCCGGCCGCCACGGCGGGCCAGGTCCGTCGCCGTGGCCAGGCCGATCCCGGCGTTGCCGCCGGTCACCAGGAACGTCCGCCCGGATTCCTCACCCATCGCCATCCTCCTCGTGCGGTCAGGTTCCGCAGGACAGTTCCGGCGCCGGCTGGCCGCCCGGATGGACCTCCATCCTGCCAGGAGGAACGTCAGGGTCGTAAAGCCCGGATAGTCTCTAAGCGGACAGAACGCTATCGCTCGGTACCCATGCCCTGCTCAGAGGGGCACGGCCGTGAGAACAGGAGAATGGATGAGCGGGCGGCGAATTGACGTCACCGCAACCCAGGCTGCCGCCAGCATGCTGGCCACCCTGACCGGCGCGATCGCAGCGTCCGGTCTCGGAATTGGCGGAACTATCATCGGCGCGGCGTTCATGAGCCTGGCCAGCACGGTAGGGGCCGCGGTTTACAAGCACTACATCGGCCGGAGCAACGAGCGCCTGCGCGCTGCCGCGTCGAACCTTCCGGCGCGGGCCCGCGGCGGAAGGTTCGACGCGGCAGCGGCGATGGTGCGCCGACACTGGGTCCGCGACCCAGCTGAGACCACGCCGGTGCGCCGCTACGGGCGGCCAGCTAGAGCGGCCGGAGCCACGGCGGCCGACCGGACGACTGCGCCATCGGCGGCTGCGCCCGACGGGGCGGAGACCGAGGTACTGCCGACCCTCATGGGCCTGTCCGATTGGCGGCAGGACCCCCGCGACCGCTCGTCCGAACCGGAGACCGCCCACGACCTTGGCTCGCCTGCCGAGGCCTCGCCAGCCGGGAATGGGATCTCTGCCCAGGACGAGGACGCGACTCGTACCTGGTTCCGGCCGGGTACCGGGACTCCCGCGGGACCCGGCCACGCGGCGGGCACCGGGCCGTCCGGCAGCCAGGCGCCGCGCACGAAGACCACGAGCACGCAGCACGGGTCCAGGCGCAAATGGCTCATGTTGGCCGCGGCAGCGCTCGGTGTGTTCGTTATCACTATGGGTGTCATCACCGCGTTCGAGGCGATCGCCGGTAAGCCCCTGGACGCGGTTGTCTGGCACCACAAGGGCTCCGGCACGACCCTCGGTGGCCTGGTGAAGAAATCCCCCAGCAGTCACCGGCCGAGCACTGGCCCGTCGCCCACGGGCTCGGTCCGGCCGAGCACCACGCCGTCGAATTCGACCTCGACCCCGAGTTCGAGTACGGGCCCGAGTTCGTCGGCGAGCCCAGGCTCCAGCCCGCCCGCCTCGTCCGGAGCCGGCGCATCGTCCGCCCCCGCGGCGCAGACGAACGGGGCCGCGAGCCCGGGCCCCTTAGCCGCAGGTATGCGGCGGGCCGGGCCGGGCTATCCGCGGATCCTCCCGCTCTCGTAGGTGATCTGCTGGTAGCCGGTCATCGGCCCGCCGCACCTGCGGTGCGACCGCCGGATGACGCCCCTGATCCGGAGTCCGAACGCGCCGGATCCGCTGATGCCCTTGTACGAGCCGGTGCCGCGGCCCAGCGAGTAGGTGCCGTGAATGGTCTCCCGCACCAGGCACGCGCTGGTCGGCAGCGGCAGCCACTGGCGGGTTATCCGCCGTGCCACCAGGAAGGTCCCGCCGGGAAACACCATCTTGTCCGTGGCCCGCAGTCGGATGACGCGGCCGGGTATCTGGTAGCCGCCGGCGGTGAAGGCGCCGGTGGCGAGCACACTGCGCCGCCGCGACGTAACCGAGGTGCTGATAATCCGGAAATGCTCGCGCCGGGCGCTGCGCGCCGGGCTGACCCCGTGCCGGCCGGCACCGTGCTGGCCGGCCCCGTGCTGGACGGCACCGTGCTGGCTCGCCTGGGCGGCCGTCGCGATCGCGCCGGTGATCAGCGCGGCGGTCGAGGCCAGGGTGATCGCGGCGGCTAGCGCTCTGCTCATATGTGCTCCATCAGGTGCTGCGGGGTGGGTGGTTTATTCCTCCGGTCATGCGAGCTGGTATGCGCATGCCGTCATGGCCGCGCCGGCGACGACCAGCAGGGCGAAGCCGTCGAACGCGCGCCAGTACATAGCGGTCAGGACGAGCCGCATGGGATCGGCCGCCGCGGCCGGCCGGGCATCGCGCAGCAGGGCCAGCGCCCGCCCGCTGCCGTGCGCCAGGCCGATGAGCGCCGCCAGCGTTGCCGCGGCGCGCACGCCGCCGGCCGTCGCGACCACGATGGGCAGCAGCCCGAAACCGGCGTAGGGGTTGCGGGTGCGGAAACCGGGCCCGAGGATCGCGCCCCACACCAGGATGCGCCGCCGGCCGGAGACGCCCAGCACCATCGTCTGCGGTACCTGCCACCTGCTGCCCGGCGCTGGCAGGCTGAGCCTGCCAGCCACCTCCTGCAGGCCGAAGCAGCCCGCGTAGATCGCGGTCAGTACCAGGGCGGCCGCGGCCAGCGGCAGCGCGCCCAGGCCGATGCCGAGCACGGTCCAGACGGCGACCGCGGGCAGCGTGTAGGCAGCCACCACGAGCGCCACCCTGGCGAGCCTCCCGACCGGGAGGCCAGCGGCCAGCGAGGCCGCCGAGTTGGCGCCTCAAGGCGAGTAGGCCTTGGCGAAGCCGTTCGCGGCGGCAACCAGGACGGCCAGGCCGCCGAGGCCGACGGCGAGACCGCCCGCCGCCCACTCCACGGCCAGGCCGGCGGCCACGGCGGTCGTGGCCGCCGCCGCGGTGAGCGCCTGGCGCGGCAGGCGGCCCGGCCCGGCGAGCCGCCACGTCAATGCGAGGCTGCCGTGGACTGGGTCCGCTGCTGCTCAGCCCGCAGGTCGGCCACGGTCTCGCACTCGCAGCAGATGCACTGGCTCAGGCAGGTGCACCAGTCCTGGCAGCCGCTCTTGCCGATGCAGTCGTAACAGATCTTGTAGCCGTAGCCCTTGCCGACATTCATGCAGGCGATCCAGGTCCCGTTCGGATACTCGCAGCGGTACCCCTGCGTGTTGAAGCAGCCGCTGCTGAAGGATCCCTTGCAGAGGTGGTAGCCGGGCGGGCAGCCCGTGCCCGGGCAGCCGGAACAGCGTCGGGTGGGGCCGCAGTGGCAGACCTCCGCCGCAGCCAGCGCGGGCCGCTGACCGAGTGACAGTGCCGCCAGCCCGGCCGCTGCGCTGCCGACCGCGCCGCTCAGGGCGTCCCGCCGGCTCAGTCGCCGGGCTGCCCGCTCGGCCACGCCGCCGACGCGGCCGTCCAGGCTCGCACCCCATTGCCTCCACCGCATGAGCGCGGACTCCCCTCTCGCGTTAGTTACGGATGGTCTTTAGTTCATGACCGGGAGCAGCGCTCCGGCCGGCGCCAGCAGACCTGCCCGGCTGAAGGCGCGCACCTCGGCGAGCCGGACGGCGGTTCCGGCGGCCCGGACCACGCCGCTGCCATCGATCGCCACCAGCAGCGGCGTGGCCGATGCCCGGTACGGCTCCAGGTCGCCGCGGTCCAGCGGGCGCCCGATCTCCAGGCTCGTGGCCCGGAAGGCGGTCGAGATCTGGAGATAACTGGGCGGATCGGAGGTCAGCAGCAGGACGCGCAGGCCACCCAGCTCACCGGTCCGCCACGCTGCGCCAAGGACGGTCACCAGTTCCTCACAGGCCGGGCAGGTCGGGTCCACGAAGGCCACCAGGGCCGGCTCGCCGCCACCGGGCTCAAAGGACTGCACGGGGCCCGACCGCACGGCACCGCCGGACTGCGATATCCGCTCATAGGAGATCCGGCCCGGGCGGCTGCCTACCGGCGGCCCCAGCTCGGCGGGCTGCCGGGCCCGGCCCAGGACCCGGCCAAGCTGCCGGTACGCGGTGCCGACGAGCAGGCCGAGAGCCAGCAGCAGCGCCCATTGCGCGACGGCGAGGTACAGCGGGATTCGCATTTACGACACCATCCCCGACAGTGCCGCCCCGTGGTGGGCGGCCCCGTCGTGGGCGGCCCCGTCGTGGGCGGCCCCGTCGTGGGCGGCCCGGCTCTCAGCCAGCGCCCCAGCCGCGATGAAGGCCACGAAGATGAGCAGGCAGGAAGCCGATAGCAGCAGCCCGCGGTCGGCGAGGCCGAGCCGGATGCTGGACGGCGGGACGGGCGCCATGGCGACCCCGGCCAGGGCCGCGACCACGGCGGCACGGGCGATGCTGGCCCGGTCGAAGCGTCGCTGCGACAGCGCGCCAAAACACCGGCAGGACCGGCCGCGGTGAACCGCGTAGCCGACGCCGGACACCGCCACGAAGGCGCAGCCGACGGCCAGGATTACGGGATTGAGCCAGCCGAGTCCGGGCGATGTCAGGCTGGCGGTGCCGAGCGCGAGCTCGCCCAGCGCCACCGCCAGTGCGACCCGGCGCAACAGCGGCCCGGACGACGCCGACGCGGCCATGCGGCGCGGCGCGAACAGCCGCACCGACGCGGCGAAACCGGCCAGGTCGGCCAGCTTGGCGCCGCCGGCGACCAGCAGCATGACCGCGAGCACCGCCTTGGCCCCGAGCCCCGCGTTGGCGAGGGTCACGACTGACACGGCCCTACGCCGCCGCTCGCGGCGAGCGGCGGCGCAGCCGCCAGGGCGCGGCGCGCTGCGGCGGTTCCACCGGGATGGCCGCGAGCTGGCGCAGCTTGGCTAGCTGCCAGTCGTGGTTGACCAGGCTGGAGGCGCGCACGAGGCCGGCCGAGTCCACGAAGATCGCGAACGGGCCGACCCGGACGTTATACCTGGCGTAGAGGGCCGGCGAGCCGGTGAGGACCGGGACACCGTCCAGCCCGAGCATCTGCAGTAGCGGCGCGGCGAGGTCGTTGGGCCGGCGCAGCAGCACGACGGTCTCCAGCTGGGCGTCGCGGGCGACGAGGTCCGCCAGCCCGTCGAGCACCGAGGGGAAGGACTTGAGCGAGTGGTCGGCGAAGATCACCAGTTGCAGCGGCCCGGCGGGCGGCGAGCGGCGGACGGTGCCGGACGAATCCGGCCGCGCCCACCTCGGAGCCCGCTGGCCGCGGGCCAGGCCGTCACGGGCGATCGCCTCCGGCCCCGACAGGTACACCTGCGCCGTGCCGAGCACCGCCAGCGCCGCTGCCACGCAGAGCGCCGCGGCTACCACCGCGAATAACACCGCCGCGAACGACACCGCCGCGCTCGCCGCAGACAGGCCAGCCGACGTCATCGCGGCCACGCCAGCGGCCTGCGTCCCTGCCCCGCGTGTCCCCGTCCCGCGTGTCTCGACTCCATACGCAGAAAATAACCATCTGTAATATGCCCAGGTCAAGGCATGGGCAGCAGCCGCCTGTCTAGGCGAGAACCGGTAGATCCAGGCGAACCGGCGCGGATCTTACTAAGGTGGGCGCCGGAGCGGGCGAGAGGATCGCGGCGGCGCATCGGCTGATGATGTCGGCGCGAGCCACGAATTGTCGTCCAGCAGTCGCTGGCGAGCGAGGTGCGCAGATGTCATCCCACCGGCGCAAGCGCCTAGAGCGCTCCCGCGTCCGTGAGTGGACGCCGGATCACTACTGGCCCGAGGACGCGGGCTGGCCCGACGAACAGGCCCCCGACGACCGAGGCCTTGACGACCGAGGCCCGGACGATCGAGGCTGGGCCCCCGACGACCGAGGCCTTGACGACCGAGGCCCGGACGATCGAGGCTGGGCCCGCGACGACCGAAGCTGGGTCCGCGACGACCGAAGCTGGGTCCGCGACGACCGAAGCTGGGTCCGCGACGATAACGACCGGCGCGGCGAGCGAGAGGCGCACACCGCACCCCTCCGGCGCGAGCGCCCGCAGCGTCCCCACGCCGGCGAGTGGACGCCGGATCACCACTGGCCCGAGGACCAGGGCTGGCCCGACCAGCACGACTGGCTCCGCGAGGAGCAGGACGACAAGTTGCGGCGCGGCCGAGCGCCGGCCGTGGTCACTTTCATGGTCGCCGCCCTGTTCGTGGCCGGCCTCGGCGTCTACGGCGTAGCCCGGCAGCACCAGGCCGCGGTCGCCGCCATGCAGGATTCCATGAGCGCGCCGTGCGCGCGGCAGACCGGTGCCGCGGCGGCGCGCTGCCGCCGCTCGTCCGCGCCCGGTGGCGTCACGGACGGATCCGGCCACCCCGCGCCTGTCGCCTCCGGACCCGCGGCTCAGCCCGGTACCCCGGCAAAGGCGAGCGGATCCGCTAGCGCCACGCCCCGGCCGACCCCCAGCAAGGCGTCGGCCACCACGACTCCGGCGCCGACGCCGACGCCGACGCCGACGGCCGACATGACCCCGAGCCCGGCCGCCTCGACCAGTTCACCGCCGGGGGGGCCCGGCACTGCGGCCACCCAGGTCCTCGCGCTGATGAACCAGGCACGTGCCCAGGCCGGCCTGCCCGCCTTGACGGACAGTTTCGCCCTGGACACCAGCGCCCTCGCGCACACGGTGGTGATGGCCGCCGGCTGCGGCCTCTCGCACCAGTGCCCGGGCGAGCCACCGCTGGGTCAGCGGCTGACCACCGCCGGGGCGCAGTGGACGTCGGCCGGGGAGAACGTCGGCGAGGGCGGCCCCGAGCCGGCCACCACCGCCGATATCGCCGCGCTGGCCGTGAGCCTGACCCAGGGCATGCTGAACGAGACGCCGCCGAACGACGGCCACCGGCTGAACATCCTGAGCTCGTCGTTCCGCCACGTCGGGATATACGTGCTCCGGAACACCAACGGCACGGTCTGGATGACCCAGGACTTCTCGAACTAGCCGGCCATCCCGCGCACCCCGCCGCGCACCCCGCCGCTCACCCCGGGACGGTCCTGCGGACCCGGCCGAGATAGCCGTGATCGGGCAGGGCAAGATATGACGGTGACTACCGACGCGGCCCGCCAGGCGGACGCGGATCCCCAGGCCGTCCTGGCCCCGCTGACCGGCGCGGCCATCTTCCTGGTGGCCGTCGTCCGCGCGGACGCCCAGTCCTTCGGCACCGTCCGCGACCTGTGCGGCGACCTCGATGCGCTGGTCCGCGGGGTCGGCGCCCGGGGGCCGACGGCGTACCTGACCTGCGTGACCGGAGTCGGTGCCGGGCTCTGGGACACGCTGGCCGGGGCGAGTAGGCGGCCGGCGGGCCTGCATCCGTTCCGGGAGATACGGGCCGCCGGACGCCATGCCGTGTCGACGCCCGGCGACCTGCTTTTCCACATCCGGGCCGCGCGCATGGACCTGTGCTACGAGCTCGCGTCACAGATCATGTTCCGGCTCGACCGCGCGGTCACCGTGGTGGACGAGGTGCACGGCTTCCGGTACTTCGACAGCCGCGACGTGATCGGCTTCGTCGACGGCACGGAGAACCCGGTAGGGGCGGCGGCGGCCAGCGCGACGCTGATCGGCGCCGAGGATCCGCAGTTCGCCGGCGGCAGCTACGTGATCGTGCAGAAGTACCTGCATGACATGGCCGGCTGGAACGCGCTCGCGACCGAGGAACAAGAGCGGATCATCGGACGGCGCAAGCTTTCCGACATCGACCTCACCGACGACGTGAAGCCATCCTTCGCCCACAATGCGCTGACGACGATCCTCGACTCCGACGGCGAAGAGGTAAAGATCCTGCGGGACAACATGCCGTTTGGCGCGCCGGGCAGCGGGGAGCACGGGACCTACTTCATCGGCTATGCCCGCTCCCCCACCCCAACCGAGCAGATGCTGGCCAACATGTTCATCGGCTTGCCCGAAGGCAACTACGACCGGCTGCTCGACTTCAGCCGCGCGGTCACCGGAACGCTGTTCTTCGTGCCGTCGCAGCCGCTGCTGGAGGGCCTGGCCGACGGGCCGCTCGATACACCCGAAGCCGGATCACTGGAGATCGGCAGCATGAAAGGGGCCTCCCCGGATGAATAACCTGCATCGCGAGCTAGCGCCGGTCTCGGACGCCGCCTGGGCGGAGATCGCCGAGGAAGCCGCCCGGACGTTCAAGCGTCACCTGGCTGGCCGCCGGGTCGTGGACGTCCAGGGACCGGCCGGAGAGGGCCTCTCCGCGGTCGGGACCGGCCATATCCGGGAGATCGAGGCGCCCGGCGATGGCGTGCTGGCCCGGCAGCGGCACGTCCTGTCGGTGGTGGAGCTGCGGGCGCCGTTCTCGCTGGACCGGGAGCAGATCGACGACGTCGACCGCGGCTCTCGCGACTCCGACTGGCAGCCGGTGAAGGACGCGGCTCGCCAGCTGGCCTTCGCCGAGGACCGTGCGATCTTCGACGGGTACGCCGCGGCCGACATCGACGGGATCCGGCCGGGCGCCAGCAACGCCACGCTCGCGCTGCCCGCGAGCGCCGCCGACTACCCGGAGGCGATCGCCAGCGCGCTCAGCGAGCTGCGCTCGGCCGGGGTCAACGGGCCGTACTCGGTCGTGCTCAGCGCCGACGCCTACACCGCGGCCAGCGAGACCGCCGACCACGGCTATCCGGTCATCGAGCACCTGCGGCGCATGATCAGCGACGACATCATCTGGGCGCCAGCCATCGAGGGCGGCCTGGTGCTGACGACCAGGGGCGGCGACTTCGAGCTGCAGCTCGGCCAGGACGCGTCGATCGGCTATCTCTCGCACACCGAGACGAGCGTCCGGCTCTACCTCCAGGAAAGCATGACCTTCCAGCTCCTCACCAGCGAGGCCGCCGTCCCTCTCACCCCCTCCGCCAGCTAGGAGTCTAACGACGTGGTTGCCCCCCTGCTGTCGTCAGGACGACAGCAGGGGGGCAACCACGACGTCGCGCCCGCGGCCGGGCTCGCGAGGGCGGCGGCCGATCGCAACGGTCAGCCCGCGGCTCGCCGGCGGCCGGGCACCGGCGAGGCCCGTTTCCCGCACCCGGCGCACCATGCACACCCGCCGCACCAGGCATGCCGATCGCGACGGCCGGCGGAGCCGGCCCGAGCGATCGGCAAGGGGGTCCGGGGGGGCCGTGGCCCCCCCGGCCTGGGGTTCCAGGGGTCGTCCCCTGGGCTAGAAGAGGGTCGCCCCCTGGGCTAGAACCGCTAGCGCATCACCGGCTTGCCGAGGGGGAGGGCCTTGCCGCCCGTCGCCAGGGCGGCGGTGCCGGCGAAGACGTACGCGCCGACCGCGGCGAACACCAGCGCGACCACGCCGCCGGTCTTGAGCAGGCCTGTCGACGCGTTAGCGGTGCCCAGCAGGACCAGCAGCAGCGCGAGGTCGACTAGCCCCAGGATCGCGGTGAACGCCAGCGGCAGCCGCAGGGTCGCCACGGTAAGCAGGACAATCACGATCAGCCAGGCGGTGAGGAACAGCTCCTCAGTCGAGACCACGTCGGTCGCGGCGATGCCGAACCAGTTGTGGGTGAGGCCGAGCACGAGCACCGCGTAGCTGAGCCAGAAGCCGGCGAAGACGCCGAAGACGCAGGCCACCGCCGACTGGCCGACAGCCGCCGCCCAGATCGTCGCGATGAACAGCCCCGCCGCGGTGGCGGCCAGGATGATGGGGAGCGAGGCCGCTACGGCGGCGGCCGGAACCATCCCGACCAGCACGAGTCCCAGCGCCACCGAGCCGACGATGAAGCTCGGCAGGCCCAGCGCCAGGGGATCGCCTGCCAATAGCCCGGTGACCTCCCGGGTTGCCTCCGCCCGTACAGCGGCTTCGTTGGGATTTGCTTCGACCGCGGCCATAGCTGCTCCTTCGTTGGAGGACTGCGAAGCCCGGCGCCGGTGCGCGGGCGATGCCATGACACACACCTATGCTGCCGGCGGCTCGCCGCGGCTCTCAAATTGAGCCAGGCCTGCTCTCAGCCGGTCAGTTAGCGGGGATAACTATCCCGTATTCGTGGATTTTGCGGTAGATCGTCGCCCGCGACATTCCCAGCGACTCGGCCGCCTTCGCCTTGTTTCCCTCGGTATCCAGCAGGCTCTGCACGATGGCGTCGCGCTCCAGCGCCTCGAGCGGGCTCAGCAGCCGGCGGCTCACCGTCCAGCACTCGGGCGGCAGGTCCCTGGGCAGGATGGACCCGGTTCGCCTGCGCTGCACGATGCGCCGGATCACCTGCCACAGCTGCTCGACGTTGCCCGGCCAGTTGGACCGGACGAGCAGTTTGGTGGCCTCCGGGGAGCAGCTCAGGCGGCCGTGCTGGCTCAGCTTGCCCAGGAAGAACGTGGTGAGCTCCGGCAGGTCCTCGATGTGATGGCGCAGCGGCGGCAGCGCCACCGTGCTCGGGAACAGCCGCAGCAGCTCGGTCAGCTTCGGCGCGGCGGTCCGCTGGGTCCGCGTGACCGCTACCCACAGCCGGCCCTCCCGGGGCTTCGACCGGGCCTCCTGCAGCGCGCCCGCCAGGATGTGCAGCTGCCGCGGCGCGAGCAGGTCCACGTGCCGGATCACCAGGTCGCCCTCGGCGTCGAGGAGCGCGCGGCGGGTCCGCACCAGCCAGTCCGGCGAGTTAGCCTCGGCGGCGTCCAGCACGTCGAAGCGCCCGGCCGGGTTGCGCCGCTGATGCACGGCGCGGGCCAGCGCCAGCTTGCCGACGCCTGACTCCCCCTCCAGGACCAGCCACTCGTCGGCCTCGTAGGTCTCCTGCACCTGCTGGCAGCTGCGCAGCCAGAGCGCCCCGGACCCGACCAGGCCCGGCAGGAACATCCGCGTCGGGAGCGCGGAGTCCGTGGCCGGCCGGCGCGTCGCCTCCAGCAGCTTGACGTGCACGACCCCGCCGGAGGCGCGGAGCGGGCTGAAGCTGCGGGTCGGACGGCAGTGCATCCGCGCCGTGAGGCCGGTGGGCAGCTCGACCTCCACCGCCCCCGTCTTGCCGCCGGCCAGCGCCTCGCCGGCCTGCCCGAGCAGCACGGCCTGGTCGCTGGGTTCCAGGACCTGCAGGGCGTGGTCGTTCATCATCACCACGTCACCGTTGAGCGCCAGCACGATCCCGTTGGTGCGGCGGCACGCCCGCAGGTACTCCTGCAGCAGTTCCAGCTCCTGGGCGCTGGAGTCGGCCAGCAGCGCCTGGGTGATCTGGTCGGCGGTCGTCTTGACCAGCGCGATCAGCAGCGGGTCCGCGTTCCTGCGCCAGCAGGTCAGATCGACGGCGCCGACGACCTTGCCGGAGATGGGGTGGTGGATGGGAACGCCCGCGCAGGCCAGGTCCTCCAGGTGCTCGGCGTAGTGCTCATGCCCGAAGACGTGGGCCGGCTGGCCGCCCTCCAGGGCTGTCCCGATGCCGTTAGTGCCGACGTACTCCTCGGCGTAACTGAACCCGGTCGCCAGCTTGACGCCGTCCAGGTGGCGTTCGAGATCGTGGTCGGCGGTCAGCCTGCTCAGGACGACTCCGGCTGAATCGGTCAGAATGACGCTAATCGGCTGGCCCTCGAGATGCTCCCGCAGGTGCCGGAGCACCGGCATGGCGCTGCGGGTCAGCGGCGTGTCGAGGTCGGGGTCGCGGACATAGGACAGCTCGATGTGGTCCGCGGGCACGTTCCACTGCCGGGATCGCCACCAGGACGCCAGGATCGGGTCGCGCACCTGCTGCGGCTCGACCGGGTCCCGGGTGAGGAACCTCTCTCTGGTCCGAGCCAGTCGGTCGCTGCCAAATGCACGCCCGCTACGGGACGACATGGCGCCTCCTGTCTCCCGCCCCTCCGCGGGGCCGGCCATGCCCGCGGGAGCCGGTTTCGAGGCGTTCGCTGCGGAGTTCGGCCTGCTCCAACCATAGACGGGGACCTCAAGTCCTATGTCTCAAGTTGAGACCACCGAACTTCCGGCCGGGACGTTTGATCCGTGGGTCGCCTGCCCATGAAGCGGTGGTCGACTGCCCGCTCCGGGGAGCTCCGGGGAAACAGGAGGTGCCTGGTGACCAGTTCAGCCCAGCCGCACAACGAGACTTATAACCCCTGGAGCGTCGTCAACCTGGTCTTTCACCACCTGGCGGCGGAGGGACTGCATCCCGTTCTCGGCGAGAGCGGGGATCCCGGCGCTCCGGCGGCGGCGCTGCTGCGCGCCCTGGGGATCGAGCCGGTCGCGGAAGGCAACCGGCAGGTCATCGCCGATGTGCGGGCTCAGCTCGATGACCTGCGATCGGCCGTGTTCGGCGAGCCCGGCGACTGACCCCCCGGATGATGGCCATGTTTCGGTCGTGTTTCCGGGCTGTCTCATGTTGAGAGCCGCGAAGCAGCCAGGACGGGTTGTCATAACTCAGGTGAGGCGTTTCGGGCTGCCGCAGCCGCGCACTGGCCGACGCGGCCCTGTGTCGGCAACAACTGTGTCGGCAACAACAGTGACGGCAACAACAGTGACGGCGCCAGAAGCGCCGGCGCAGCGCAGGAACCAGGCGGGCCCGTCTCAGCAGACGCACGGAAGGGCAAGGGGTGGTATATGAGTCGCCAGAGCGTGGCAAAGGCACACCAGAAAATCCAGGAACTGGCCTGGGAACCCCAGTACCACGAGCCGGTATCCCAGTACGGAACGGACTACACGTTCCACAAGGCGCAGAAGAAGGACCCACTCAAGCAGGTCCTGCGGTCCTACTTCCCGATGCAGGAGGAAAAGGACAACCGCGTGTACGGCGCGCAGGACGGCGCTATCCGCGGCAACATGTTCCGCCAGGTACAGGAGCGCTGGCTGGAATGGCAGAAGCTCTTCCTGTCCATCATCCCCCTGCCGGAGATCTCGGCGGCGCGCGCCATGCCGCTGCTGTTCCGGACGGTGCCCAACCCAGAGCTGCACAACGGCCAGGCGATCCAGATGATCGACGAGGTGCGGCACTCGACGATCCAGCAGAACCTCAAGCGCCTGTACATGAACAACTACATCGAC
>Ga0209839_10000504_pt1 | contig 19722 bp, 16 predicted proteins | sample OrgsoiDNA2013050_FD_185800 | JGI IMG/M metagenome (GOLD analysis project Ga0209839, IMG submission 185800) | Permafrost soil microbial communities from the Arctic, to analyse light accelerated degradation of dissolved organic matter (DOM) -... | ecosystem: Environmental > Terrestrial > Soil >... | reverse complement strand
AACCGCTATGCGCGATTTTCGCCGCTCAGCCGGCCGATGCTGCAGCGACTGCGCGGCGTGGCGGCGCAATCGCCGGCGGACGCGGCGCGTCTTGCCGCGCTCGGCGCGACGGCGCCGATCGTTACCGGCAACATCAAGTACGACGTGAGCATCCCCGACAACGCGCTGACGCTGGGAGCTGAATTCCGCTTGCGGTTCGGCGCGTCTCGTCCGATCTGGATGGCGGCCAGTACCCGCGACGGCGAGGAAGCCTTGATACTCGACGCCATTGCGCGCGCGCCGATGCCGCCCGGCGCGCTCCTGATCATCGTGCCCCGGCACCCGAATCGCTTTACCGTCGTCGCCGAGCTGTTGCGCTCCCGCGGCCTGCCATTCGTCCGCCGCAGCGAAAACGCAGCGGTGCCGATCGACATCAACGTCGTGCTCGGTGATTCGATGGGTGAAATGTCGGCCTACTACGCCGCGTCCGACGTCGCTTTCGTCGGCGGCAGCCTTCTTCCGCTCGGCGGCCAGAACCTGATCGAGCCGATCGCGCTCGGCATTCCCGTGCTGATCGGGCCGCACACTTTCAATTTTGCCGAAGCAACGGCCGGCGCAATCGCCGCGGGCGCCGCTCGCCCGGTCGCCGACGCCGACGAATTGGCGCGCTCGGTTCGCGACCTGCTATCCGATCCGTCGCGCCGCCAGGCAATGGGCAACGCTGCGCGAGCATTCCACGCCGCGCACAAGGGCGCGGTGCAAAGACTCTGGGGCTGGCTTCAACCTCAGATTGCGGCAACGGTCGATGCCGCTCGAATTCCTACGCCCCCAGATCGCGATTGATCTGCTCGACGTCGGCTTCGGTCAGCGTGCCGATTGCCTGCTTGAGACGCAGATTGTTGATCACGAAGTTGTAGTACGACTGCGCGAGGTTGAATCGCGTCTGGAACACCTGCTGCTGCTGGTTCAATACGTCGAGATTGGTGCGCACGCCGACTTCGAGGCCGAGCTTGTTGGAATCGTATGACACCTGCGCCGAGTTGAGCGCCTGCTCGAATGCCTTGACCTGCGCGACGCCGTTGGTCACCCCTGAAAACGATGTCTGCGCCAGCAGCTGCGCATTGCGGCGCGCGGTTTCGAGATCCTGGCGCGCTTTTTCCTGATTGGAGATCGCCTGCCGCACGCGCGAGCTGATCGCGCCGCCCTGATAGATCGGTACGTTCAACTGCACACCGATGATGCCGATCCTGTTGTCGCTCGCAACCGAGACTCCGGTCGACGTCGAAGCGAGCCCGCCGGCGTAGCCCTGGTTGAGGCTCGCCACCAGATCCAATGTCGGGTAATGACCCGCACGTTGCCGGTCGACCTCGAGCGTCGCGATGTCCAGGTTCGCCTGCGCGATGCGAACCTGATAATTGTCCTGAATCGCCTTCTCAACCCACGGCTCGAGCGTGCCGGGCACCGGCAGCTCCGGCTGATATCTGCCGGTGAAGCCCTTCAGCTCCAGTGGCGCGCGACCGATGATGGCGCGCAAGGCCGCGAGCTTGTTGTCCAGATCGTTCTGCGCCGAGATCTCCTGGGCAACGATCTGATCGTACTTGGCCTGCGCGTCGTTGGTGTCGGTGATCGTTGCCGTGCCGACCTCGAAATTGCGCTTGGCTTGGGCGAGATTCTCGCTCACCGCCTTCTTCTGGCTTTCGGTCAGCTCGATGTTGAATCGCGCCAGCAGCACGTCGAGGTACGCCTGTATCACCCTGACGATCAAATCCTGCTGCGAGGAAGCGAAGATGTAGTCGCCCTGACCGACCTGCTGCCTGGCCTGGTCCAGCGCGATGGAGTTTTGCGGCCGGTAAAGCGGCTGACTCGCAGACACGGTATAGGCGTAGTTGGGAAACCGATCGTGGAACGTCGCCGTCGGATCGGTATGCAGCTTGTCGTGAAAATCTTCCACCCCGGCGTTGGCCACCAGGTTCACCGCCGGCAGCAGTCCGGCGCGCGCCTGCGGCACGAGCTCCTGTGTCGCCTCCCGCGTCGCCCGGGCCGAAGCGAGCACCGGATCGCCTGCAAGCGCGGCACGATAGACCTGGACCAGATCCTCCGCCGACGCAGCCGACAGCGAAGCCGACATTGCCGTCGCGATCAGGATCGCAAGCGTGCTTTTCAACATCTTTTTGGTTCCCATCTGGGTTGCGACACTTCGGGAGCGGCACGATGCGCGCTGCGGGATTTGCATGTTGCGCGCCACGGACTCCGCGACACGCGGGATAAGGACATCGACTGCGGGACATCGGCTGCGGTGCTCAAAACACGAACCGCTGGGGTTGCGCCGCGTTTTGCAGCGGGGCGATGACCGTTTCAAAAAGATCTTCGGCGACAATCGCGCCGGGAGCTTCCCAGCGCACCATGCGCGCACTCATCGCCGGCGCGTCGCCGACGACGGCAAAAATACGCCCGCCAGGCTTGAGCTGCCCGAGCCACGCCTCGGCCAGCACTGGAGTCGATCCGGTGAGCACGATCGCTTCATACTGATCGCTGCCCCAGCCGCGAGCGCCGTCGCCGACCTCGAGCGTGACATTGCCGATGCCCGCACGAGCCAGTTTCGGACGCGCCTCGAGAACGAATCTCTCCCGGATATCGACACTGGTAACTCCAGCCGAGCAATGCGCAAGAAGCGCCGTCAGATAGCCGCTGCCGGTGCCGATCTCGAGCACCGCCTCGTTCGCCTTGAGGTCGAGCTCCTGCAGCACGCGCGCTTCCATCTTCGGTGTCCACATCCGCTCGCCGTCGCCGATCGGGATTTCAAGATCGGCGAACGCGAGCGAGCGATAGGCGAGCGGAACGAAGTCCTCGCGCCTGACCTCGAACAGAAGGTCGAGCACTTCCTGGTCGAGAACGTCCCAGGTGCGGATTTGCTGCTCGACCATGTTGAAACGTGCTTGTTCGAAGTCCATCCCTGCCTCGTATACCTGCTTCCTGTCGTGCCGAATTGAAACTCGCGTAGCGCCTGAATCGCCCCGGAGCGCGCAATCCGCCGCGCGCTGCTCGGCGTCCTGCCGATGAGCGTTTCGAAATCCCGGTCAAGCCATCAAATCGGCACGACCCGGTTCACGCTCGGGTTTGCGTTGAACGCCAGCGATTCGGCGATCGATTATTGCTTGTTGTAGGACGTCCCATTATCGCATGTCAGTCGCCGGCCGCAGGCTCTGTCACGCCCGCGGAATGGCGCGCAGCGCGACGTGCCTTGCGCGCCTTGCGCCGTTCAGCCCACGCGTCCAGGTAGGTATAAATCACCGGCACCACGACCAGCGTCAGCAGCGTCGACGTGATCACGCCACCGATGATTGCGCGGCCCATCGGCGCTTGTGTCTCGCCGCCCTCGCCGATCCCGAGCGCCAACGGCGTCATGCCGCCGATCATCGCCATCGTGGTCATCATGATCGGACGCAGGCGAACCTGGCCCGCAGTCAGCAGCGCGTCGTGCAGGCTCTTGCCGCCGCGCCGCGCGCGGTTGGCGAAATCGACCAGCAGAATCGCGTTCTTGGTCACCAGACCCATTAGCATGATGAAGCCGATGATCGAAAACAGATTCAGCGTCGTGCCGGTCAGCAGCAGCGCGAGAAAGACGCCGATCAGCGAAAAGGGCAGCGACGCCATGATCGCCACCGGCTGCGTGAAGCTCGCGAACTGGGACGCAAGAATGAGGTAGATGAAAATGATCGCAAGTCCCAGTGCGGCGAGCGCCGCCTGGAAAGACTCCTGCATGTCCTTCGCCTGGCCGCCGACGTCGAAGCGATACCCCGGAGGAAGCGTCGCGCCGAATTCCTTGATGATCTTCGCCACGTCCGAGTTGACGTCGCCCGAGGGTCTCCCCTCTGCGTTGGCGTAGAGCGCGACGCGGCGCTGAAGCTCCTGGCGCTTGATGATCTGCGGGCTGGTCGTCTCGACGATCTCGGCCACCTGCCGCAGCGGCACCATCCGCGGCGTCCCGTCGGGGCCGACGCGGTTGCTGGTCAGGTACAGATTGCCGAGGTCCGACGCGAGCTGCCGCCGGTCCTTCGACAATTGCACGTTGACCTCGTAGTTCTGCCCGTCGGGGCCAAGCCAGTATGTCACCGTGTCGCCGGCGAGGAGCGGCCGCACCGTCGAGCCGACCTGCTGCACGTTGATTCCAAGATCGGACGCAGCGTCGTTGTTGAGGCGGATCGACAGCGCCGGATTGGCAGCCTTTTCCGACGTCTCCATGTCGGCAATGCCGGGAACCTTGCCGACCTTCACCGCAAACTCGTTGATCAATGCGGTCAGCGTCGCCGGATCCGGCCCCAGAAGATTCACCCACACCGCACGATCGAAGCCGAAGCTGGGCTCGAGGCCGGGGATCGGCTTGAGCGCCGTCCGGATGGCTCGCTCGACTTCCTTTTGCGTGCGCTTGCGGTCGGCGCGATCGACCAGCTTCAGGTTGACCCGGGCGTAGTTCCGGCCTTCCTGAGTGCCGATGGTCGTCATTGCCAGCGCGACTTCGGGGATTCCTTTGAGCATTTCCTCGACCTGCCGCACCCTGGTGTCGGTGTATTCGAGGCTCGAGCCCACCGGCGTGTTCAGGCGCAGCGACAGAAAACCTTCGTCGGTTTCGGGAATGAATTCGGTGCCGACCAGCGGCACCACCAGAAAGCTCGCGAAGAAGCTCACCAGCGCGATCAGGATGACCTTCTTCCGGTTCACCAGAGCCCATTCGAGAATCGAGCCGTAGACGCGATGGAACCATTCGATGACACGCTCGACGCCTTCCATGAAGCGCGACAGCCACGGCAAGCGCGAAAAGCGCGAGCTCGGCGGATCGTGCCAGATCGAGGACAGCATCGGATCGAGCGTGAAGCTCACGAACAGCGATACCAGCACCGCCACCGCCACCGTGAGGCCGAACTGGAAGAAAAAGCGGCCGATGATGCCGCTCATGAAGGCGATCGGAACGAACACCGCGACGATCGCAAACGTCGTCGCCATCACCGCCAGGCCGATCTCATCGGTGCCCTCGCGCGCCGCGGTCTCGTGCGTCTTGCCGAGACCCAGGTGGCGGACGATGTTCTCGCGCACCACGATCGCGTCGTCGATGAGCAGCCCGATGCACAGGCTCAGCGCCATCAGCGTCAGGAAATTGAGCGTGAAGCCGAAGGCGTAAAGCGCGATGAAGGTCGCGATCACCGCGATCGGCAGCGTGAGCCCGGTGATGATGGTGCTGCGCCAGCTGTGCAGGAAAAGGAACACGATCAGTATCGTCAGCGCCGCGCCCTCGACGATCGTCTGCTTGACCCGGTTGACGCTGCGCTCGACCGATTCGGCGGACGAATTGACGACCCGCAGCTCGACTTCGGACGGCAGTCGCTTCTTCAGCAGCGCCACCGCTTCGGTGACGCCGCGCCCGGTGTCGACGATGTTCGCGTCCTGCGATTTCTGGAGGTCGAGCGTGATCGCCGGACGGCCATTGATGCGCGAGATCGAGTCCTGCTCCTTCTCACCGTCGATCACCGCCGCGACCTGCGTCAGGTAGATCGGCGCGCCGCCCTGCTGCGCGACGATGATGCGCCCGAACTGCATCGGGTCCTTGATCTTGCCTTCGACCCGGACGATCGAGTCGCTCGCGCCGCGCGTGATGCGGCCGGCAGGAACGTCCTGGTTCGCGGCGCGAATCGCGCTGACGACCTGATCGACCGACAGTCCCAGCGCGGTCAGCGCCTGCGGCTTGATCTCGACCAGGATCTGCCGCGTCACCCGTCCATTGACGTCGATACGCGCCACGCCCGGGACGTTCTCGAGTCCCTTGACGATCGTCTGGTCGGTGAGCGAGCTCAAATCGCGCAGGCCCACGGTGTTCGACAGCACCGCCAGCGACACCACGGGTTGCGTATTTTCCTGATCTGCCCGGATGACAAACGGGTCCTTGACGTCGCGCGGGAAGCTCGGCCGCACCTGAGCGATCTTGTCGCGCACGTCCTGGACTGCGCGCATCATTTCCGTGCTCATGCGGAACTCGGCGAAGACGTCGCTGCGCCCATCGGTGGAATTCGACCGGATCAGGCTCACGCCCGCGACCGTGTTGATCGCGTATTCGATGGGTTTGGTGACATCGGCCTCGACCACCTCGGGCGAGGCGCCCGGGTAGTTCGTGGTCACGAGCAGAAACGGCAGGCTGACGTCGGGCATCTGCTCGACCCGCAGGCGGTTGTAGGCAAAGATGCCCAGCACGGCGATGCCTATCATCACCATGGTCGCAAACACCGGGTTGTTGATCGATACTCGAGTGATCCACATCGCTAAAGTCTCCTATCCAGGCCCGACGTCGGCCCCGATTCCCGGCTTGGTTGCGGACTGCTTGATTGCGGACTGCTTGATTGCGGACTACTTGATTGCGGACTACGTGCAAGTCGCGTTCGCGGCCTAGTTTGCCACCGAACCGGCCGCCGCCTCGCGCCTAGCTTGCCACCTGGGACTTTTCTTTCTCGCGCGAGGGAGCGCGGACGATCGCCGGCAAGCCCTCTTTCAGATTGTCGAAGCGCGACGAAAGTATGACCATATCGGGCGGCAGCGCCGTCTTGAGCTCGGTTCTGCCCGCGGCTTCATCGCGCTTTCCGATGACGACAATCCTTTTCAGAATCTTTCCGTTATCGATCGCCCATATGTAACTCTGTCCCGCCTCGGTGCGGATCGCCGTGTTGGGCAGCGTCGGCACCGGCGCTCCCGCGGCCAGCCGGATGCGCCCGGTGGCGAACATCCCGCCGCGCAGCACCGCGTCGGGGTTGGGTATCTGCACGAACACCAGGATTGCGCGCGTGCCCGCTTCGGTCATCGGATTGATGCGCTCGATCGTTCCGTTGAAGCGCCGCTCGCCAAATCCCTCGATCGACAGCTCGACCGGCATTCCGATTACGATCTCCGGGATATCGTTGGCCGGAATCATCGCCTGCACCTCCATCCGGGCGAGGTCGACGACGGTGAACAGCGGCGAATCGAAGTTGACCTTTTCTCCCGGCTGTATGTTGCGCTTGGCGACGGTGCCTGCCAGCGTCGTGACCACGATCGCGTCGCGCAATGCGTTCTTGGCCAGCTGGGCTTGGGCCTCCAGCGACTTGAGCGCGCCCTGACTGACCGACAGGTTGCTTTCGGCGCTGTCGTACGCGGTTTGCGAGATGAAGTTCTGCTTCAGCAGCAGCAGATTCTGCGCCCGCGTTTTCTCGGCCAGCCCGAGCTGGGCGCGGCTCGATTCGAGCGCGCCGACACGGTCGTTGAGCTTGGCGTCGAGATCGGAGGTGTCGAACCGGGCCAGGACCTGGCCGGCCTTGACCGACTCGCCTTCTCGCACCATGACCTGACGTATCTCACCGGACACCTTGGCCTTGACGACGGTCTGATTGACCGGCTGCAAAGTGCCCGAGATCGGAAGCCAGCGCGAGAGCGCCTTGGCCTCGACGATCGAGGTGTCGCCCGGCGTGAATTCGAGCGTCACCGGCTGCGCCGCTCCGCCAGGGGTCTCCGCCGATGCCCGCTTGCTCATCCGCAGCCCCACGCCGATAGCGATGGCAGCAACGACCACGAAAGTGACGATGACGACGACGGTGCGGCTTTTCGACCAACGGACCATAAACAGTAACCCCCGAGATTTCCGTACGCCCCTCGCGCCGGCGGTGCCGGCACCTTCGCCATGACACTCGCCGCGGCGCCGATCGAGTCTTAGATGCGGCTCGCGCTGCGCCTGGATTCAGAAAGGCGCGAGTCTAGGCCGCAGCGGCGCATCGATACAAGAGCAAACCGACGAAATGCCGTGCTCGCGGCTCAGTCGACCCCAGTCGCGACGAAATGCAAAGTCCCATGGACGACGCCGAACCTGCCGCCGGGTGCCCATTATCGGTGCGGCGGAGGGATAGACCACCTGAAACGGGCCACCCGTTCGACGCTCGTGCGGTGGCGCGGCATGAACGAGAGAATCGTCCCATCAAGGGTCCATAGCAATTGACAGTCCGCGGCGGGACGGCAATAATCTTCTGTTGCGCCCCTGTTTTTCGTCATTAGCCCATTCTGGAGGAAATTCATGAAACTTAACCGCTCGCTCGGTTTGACCCTTGTCGCCGCAGCGTTGGTGACCGCTTACGGCTGCGGCAAGGAAGAGCCGAAGAAAACAGATACAGCGGCAAGCACGGCCGCGCCCGCGATGCCCGAAGCCACGGTAAAGATCGGCCACGTCGGCCCGACGACCGGCCCGCAGGCTCACTTGGGCAAGGACAACGAAAACGGCGCCCGCATGGCGATCGACGACGCCAACGCCAAGAACATCGTCATCGACGGCAAGAAGATCAAGTTCGAGCTGGTCGCGGAAGACGACCAGGCCGATCCGAAGCAAGGCACGACCGTGGCGCAGAAGCTGGTCGACGCCAAGGTCGCTGGCGTGGTCGGCCACCTGAATTCGGGAACGACGATTCCCGCCTCGAAGCTCTACAGCGACGCAGGCATTCCGCAAATCTCGCCGTCGGCCACCAATCCGAAGTACACGCTTCAGGGATTCAAGACCGCGTTCCGGGTCATGGCCAACGACGTGCAGCAGGGCAGCGTGATCGGCAAAGAAGCCGTGACGACGCTCGGGGCGAAGAAAATCGCCATCATCGACGACAAGACCGCGTACGGCGCGGGCCTCGCCGAAGAGACCGAGAAGGCCGCCAAGGCTGCCGGCGGAACGATCGTGGCGCACGAGTTCACCAACGACAAGGCGACCGACTTCAAGGCGATCCTGACCAAGATCAAGGCCAAGAACCCCGACATCATCATGTACGGCGGGATGGATGCGCAGGGCGGCCCGATGGTCAAGCAGATGAAGGAGCTCGGCATCAAGGCCAAGTACATCGCCGGCGACGGCGTATGCTCTGCCGAATGGCCGAAGCTCGCCGGCGGCGCTGCCGAGGGCCAGTATTGCACCCAGGCCGGAGTGCCGCCGGACAAGATGGCCAACGGCAAGGACTTTGCGACCCGTTTCACCGCCAAATACGGCCCGATCCAGGTCTACGCGCCGTATTCGTACGACGCGACCATGACCCTGATCGCCGCCATGCAGAAGGCGAACTCGACCGATCCGGCCAAATATCTGCCGGAGCTGGCCAAGATCTCCTACGACGGCGTCACGGCCAAGATCGAGTTCGACGAGCATGGCGACACCAAGAACGGCGCGATCACGCTGTACCAGGTCAAGGACGGCAAGCTGATGCCAATGGCGATGAACGTCGGCGGCAAGACCGAAAAGGTCGCCGCGGACGCGCCAGCCGCACCGGCAGCCGCGCCCAAGTCGGACATGAAGGCTGCAAGCGACACCATGAAGGCGGACACGAAAGAGACCGCTGACAAGATGAAAGCGGCGGCCGAGAATCCGAAGTCGTCGACTCCGGCCAATGCCGACACCATGAAAAAGGACATCAAGGGCCAATAAGCCCGCGATCGCTCTGTGAAGCTCACTGAAACGGCGCCCCTCGGGGCGCCGTTTTTTTGACCGCGGGCGCGTACCGAGCACGGGGATTGCCGTGACAGTGGGCGCAGTGGAGAATCAAAGCGGCTTTCGGCGCCGTCGCGCCATTGGAGGCGCCGTGGACATTTTTCTGCAGCAGATCATCAACGGGCTGACGCTGGGCAGCGTCTACGCCCTGGTCGCGCTCGGCTACACCATGGTCTACGGCATCATCGGGCTGATCAACTTCGCCCACGGCGAAGTGATGATGGTCGGCGCGATGGTCTCGCTGTCGGTGGTGACCGCGCTGCTCGGCGCGCACGTGCCGCTCCCGCCGGTACTCATCATCCTCGCCGGCCTCATCGTCGCCGTCCTCGTCTGCATGGCCCTTGCCTACGGCATGGAAAAAATCGCCTACCGCCCGCTGCGCAAGGCGCCGCGGCTCGCGCCGCTGATCACCGCCATCGGCATGTCGATCATCCTGCAGAACCTGGCGTTGATGATCTGGGGGCGCAACTACCTGACGTTCCCGACGCTGATCGAGCCTACGACGCACTACATCTTCGGCGCGGCGATGACCGATCTGCAGATGCTCATCGTGGCGCTCGCGGGACTGCTCATGGCCGGGCTGGTCTTTGTCGTTCAGCGCACGCGCTTAGGGATGGCCATGCGCGCGACGGCGCAGAACCCGCAGGTCGCAGGGCTCATGGGCATCGATATCAACGTCGTCATTTCCGCCGCATTCGTGATCGGCGCCGCGCTGGCCGCGGTGGCTGGGCTGATGGTGATGAGCTATTACGGGATCGCCCACTATTACATGGGCTTCCTGCTCGGGCTCAAGGCTTTTACCGCGGCGGTGCTCGGCGGCATCGGCAATCTTGCCGGCGCGATGCTGGGGGGAATTCTGCTCGGCATCATCGAGTCGCTCGGCGCCGGCTATATCGGCGATGTGACGAATGTCTGCGGATTTCCGTTGCTCAACGACACCTTGCAGGAGAAATGCGCCGCGAACGATGGCCAGCTGAGCCTCTTCGGCAGCAATTATCAGGACGTATTCGCATTTTTCGTGTTGATCCTGGTGCTGATCTTCCGGCCCTCGGGCTTGCTCGGCGAGCGCGTGGCGGACCGCGCATGAATCGTCCGCGCGCGAAATCGATATCGCCAAGAGTCTGGGCAGGTGTCGCGCTGGTGGCGCTTGCGCTGGCGCTGCTCCCTTTCGCCGCCGCGCTTGCCGGCCAGGCGTGGGTACGCATCCTCAACTTCGCGATGCTCTACATCATGCTCGCGCTGGGATTGAACATCGTCGTCGGATTCGCGGGCCTCCTCGATCTCGGATACATCGCTTTCTATGCAGTGGGCGCGTACGTTTATGCGCTGCTGGCGTCGCCGCACTTCGGACTTCACCTTCCGTTCTGGGTGATCCTTCCCTTAAGCGCGGCCATTGCCTGCGCGTTCGGCGTGCTGCTGGGCGCGCCGACGCTGAAGCTCCGCGGCGACTATCTCGCCATCGTGACGCTCGGCTTCGGCGAGATCATCCGCATCTTCCTGAATAACCTCAACGCTCCTCTAAACATCACCAACGGGCCGCAGGGCGTCAACCTGATCGATCCGTTCCGCATCGGCAGCTTTTCGTTCGCGAAGTCGGAAGTCGTGCTCGGCATACCGTTTTCCGGGCCGCAGAAGTACTACTACCTGCTGCTGCTGATCACTATCGGCGTCATCGTCGTCAATCTGCGCCTGCAGAATTCGCGTCTGGGCCGCGCGTGGGAAGCAATCCGCGAGGACGAGATCGCCGCCAAGGCGATGGGGATCAACACCCGCAACGTCAAGCTGCTCGCGTTCGCGATGGGAGCGTCGTTTGGCGGCATCGCCGGCGCGGTCTTTTCGGCGACGCAGCAGTTCGTCAGTCCGGAAAGCTTCGGTCTGTTCGAATCCATCATCGTGCTGGCGATGGTGGTGCTCGGCGGCATGGGCAACATTCCGGGCGTCATTCTGGGTGCGGTCCTGCTGACGCTGCTGCCCGAGGTGCTTCGCTACACGATGGAGCCGCTGCAGAACGCAATCTTCCACCGCGTGATCCTCGACGCCGAGACCGTCCGGCTGCTCGTTTTCGGCGTCGCGCTGGTGGCGATCATGCTTTATCGTCCGGCGGGCCTGTGGCCCTCCGCCGTGCGCAAGCGCGAGCTCGAAGTCAAAGACGGCGCCGCGTGAATCCATCGGCATTGCTCGAGGCGACGGACATCGGCAAGCGCTTCGGCGGCGTTCAGGCGCTCACCGACGTCAGCTTCAGCATCGCGCGCGGTGAAATCTACGGCTTGATCGGTCCCAATGGCGCGGGCAAGACTTCTCTCTTCAACGTGCTCACCGGCATTTATGCGCCGGACGGCGGCAAATTCATGTTCGACGGCGCGCCGCTCGACCGGCTGAAGCCGAACGAGGTCGCCGAGCGCGGTATCGCGCGCACTTTTCAGAACATCCGTCTGTTCCAGAATCTCTCGGCGCTGGAAAACGTGATGATCGGGCGCCACGTTCGCACCCACGCCGGCGTATTCGGCGCGATTTTTCGCGACCGCGGCACGCTTGCCGAGGAGGCGGCCATCGAGGCGCGATCCTACGAGCTGCTCGACTACGTCGGCGTGGCCGATCGCGCCAATCATCTGGCCAAGCACCTCGCTTACGGCGATCAGCGCCGGCTCGAAATCGCTCGCGCGCTGGCGACGGAGCCGAAGCTGCTCGCGCTGGACGAGCCCGCCGCCGGCATGAACGCGACCGAGACCAAGGCGCTGAAAGTGCTCCTCGACGACATCCGCCGCGACGGGACCACGATACTGCTGATCGAGCACGACATGAAGCTGGTGATGAGCATTTGCGATCGCGTGCTGGTGCTCGACTACGGCAAGAAGATCGCCGAGGGCTCGGCGGCGGTGGTTCAGGCGGACCCGAAGGTCATCGCCGCGTACCTCGGCGGCGAAGTGACCCTGAACCTGCGAAGGGCCTGATCGGGTGGCCGCGACCGCGCTGCTCGAGCTCAAGGGTCTTCAGGTCGCCTATGGCGGCATCCAGGCCGTCAAAGGCATCGACCTCGTGGTTCGCGAGCGGGAGCTCGTCTGCCTCATCGGCGCCAACGGCGCCGGCAAGACGACGACACTGAAGGGCATCACCGGATTGCAGCCGATCAAGAGCGGATCGATCCACTATGACGGCCAGGACATCACCGGAAAGCCCGCGTTCGTGCTGGTGCGCCGCGGCTTGTCGATGGTCCCCGAGGGGCGCGGCGTCTTCGGAGCGCTCACTATCGAGGAGAACCTGGCCATGGGCGCCTATACGCGCAACGATCGCGCGGCCATTCGAGCCGACGTCGAGCGCGTCTATGGACTCTTCCCCCGGCTGAAAGAGCGCCGCACGCAGACCGCGGGAACGCTTTCGGGCGGCGAGCAGCAGATGCTGGCGATGGGCCGCGCGATGATGTCGCGGCCGAAGCTGCTCTTGCTCGACGAGCCGTCGATGGGCCTAGCGCCGCTGATGGTGCAAAAAGTGTTCGAGACCGTGCTCGCCATCGCCAGCGAAGGCGTCACGATTCTGCTGATCGAGCAGAACGCCAAGCTCGCGCTCGAAGTCAGCGACCGCGGTTACGTGATGGAAAGCGGCGAGGTCACCCTGTCCGGCGACGCGAAAGCGCTTTTGTCCGATCCGAAAGTCCGCGCGGCGTATCTCGGCGAAAATATCGCCTGACAGCGCCCAAGGCTTTCCGCATCTTGAACCTGCCATTTCTCGCCATCGCGGTCGCCGCACCTCGCGCCGTGGGCGCGCGCCGTGCATTCGCCTGGTACGAGGAAGCGATGCGCCTGTTCAAGCTCGCGCCGATCACGTGGTGCGTGCTGGGCTTCATTACGCTCGCCTCGGATCTCGGCCTGCAGCTCATCCCGGGTATCGGCATCGCCGCGTCCAAGGTCATCGTGCCGCTGATCGAATGCGGAATGCTGATCGGCGCGGTCGCGCTCGACCAGGGGCGGCCCCTGCAGCTGCGTTATTCCATTGCCGCGTTCGGCGCGCGTCCGGCGGCGGTCGGCGCGATCGTCATCGGCTCGTTGCTGGTGTTTGCCGCCGAAGCGCTCGCCGCCTATTTTCTCGCCGATGCGAATCTGCTGGTCGCCGAACCCGACAGCGTCGAGTTGTCTTCACTTGAAGTGATCGGCACCGTGGTGATCGGCGTGTTGGCGTCGCTTCCGGTCGCGTTCGTGCCCTTCGCGGTGCTGCTCACCGGCGCGTCGTTCATCGGCGCGTTCGCGAGCAGCGTGCGTGCGTTTGCGCTCAACCTCACACCCTTGCTGATTTTTGCCGCGCTTGCCGCAATGCTGGTTGCGCTTGGGTTGCTGCTGCTGGGGGTCGGACTGATCGCGGTGTTCCCGCTGCTTTCCGCGGCAAGCTACGCTGCATGGAAGGACATTTTCGTGGTCGAGACGGCGCCCGCTAAATAGTCGCCGCAACCTCGAAGCCCGAGAAGTCTCCTTCCGCGGCGGCCGTTTCGACGGCCGTGACCTGCGCCGCCGCAGGTCCCCGGCGCGACCAGGCGACGATGGCAGCGATATCGGCGTTGGGACCGGCGACGATCGCCTCGACGCAACCGTCGTGCCGATTTCGCACCCAGCCGCGAAGCTTGCGCGAGCTCGCCTCATCGGCAAAGGCATAACGAAAGCCCACGCCCTGAACGCGTCCGCGGATGAGCAAGCGCAGCGTCACCTCGCCGGCCGTGTTTTCCGCGATGCTCATCCCTTAAGCAGCCGCCTCCCGGCGCGCGAGCAGCAGCAAGCCGAGCATGGTCTTGACGTCGGTGATCTCGCCGCGATCCAGCCACGCCAGCGCTTCGTCGAGCGCAACGCTGAACGTTTCGACGAATTCGCCTGCATCAAGCTTCGCGCCGACGAACGTCAACGCGCCTGCGGTGTAGATTTCGATGCGCTCGGTCGAATACGTGATCAGGGGATGCAGCGTACCGATGTGCGCCCAGCTTCCGGCGGTGTAGCCCGTTTCCTCGAGCAATTCGCGCGCCGCAGTCGCGGCAGGCTCTTCACCCGGGTCGATCTTTCCTGCGGGAAACTCGATGAAGACTCGCGCCAGCGGATAGCGAAACTGGCGCTCCATCAGCAATTTTCCATCGGGCAAGCGCGGGATGATCATTACTGCGCCCGGGTGGTCGATGTACTCGCGCGTCGCCGTCGCTCCATCGGGCAGGCGCACGGTGTCACGCTTGACGTGCAGCAGCTGGCCGTCGAATACGTTTTCCGAGGCGATGTGCGTCTCGACCAGATGCGCGTCGACGCCGCGATTTTCATCGTCCCTCGATGCGCTCATGCCAGCCAGTCGCGTGCCGGCAGAAACTCGGCGTAGAGTTTTTCCTCGGGACTGCCGGGATCAGGATGCCAGTCATAGCGCCAGCGCGCGATCGGCGGAAGAGACATGAGGATCGCCTCGGTGCGGCCGTTGGATTGAAGGCCGAACAGCGTGCCGCGATCGTAGACAAGATTGAACTCGACGTAGCGCCCGCGGCGGTATGCCTGGAAATCGCGTTCGCGATCCCCGTAGGCGAGATCCTTGCGCCGGAGCACGATCGGATCGTACGCGGCGAGAAAATGCTCACCGACGCTCTGCGTCAGCGCGAAGCAATGTTCGAAGCCGCGCTGGTTCAGATCGTCGAAAAAAATCCCGCCGATGCCGCGCGGCTCGTTGCGATGCCTGAGGAAAAAGTAGTCGTCGCACCAGGCCTTGAATCGCGCGTGGTAGTCGTCGCCGAACGGCACCAGCGCTTCGCGACAGATGCGGTGAAAATGGATCGCGTCTTCCTCGAAGCCGTAATAGGGCGTGAGATCCATCCCGCCGCCGAACCACCACACTGGCTCCGATTCGCCTTCACGCGCCAGCGCGGCAAATAGCCGCAGGTTCATATGGACCGTCGGCGCATACGGATTCCGCGGGTGCAGCACCAGCGAGACGCCCATGACTTCGAACGCGCGCCCGGCGAGTTGCGGTCGCGTCGCGCTTGCCGACGGCGGCAGACGTTCTCCCCTGACGTGGGAAAAGTTGACGCCTGCGCGCTCGAAAACCCCTCCCTCCTCGAGGATGCAGCTGATGCCGCTGCCGCCTTCCGCTCGTTGCCACTCGTCGCGACCGAATGCCGCACCATCGATGGCCTCGAGCCGCCCGACGATGGCCGATTGCAGATCGGTGAAGTAACGCAGCGCTCGCGGCAGGTCTCGAGTGATGTCCATGATGTTGCGCGGCGATGCCCGGGCGCGGGTGGCGCGAGTCAGCTCTTGCGCGCGCCGAGCGCGCGGTAACCGATGTCGCTGCGATACTGCATGCCATCGAAATGTATGTCGCCCACCGCGGCATAAGCAGTGCGCTGAGCCTGTCGCACCGTTTCCCCCAGCGCGGTGACACACAGCACGCGCCCGCCAGCAGTGACGATGCGCCCGCCCTCGTGCGCGGTCGCGGCGTGAAAAATTCTGCAATCCTCGCGATCCGCATCGAGGCCAGAAATCACGTCGCCCTTGCGCGGCGCATCGGGATACCCCGCCGCCGCCAGCACCACGCCCAGGGCGGCGCGGCGATCCCAGTCGGCATCGATGCGATCGAGCGTTCCTTCGACGGCATGCTCCAGCAGATCGACCAGATCGGTCTTGAGCCGCATCATGATCGGCTGCGTTTCGGGATCTCCGAGCCGGCAATTGAACTCGAGCGCGCGCGGGTTGCCTTCGCCGTCGATCATGACGCCCGCGTAAAGAAATCCGCTGTACGGAATGCCATCGGCGTTCATGCCTTCGACAGCGGGCACGATGATCTCACGCATGATGCGGGCGTGAACCGCCGGCGTCACCACCGGCGCGGGTGAGTACGCGCCCATGCCGCCGGTATTGGGCCCGGTATCGCCGTCGAGAAGACGCTTGTGGTCCTGCGACGAGGCGAGCGGCAGTACGTTGGCGCCGTCGGCCATGACGATGAAGCTCGCTTCCTCGCCGGTCAGAAATGCTTCGACGACGATCCTCGCCTGTGCGCCATCGTGCGCCACGGTCATTTTTCCATCGACAAGCATCGCGTCGATCGCCGCGTGCGCTTCGCCCGCACTCGTGGCCACGACCACGCCTTTGCCTGCCGCAAGCCCGTCCGCCTTGACCACGATCGGCGCACCTCGATCATCGACATGGGCGTGCGCTTCGGCGGCATCGGTGAAGGTGCGGTATTCGGCCGTCGGAATGCCGTGCCGGGCCATGAAGGCCTTGGCGAAATCCTTGGAGCTTTCGAGCTGCGCGGCAGCCTTGGTCGGACCGAAAATTTTCAGGCCGGCGTGGCGGAATGCGTCGACTACGCCTTCGGCAAGCGGCGCTTCCGGACCGACGACCGTCAGGCCGACGCGCTCGCGCTGCGCGAATGCGACCAGGTCCGCGATCGATGTCAGCGCGACATTGCTGAGCTCGCGCTCGCGCGCCGTGCCCGCATTGCCGGGCGCGACGAAAACCTTGGCGACACGGCTCGATTGGGCGATTTTCCACGCCAGCGCATGCTCGCGTCCGCCGCCGCCAATGACCAGGATATTCATCGCATCAGCTCGCGCCTCAGCCTACATGTTGCCCGACACTCAGCGCTGGCGAACACGCTTTAGTGCCGGAAGTGACGGATGCCGGTAAACACCATCGCCAGACCACGCTCGTCGGCCGCGGCGATGACCTCGGCATCGCGCACGCTGCCGCCGGGCTGGATGACCGCGACCGCGCCATTGTCGGCGACGACATCGAGGCCGTCACGAAACGGAAAGAACGCGTCCGACGCAACCACCGACCCGGCAAGGGAAAGTCCCGCGCCCTGCGCCTTGATCGCGGCGATGCGGGTCGAATCGACGCGGCTCATCTGCCCGGCGCCGATGCCGAGCGTTTTTCCGTCGAGGCCGTAAACGATCGCGTTCGACTTCACGAACTTGGCCACGCGCCAGACAAAGAGCAGGTCGACAAGCTGCGCCGGTGTCGGCGGCTTTCGCGTCACGACGGTCAGCTCGCCGGCGCCGACATTGCGCCGATCCGGTGTCTGCAGCAGCATGCCGCCGCCGACGCGCTTCATGTCCCACGCGTTTCCCGCTTCGGTCCCCGTCGCCTCGACCGCCAGCACGCGCACGTTGATTTTCTTCGAGATGCGCTCCAGCGCCTCGACCGAATAGCCGGGGGCGATCAGGACCTCGAGGAATTGCGCGCTGACCAGGTCGACCGTCGCCGCGTCGATTTCCCGGTTGAAGGCGATGATGCCACCGAACGCCGACGTGGGATCGGTGGCGAACGCACGCCGATACGCTTCCTGAGGAGTCTGCGCGATCGCGACGCCGCAGGGATTGGCATGCTTGACGATGACGCAGGCGGGCTCGGCGAAGGTGCTCACACACTCCCAGGCTGCGTCGCTGTCGCCGATGTTGTTGAACGAAAGCTCCTTGCCCTGCAGTTGCCGGTAGGTCGCGATGGTTCCCGGCGCGGGCGCCTCGTCGCGGTAGAAAGCCGCCTGCTGGTGCGGATTCTCGCCGTAGCGCAGGTCCTGCACTTTCGCTCCCTGCCAATTGAAGCGGTCGGGAAACACCTGCGGCGAGTTGTTCTCGTCGCGCGCCGTCAGATAGTTGCTGATCGCGCCGTCGTACGCCGCAGTGTGCGAAAACGCCTTCTGCGCCAGCCGGAAACGGGTCGCGTTCCCGAGCCGCCTGCCGTGCGTGCGCAGCTCGACGAGCAGCGCGGGGTAATCGGCCGGATCGACGACGACGCCGACGTGGGCGTGGTTTTTTGCCGCGGCGCGAACCAGCGTTGGCCCGCCGATATCGATATTCTCGATCGCATCGTCGAGCGAGCAGCCGGGCCTGGCCACGGTCTCCCGAAACGGATAAAGATTGACCACCACCAGATCGATCGTCGGGATCGCATGCTTGGTGAGCGCGGCCATGTGCTCGAGAGAATCGCGGCGGGCGAGAATTGCGCCATGGACCTTGGGATGCAGGGTCTTGACGCGTCCATCGAGCATTTCGGGGAACCCGGTGTAGTCGCCGACTTCGGTGACCGTCAACCCTGCGTCGAAGAGCGCTTTCGCAGTACCGCCGGTCGAGATGAGCTTGATCCCCAGCGCGTCCAGGCCGCGCGCGAAATCCAGGAGACCGGTCTTGTCGGAGACGGACAAGAGCGCCTGGGCAATCGGGGCGGTCATCGGCGAAGCATCATGGAAATTCACTCACGCAAGGCGTGATCTTGGAGTGGCCGGCTCGTGATGACAAGCGTGCTGCGGATGCGCGGGGCGCAAGGGCCCCGAAAACCAAACGGCCCCGAAAAGCATGACTTCGCCCGCGCCCGGGGTGCGGAGCCAGCCTAACTGATCTTGTACTTCGAAAGCTTGGAGCGAAGCGTGTTCCGGTTCATGCCCAGCATGTCGGCCGCCTGCGTCTGATTGCCTTCGGCACGGTGCATGATCATCGCCAGAAGCGAGCGCTCGACGTTGGTGATCACCATGTTGTAGATGCCGTGGGGCTGCTCGCCGTCGAGTCGCCGGAAATATTCGTCGAGCGACTTCTCGACGCTGCGGCAGATCTCGCTGCCGCCGTTGATGCGTACTGTCTTCTTCATGCTGCTTGCGCCTCCTGCATCCCGATATTCTGCGGCAAAACCCGCCGCGTGCGCTCTGTAGGCGCCTCATCGGACCTGTATATAAGCCGATCACCGTTAGTGCCCAACTCATCGAAAAAACGATTGACCGCCGCGATCTGCGCCGACGCGTTGTCGATGGCGTTGATCTCATGACGAAATTCGCGCCCGCCGTCGAGGTCGGCGGTATACCAGCCCAAATGCTTGCGCGCGATGCGCACGCCGCTTTCTTCACCGTGAAAAGCATGGTGGTCGGCGAGGTGCTCGAGAATGAGCTGACGAATCTCGGCGATCTCCGGCGGCGGAAGCATTTTGCCATGGTCCAGGAAGTGGCGGATCTCACGGAAGATCCACGGGCGGCCCTGCGCCGCGCGACCGATCATCACCGCGTCGGCGCCGGTATGCTCGAGCACGTACTTCGCGCGCTGCGGTGTGTCGATGTCGCCATTGGCAAGCACCGGAATCCGCACCGACGACTTCACCGCCGCGATGGTGTCGTACTCGGCCAATCCGCTGTATTGCTGGTCGCGTGTGCGCCCGTGCACGGCGAGTGCGGCGATGCCGCAATCCTCGGCGATGCGCGCGATTGCCAGAGCATTGCGATGCTCC
>Ga0209839_10000503_pt1 | contig 19769 bp, 17 predicted proteins | sample OrgsoiDNA2013050_FD_185800 | JGI IMG/M metagenome (GOLD analysis project Ga0209839, IMG submission 185800) | Permafrost soil microbial communities from the Arctic, to analyse light accelerated degradation of dissolved organic matter (DOM) -... | ecosystem: Environmental > Terrestrial > Soil >... | reverse complement strand
GGACACCCGCGACGACCTTCCCCTGCGGGCGGGTCAAAGCGGCTGAAACCGCGAAACCGGGTGCCGCGACCGCTGAAGAGCAGCAGACAGCAGCCTAGCTTTCCGGATCGATCGCGCGTAGGGTTCGCGCGTCGCAAGACGATGGCGCTGAAACTTAGAGCGGACTGCGGGCAGACCCGGGGGCAGTACCCGGCGCCTCCACCCTAGCAGCTTGAGCTTAAAGGTCTCATCTTGGTGAGATCGATTCTGTCGGAAACGCAGAATCCCTGGGCTGCTACGGCGGGGGCGAAATAGGATCGATGGTCGCGAAGAAGCTCTGAATTGTGCTCGGCATGATACCGCCGTTATCGGGTCAAAAACCTAAATGCAAACGATAACGTTGCATTGAACGAAGTGCGCCTCGCGGCGTAACCTGTTCGGGGTTGGTCCACCTGGCAACAGAATGGCCATCGCCGCGTCAACCCTCGGGTTGGCGCGGCTTTATTTTTTTGGACCGGCTAGACCGATGCGCGCTGGCTTTCATTGCGGTCGCCTCCCTCTCAACCGTTCGCGCCTTGTCATTCATCACTCCACTCGATCACGGTACTAATACGGTTCGACAATCTGCAGTGCCGCCCATCGTGAAGTTCTCGACACTTAAGGCGTTAATTAACGCATTGGATGACAACTTGAATCCAGGCGAAACGACTGCTGTTTCGCAGGGGTTCGTTTGTCATGAAGTCGTTACCTCAACGCTCATTCGCTCGGCCAACGTGGCTGGACCGGTCGCAATCCCAAACAAGGGATGCGCTGGTTCTCCTTGGCACCGGGCTCGCTATTTTCGCAGTCGCGCACTATTACGACCTTCCTCCACATCTTCTTCAATTCGGACTGGATCACGCCGATTGGGAGGTGGACGACGCGATCTTCGTCGTATTCATGCTGAGTGTCGCGCTGATGATTTATGGATATCGTCGCTACAAAGACCTCTCCAGGGAAATAACCGGGCGCATTGCGGCCGAGGGAGAAGCCCTTAAGCTCGCGCGGCACGACCCATTGACCGGACTACCCAACCGCCGCTTCTTCGAGGAGAGGCTTCAGGAATATCTTGGTGCCGCCGGTCCGCAAAAATTGCTCGCAGTAATGATGCTCGATCTGGACGGCTTCAAGGTCGTCAACGATACCCACGGGCACGCCGTCGGAGACAGGGCGCTCAGCGAGTTTGCCCGGCGAGCATCGGTTATTCTTCGAGGCGAAGCTTTTCTGGCGAGAATCGGAGGGGACGAGTTCGCGATCATCATGCCTGTGGTCGGGACGCCCGCGGACGCCGCAAGCCTGGCTCGGCGGGTTATCGCGGCCGTTATCGAACCGTTGGTGATGGACACCGCCATTGTGCAGTTTGGCGTAGGCGTTGGTATTGCCGTATCGCCAAACGACGGCGACCAGGCCGACGATCTCATGAGGCGCGCCGATCGCGCGCTCTATCGCGCCAAGTCGACCGGCCGATCAACGGTTCGCTTCTTCGAGGCGGAGATGGACTCCGTCATCGAGCGTCGAGCGCTGATCGAACGTGAACTGCGGACAGCGATAACTGCAAACCAAATCATGCCCCATTATCAGCCTCTGGTCGCTCTCGAAGCGAACCGCATCATAGGGTTCGAAGCTTTGGCACGATGGGAAAGCGAGAGCCTGGGTTTCATACCCCCCGACGTATTCATCCTCATTGCGGAAGAGACCGGGCTTATTAACGAGTTGGGTGACCAGCTATTTCGCCGTGCCTGCACGGACGCCAAAACGTGGCCGGCGAACTTTGTGCTCGCTTTCAATATTTCCGCGGTGCAGTTGCGGGACCCAACCCTGGGGTTGCGGCTGCTTGCCATTCTGGGGCAGACCGGGTTCAGCCCCCGGCAGTTGGAGATCGAGATCACCGAGACCGCGCTGGTGGAAAGCGTTGCAGTCGCGCAGACCGTGATTGACCAGCTCAGGCAGGCCGGCGTGCGCATAGCGCTCGATGATTTCGGCACGGGCTATGCGACCCTCAGTCAATTGCTCTCCTTTCATCTCGATAAGATCAAGATCGACAGGAGCTTCGTGTCGGGCCTCGAAAAGAGCGCGGAGGGCCGTGTTATCGTCCGCGCGATCCTGGGTATTGCGAAAGGTTTTGGCTTGACGACAACCGCCGAAGGTGTCGAGAAGCTGGAGGAACTTGCATACCTCAAGGCCAATGGCTGCACCGAAGGGCAGGGTTACCTGTTCAGCAAGGCAATTCCGGCCGCGAACATCGCAGCGCTTCTGGATGCGTCGCAAAAAGCCGCCGCCGCCTGATCGCCACGACGCGACCGCGTGCGCTGCATTGGTCGTTCTGCCGGCCGTTGCGCCAAGCGCCGCCGGGATCGGTCGCTCTGATGGCCTCAAGGGAGCCTGCCATCAAAGCTCGTCTTCATGCGCGAACAGGCGCTTGCTCAGGATGGCGTGGACGCCCCAATTGCCGTCGACCACCTGGGTGACGCCGAAATCCACCGCCGCCGAAATCAGCGCGATGGCTTCGTCTTCGCTCAGGCCCTTGGTGTTCACCAGAAAGCGGCGCACTTTGCGAAACGCATCCTTCATCGCCAGATCGAGCGATGATTTGGCGTAGACTTCGCTCTGTCCCTTGGCGCCGAATTCGGCGAGATAATTCGGATGGCTGAATCCGGTCAGCACCCAATCGGTCTCGGTTTCGATCAGCGGATAGGTCAGGTCGGCAAACGGACGGCCGGCACAGTCGGCTTTCTTGTGCAGCACGATCTGAAAGGTCCCGGTCATCGAGCATTCGATCGCCGTTCCGCTGAGTTCGCCGTCGCCCTGGGCGGCATGCGGATCGCCGATCGACAACAGCGCTTCGGGAACCGAAACCGGAAGATAGACCGCGGCGCCCTTGCCGAGCCGCCAATTATCCAGATTGCCGCCGAAGTAGGCCGGCGGCACGGAATCGACCAGGCCGGCCTCACGCGGCGCCACGCCGATGACGCCAAAATGCGGCCGCAGCGGAATGCGGATGCCGTCGAGCACGCCATGCCGTCGCCTGATGCTATCGGCTGCGACGGGTATTCCGGGATAGTCGTAGGTCTGGTGCACGACGCCGTATGGATCCTTTTGCGGCTGCCACCGATAGGAATAGAGCGCCTGCGCATAGGGCTCGTCGCCGGGGAAAATCTCATAGATGGTGACGGCTTCGCGCGGCTTCGGCTCCGAAAGAAACTCGTCATAGTGGTATCCCCACCAGGCGGCGACGCTGCTGCCGAAAATCCGTCCCTCCAGATCCGGATTGCGGCTCGGGCGCGGCACCATGTCGAGAATGCGGACTTCCAGCACGTCGCCGGGTTCGGCGCCCTTTACCGCAATCGGCCCGGTGCAGATGTGGACCCCAAAACCTTCGCCGGCGCCGCGACCGTAAATCGACGCATCCATCGGGCCGGCGCCGCGGCGCTCGACACCCTTCGTCTCGCGCGTCCAGCGAAACACGCTTTCGGCGCCGGGATCGCCTGATATCATCAGTTCGGGATCGTCGGACGCGTGCTGCGTCAGGGTCTCGACCGTGACGGTGTCGCCCGACACAACTTCGATCAGCGGTTTCAGCGCGCGGCTGAAAAAGCCCCAGTGCACCCGCGTCGCATCGACGGGGAGAAAATGATGCGCAGGCTTGGCCCCGCGCGGGACCGCGAAGTCCACCAGCTTCAGTTCAGCCGGGGCGATCACCGGCGCCGCCCGGGTGGGGCGCAATTGCGCCAGCGCATCCTGAGGCCAGCCGCGCTGCCCGGTCCGGACGCCCAGACCCGAAGCGCGCTCGGCCTGCTGTTGCCGGAACGCCCGCGGCGACATGCCGAACCGGTCGCGAAACGAGCGGCTGAAATGGGCGGCATCGCTGAAACCGCAACCGAAGGCAATGTCGGACACCGAACGATGCGCCTCGGCCGGATTTGCCAGATCGGCCCAGCAGCGTTGCAGCCGGCGCTCACGCAAGTAATGCGTGAAATTGTCGCCGGTGCCTTCGAACAGCTTCTGAAGATAGCGCTCCGAGATACCCTCTATCTGCGCGACCCGCGCCGGCGTGATATCGGGATCGCCGAGCTTGCGCTCGATCGCCTCGTAGATGCGATCGAGTAACGCCGGTTGCGCGCCAATGCCCACCATTTCGGTGGCGCTGCGCGACTTCTGGCGCGCAAGCGTGAGCAACATCTCGGCAAGACTGAGCCGGATCGTGTTCCACGCTTCCGGCGACAGGGTTTCGAGGGCTTCGGACGTCGCCTCAAGCGTGCCGCGAAGAACGTCGGCCAATCCTCCCGACGGAACGATGCCGGCGTCCCTGTAGTCGGGCAGACTGATCCTGCGCCCGCCAAAACTCTCCACCGTCACCGACATGACGATGGCGCGGATGTTGCGATGAAATGCGACCTGCCAGTCGCCCTGGCGGGGCAGCAGGATGATGCGGCCGGCGGCAACGCCTTGCTGCGATCCGTTTGACTTGAGCACCGCGCCGTCTTCGGTCGGCAGCAGCAGGATCGGCAGATCGGCGCGCCGCGGCAGCGGTGAAAATACCTGCGGGGCTGCCGCAAAACGCATCAGCCCGACGCCGTCCAAAGATGCCCGGGACAACGCCATGGCATGTTCGCCATGGATGGCCGACATTGGCTGAGATCGCAGGCCGAATCCGGCCAACACGTCCTGCCAGGCTTCGGTCCTGTCTCCCTCGGAGTAGGATTCGCTGGTAAACGGGTGAATACTCATGGTCTGGCCAACGCTGACATGCCAAACCGAAGCAACGCTCGTGCCAACAACAGGCACGACGCGGCGATCGGCGGTTTTGCCGCCGTTATGGCAATTCAGCGTCGGGACTGCGCGTCAGCCGGAAACCGGCGGTTTTTCTAAGTGCACATGAAAACATTCTTCCGGATCGATCCGTGAACGCCCCAGTTGGCGTCGACAACCTGGGTGACGCCGAAATCCGCCGCGACCGACATCAGGGCGATCGCTTCATCCTCACTCATGTTGTGGACGGTCATGAGAAAGCGGCGGAGTTTTCGAAAGGCATCGCGCATCGCCTTGTCGAGGCTCGAATGGTTCGCCACATCGGTCTGGGCGTTTGGACCGAGTTCGGCGAGGTAGTTCGGAAACGTAAAGCCGTACATCGACCATTGCTGCTCGGTTTCCAGCATCGGATGCGTGAGCCCCTCCAGCACCGTGCCGCCAAGATCGCCGTTCTTGTGCAGGATGAATTCGAAGTCGCCGGTCAGCGAGGTTTCGATCGCGGTGCCGCCGAGCTCGCTGTCGCCCTGGGCCGCGTGCGGATCGCCGACCGAGAAAAACGCGCCTGGTACCGCGACCGGATAGTACATCCGCGCGCCCTTGCCGATGCGCCAGTCGTCGATATTGCCGCCGGTGTAGCCCGGCGGAATCGAACTCACGAAATCGGATTCCGCGGGCGCCAGCCCCATGGTCCCGAAGTGGAGCCGCGCCGGCACTTTGACGTTCGGCAGGATGTTTTCGCGCTTTCGCACCAGGGTGTGATCGACGCGCACGCCGGGATAATCGATGGTTGAATGAACAATGCCGTCCGGATCCGTCTGCGGCGTCCAGACGTAATTGTAGACCGCCCTGGCGAACGGCTCACCTGATGTGTCGAGCTCGAAGATCGTGATGACTTCGCGCGGCTTCGGCTCCTCGATCAGATCGTGATAGTGAAATCCCCAGGAGGCGGCGGCGTTCGAACCGAAGCAGCGCCCGGCATGGCAGGCATTGCAGCTCGGACGCGGTCGGACGTCGAGGATGCGAACTTCCAGGATATCGCCGGGCTCGGCGTTCTCGATCGCAACCGGACCGGTCAGCAGATGGACGCCCACGCCTTCGCCGGAGCCGCGCACAAACGGACCTTCGGTCGGCCCCGCGCCGCGGCGGACGATCGCCTTATGTTCCCTGGTCCAATGAAACACGCTTTCGGCGCCGGGATCGCCCGCGATCATCCGCTCGTAATCGTCATTGGCGTGATGGGTCAGCGTTTCGATGGTGGCGCGGTCGCCGGACTTCAGGGTCAGGGCAGGCGCGATCTTCTTGCTGAAATAGCCCCACTGGACGTTCTTGGGAGAAACGGGAAGGAGATGATGTTTCATGCGGTGGCCTCGAAAGAACGCTTGCGGACGCAAGTTGGTTTTGAGTTGAAGGATGGCACCCGATGTTGAGAAGGCGGCGCAAGGCCGCTTCATGCGGGCGCCGCGGTTGGTCTGTCAGCCTCCATGATGCTGAGAAATCGCGCCGTGACCGGATTGCGAGGGCTGGTAAGCACCTCGTGCGCAGGTCCCTCTTCGATGATCGAACCGCCGCTGAGAAAAACCACGCGGTCGGCGACTTCGTCGGCGAACCGCAGCTGGTGGGTCGAGATGATCATGGTCAGGCCATCCTCGACCGTCAGGCGCCGGATCACCTCCAGCACTTCATTGACCAGTTCCGGATCGAGCGCCGAGGTCGGCTCATCGAGCAGCAGCACGCTCGGGTTCGGGGCAATCGCGCGCGCAATCGCGACGCGCTGCTGCTGGCCGCCGGACAAATGCCTCGGCAGCGCGTCGGCACGGTGGCTGAGGCCGACGCGTTCGAGCAGTTCTCGCGCGCGCCGATCGGCGTCAGCCCGCGAAACGCCGTGGACCCAGCGCAACGGACCCGCGACATTCTCCAGCGCGGTCAGATGGCCGAACAGATTGAATTGCTGGAACACCATGCCGACGCCGACCATGGCGCGCTCATTGGCCAGGTCACGCGGCGAAAGCGGTTTGCCGTCCTCCCGAAAACCCATGCGGCGGCCGCCGACCTTGACGGTTCCGGCATCCCAGCCCTCGAGATGGTTGATACATCGCAGCAGCGTGCTCTTGCCCGACCCGCTTGGGCCGAGCAGGGCAACGACTTCGCCATCGCGCACCGTCATATCGACGCCGGCGAGAACCGCCTGGCTGTCATAGGCCTTGTATAATCCGCTGACCTCGACCACCGCGTCGTTGCGCGTCAGGGTCGCCGATCGCCGCGTTCGGTCGGCCCTCGATACTTTGGCGTCCCTGACAGGCGCCGCGTCGGGGACGGCCTGGTCGGATCCCGCGCAGGTGGGAGCGATGGGCTCCGCGGTGATCGGCTCCAGCGCCAACGGCGCGCGATACCAGGGCAGCAAACGCGCCAGACGAAACTGGGCCGGGGGCCGGTCGAGATCGAGAACACGTTCCACCAGCAACTGGATCACGCTGACCCCGGTGGTGAGCGCGAGATAGATCAGCCCCGATGCAAAGAAGATCGAAAAGAAGTCGAACGTCGAGGACGCGAGCTGCGTGCTTCGCAGCGTCAGCTCCTCCACCGAGATCACGCTGGCGAGCGACGAATTCTTCAGCGCGCTGACGGTCTCATTGCCGAACGCCGGAATCATGGTGCGAATCGCCTGCGGGGCGATGATGCGTCGCATCAGCAATCCGGGCGTCATGCCGAGCGCCTGCCCGGCCAGGATCTGTCCGCGATCGACGCCAAGCACGCCGGCGCGAAGCATCTCGGCGATGAAGGGCGCTTCGTTGGCGGCCAGCGCCAAACCGGCGGCCCCGACCGCGCTCAATTTGAGGCCGATCTGCGGCAAGGCATCATAGGCGAACACCATCTGCAGGATCAGCGGCGTGCCGCGGAAGATCACGGTGTAGCCGCGGGCGAAGGCAGCCAGCATCCAGAAGCGACTGAGCTGCATCGCCGCCAGCACCAGACCGAGGATCAGCCCGCCGGCCAGCCCGAGCGCGGTCACCGACAGGGTGAACCAGATGCCCTCGATCAGGTACGGCAGGCTGAGATAGTGGACGAACAGCGACATTACTTGACGGAGAGAATGTCGGGCTCTTTGAAGTTGTTCGGATCGAGCTCCCATTTCTTGAGCAGTTCTTTGTGAATCCCGGCCTTCTGAACTTCGATCAGCGCGGCCATCACCGCGTCGCGGAATTCAGGCTTGTCCTTGGGAACGGCGATGCCGACCGAATAGGGAATGGTCACGGCGAGCGCCTTCTCCAGCTTGTCGGGATTGGCCTTCACCGCCTGGTCCACCGTGTTGACGTCGTTGACGTAGGTATCGGCGCGGCCCGCGAGAATGGCCTGGATGCAGTTGGCGTTGTTGTCGTAGAGCTGCATGGTCGGCTCGGGCTTGCCGGCGGCCTTGCATTGCGGAACAAGCGCCTGGACCAGCGGCACTTCGACGAAGCCGGTGTTCTCGGCCGCGGCCGAACCGCACATCGACAAATTGATGCCGTCGATCTTCTTCGGATTGCCCTTGGCGACCAGAACGCCGTCGAACACTTTCGAATAGGTGATGAAGTCGGCCGCCTTGGCCCGCTCTTCGGTGGCGTAGATGTCGGAAATCACGATATCGGCTTGTCCGCTCGACAACGTGGTCAAAAGGGCTGCGAACGTCACCGCCTTGTAGGTCAGCGAGAAACCAAGGCATTCGCCGATCTGCTCGCCGAGATCGATGTCGAAACCGACATATTTGCTGGGATCTTTCGGATCGATCGCTTCATAGCCGGGCGTGTGCGGGTTGATGGCGTTGACGAGCGTCTTGCCCTTCCACGCCGGATATTTCGCCTGCAGCGCCGCGCATCCGGCCGGCGTCGCCTGCGCCTGACCCGAAATCGCCAGCACAATCAGGCACGCAATGCCCGCTGCAACATTTCGGGATCGCCTGGCCAATCTGGCTCTGTCCCGGAAATGGCGCGCGTTCCCAAAAACAATTTCGAGCATCATCAGAAAAACTCCTCTGTTGCTGACGAGCAGGGTGGCTCGGCAAAGCTGAACGGTGATCGGGAGGCTAGGATGAGCAGGGCGCGAATGCTTGTCTGCAGGCGCACAAACACTTGCAGCCGCCGCTCCAATTTTTGTGCATCGGCCGCACGCTTTATGGGCTGACCGCACAAATAGCGGTCATTCGAGCCGGAAAAGTCTCACATCGTGGAAACTCGATGGCTCTGGAATGCCGGTCGACAGGGGTGAGAGCGCTCGATCGGTGCGCGCACGCGCAGTTGGTTACGGCGTGACCGTGAGGGTCGCCTTCATGTTGGGATGGAAGCGGCAGTAATATTCAATGATGCCGGCCTTCTTCAAGACCGACGTGACAGTTTTCTTCGGCGGCATCGTGACATCCCAGTCGCCGTTTTGCGCGGTCGCGGTATGGGCGAAAATGTCCTTGTTGATCCATTCGACGGTGTCGCCGACTTTCGCTGAAGCCTCCGCCGGCGAGATCACCAGATTCTCCATCGTAATTTGGATCGTCGCCGCATGCGCCGAGACGGACATCACGCCCAGCGCCAGTGCTGCGACGATCGACAGAGGCCATCTCGGCGTCATGTGAGGCTCCTTATTATTTCAGCGCCGCGGCGACGTGCTCGGCATGCTGCTCGTGGCCCTGGAAAATCTTCAGGCCGGTCTGCAACAGGCTCTTCAGTTCCGCATTGCCCGAATTGGGAATAAGCGTTGTCTCAAGCGCGCTATCGACCGCCTTGTGGTAGGCGACTTCGTTGGCGACATAGGCCTTGTCGAATTCCGCGTCCTTCAGCTTGGCGAGTTCGGCGAGCTTGTCGGCGGCGTTCTTCGACAGCGTGCGGCTGGTATCGTTGTCTTCGGGCGTGACCTTGAGCTTCTTCACCAGATCCAGCGCCTGCTTGTTCACGGCTTCATGATCGCGCACCATGTCTTCGGCGAATGCTTTGACTTCCTTGTTGCCGGTCTTTGTCAGCGCCTGCTTCGCGGCCGCGATATCGATCACGCCCGCGGTGTAGGCGATATGCGCAATCTGGGGATCCGTTGGTTTTGCGCCTTGTGCCAGCGCGGCACTGCTCAACAGGCTCATCGCGGCGATTGCCGCGCTCAATCGAACGAACATGATTTGACACTCCTGTGGCGCCGGGGGCCTTGAGCCGCCGGGCATGGTTGATTCACAGGGATTGGATGGCGCGTAACCGCAAAGGTTCCCGAGAATTATGCGGTGAGCCCGAGCCGTTTCAGAACCGCCTCGGTCAGCCGTTCGCAGCGCTTGCCGGCAAAGGGAAACGCGTCCATCACCACGGGACCGATTTTTCTCTCGACGTTGTCGCGCAGCATGTTGCGGGCGCGGTGCAGTCGCGTTTTCACGGTCTCCGGCTTCAGTCCGAGAATGTCGGCGGTTTCCTCGACATTCATGCCTTCGATCACGCGGGTGATGAAGACGAGGCGGAACGCCTCGGGCAACTCATCGATGGCGTGTTCGACGACGTGCTGAATTTCGCGTTGTGCCATGGATTTTTCCGGATCTTCCGACGTAACCGAGAGAGGAAACCGGATCACTTGCGCCTCCAGGACGCCCGGCGGCAGCGTGGTCCATTCGACGTTCGGGCGCTGGCGGCGCAACCGGCCCAGGGCCTCGTTGATCGCGATCCGTGCCAGCCATGTCGCGAGACTGGAGTCGCCGCGAAAACTTTCCAGATGCGTGAACGCCCGGACATAGGTTTCCTGAACCACGTCCTCGGCTTCGCCGTCGTTGCGCAGGATTCCGCGGGCGAGCCGGTAAAGCCTGCGGTTGTTCGACTGCATGATGATGCGAACGGCCACCTCGTCGCGCGCGCGGGCGCGCTCGACGAGTTCGGCATCCGCGGTCCCGGCGGGAGCGACTGGATGTGCGCTTTGAGGTGCTTGGGCGTGGCGCATGGTGGCTCCGCTCGATCCGTGAACGTTACTCCTGACGGGTTGGATGCGGCAGAGGCCAATAGGTTCCCGCGCCTCGGAAAAACGTCGCAAACAGGTTATCCGGGCGTCAGCAGGCTACCTCCGCCGCGGCACTTGGCGCGGCGTCGGGGAAGCAGGCGGCCGACCGCGCCAGTCCAGATCTCACTCGAGCCCCGGACGGTGGGGGCGCTACCGCGCCGCCGTCACCATGATCTCGACGTTGTATTGGGGCGCAGCCAGTCCCGCCTCAACGGTGGCGCGCGCCGGCGTATTTCCCGCCGACACCCAGCCGTCCCACACCGCGTTCATCTCGGCGAAGTTTTTCATATCGGTCAAATAGATCGTGGCCGTCAACAGCTTCGATTTGTCGCTGCCTGCTGTTGCCAGATGGCCGTCGATGATCGAGAGCACCTCCTGCGTTTGCTTCGCCACGCTTTCGCCGGCCGCTGTCTTGGCTACGACGCCCGCGAGATAGATGGTGTCGCTGTGGACAACGACCTGGCTCATGCGCGGCCCGGTCTCGAAACGCTGGATGGTCATGCGGCTCTCTCCAAATGGTTGGCCGATCACTTAGCGCGCCGGCGCGTCATCCGCCACTGCCTAATGGCGTCGGGCTCGATTGGGCTGATATCGTTTCAAGAGGCCGCCTTCGCCGCCGCGCGCCCGGCGTTCCTCCCGGAAAACAGACAGCCTCCGAGAAAAGTGCCTTCCAGCGACCGGTAGCCATGCATGCCGCCGCCGCCGAAGCCGGCCGCTTCGCCGGCGGCATAAAGCCCCGGCATGATCTGGCCGTCGTTGCCGAACACGCGCGAGTCGAGGTCGGTCTCGAAACCGCCCAGCGTCTTGCGGGTCAGGATGTTGAGTTTCACGGCGATCAAGGGGCCGTGGAGGGGATCGAGAATCCGGTGCGGTTTGGCGGTGCGGATCAGCCGGTCGCCGATATATTTTCGGGCGTTGTGGATGTTCATGACCTGGGTATCCTTGACGTAAGGATTCCTGATCTCGCGGTCGCGCGCCTCGATCTGGGCTTTGACGTATTCTGTTTTCAGCAGGTTATCGCCGCTGAGCGCATTCATGGCGCCGACGAGCTCGGCAAAATTGTCGCGCACGATGAAATCGACGCCGCGGGTCTTGAATGCTTCCACGGCGGCGGGGGCGCCCTTGTTGGTGGCGCGCCTGGCGGTCATCAGCCAGCTTTTCCCGGTCAGATCGGGATTCTGTTCCGAGCCTGAGAGCGCGAATTCCTTCTTGATGATGCTCTGGGTCAGCACGAACCACGAATAATCGTAGCCCGTGCTCATGATGTAGTGCAGCTGGCCGAGTGTGTCGGAGCCGGGAAACAGCGGCGAGGGCAGCCGCGTACCCGTGGCGTCGAACCACATCGAAGATGGTCCGGGCAGGATGCGGATGCCGTGGCGCGGCCAGATCGGTGACCAGTTCCTGATGCCCTCGACATAATGCCACATCCGGTCGCGATTGATCAGCCGCGCGCCCGCGGCCTCGGTGATCCCGATCATCCTGCCGTCGACATGTTCGGGCACGCCGGAGATCATGTTTTTAGGCGCTTCCCCGAGCCGCTTCGGCCAGTTCTGCCGGACCAGGTCGTGATTGCCGCCGATGCCGCCGGAGGCGACGATCACGGCCTGGGCGCGCAGGGTGAAGTCGCCGATGATTTTGCGCGAACTGCTTTTGCCGCGCTCGATATCGTCAGCTTCGAGGATCGCGCCGCTGACGCCGTCGACGGCGCCGCCCGTGATGCCGAGCGCATCGACGCGATGGCGGAATCTGAACGTGAGGCGACCGTTCGCCTGGGCTTGCCGCGCCCGCCGCTCGAACGGTTCGACAATCCCGGGGCCGGTGCCCCAACTGACATGAAACCGCGGCACCGAATTGCCGTGGCTCATCGCATCGTAGCCGCCGCGCTCGGCCCAGCCGACGACGGGAAAGATTCGATGGCCCATCGCGCGGAGCCAGCCGCGCTTCTCGCCGGCGGCGAACGCGACATAGGCTTCCGCCCAGCGCTTCGGCCAAAGGTCTTCGTCGCGGTCAAAACCCGCCGATCCCATCCAGTCCTGCAGCGCGAGGTCAAAACTGTCCTTGATGCCGAGCCGGCGCTGTTCGGGGCTATCGACCAGAAACAACCCGCCGAACGACCAGAAGGCCTGGCCGCCGAGACTTTGTTCGCCCTCCTGATCGACCACGATGACGCGTTTACCGGCGTCGGCAATTTCGGTCGCGGCGACGAGACCGGCAAGACCGCCGCCGACCACGATTACGTCCGCATCATCAGCCATCGCGTCGCCCCCCCGCTTTTGGCGCATGATCCGCCAAAGTGTGAGCGGTTTGGCGTTAAGATCATGCGCTATTTTAATATTTAGAGCGCGATCGGACGCAAAACCGCCCCCCACTTTTGCTGATCGCGCTCATTGAAGCGCACGGTTCGGACCACGGTCAACCGCAAATGGTTCTTGCGTGTGGCTTCGCGGCGGCGGCGAACCGGCGAAACTTAGGGTTGTTCCAGTTTGGGACCTTGTCGGTTGGCAGTGCAACCGGCGAGCAACACTCGATTTGAATTTGTTTTGAAGTACTCTTCGGATCTGGACAAAATCCCGATCTCGCAACACGCTGGCGACGTCTTGCATCACCACCGTCTGGCATCACTCAAGATGGTTAGGTTCGGGTTCGGCAGGTTGAACTGGGGCTTGGAAATGAAGTTCGTGACTGGGTTGCTCGCGGCGGTTCTTCTCCTGGCAGGGGTGGGCGCAAGCCATGCCGTGGTTCGGATCGCCGAAGACCGTGGCGGACGCATTGGAACCTATGTCGACAAGTATCAGGGCCTGCGCAGTTCGGGCGAAACCGTGATTATCGACGGGCTGTGCGCGTCGGCCTGCACCATCGTTCTGGGCGCGGTTCCTCACGACAAGATCTGCGTGACATCTCATGCCAATCTCGGCTTCCACGCCGCCTGGGACTTTGGCGCCAATGGCCGCGCCATAACCAATCCGGAAGCCACCCAGATGCTTTATTCGATGTATCCCTCGCCGGTGCGGCGCTGGATCTCGCAGCGCGGCGGACTGACGCCGCACATGATCTTCCTCCGCGGCAAGCAGCTGATGGGCATGTACAAACCCTGCTATCTCGATGCCCAGGCGTCCTCCTCACCGCGGCCCGTATCCGCGCACCGCGATTCTCGTCAGCAGGACGTGATCGCTCCGACCCCTGCCGCGCTTGCCCGGCAGCCCGACTAGTTCTATCTGAATGTCACGGGCAGGCGAACGGCGGCAACGCCGTTTCGGAGCTGCCCGTTCGTCAGATGGTCGCGTATGGCTCAACCAATTTCCACGCCGCACGAGGTAATCTCCGCAATCCGCCCTTCGCGCAGGGCGGTGCAGCTGATGGTCGTGGCTGGTGCAGGCCTCGGCGCCGCCGTTCTGCTCGGCGCGCTGGTGCTGTGGTTCCATTATGGGACAGCGGTCTTCTTCGAGATGCTGGCGTCCGGCATCGGCGCCTGCTTCTGACCCGGATCGAGGGATTTCATGATGAATAGGACCACCCGCCCACTGGTCATCGTCGCAGCATTCGCCGGAAGCCTGCTGGTTGGGCTCGTGCTGATGCTGTGGACCATGGGCGGATTGCGAAGTGTGGCGGCGCCGGCCGCAATCGGCGGGCCGTTTGCGCTGACCGACCAGGCCGGTCAGACCGTGACCGAAAAGGACCTCGAGGGTCGCCCGACGCTGATCTTTTTCGGCTTCACCCACTGTCCCGACGTGTGCCCGACGTCGCTGTTCGAGATTTCCGAGGTGCTCAAGGCGATGGGCAAGGATGCCGATCGCGTTAATGCCTATTTCATCTCGGTCGATCCCGAGCGCGACACCGATGCGGCGATGAAGGATTATCTGTCGAGCTTCGATCCGCACCTGAAGGGTTTGACCGGTAATCCGGACGCCGTGGCGAAGGTGATTTCCGGTTTCCGGGTCTATGCCAGGAAAGTCCCGCTGAAGGACGGCGACTACACCATGGACCACACCGCGCTGATCTATCTGATGGATCGCGACGGCAAGTTTGTCGCGCCGTTCAACATCAAACGGACGCCCGAGGAAGCCGCGGCCGATCTGAAGCATTACCTCTGACCAGGAACGTCTGACCACGACCCTGGGTCCCGAAACGGACATTCGCGTCTTCCGCAGGATGGTCTATAAGGCCGTCCACCCCGGAAAACCGTCGGAAATGCAGTCACAGATACCTTTGCGGGCCAACGAAAGATTGTCGCGAACATTCCGCGCAACCCTGGCGCTGAGCGGATTGTCGCTCGCGGCTGTGCTGGCTGTCTTCCTGTCCGGCGGCGCGGCGCAGGCGCAAACCCCGCCAAAACCAGGCACCGAGGCGGCGCCGCAGGCGGTGCCCGGATTCTGGGACCCGCGGCGACGGCCGGATCGGCCCGATCTGTCCCGCCTGACCGTGATCCGCTTTCTGACCGAAACCGATTATCCGCCGTTCAACTTCACCGGCCCCGACGGCAATCCCGCCGGCTTCAATGTCGATCTGGCGCGGCAGCTTTGCGACGAGATCAAGGTCAGCTGCACCATCCAGATGCGCCGGTTCGAGACGCTGCTGGATGCGATCGCGAGTAACCGGGGCGACGCGATTATCGCCTCGCTGGCGGTGACGCCGCAGTTGCGCGCCCGCGTCGATTTCACCGATCCGTATTACCGGGCGCCGGCGCGGTTCGTGTCGCGCCGCGACGCCGTGATGCCGGAGGTTCGTCCCGAATATCTCGAGGGCAAGAAAGTCGGCGCCATCGCCGGCACCTCGCATGAGGCCTATCTGAAGGCGATGTTCACCGACGCCGAACTGCATTCCTATCCCAATGACGACGCGCTGCGGCTGGCCTTGCGGCGCGGCGAGGTCGATTTCATTTTCGGCGACGCGATCTCGCTGGCGTTCTGGATCAACGGCACCGATTCCGGCGAATGCTGCGCGTTCTCCGGCGGGCCGTTTGTCGAGAGCCGCTATTTCGGCGAGGGCATCGGCATCGCCGTGCGCAAGGGCAACGACCTGTTGCGGCAATCGCTGAACTGGGCGCTGTTCCGGCTCTGGGAGAAAGGCCGCTACACCGATCTGTGGCTGCGCTATTTTTCGGTGAGCCCGTTTTAGGAATTCCAGGCTCTGTCATTCCGGGGCGATGCGTAGCATCGAACCCGGAATCTCGAGATTCCGGGTCTGGTGCTAACGCACCATCCCGGAATGACGGTGGTTCGATCGCCGTTTTGCATTTATCCGCGAACACGCTAGTTTCCGCGGCCCGGAGGCCCCTTTTGATGTCCACCCTGCGTATGCTCGCCGAACAATCCAACGCCTGGCCGTTCGAGCAGGCCAAGCAGATTGTCGCGCGGCTGAAGAAGAAATCGAAGGACGAGGTGCTGTTCGCAACCGGCTATGGGCCGTCGGGCCTGCCGCATATCGGCACCTTCGGCGAGGTCGCGCGCACCACCATGGTGCGGCATGCGTTTCGCGTGCTCACCGAGGACAGCATCAAGACGCGGCTGATCGCGTTTTCCGACGACATGGACGGGTTCCGCAAGGTGCCGGACAACCTGCCGAACAAGGAGATGCTGGCAGAGCATCTCGGTCGGCCGCTGACCCGGGTGCCCGATCCGTTCGGCACCCATTCGAGCCTGGGCGCCCACAACAATGCACGGCTGCGTGCGTTTCTCGACACGTTCGGATTCGATTACGAGTTTGCCAGTTCGACCGAATATTACACGTCGGGAAAATTCGACGCGACGCTGCGGCTGGTGCTCGAGCGCATCGAAAAAGTGATGGCGGTCATGCTGCCGTCGTTGCGCGAAGAACGTGCGGCGAGCTATTCGCCGTTCCTGCCGATCTGTCCGCGTACCGGCGTGGTGCTGTATGTGCCGATCGTGGCGCATGACGTGAAGGCCGGCACGATCTCCTATGATGATCCGCAGACCAAGGAGCGCGTCACGCTGCCGGTCACCGGCGGCCATTGCAAGCTGCAGTGGAAGCCGGACTGGGCGATGCGCTGGGTCGCGCTCGGCATCGATTACGAGATGGCCGGCAAGGACCTGATCGATTCGGTCAAGCTGTCGGGCAAGATCTGCTCGGCGCTCGGCGGCCTGCCGCCGGAAGGTTTCAACTACGAACTCTTCCTGGACGACAAGGGCCAGAAAATATCAAAATCGAAGGGCAACGGGCTCACCATCGATGAATGGCTGCGCTATGCGTCGCCGGAATCGCTGTCGCTGTTCATGTACCGCGAGCCGAAGTCGGCCAAGCGGCTGTACTTCGACGTGATCCCGCGCAACGTCGACGACTACCAGCAATTCCTCGACGGCTTTTCACGGCAGGATGCAAAGCAGCAGTTGGCCAATCCGGTCTGGCACATCCATGCCGGCCAGCCGCCCGCGGCCGACATGCCGGTCACGTTCCAGTTGCTGCTGACGCTGGTGTCATCGTCGAACGCGGAGAACGCCGCGACCCTGTGGGGTTTCATCGGGCGCTATCGCCCCGGCGTCACGCCGCAGACCCACCCGAAACTCGACGCGATGGTCGGCTACGCCATCAACTACTATCGCGACTTCGTGGCGCCGACCAAAAAATTCCGCGAGCCGACCGATACCGAACGGGTCGCGCTGCAGGATCTGCGCGATGCGCTGTCGCAATTGCCGGCAAACTCGTCGGCCGAAGACATCCAGAACGTGGTCTACGAGATCGGCCGGCGCGAGCCGTTTCTCGACGCCGTGAAGAAGGGCAAGGACGGCCGGCCCGGCGTCTCGCTCGACTGGTTCAACATGCTCTACCAGGTGCTGCTCGGCCAGGAAAAAGGCCCGCGCTTCGGCTCGTTCGTCGCGGTCTATGGTTTGCCGAATGCGGTCACCATGATCGACGGCGCGCTGGCAAGGTCGGCTTGATCTTCCCTCTCCCCTTGTGGGAGAGGGTGCACACGATACGAAGTATCGTGGGCGGGTGAGGGGTCACGGTCTATCGTTGGAAAGAGACCCCTCATCCGGCACGGACTTCGTCCGCGCCACCTTCTCCCACAAGGGGAGAAGGAAGAAGGCGCGGCATGTCGGCAACGTCGCCGGGGATTTCACTTCGCTGCGCCTCAAGCGCGAACTGCGACAAATGGAGATGGCAGGCCCGCCGGAATTTCAACTGGGATCGTTGCAAATTGCGCTACAATAGCGATTGAACCGATCCAAGCCCCCCGTCGAGGGGCAGACAACACAGGAGGGTACCATGCAGTTCAGGGTTTCGCCGGAAACGCTCGGGGACACCAGCGCCGAGGAATGGCAGGCGCGGGTCGATCTCGCGGCGGCGCATCGGCTGGCCTACATGCACGGTTTCAGCGAGGGAATCTTCAACCACCTGACCCTCGTCGTTCCCGGCAGCAGCGACCGCTACTACCAGATCCCGTTCGGGATGCACTGGTCCGAAGTGACAGCCTCTTCCTTCATGGAAGTCGGCATCGACGACGGCAAGGTCAAGCGTGGCGCCGGCGACGTGGAACGTTCCTGCTATTGCATCCATGCGCCGATCCACAAGGCGCTGCCGCAGGCCAAGGCCGTGTTTCACACCCACATGCCCTATGCGAGCGCGCTGACGCGTCTGGAAGATCCACGCATCAAGGAGATCGGCCAGACCGAGGTCGGGTTGATGAATGAGATTGCCTATGACGACGAATACACCGGCCCGGCGCTCGATCCGGCCGAAGGCGCGCGCCTCGCGAGAGTCATCGGCGACAAGTCTGTGTTGTTCATGGCCAATCACGGCATCAGCACGGTCGGCGCCACCGTCGCCGACGCCTATGACCGGCTTTACTACACCGAGCGCGCCGCACAGGTGCAGATCTACGCGATGTGGACCGGGCAGCCGCTGAAACAGCTCCCTGACGCCGTCGTCGAGAAGACCATGCGGGATATCGGCGGGACCAGCATGTTCGACGGTCCAAGTTCGGCGCAGCGGCACTTCGATGCGCTCAAGCGCATCCTCGACCGTAAGGAGCCCGACTACGCGTCGTAGGCCCAGGCTTTATTGGTGGGAAACAGGTCGCGTAGACTGAATAAGCAAAGGTTGTCATGCGCGGGCTTGACCCGCGCATCCATCATCTCGGAAGACATCTCTTGGATCGATGGATTGCCGGGTCAAGCCCGGCAATGACGATTTTACCTACTGGCTCACCCACACGATCCGTGCGATCCACTCGACGTCGGCGGCGGCCAGGGTGCGGTCGACATGGTTCGGATTGAGCGATTGCAGTTCCAGTGTCTTCGCGGTCCGGCGTTTCAGTTCCTTGACCATCAGCTCGCCCTCCCGGGTTCTCACCACCACGCGGTCGCCGCGGCGGATCGGCGTCGCAGGCGAAACAACGATGACGTCACCGTCGCGATAGGCGGGTTTCATCTGGTCGCCGGCGATTTCCAGTGCATAAGCGTGCTCGTCGTTGACGGCGGGCAGGCCCACCTCATCCCAGCCCTTGCCGGCCGGAAACCCGCCAACGTCGAAATTGCCGCCGGTTCCCGCCTGCGCGAAGCCGAGCAGCGGCACCGACCGAACGGTTCGGGCGCTGTCGCCGATCAGCTGCACGAAAGTGTCGATGGAACTGCTGGTGGCGGCGAGCGCCTTGGATACCGATTCGGTTGACGGCCACCGCTCGCGCCCGTCAGGCGTGACGCGTTTGGATTTGTTGAATGTGGTGGGATCGAGGCCGGAACGTTTGGCTAACCCGGAAGGCGACAGTCCGGCGCGCGCCGCCAGCCGATCCAGCGCGGTCCAGATCTGCTCGTGGGTCAGCGTGCGCGGCGCTTTTGGATGTCTGGCCATGGGTCAACGTTGTCCAAAGCTAGGAATTATTACCTCAATCAACCGGCGCCCGCAATGCGGCGCAAGAGACTGCCAAGAGATTTTGCCAAGAGGCTGGCAAGCGGCTCACCGGCGCCTGAATGCGGCCCTTGAAGTGCGCCGGTGCCGTCGATACGGTCGAAGCCAGGTCCGGAAATTCCGGGGAAATCCCAATGAAATTCCAAGGAAAA
>Ga0209839_10000502_pt1 | contig 19798 bp, 22 predicted proteins | sample OrgsoiDNA2013050_FD_185800 | JGI IMG/M metagenome (GOLD analysis project Ga0209839, IMG submission 185800) | Permafrost soil microbial communities from the Arctic, to analyse light accelerated degradation of dissolved organic matter (DOM) -... | ecosystem: Environmental > Terrestrial > Soil >... | reverse complement strand
CCATGAGGGAGGATGCCATCGTGTTCGCGCTGGCCAATCCCGAGCCCGAGGTCGATCCCGATGAGGCCCGGGAGCATGCGGCCGTGATCGCGACGGGGCGCAGCGACTACCCGAACCAGATCAACAACGTGCTGGCCTTCCCCGGTGTCTTCCGCGGCCTGCTGGACGCGCAGAGCCGGACGATCACCGACGGCATGCTGGTCGCCGCCGCCCGCGCGCTCGCCGACGTGGTGACCCCCGATGAGATCGGGCCGAACTACATCATCCCCTCGGTCTTCCACCCGGACGTGGCATCGGCGGTGGCCGCGGCGGTCCGCGCGGCCGCGTCCGGGCCGCGCCCGGCGGCTGCGCATTCGCTCAGCCCCGGCTCGTCTGCGCTAGGCCAAAAGTGTTAAGCGGGGATCATGATGGGCACATGGACGAGATGGCCACCGACAGCCTGACCGGCTGCCTGCTCGTCGCGACCCCGGTGCTAGCTGACCCGAACTTCCGCCGTACCGTGGTCCTCATCGTCGAGGACGAGCCGGGCGAGGGCACCCTGGGCGTCGTTCTTAACCGGCCGACCGATGTCCCAGTGGGCCAGGTCCTCGAACCGTGGTCGGACCTGGTGACGGGCCCTTCGGTGGTGTTCAAGGGCGGCCCCGTAGCCCCGAACAGCGCGCTCGCGATCGCCTTCGTGCCGGGCGACGCGGAACCGCTCGGCTGGCACTCGCTGGAGGGCGCCGCGGCCATGTCCCGGCTCGGGCTGGTCGACCTGGAGGCGCCCCCTGACCTCCTCGCCCCCGCCATCGACCGGCTCCGGGTCTACGCGGGCTACGCCGGCTGGGCCTCCGGCCAGCTGAAAGCCGAGATCAACGAGGGTGCCTGGTACGTGATTTCCGCTGAGCCGTCGGATGTGTTCGCCGGCGAGCCCGAGGGGCTGTGGTCGACCGTGCTGCGCCGCCAGGGCGGTGAGATAGCGTTCAAGGCCACCTTTCCCGATGACCCGGGCCTGAACTAGGGCCGTCCGGGCCCGGCCGGCCCTAAACTTGGATACATGAGCACCGAGGTTCTTCCTGACAGCGGCACCCGCTCCGAGACCGATGTCCGGCCGGATCTTTCCCACGGCGACGGAGACCACGAGCGGTTCGCCCACTATGTCGACAAGAGCAAGATTGTCGAGAGCGCGGTCACAGGGGACCCGGTCGTCGCGCTGTGCGGCAAAGTCTGGGTGCCGAGCCGGGACCCGAAGCGTTTCCCGGTCTGCCCGGAGTGCAAGGAGATCTACGAGTCGCTCCCCGAGGGCGGCGAGTGAGCCGCTGCCCGCGCGGTAAGGCCGGTCTTCCCGCACAATGCCGAGCTCTGCTTTAGACACGGTGAGTGACCACGAATATACGCTGCCGTCGGGTGGCGGGGGACACGACGCCTTCCTCCGGCAGGATCTGCTGGGTTCGCTGCGGGCCTGGCAGCGGGAAGCGTTCGCGGAGTACTTTCGCATGCCACGGCGCGATTTCCTGCTCAACGCTACGCCCGGTGCCGGGAAGACCGCCTACGCCCTGACCATCGCGGCCGAGCTGCTCGCCCGCCGGGAGGTTGCGGCCATCACGGTGGTCACGCCCACCGAGCATCTCAAGCACCAGTGGGCGGCCTCGGCGTTGCGCTTCGGCGTTGCGCTGGACTCGTCCTACCGGAACTCCCAGGGCCGGGCATCCGCCGATTTCGCCGGCGTTGCCGTCACGTACGCCCAGGTGGCCGCCCATCCGGCGCTGCACCGACAGCGCACAGAAGGCCGCCGCACCCTGGTCGTCTTCGACGAGATCCACCACACCGGGGATGCTATGTCGTGGGGGGACGCGGTCCGGGAGGCGTTCGACCCGGCCCGGCGGCGGATCGCGCTGACCGGCACGCCGTTCCGCAGCGACACCAACCCGATCCCGTTCGTCAGCTATGACGAGCAGCTGGACGGGTCCCGGCGCAGCTCCTCCGATTACGTCTACGGTTACGCGAACGCGCTGGAGGACGGGGTCGTCCGGCCGGTGATTTTCCTGGCCTACTCCGGCGAGATGAGCTGGCGTACTCGGGCGGGCGACGAGATCACCGCGACCCTGGGCACCCCGATGACCAAGGAGCAGATCGCGCAGGCCTGGCGGACCGCGCTCGACCCATCCGGCGAGTGGGTCGGCCGCGTGCTGGAGGCGGCCGACAAACGGCTTACCGAGGTGCGCCGGGGCATGGCCGACGCGGCCGGGCTGGTCATCGCGGGCGACCACGAGGACGCCCGCGCCTACGCCGCGCAGCTGCGCCGCATCACCGGCCATCGCCCCGTGGTGGTACTGTCCGACGATCCGGCGGCCAGCCGCAAGATCGCCGCCTTCACGGCTTCCGGCGACCGCTGGATGGTCGCGGTCCGGATGGTGTCCGAGGGCGTGGACATCCCCCGCCTCGCGGTCGGTGTCTACGCGACCAGCGTCAGCACCGCCCTCTTCTTCGCCCAGGCCGTCGGCCGGTTCGTCCGCGCCCGCCGCCGCGGCGAGACCGCGTCGGTGTTCGTGCCCTCGGTACCGGTCCTGCTCGCCTTTGCCGCCGAACTTGAAGCTGAACGGGACCATGTGCTCCGTGCCCCCGCCGAGGCGTCCGAGGACGCGGAGCTGGCCGAAGCCCAGCGCCAGCGGGACACCCCCGACGATCTCCTCACCCCACCCATCGAGGTGCTGCATGCGTCGGCTCACTTCGACCGCGTGCTGTACGACGGCGGCGAGTTCGGCACGGCCACGGCGCCGGGTTCGCCGGAAGAAGAGGACTATCTCGGGCTGCCCGGGCTGCTCGAGCCGGAGCAGGTGGCGCAACTGCTGCGCAGCCGCCAGGCGGACCAGCTCAGGACGCGCTCCCAGGGTGGCGCGGCCATCAGCGGCCTGCCCGGAGTATCAGGCCCCGGAGTCCCGGGTCCCGGCGCTGCTGGCGCGGCCGCTGCAACGGGTGCGCTGGGCGCCCGCATCGCGGTCGGCCGCGGCGGGCCGGAGACGCCGGGTTTCCCCTCCGGAGTCTCCGGAGCCGATGGGGCACCCGGCGCCGGAGACTCCGGCCCCAGATCAGGCAGCGCCGCAGGCACTGCGGCCGCGGCGCCCGTCAGCCGCGAGGTGCTGGCCGCTCTGCGCAAGGAACTGAACGGCCTGGTCGGCGCCTGGAACCACCGGACCGGCCAGCCGCATGGGGTCATCCACAATGACCTCCGCCGGGCGTGCGGCGGGCCGCCGCTGCCCCAGGCGACCGCGGACCAGATCCGCGCGCGCATCGACATGATCCGCCAGTGGGCCACCGCCCGCCGCTGAGCGCCCCGGACCAGGCCGCCCTCTGGTCAGCGGGCGTCCGCCCGGCGCGCCCCGGACGGCGCCACGGGATCGGCTAAGCCGCGCGGCCCGCCCGATGATGAGGGCCCAGGCCGTGCGGGCGGTTCCGGCCGTGACGAGGAGCGGGACCGGTAGAACGGGTCCGTCGGTGCCGCCGGGTCGCGCTGCTTCGGCCGCATGTCCCGCGCCACCGGCTCCTCCGGCCATGGCCACGACGGCGGCTCGGGGCCGTCCGGCGGCCGGGACCGCGGCGACTGCTTCGCCCACGATGCCGAGTCGGGCCCGGACTGTGACACGGTTCCCGATCTCGGCCCAGAGGGAGCCACCGGCTCGGGCGCCGGCAGCGGCCTGCGGGTCGCGGCCCGCCGGGCCATCAGCCAGCGGATGATGGTCACCACCACCGCCACTGCGGTCGCGGCGGCCATCGCGACGAATCCCCCCGCGATCCACTCGGCCGCGCTGATCTTGAGCCCGGACTGGGAGGAGCCGGCGTTCTGCTCATGGATCAGGCCCGCAGCCACCGCTCCGGCCAGGTAAGCCGGGGCCGGAACCGGGATGAGCAGGTAAACGGCACGGGCCCTGACGGCCAGGGCCGCGATGAGCGTGCCGACGACGATGAACCCGCCGAGCAGGTGGCCAGGATTCCGGTGCATGGCCACCGTAGCCGCCGTGCCGATCACAGCGGCGGCGAAGACGATCAACGTCCCATACCAGCCGGACAGCCGGCCCCAACGCCGCGACGGCCTGGCCGCCGATTGCGCGGCCTCCCGTTGCCGCCGCGCAGCGAGCCGGCCGACGTCGGCCGGGGTCGCCGGCGCGGGCCGCTCATCCAGGTCCGGTGCAACGAGCCGCAGGTCGTCCCGGGTCGGCTCAGCGGGGCGTGGCCCTACCGGGCCCTGGTCGCGCCGACCCGCCCCCACCTGGTCCTGCTCATGGCGCCCCGGCCCCGCCTGGCCGATCTCGCGCGGTTCCGGTCGCGGCTGGTCCTGCTCACGGCGGCCCGCTCCGGGCCCGCCCGGTTCCGGCGGTCCCCAGTCAGGTCTGCCTGGCTGACGCGGTCCTGGGTCGCGTCCGCCCGGTTCCGGCGGTCCCCAGTCAGGTCTGCCTGGCTGACGCGGTCCTGGGTCGCGTCCGCCCGGTTCCGGCGGGCCGGGTTCCCGGCTGCCGGGCGTCAGCGCACTTGGCCCGGGCCGCCCCGGCTCCCGGCCGCCGATCGCACGACGGCCCGAACCATGCCGGCCGGTCTCAGGGCGGCCCTGATCACGGCGCGGCCGGGGACTCGTCCCGTTCGGCTGGAACGCGGGGCCGTCGTCCGGCCGGTACGGGTCCGGCCGGTACGGGTCCGGCCGGTACGGGTCCGGCCGGTACGGGTCCGGCCGGTACGGGTCCGGCCGGTACGGGCCGGGCTGGTACGGGCCGGGCTGGTAAAGCCCGGGATCGGGCTGGGCGGAGCCGCGGTCGCGGCGCGACGGGCGCCCGTCCTGCCCAAAGGATCCAGGGGCCGAACTCGGCGGCGGCGACCACGCATCCCAGCGCTGGGGCCCGCTGTCATGGGCGCGTCGGGCCGGCCGACGATCAGACCCGGGCACGCCACCGTACGGCGGGCGCGGATCCATGTCGTGCCATCGCGGCTGCTCGGTCATCTGGACTCAGATGTTAGCCGTTGCAGATCATTAACAAGAGCGGCCCGGTGGTCTTCGCGTCATGGATGCTGCGCCGGCCTGGCGGGGAAACCGGTGGCTAGAGCGCACCCGAGGGCGTCGGCCCGGTGTCGCGCGGACCACGGCATACGTGCCGAGCTGTGTTTTTTCCGTAATAATTCCGGTTGTCGGCGGCTTTTCCTACTTAGCGGTGCGGGATGTGAGCGACCTCGGCTCCTCGCACGTGGGTGCCGGGGGTCCTTCCATCGGCAAACAGAGCATTTTGCTGATGGGGGCTGGAGAGCCGCCGGACTGGACGGCAACGTGCTGCCGGCGAGCATCCCCTGCTCGGCGGCTTCCCGGTCGGCCTGGAAGTAGTCTTTCCCGCCCAGCCAGTAATCATAGATACGGGCGGGTGCGCGACGGTGGTATCGAACGCCGGCGGCTTACCAGCCGGCTCCGGGATGTCGCCACCTGCCCCGCCTGCTGCGGCCTCCTGGGTGCTCACTGGCTCGTCGCCCTCTCTCGCTAGGCCGCTCCCGCTCGCCAGACCCTACGACAGGAGGATCGGCGTGCCGTCCAACTCGACGCCGGCGTCGCGCAGCTCACTCAGCGCGTGGGCGGTGCTTTCCGGTGCGACGCCGGCGGTGAGGCCGAGCAGCACCCGGGTGGCGAAGCCATCGCGGGCGCCGTCCGCGGCCGTCGCGCGCACGCAGTGATCGGTCGCGATCCCGACCACATCGAGTTCGGTGATGCCCCGTTCGCGCAGCCAGTCGTGCAGCGAGGTGCCCTCCTCGTTTGTGCCCTCGGCCCCGCTGTAGGCCGCGGCGTGCGCGCCCTTGCGGAAGACCGCCCCGACCCGTGAGGTGTCCAGCTCAGGGTGGAACTCCGCGCCCGGCGTGCCCGTCACGCAGTGTGGCGGCCAGGAGTAGGCGTAATCCGGGTGGTCCGAGAAGTGGTCGCCCGGGTCCATGTGGTGGTCCTGCGTGGCGACGATGTGCCCGTACTCGCCGCCGTTGGCGGCGAGTAGCTCGCTGATCGAGCGGGCCACGAAGGCCCCGCCCGGGACCGCGAGCGAACCGCCCTCACAGAAGTCGTTCTGGACGTCCACGACGATGAGTGCACGCACCCGCCCACGGTATCGTGCCGGGAGCGTGGCCGGAGAGGTCAGGGACGTCCTCCGCCCGGCCGGCGCGGATGAGGGGACTATGGCGGACTACTGGAACCACAGTGTGCACTATCAGCCGCTCATCCTCGGCGCGGTACCGCCCAGCTGCGGCAGCGCGCTCGATGTGGGCTGCGGCGACGGACTGCTGGCCTGCCGCCTGGCAGCGCTCTGCCGGGACGTGACCGGGGTGGACCAGGACAGTCGCATGATCAGCCTCGCCCGTGAGCGCGGCCGTGATCTGCGCAACGTGGCCTTCATCGACGCCGAGTTCCCCGCCTTCCCGTTCGACGACGCCAGCTTCGACTTCGTCGCCAGCGGCACCGCGATCCACCACATGAACTTCGAGGCGGCCCTGATGGCCATGAGCCGCCTGCTCCGGCCTGGTGGCCGGCTGGCCATCATTGGCCTGGCCCGCAACGCCAAGGCCGCCGACTGGATGTACGACGCGGCCGCGGTACCGGTCAGCGTCGCGTTCGGGCTGGCCCACGGCGCGCTGCGGGCGGCCCGCCGGGAGGAGCGCGGTCCCGGTCAGCCAGTCAAGCCCCCCACCATGACCTGGGACGAGGTCCGCGTCGGTGCTCTCCGCCTGCTCCCCGGCGTCAGGTACCGCCGGCACATGCTGTGGCGCTACTCCCTCATATGGCGCAAGCCCGGCTGACGTGGGACCTGCCGGCGCTCCAGGGGCGCACTCGGCTTACCGCCCGTCGGCCGGATGCCCGGCCCGCGCGGGTTACTCGCCCACGTTGACCGTCATGACCAGCACGCTAGCGGCCTTCCCCGCTGCCGGGCACCTCCATTTCGCCCCGGCCCGTACCGGTCGGCGGCGGGTCCGGGCGCCGGGACGGGTTGTACCGCGTGTTCCCGGACGAGCTCATGGTCCCTTGTTCCCGTGATCGCCGCTCCGCTCGCCATCCGGGACCCGCCAGCCGACCGTCAGCCGCCCCCGAAGATGGACGGGATGGCCGGGTCGCCTCGTGACAGCTGAAACGCCTGGGGCGGAAGTTCAGTCAGCACCTGCCGGTGCCGCTCCACCGCCACCGGCAGCGGTTCCCGGCCCACGATGATCCCGTCCCGCACGAGCGGCATCAGCAGCAGCCGGTCGCCCGGTCCCGGGTTGGGCGGCGAAAGCCGGATGTCCTCCGCCCGCGCCACCCCGTGCTTGTCCCGGTGCCGCACTGGCCACTTGCGCCCGCCGCGGCCCGGCTTGCCCACCGAGCGCTTGGCCACCGGACGCAGCGGGCCAGCACCACCTGGGCCGTCCGAGCGCGCCACCAGCTTGTACACCAGTCCGGCCGCCGGCGCGCCGGAGCCGGTCACCAGGGCGGTGCCCACCCCGTAGCCGTCCACCGGGGCGGCGGCGAGCGCCGCGATCGAGTACTCGTCCAGGTCGCCGGTGAGCACGATCCTCGTGTGGGTCGCGCCGAGCTCGTCGAGCAGCACACGCACCTGCCGGGCCACCACCGGCAGGTCACCGCTGTCGATCCGCACCGAACCGAGATCCGGGCCCGCCAGCTCGACGGCGGCGCGCACCGCCCGGTCGACGTCGAACGTGTCCACCAGCAGGGTCGTGTCCTTGCCCAGCGCGTCGAGCTGGGTACGGAAGGCGTGCCGCTCGCTGTCGTGGACGAGTGTGAAGGAATGTGCGCTCGTCCCCGCCGAGGGGACCCCGTAGCTGCGGTTCGCCTCGAGGTTGGAGGTGGATGCGAAGCCTACGATGTAGGCGGCGCGGGCGCTGGCCACGGCGGCCTGCTCGTGGGTGCGCCGCGATCCCATCTCGATGAGCGGCCGCCCGTCGGCCGCGGTCACCATCCGGGACGCCGCCGACGCGATCGCGGAATCGTGGTTGAAGATCGACAGGGTGAGGGTCTCCAGAATGACCGCTTCGGCAAATGTGCCCTCGACCACCAGGATCGGTGAGCCGGGAAAGTAACACTCGCCTTCCCCGTAACCCCAGATGTTCCCGGTAAAACGGTATGATTCGAGGTACCGGAGCGTGACGTCATCTACGATGTCGGAAGCCCGGAGGAAATCAAGATCAGCTGCGTCAAACGTGAACCGCTCCAGGGCGTCGAGCAGCCTCGCGGTACCTGCCACGACGCCGTATCTTCGGCCGTGCGGCAGGTGCCGGGCGAACACCTCGAAGATCGTGCGGCGTTCGGCCACCCCGCTGTGCAGCGCACCCTGGAGCATGGTCAGCTCGTAATGATCGGTGAGCAACGCGGTGCCGTGTCCCGCCGGTATGGGATGGCCCTCGGGTGGAAGAGACATACTGTCCGCCGAATTCGTCACGAGTGGAAGACTACGTACCGGGAGGTAAGCACCTGTGAGCGTGGCACCCTCTGAGGTGGAGCTGCCGGAGTCCGGCGAGCGGACCAAGCCGGACAAACCCTGGCTGACGATCGTCTGGAACGACCCGATCAACCTGATGGATTACGTGACTTACGTCTTCCAGACGGTGTTCGGCTACCAGAAGTCCAAGGCGAAGAAGCTCATGCTCGATGTTCACTACAAGGGCAGGGCGGTGGTCGCGGCGGGAGCCCGTGAGTCGATGGAGCACAACGTCGAGGTGCTGCACGGCTACGGGCTATGGGCGACCGTCTCCTCGGATTCGTGAGCCCCCGGCTCCTGACCCTCGCCCGGGCGGGATATGTGCCCGCCCGGGCGGGACGTGCATTGGTGGCGTCTTCCTGATGGATGCTTTTCGCCGGTCCGGCCGCGGCGTGCGGGCCAGGTTCGACGGCCCGGAGGCCGTCCTGCTCCGCAGCCTGATCGAGCAGGTCGTCGAGCTGCTCGCCGATCCGGGCGATGGGGCTGATCCCGCCGATCGGATGGCGGAGCCGCCCGCGCCCGTCGCGGACGACCGGGATGACCCGGGGGACGCGGGCCGCCCCGGGCAGCCGGCTACTCCCAGCGCGGCCGAACTGGAGGCGATGGTGGGCTTCGGCGGGGCCGGTACGGCCGACGCCGACGGACCGGCCGATACCCGGACCCCGGAGGACCCGGCGCTGGCTCGGCTGCTGCCCGACGCCTACCGGGACGACGCCGAAGCCGCCGGCGAATTCCGCCGGTTCACCGAGCACAGCCTGCGCACCGCTAAGCAGGAGAACGCCAGGATCGTGCTGGACACGCTGCCGGCCGGCGGCGGCTCGGTGAAGCTGTCCGGGGAGCAGGCCCAGTGCTGGCTCCGGGCCCTGAACGACGTGCGGCTCGCGCTGGGCGTCCGGCTTGGGGTCACCGAGGAGTTCGAGCAGCAGTGGCAGGATCTGGATCCGGTAGACCCGCGCACGGCCGCGTTCGAGGTGTACGCGTGGCTGGGCGGCGTCCAGGAGTCCCTGGTTCAGGCCCTCAGCTGAGCGCCACTGCCCGGCCGGTACGCTCACGTTATGCTGTCGATCCGCCGCGAGCTTCACGACAAGATCGTCGCGCACGCCCGCGCTGACCACCCGGATGAGGCGTGCGGCGTGATCGCCGGCCCGGCAGGCGGCGACCGCCCGGAGCGGTTCATCCCGATGATGAACGCCGAACGGTCACCGACCTTCTATCGGTTCGACTCGATGGAGCAGTTCCAGGTGTGGAAGGAGATGGACGATCGGGATGAGGAGCCCGTCGTCATCTACCACTCGCACACCGCCACCGAGGCCTACCCGTCCCGCACCGACATCTCCTACGCGAGCGAGCCGGGCGCGCACTACGTCCTGGTATCGACCCGGGACCCGGACCGGACCGACTTCCGCTCGTTCCGGATCGCCGGTGACGAGGTCACGGAAGAGCCGGTGAAGGTCACGGAGGAGCCCGCCGAGGTCACCTAGGAGCGCGCTGAAAAAGTCCCATTTCCCATGATCAATATCACAAAGCAGCAGGTCAGCTGCTTGCTCCTTGACCGGAAACAGGGTTACTCAGTGGCCTCCTAGGGGACGCCCCTGGCTGATCCAGGACGGATCCGGCGTCACCCGCCAGCATCACTCAGGCGATCAGCCTGCGCACCGATGGATTTACCCCTGGTCCCGTAGGGATTGACCTGCCGTCGCCGGCCCGGTGGAATGATCCCGGCGGGCGCAAGGTTGGACGGCTAGGGAACCGGGAAGACGCCGCGGCAGATCCCCGCGCCGCCGACCGTTCCAGCCGCAGGCCCGCTACCCGGTTTATCCGCACATTATGGAGTGTTTGATGGCCATCGAGGTTCGTATCCCAACGATTCTCCGCACCTACACGGACGGCGCCAAGCAGGTGGAGGGCGCAGGCTCCACGCTCGCTGAGCTCATCGAGGACATCGACGTCCGGCACAGCGGGCTGCGGGACCGGCTGGTTGCCGACGGTGGCCTCCGCCGTTTCGTCAACGTGTACCTCAACGACGAAGATGTGCGCTTCCTGGGCGGCCTGGAAACCCCGGTCAAGGACGGCGACACCGTGACCGTGCTCCCGGCCGTCGCCGGGGGCACGGCCTGATCGCACGGACCCGGAGCTGGTATGCGCTACGACTCGCTGCTCGACTCGGTAGGCCGCACCCCGCTGGTGGGGCTGCCGGGGCTGTCCCCGTCCCCGGAGGTCCGCCTCTGGGCCAAGCTGGAGGACCGCAACCCGACGGGCTCGGTCAAGGACCGGGCGGCGTTCTACATGGTCGAGCAGGCGGAGAAGGACGGGCTGCTCCAGCCGGGCGCGACGATCCTGGAGCCCACGTCGGGTAACACCGGTATCTCCCTGGCCATGGCGGCCAAGCTGCGTGGCTACCGGCTGACCGTCGTCATGCCGGAAAACACCTCCGCCGAGCGCCGTCAGCTGCTGGAGATGTATGGGGCGAAGATCATCTACTCGCCCGCGGCGGGCGGCTCCAACGAGGCCGTCCGGGTCGCTAAGCGGCTCGCCGCCGAGAACCCGGACTGGATCATGCTGTACCAGTACGGCAACGAGGCGAACGCCCGCGCCCATTATGAGACCACCGGCCCGGAGCTGCTCGCTGACCTGCCGGAGATCACGCACTTCGTGGCCGGCCTGGGGACGACCGGCACGCTGATGGGCACCGGCCGCTTCCTGCGCGAGCACGTTCCCGGCGTGAAGATCGTCGCGGCCGAGCCCCGGTACGGGGAGCTCGTGTACGGGCTGCGCAACGTCGACGAGGGCTTCGTCCCGGAGCTGTACGACGAGTCGGTGCTGACCACCCGGTTCTCGGTCTCCTCGGCCGACGCGCTGGCCGCGACCCGCGAGCTGCTCAACACCGAGGGCATCTTCGCCGGGATATCGGCCGGCTGCGCGCTGCACGCGGCGATGGCCCTGGGGGCCAAGGCCGCCGAGGCAGGGGAGCGGGCCGACATCGCGCTGATCGTCGCGGACGGCGGCTGGAAGTACCTGTCGACCGGCGCCTACGACGGGACCCTCGACCAGGCCGAGGACCGGCTCGAGGGCCAGCTCTGGGCCTGAGGCCCGGCTGAGCCGACGAGGCCGAGGGCCAGCTCTGGGCCTGAGCCCTGCTGGGCCGCGAAGCCGCTGGGGTCGGCGAAGCCGCTGGGGTCGGCGAAGCCGCTGGGGTCAGCGAAGCCGCGGTATCGCCGAGCCTCCGGCTCCCCGCGCCACCGCCGCCGTATCGTGGTCTCTCGTGCGGCTGACAATAATCGGATGCTCTGGCACCTTCCCCGGCCCGGAGAGCCCCGCCTCCTGCTACCTGCTCGAAGCGGAAGGCTTCCGGCTGCTCATCGACCTGGGTAACGGCTCGCTGGGGGTGCTGCAGCGCCACATCGGGCTCTTCGACGTGGACGCCGTCTGCCTGAGCCACCTGCACGCCGACCACTGCCTGGATTTGACGTCCTACTGGGTGGCCCGGCAGTACGCCCCCGGCGGCCCGCAGCCCCCGATCCCGGTTTTCGGCCCGGCCGGCACCGCCAGCCGGATGGCCCAGGCCTACGGCCTCGATCCGGATCCTGGCATGACGGGGGCCTTCCGGTTCGAGACGCTGACCGCGGGCCGCAGCCGTATCGGCCCGTTCCAGGTCACCACGGAGCGGATGAACCATCCGGTCGAGACATACGGCTTCCGGATCGAGCACGGCGGCCGGGTGCTGGCCTACTCGGCCGACACCGGGCCCTGCGACGCTCTCACCACGCTCGCCCGCCGCGCCGACCTGCTGCTGTGCGAGGCCTCGTTCCTGGACGGCCCCGGCTTGCCGGGCAACCTGCACCTGACCGCGCGCCAGGCCGGCGAGTACGCCGACCTGGCGGGCGTGGCCCACCTCGTGCTGACCCACCTGGTGCCGTGGAACGACAAGCAGCAATCGTTCGCGGAGGCTAGCTCGGCCTTCCACGGCAAGCTCTCGCTCGCGGCGTCCGGGCAGGAGTTCGCCTTGGAGCCCGCCGGGCCGTTGCCCCTGTAGGTCACCGCTAAGCTGGCGGCCATGGCCCGACCTGACGGACGTTCCGACACCGAACTGCGCCCGGTGAAGCTGACCCGGGGCTGGCTCGACCACGCCGAGGGCTCCGTGCTCGTGGAGTTCGGCGCTACCCGCGTACTATGCGCCGCGAGCGTCCAGGAGGACGTCCCGCGGTGGCGCCGGGGGAGCGGGCTCGGCTGGGTGACCGCCGAGTACGCGATGCTGCCGCGCGCCACGAACACCCGCAACGACCGTGAGTCGGTCAAGGGCCGCGTCGGCGGGCGCACCCACGAGATTTCCCGGCTGGTCGGCCGGGCCCTGCGCGCCTGCATCGACTACAAGGCGCTGGGCGAGAACACGATCGTGATCGACTGTGACGTGCTGCAGGCGGACGGCGGCACCCGGACCGCCGCGATCACCGGCGGCTACGTGGCGCTCGCGGACGCGGTGGCCTGGTTGCAGGGCCGGCACCGCTGCCACGGTGATCCGCTGACTACCTCGGTCGCCGCGGTCAGCGTGGGCATCGTCGATGGCCAGCCGCGCCTCGACTTGTGCTACGAAGAGGACTCCGCGGCCGAGACCGACATGAATGTCGTCTGCACCGGCGATGGCGACTTCGTCGAGGTGCAGGGCACCGCCGAACGCGAGCCGTTCAGCCGGGACATGCTCGGCCGGCTGCTCGATCTCGCCACCGCCGGCTGCGGTGAGCTGACCAGGCTGCAGCTTGATGCCCTCTCCGCGGCCAGCTAGCCAAACCGGCCCGGATGCGACGGGCCCCCTCCGGCTCGTGCTCGCCACCCACAACGCCCACAAGGTCATCGAGCTGCGCCGTATTCTGGCCGCGGCCGGGGTCCAGGCCAGCCTGAGCGGGCTGGACGAGTTCCCCGGAGCACCCGACGTGGCCGAGACCGGCCTCACGTTCGCCGAGAACGCGCTGCTCAAGGCCCGGGCCATCGCTGCCTTTACCGGGCTGCCGTCGATCGCCGACGACTCTGGCCTGTGCGTCGACGTTCTGGGCGGCATGCCGGGGATATTCTCGGCGCGCTGGTCCGGCCGGCACGGCGACGACGCCGCGAACCTGGCCCTCGTGCTGGCCCAGCTGTCAGATATCGCTGACCCGCACCGGCGGGCCCAGTTCTTCTGCGCGGCCGCGCTGGCCCTCCCCGACGGCCGGGAGCAGGTCGTCGAGGGCCGCCTGGAGGGGAAGCTGGTGGACAAGCCCAGCGGCACCGGCGGGTTCGGCTACGACCCGATCTTCCTGCCCGATGGATACGCGCAGACCACCGCCGAGATGACCCCCGAAGCCAAGGACGCCATCAGCCACCGCGGCCGCGCCTTCCGCGCCCTGAGTGCTGTGCTGGCCCGGACTCACTGGGCCGGTGGTGGCGGATATCCGGTGGCGGCTCTGCCGCTACGGTGAGACCGTAACGGTGTGGATCATGAGCGCGCTGAACGGCACCTTCGGCTGCTCTGTGACCGCACCCTGCGCCGGGCGAGCGGGTATCTGGACGCCATGGCCGAAGCGCGCACTGACCACGCGGGGTTCATCCGCCCGGCGCCGCTGGCCGCGCCACCGTCGGCGGAAACCGTGATCAGGGACAGCCTCGCCAGCGTCCAGGATGTCGCCGACGCGCTGAGCGCAGCCGGGGCGATCGACGAGGAGCTAGCCGACGCAATCTTGGCCCAGCTGTCGCAGGCCCTGATTGTGCGGTCGCGGACCAGCGCCGGGACGCTCGCGCCGGACGTATACCGCGCCGCCAGGAGACACCGCGAGCAGGCGCCGCAAACGGAGGGCGGGGCGGCTGATTTGCGGGTGGCGCCCATCGGCCGGCTGGTTCAGGTTCCGGCCGAGGGGATGCCATCCGATCTCTATCTAATGGCGGCCGTGGTCATGCCCGGGATGACCGCGCTGTCCATGATCATGCGTACCCGCCATTCAGCCGACCCGGCCGCTGACCTTGCTGTCTCTCCGTTCGGTCAGCCCGGTGCCGTCCCTGACTGCCTTACCGCCGTTGACGAGCACGGCTCCGCCTACGGGCTGTACTTCACCGGCTCTCCCGGACCGGAGGAGTGGGACGGCTTCCTCAACCTTCGCCCGGGACCGGCCGCCGGGGTGAGATGGCTGGATCTATTCGCCGACCGGGCAGGTGCCTTGGCCCGCATCGACGTTGCCGCCAGCTCGCCTCCGGCAGAGGTCGTGGCCGAGCCGCACCTGATCCCGTCCGGTGAGCGCCTGCTCACCTGGGTGGCCGAACGTCTGCTGGCCGGGGGCGGCCATGGGCCTCGGCCGCCCGCCATCGAAAACCTCGGCGAGATAGTAACGGCACTCAACGAGGTTGGCGCACTCTCCCGGCACAGTCCCCTGCCTGGTCAACTGGCCGCGCTCTGCGACTGTCTCGGACGCGGCGACCACGGCATCGCGGTGGACGCTGTCGCGGACGTTCCCCAGCCCTGGGCCGATGTGCTCGACATTTACGACGGCAAGGGCCGGCCACTGATCCATCCTGGCACCAGGCCGGCCGCGGGGACCCAGACTGCTGTGGCGGCGGCCGCGGTGGCCCTCCCCGAGATCGACGGCGTTCGTTTCGCGGTGGCCGGGCTGCTCGCCGACTGGAACCGGAACATCCTGTACGTGGTGGCGACCGGTCTGCCCGCACCAGGCCAGGGCATGCCCGTCGGCAATGCGCTCGATATGGGCTTCTCCTGGTGGCTGCGGGATAGCGCCGGGCACTGGCATGTGGCCGTCCCCGGCCGGTACGACGAGGGGGCCAGCGGTGAGACGAGGCTCAACCTGAGCGTCCTGCCGCCGCTCGGCCCGGACGCGGGCGACGTGGAATTGCTCGTCACGGGCCGGTCGGCCCGGGTCCGCGCCCGCCTGGCGCTGCGGTGGTGGATTCTGCCGCTGTGAGGGGCATGAGGCGCATGGGATCCAGCCGCCGCGAACCGCGGCGATATCTGAGGGGCGGTCCCGCCGTTGCGGGGCCGCCCCTCAGGGATACTCGGCGTTGCCAGGTCAGCTGGCGGCGGGGCTGCCGTTGGCGCCGCCGCCGCCCAGTTCGCTGGCTGGCACGGTCGCGGTCTGCGAGGCGGGCGGGATCGCCACGCTGACCGGGCCGTTGATGGACGTCACCTGGATGGTGGACGTCTCCTGAACCTTGCTGCCCTGAGCCGAGGTAACGACTTTACGGACCTGCTGCTTGCTGTCGAGCCAGATCGTGAAGTGCTCCGTCGTCAGGCCGAGCGCCTGCAACTGCTGGGACACCTTGGTACGCTCGCTGGCCGACAGCTTGGCCAGGCCCGCGGAGATCGGGTACGGCCCGGTGTACTCGGTGACCGGAACGCCGTCCAGGGTGATGGTGCCGGCCTTCTTCACGTTCGTCGAGCTGGCCAGCATCTGCGTCTGGACCAGCGGGTCGCTGTTGTTGTTCTGCAGCAGCTGGCCGAGGTTCCCTCCGGATATTTCGGACAGTTCCGAGGCTGGGATCTCGACCCACGGCTTGCCGGTCTCCTTGGCGATCTGGGCCAGCTTCAGGTAGATGGCGTTGCTGTTGATGATCTCCTCGATGCCGCCTGGCAGCGACTGCCCTTGCGCGGTGGTGCTGCCGAAGTTGGCCACGACCAGCGGGCTCGGCTCGGTCCGCTCCTGCAAGGTGCCGGAGATGGTGCTGGTGGCCTCCCCGGTGGTCTGTACATTGACCGTGGCCGCGAACGAGGTCACCTTGCCCGCGTTCTGCCCCGCGAGGGTGATGGCCTGCGTGGCGGTCAGCGACGCGGCGGACGGCGACGCCGAGGGACTTCCGGATGCCTTGGCCGCTGGCGTGCTGGACGATGACGAGCAACCGGCGAGCGCGAGCGCGCCTGCTGTTATGGCGATGGTCCCGCATTGGGCCCGGGAAATCGAGTAAACACCGTAACCTCCCGCTGTGTGTTACGTCCGGCTGACCCATACCCACAAGACCCTTACCAAACAATTGCGCTCGAAAGCCCCCGTCTGGCCCAGACGTCCGTGGCGGAGCGCGGCGTGCCAGACGGCCCGGAGCGATACCGTGGGAACAGCATGCCGACCATACCCGGAGGAGCCCAGTGACGGACCAACGGCTGGCGCCTGGCGACGCAGCGCCGGATTTCACCTTGCCGGATGCGGACGGCAATCCGGTGAGCCTGTCGTCCTACCGTGGCCAGCGAGTGATCGTCTACTTCTACCCGGCGGCCATGACCCCGGGCTGCACCAAAGAGGCCTGCGACTTCCGCGACCGCCTGGCTGACCTGTCCAGCTCGGGCACCGCCGTACTGGGGATCTCGCCGGATAAGCCGGAGAAGCTGGCCAAGTTCCGGGAGAAGGAGAGCCTGACCTTCCCGCTGCTGTCCGACTCCGACCACGTGGTGGAGCAGGCCTACGGCGCCTACGGCGAGAAGATGATGTACGGCCGGAAGAGCGTTGGCGTCATCCGGTCTACGTTCGTGATCGACCGCGACGGCAAGGTGGCCCAGGCGTACTACAGCGTCAAGGCCACCGGCCACGTCGACCGGCTGCTGAAGGAGCTGGCCGCGGGGTAGGGTCACGTCCCAGGCGGGACGGGCGGGCGTGGCGAAATAGGCATACGCGACAGGTTTAGGTCCTGTTGGTGGCGACACCGTGGGGGTTCGAGTCCCCCCGCCCGCACGCTGCCCTGATCGGCGTCGGTTTTCCGCACATACTGCGGAAAACCGACGCCGATCATGAAGGGCCAGGGTCAGCTCTCGCCGGCCGCCCGAACGGGCTCCAGCTCGTCCGGGGCGAAATACAGGAACCGTCCCTGGGCGCGCTGCAGCTCGGCCATGGTGGGATCGCTGAGTGGGAGCACCGCCACGTGCACCTGCCCGTCCACGTCGTGCAGCACGGCCTCGACCACGGCCTCCCGGCCGATCAGGAAGAGGTCCTGGGCGTCGGCGCGCCGGGCGCCGGGCTGCATCCGCACCACGGCCCCCTGCGCGATCCGGACTCCGCCGATCATGACGTGATCGGTTTGCGGCGAGACCGAGGTGTCGGCCCCAGGGTCCCACCAGGGCGCGGTCGGGGTATGGAACACCGGGATGTCGTCCGCCGCCGCGGCCCCGGGGAACGGTCCCGCTTCCGTCAGCCTCGGTCCGGCCGGTCCCGCTTCCGTCAGCCTCGGTCCGGCCGGTCCCGCCAGGGTGCCCGGTGACTCCGCCGCATCCGGCCCTGGGCCCAGCTGACCGGGGGCTTGGGACACCGGTCCCACGCCCGGCTCCAGGTACCGGATGGCCCCGTGCAGCCGCTCCATCATTTCTGGCGGCAGCCCGTCCAGCCGGTCGATCAGGTCGGCGGCGCGTGGGTCGGTCGCCCGGGCCTCGCGCTTTTCCTCGTCCGTCAGCGCCATGGTCCGCAGTGTGAGGATCTCGTCGATCTCCGTCGCGTCGAACAGGTCGCCCGTGCTTTCCGGTGCGATCTGCGGGTGGTCGTACAAGATGATCGGCGAGGACAGAACCAGGTTGCGGCACTCGTCCGGGCCGGCCAGCACCGGCCAGGTGCCCGTGTTGGTGCAGGCGGCGACCTCGGCGGCCGCCCACTGCGGGTGGTCGGTCATCGAGATGAACGTGCCGTCGGCCAGCCCGATCACGGTGTGCGCCGCGATCAGGGCGAAGCGCAGCCCGTCCTCCCGCGTGCGCAGCGTCATCTCGGGCTGTGTCGCGTTCTCCGCCCGCAGCCGCAGCCGCAGGGCCTGATACGGCCCGGCGACCCGCTCGCCCTGGACGCGCAGCACGCCGTCCAGCGCGTCCCAGCGGTGCACCAGCCGACCGGCCACGGTGGCGTCCGCCCCGGGCAGGTCATCGATGATCTCGCCGCCATCAATGTGGAACGGCAGCTCGGCGCCCGCTCCGTACAGGCTCCCGACGGACAGCTTCACCCGTTGCTCACGCTCGGCGGCCTCGGTGAACTCGGTGAATTCGGTGCCGTTCACCGTCAGCGAGGCCACGTCCCGCCACCGCGGCCCAGCCGGCTCCTGCACCCGTCGCTGCTGGACGTGCAGGAACCGCAGCAGGATCTCCACCTGCGCGTCGTCCGCACACTCGGCCAGCAGTTCGGTCTGCGATGCGGACAGCTCCTGGTCATCGACGGCCGCGTACGCGGGCGGCATCAGCACGCCGAACTGGAACCGGGCCTGGTTCTTCCGTGACGACTGCCGGTACGGGTACAGCAGGTACCCCTCGTACAAGATCGCGTCGGCCACCTGGCGGGCCTGCGCCACGTGCGCCGCCGGCAGGCTCATGGCCGCCGCTCCGGTGCGCCCGGTGCGCCCGGCTGGGCGCCCGCCGCCTCGGCGAGCAGGGCCAGTACCGTCGCGTCCCACGTCGGGAGGGCACGCTGGGTCTTGAAGCGCTGCAGGTCGTCGAACGTCTGTCGGCTCAGCGTGAGCCACGCGCTGTTCGGGAAGTGTGCGTCGACCGCCTCCCGCCAGACGCTCACCGGGAGCCGGTAGGTCGCTTCCTTGTGCCACGGCACCTGCTGCACCTGGAACCTGCCGTCGGTGACCGAGAAGATGCTTCCGCTGAAGAGCAGCAGCAGCGGGATCTCCCCGGACTCCAGGCTGGCGAAGTAGCGGCCGTAGCCAACCTCCAGGTCGTAGCTGAAGTTGATGGGGATCTGCACCTCGGTGCTCCCGGTGAAGCTGGTCACCATCGTCGAGACGTTGGTGAACTGCATCGGCTTCAGCGTGTCGGCCCAGCGGGCCGTGTCGCCGAAAACGTCGTGCAGCCGCTCTTCCTCGGTGGGCGTGTAGCGGCGCCGCGACGGCTCGATCCGGATCTGGGTGCGCAGCGCGATCGTGTCGATTCGCTGCCCACTGGTCTCACTGATCCGTAGCGTCAGCGTGATCATCGGCATCACCGCGTAGCGGTCCGCCTGCGCGCCGATGCAGTCGAAGGTCAGGTCCGTCATCTCAGCGCTCCTCGCGCAGTCGCCGTGCCCGGGACCGGACCGCGCCCATGAATTCCGCGATGCTCTGCCGCGCCTCCTCACCACCGTCGAAGCCGCGCCAGTACAGCCGCATCCGGCCGGCCAGCTCGTAGCACGCGTCAATTGGCACCAGGAAGTGCTCGATGCGGTCGTCGGTCTTGAAGATCAGCGCGGCCTCGACGTCGTCCTCCATGGCCCCCAGCAGCGGATGCTCCGCCGTCAGCCGCGCCCAGGCCGCGAGGTCGAGCCGGCATTCGGTCGCGCCCGCCGGGCTGGGGTAGAACGCCCCGACCTCTTCCCGCTGCGAGCTGCGCAGGAAGAAGGCGAGCCCGACCGGGATCTCCAGCT
>Ga0209839_10000501_pt1 | contig 19814 bp, 19 predicted proteins | sample OrgsoiDNA2013050_FD_185800 | JGI IMG/M metagenome (GOLD analysis project Ga0209839, IMG submission 185800) | Permafrost soil microbial communities from the Arctic, to analyse light accelerated degradation of dissolved organic matter (DOM) -... | ecosystem: Environmental > Terrestrial > Soil >... | reverse complement strand
CGATATCTACCTGCCGCCGACGGCGAGGCCGAAAGTCGCGGTAGGCGACAAGGCCAAGGCGACGTCAACGATCATCGCCGAGCTCGAATAGCGGTCTAAACGTACGACGTTGTGCTGCAGTCCTGCCCCTGCTAGGCTAGGCGCATGGTGGATTTCAAGCAGGAGCGAGCGCTGGCCAAGAACCGGATCCGGCGCCGCGGCATCTACCTGCTGCCCAATCTGTTGACGACCGCGGCGCTGTTCGCCGGGTTCTACGCGATCGTGCAGGCGATGAACGGGCGCTTCGACCAGTCGGCGGTCGCGATCTTCGTGGCGATGGTCCTCGACGGCCTCGACGGTCGCGTCGCGCGCCTGACCAAGACGCAGAGCGCATTCGGCGCGGAGTACGACAGCCTCTCCGACATGGTTTCTTTCGGAGCCGCGCCGGCGCTCGTCGTTTACGAGTGGGCACTGCGCAGCATGGGCAAGCTCGGCTGGATCGCAGCGTTCATTTACGTGGCCGGCGCGGCGCTGCGACTGGCGCGGTTCAACACCATGCTCGAGGTCGCCGACAAGCGCTATTTCCAGGGACTGCCGAGCCCGTCCGCCGCGGCGTTGGTCGCGGGATTTGTCTGGATCGTCGACGATTACGCCATCGATCCCGAGACCGTGCGATGGGGCGCCTGGGCGGTCACGCTGTTCGCGGGCCTGACGATGGTCAGCAACCTCAAGTACTACAGTTTCAAGACGATCAACCTCCGCCGGAGCGTTCCGTTTGCGGTGGTGATCATGATCGTGCTGTTCATCGTGCTCGTCAGCTATCAGCCCTCGGTCATTCCCTTTGCCGGATTCGTCGTTTACGCGATCTCGGGCTATTGCTGGTCTGCATGGCTGGCGCTGAAGCGCCGTCGAGGCTGAGGACGCGCTCCATGCTCATTCACACCCGCCGCGCTTCGTCGCAGGTCGGCCATTCACCGTGTCGACTCGCTGGCTATTGCTGACTTTGCTTTGCGTCGTGCTGATCGCCACCGGGCAGATGCTGTTCAAGGTCGCGGCGGCGCAGTGGCGCATCGAAGGCTTGTCGTGGACGACGGCGCGCGGCTTCCTTTCGCCGCCGATGGTGGCGGCGCTTTTCCTGTACGGCCTGACGACGATATTGTGGGTATTCATCCTGCGCAGCGTGCCGCTGTCCTCGGCGTTTCCGTTCTACGCCCTCGTGTTCATCCTGGTCCCCGTCGCCGCTCACTACCTGCTCGGCGAGCCATGGTCATGGAATACCCTGGCCGGAGGCGCGATCATCATGGTCGGCGTGATTGTCGCGGTGCGCTGAACCCGACGTTGGAGGCGCTCGATTTTCCGCAGGCTGCTTGTCGAGGCGGCCGGCTGCCATGAGCGGAGGTCTCGAGCTCACGATTCTCATGCCGTGTCTGAACGAGGCGGAGACGCTCGCGCGATGCATCGTCAAGTCGACGAGTTTCCTGCGCGATAGCGACATCGCCGGCGAGGTGCTCATCGCCGACAACGGCAGCACCGACGGCTCGCGGGACATCGCGGTGGCGAACGGTGCCCGCGTGGTCGAAATCTCGGAACGGGGTTATGGCAGCGCCCTCATCGGCGGTATTCGCGCAGCCCGCGGAAAATACGCCATCATGGGCGACAGCGACGACAGCTACGACTTCGGCGCGCTCGGCGCATTTGTCGAAAGACTGCGAGCCGGCGACGAGTTGGTCATGGGCAATCGGTTCCTCGGCGGGATCGAGCCCGGTGCAATGCCTTTTTTGCATCGCTACCTCGGCAATCCGGTGTTGAGCGGGATCGGCCGCCTGTTTTTCGGCAGCCCGATCGGCGATTTTCACTGCGGGCTGCGGGGGTTTCGCCGCGACGCGGTCATGGCGCTGGATTTGCGCGCTCCCGGCATGGAATTCGCCAGCGAAATGGTCGTCAAGGCGACGATCAACAAGCTGCGGATTTCGGAAGTGCCGACGGTTCTCCACCGGGACGGCCGCAGCCGCCCGCCGCATTTGCGCAGCTGGCGCGACGGGTGGCGGCATCTGCGATTCCTGTTGCTCTTCGCGCCTCGCTGGCTGTTTGTGTACCCCGGCCTCGCGATGCTCCTCGCGGGATCGATCGGCATGGCGTGGCTGTTTCCGCAATCGCGAACCATCGGCGGCATCACATTCGATCTCAACTCGCTCTACTACGCCGCGCTCGCGAGCGTCATCGGATTTCAGGCCGTTCTCTTTGGGATCCTCGCCAAGCTCTACGGCGTGCGTGCAGGGCTCACGCCCCCGGACGAGCGTTTCCAGAAGATGGTGAGCATCGTCACGTTCGAGGTTGGCCTGATCGTCGGCGCGATCCTGGTGCTGGCCGGTTCGGCGCTCGGCGCCTATGCCGTGGCGTCGTGGGGCGCTGTTCAGTTCGGGCCGCTTCCGGTAGGCCGCGCAATGCGCTATGTCATCGGCTCGGGAACGGCAATCATTCTGGGCTTCCAGATCGCCTACGGCGCATTCTTCATGAGCGTGCTCGAGTTGCGATCGACGCGTTCGCGAACGCATCAACTCGGCGATCCGCCAATCGAATGAGCGCTTCCATGGGTTCGTGTTCCACGGCGTTTCTCCCATTGTTCGGGTTGCTGCCGCCTTGGCTTCGGAAGGAAGACGTCGTCGTCCATGCCTGTTAACGCGCAATACAACGTTGCCCGCCCCGATTCCCTGCCGGTCAGGGTCGCAATGCATCAGCGCCGAAAAATATTCCGGGCATTTCTCAACGCGAGCCGGGTCGCACCGGGCGATACGATTCTGGATGTGGGTGTCACGGGCGACCGCAGCTACGAGCACTCGAACTATCTCGAGGCGTGGTACCCGCACAAAGATCGCATCACGGGAGTCGGCATCGACGACGCGTCGTTTCTCGAGCGGCGGTACCCGGGCCTGTCATTGGTTCGCGCCGACGGCAGGCAATTGCCTTTCGCCGCAGGATCGTTCGACTTTGTCCATTCCAGCGCGGTTCTCGAGCACGTCGGATCGAACCGCCGGCAGACCGATTTTCTGCGCGAGCTCTGGCGCGTGGCGCGGCGCGGCATCTTCGTCACCACGCCTAATCGTTGGTTTCCGGTCGAATTCCATACTCTTCTTCCGCTTGCGCACTGGCTGCCGCGGCGGCTTTTCCGAAGGGTTCTGGTCGGCATAGGCAGGGAATTTTTCGCGGCCGAAGAAAATCTAAATCTGCTCTCGCGGCGCACGCTTGACGAAGCGGCGCGCAACGCGGGAATTCCGGGATTCCGGATCGATTGCGTCAGGCTCGTCGGGTGGCCGACCAACCTGCTGCTGTCGGCGTCGAACAAGGCGTGAGCGTCGGCTTGGAGCGCTTGCCCTCGCAGCGTCGGGCCGGGAATCGTGCGGCTATTGCGCGCCGCCGGTCCGCTCGAGCCGGCAAAGCTCGAACGGGCCGAATGACATGTTGCTTTCGATGGACGCACAACCTCCGGGCACGCGGCGCAGGTGGTATGCCGCAAGCGCCAAGCCCGCCGAGCCGGCCGGCGTAGTGAGCGAATAGAGCGGCCCCGAATGCTCTCGGACGACGCGCCTTACCGCGTCCGCGAACCGGTTGGTCCGCCACGGATCGGTCATGTTGTTGTTGGCGCCGACGAAGCGCCCATCCGACGGAAAAAATGGCAGCACGAATGCAAGGGGCTCGTCGGCGAGCAGAAGCACCAGGGCTTTCGGCGCAACGGGAGGCAGTGAGAGCCTGATATAACGCTCGCCGTAATCGATGCGTCCCCATTCCGGATAGCGTACCGTCAGAATCGCCAGCGCTCCGGCGACAACCGCGGCGGTGGCGAGCCAGCGGCGAGGCACGCTCCATCGCAGCGCGCGGATGAGCATCGCGCCCGAGAGCAGCTCCATCGGCATGGCGTAGCGATAGACCGAGTACATGTTCGCCCAGACGACAAGCGACGCGGCCCAGAAAACGAGAACCATGCGCCAGCGCGCTTCGCGGCCGTCCGCGTCCGGTACTCGCTCGATGGCGCTTGGGCGGACGCGGCGCAGAATGAACGCTGCGATGCCGGCGATCGAGGCGAGATAAATGAGCGGCATCCGCCAATCGCGAAAGCGCGCCTCGCTGACATAGTCTGCAGAAAAGCCGAACATCGGCAACGGAAAAGTCAGCCAGCCCAACATGGTGTGCGGCCCGAAGCGCCGATCGAAGATGCGCTTCGCGTCCCACCAGGGCGAGCGGATGATGTCGTTGAAATAGGGGAACAACGGGCTGTCGAAATGCGAATAGAGCGTCCACATCCACGCGCCCGACGACAGCAACAGACCCGCGATGACGGCGACGCCGAACGCGAGCGCATCGCGAAAGCCGCGCGCGAGCATCGGCCGTTGCGCGAGCAACGCCAGGTCGAGTCCCACCGCGTAGGTTGCATTGGTCAGCTTCAGGCCGCTGGCGATGCCGACGAGCGCTCCCGCTGCGGCGATCGCGGGCCAGCGTAGATCCCCTTCCTCGGTCCGCAACACGAGCCAGAGCGCGATCACGATCAGGGTCGTGCCGGGCCAGTCGTTCATGGTCGAGCCCAGCAGCGAAACCGGACTCGCAGCCGTGAGGCCCACCGCCAGCGCGAGGAGGGAATAGCCCCATCGCTGCCGGTCCGGAAGATCGCGAAAGAGCAAGAACACGATCTTGCCCAGGAAGAACGCGCCGACACCCGCGGGAATCGCCATGACGAACGAAATGAGGCGAGGCGGCCAATCCATCACGACCATCTTGTAGAAGGGCAGGTCGAGCAGCGGGTTGTGAAACGTCTGAAGCTGCGCCGGCGCAAGGTCCCAGCCGAGCCGGCCGTGGACAAACGCCCAGGCGTTATAGAAGTGATAGTTGCGCAGGTCCCAGTTGACGTCCTGGCCGAGCGAAAACACGGAAACCGCGCCTGCGGCCACGATCGCGAGGAGAAGCATCGCTGCCTCGAGCAGGCATCGCGCGCGTCGAGCGCGTGGCAGGCGCAATGACGCGAAGACATGGGGCGGCATGGTTCGCGATTATGCCACCGGGCAGGGGCGTCGCCGGCTCCCACCTCGTCGCGTTGCACGCCGCCCGAAATCCCGCTATAGTCATTCCATGAGCAGCTTGCGCGACCTTGCTTTTGCCATCTCGCGACTTTCTCCGATCGCCATCTCCGGCGGTCTGCTGCTACTGCTGCGCCCCGCGCGCAGATAACTCATACCCCTTTCTTGCAGTCGCTTTCGCCCGCCTAGTGCCGGCGGAGGAAGCATTCTACGATTTGCATCGTGCAGGAGACGACCATGCCAGACCACTTGATCATATTCGATACGACTTTGCGCGACGGCGAGCAGAGTCCGGGCGCGTCGATGACCGCCGAAGAGAAGATGCGCATCGCCAAGCAGCTCGAGCGACTGAAAGTCGACGTGATCGAGGCCGGGTTTCCCGCCTCGTCCAACGGTGATTTCGCCGCGGTCAGCGCCATCGCCAAGGCGATCAAGAACAGCACCGTTTGCGCGCTCGCACGCGCCAATGAGAAGGACGTGCGCCGTGCGGGCGATGCGCTCAAGCCCGCCAAGGCCGGCCGCCTGCACATGTTTCTGGCGAGCTCTCCGATTCACATGAAGATGAAGCTGCGGATGACACCTGAGCAGGTGCTCGAGCAGGCAGTGAAATCGATCGGCTGGGCGCGGGACTATACCGACAACATCGAATTCTCGCCGGAAGACGCCGGCCGCTCCGAGCCCGACTTTCTGTGCACGCTGATCGAGGCGGCAATTGCGGCGGGCGCGACGACGATCAACATTCCCGACACCGTCGGCTACACCATGCCGTGGCAATTCGGCGAGCTCATCCGGTCCTTGCGCGAGCGCGTGCCGAATTCGGACAAGGCCGTGTGGTCGGTGCACTGCCACAACGACCTGGGCATGGCCGTTGCCAACTCGGTCGCCGCGGTCATGAATGGCGCGCGCCAGGTCGAATGCACGATCAACGGCCTGGGCGAGCGCGCCGGCAATGCGTCGCTGGAGGAGATCGTGATGGCGGTCAAGACGCGCAAGGACGTCTTCCCGTGCACGACGCGCATCGACACGACGCAAATCGTCGCCGCGTCCAAGCTCGTGTCCAGCATCACCGGCTTTCCGGTGCAGCCGAACAAGGCCATCGTCGGCGCCAACGCATTTGCGCACGAATCGGGCATCCATCAGGACGGCGTGCTGAAGCACCGCGAAACCTACGAGATCATGCGCGCCGAGGACGTGGGCTGGGGCGCGAACAAGCTGGTGCTGGGCAAGCTGTCGGGGCGCAACGCGTTCAAGAATCGGCTCGGCGAGCTGGGCATCGAGCTCGGCAGCGAGGAATCGGTCAACCACGCGTTCGCGCGATTCAAGGAGCTCGCCGACAAGAAGGGCGAAGTCTTCGACGAGGACCTGCATGCGCTGGTTTCCGACGAGCAGGTAACGCCGGAGCATTACAAGCTGATCGCGTTGAAGGTCGTCTCCGAGACGGGCGAAGTTCCGCACGCCAAGATCACGATGGGCGCCGGCGAAGCCGAGCTCACGGCGCAGACGCGCGGCGACGGTCCGATCGATGCAACCTTCAAGTCGATCGAGCAGCTGACGCACTCGGGCGCGAAGATGCTGCTGTACTCGGTCAACGCGATCACCACCGGCACCGACGCTCAAGGCGAGGTCACTGTGCGCCTGGAGCGCGACGGCCGCATCGTCAACGGCCTGGGTGCCGACACCGATATCCTGGTCGCATCGGCCAAGGCGTACATCAATGCGCTCAACAAGCTGCACAGCAAACAGGAGCGTTTGAATCCCCAGCTCGCTGCGTAGCCGCGGCTCGGACGCGATTGCTCCGCTTCGCGTCGGGCGCTTCGGCTGCGCGCGCGGTGGGCTTGTCGAAGCCGGCATCAGGCATCACAATTTGCGTTCGCCATCGCGAGGCTCTCGCAATGGATGGTCAACGAAAGCAGGCGAATGACGATCGGCGACATCGCAGAAGCCGCGGCGGCCGGGGACCAGGCGGCGATTCCGGCGAGCATTCGCGTCGGCGACAGCCAGCTCCCGGTGTGGCCGGAGGGCCAAACCGCGGAGCCGATGTCGGCGCCGCTGATGGCGATCACCACATTCGCGGATTGGGAGACTTACCACCCGTCGCTGATCGACGCGGCGCTGCGCGCGGAGCAGGACCCGGAACTGCGCGTGTCGCTGTTTCGCGGCGGATGCGGCACCAAGGTTCGCAAGGTTCCGCAATGGCGCACGTCTGCCGCGCAGCTGATCCACGGCCGCGCGTTGATGCTGGCGCACCGTACGTTGTCGCGGCGCCCGGTGTACGCCGATGACACCTGGGGCAGCATCTATCACGACGGCGATCACTGCATGCCGCACAGCCACCTGCGCTCGGACGTCAGCGTGGTGTACATGCTCGACACGGGCGACGAGGATCCGGACGACAAGGTCTCGGCCAGGCTTTGCTTTGCCGACCCGCGCATCGACGCCTGCTGCCCGGACGAGCCCGGCCGTGTCACCCGCCACGTCATGCCGGTCATGACCCCGGGCACGATGCTGATTTTCTCAAGCGACTATTTGCATAGCGTAAATCCGTATCGCGGCCAGCGTCCGCGCATCACGCTTTCCTGGAACATCACGCTGGCGCGCCTGCCGGGGCGGCCGGGCGAGGGGTGGATGTAGCGCGGTCACGAAGGCCAAGCACAGCGGGGCTGCGGTCTGATATTATTGCACTGCAACATAGCGCCGCACCCGGTGCCACGGGTAGGCCGTGCCTGCAGCACTGCTCCGCACCATGCCGATGCGGAAGTGTTCAATCGCAAGGAAATCAGATGAGCGCGCCTGCCTACGGTCCGGGAATTGGAATCTCAGGCCGCATTACTTCCGATTACGCGGAGATCCTGACGCCCGATGCGGTCGCTTTTGCGGCCCGGCTTCAACGCCAATTCGGCGGCCGCCGCGAAGAGCTGCTCGCCGGACGTGCGGCGCGCCAGAAAAAGTTCGACGCCGGCGAGCTGCCGGATTTCTTGAGCGAGACGAAGAGCATTCGCGAGGGAAGCTGGGTCTGCGCGCCGGTCCCGGCGGACATCCAGGATCGCCGGGTGGAAATCACCGGCCCGGTCGATCGCAAGATGATCATCAACGCGCTCAATTCGGGCGCCAGCGTATTCATGGCCGACTTCGAGGACGCGAACACGCCGAGCTGGGACAACAACATCCAGGGCCATCTCAACCTGCGCGACGCGATCCGCCGCCGGGTCGATTACGTGACGCCCGAGGGCAAGCCGTACAAGCTGCAAGAAAAGACCGCGACGCTTTTCGTGCGCCCGCGCGGCTGGCACCTGCCCGAGAAGCACGTCACGATCGACGGTAAGCCGATCTCCGGTGGAATCTTCGACTTTGCGATGTACTTTTTCCACAACGCAAAGGAGTTGATTGCACGCGGCAGCGGTCCTTATTTTTATCTGCCCAAGCTCGAGAGCCATCTCGAAGCGCGGCTTTGGAACGACATCTTTGTCGCGGCACAGGAAGACGTGGGCGTCGCGCAGGGCACGATCAAGGCGACGGTCCTGATCGAGACCATACTCGGCGCGTTCGAGATGGACGAAATTCTGTACGAGCTGCGCGAGCACTCGGCGGGACTCAACTGCGGCCGCTGGGATTACATATTTTCGTGCATCAAGAAGCTTCGGAACCACCGCGATTTTTGCCTCGCCGATCGCGTACTGGTGACCATGACGACGCATTTCATGCGCTCGTATGCCGAGCTGTGCATCAAGACCTGTCATCGGCGCAACATTCACGCGATGGGCGGCATGGCGGCGCAGATTCCGGTCAAGAACGACGAGAAGGCCAATGCCGAAGCGTTCGCCAAGGTCAAGATCGACAAGGAGCACGAGGCGACGATCGGCCACGATGGCACCTGGGTGGCGCACCCGGGCATGGTCCTGCTGGCGAAGGAAGTCTTCGATCGTCTGATGCCGGCGCCGAATCAGATTGCGAGCAGGAAGCGCGAGGATGTAAAAGTCAGTGCCGCCGACCTGCTGCAGTTCGAGCCGGAGGCGCCGATCACCGAAAAGGGACTGCGCCTTAACGTCAATGTCGCCATCCAATATGTCGGCGCGTGGCTTGCCGGGCAGGGCGCAGTGCCGATCTTCAACTTGATGGAAGATGCCGCCACGGCCGAGATTTCACGCTCGCAGGTGTGGCAATGGATCCGCTCCCCCAAGGGTGTGCTCGACGACGGACGCAAGGTGACCAAGGTCATGGTCGCGGAGATGATTCCGCAGGAGCTGCAGAAGATCCGCGAATCGCTGGGGCAGGCCTACGGCGAAGGCAAGTACGACGATGCGGCGGCGATCTTCGCCGATCTGGTCAACAACGACACCTTCGTGGAGTTTCTGACGCTGCCGGCGTACGAGCGGATCGACTGAATCTCGTCCGCGGCCAATTTACCGAGCCCGGCAGTACCGGAGCATCACTCGATGCGGCATGCCTCGTCGAAGGCCAATCGCGGCCCGCGCGACCGCAACTGCTGCGGATCGCCGTACCCCAGATTGCACAGGAAGTTCGACTTGATCGTGCTGCCGGCAAAGAACGCCGCATCGACCTTGGCGTTATCGAATCCCGACATCGGCCCGCAATCGAGCCCCATCGCGCGCGCGGCAAGAATCAGGTAGCCGCCCTGCAGGGAACCATTGCGCAGCGCCGTCTCAAGGATCAGCGCCGGTTTCCCGACGAATGTGCTGTTGACGTCGAACTTAGGATTAAGAACGGCCATCCTGGTGTAGAACTCCAAGTCATAGGCCACGATCACCGTGACCGGCGCGGCCATGGTCTTGTCGATGTTGCTCGCATCGAGCGCTGGCTTGAGCTGTTCCTTGCCCGCGGGACTCTTGACGAATACGAAGCGCGCGGGCGATGAGTTCAAGGTCGTCGGGCCCCATTTCATCAGATCGTAGAGCGCACGCAGCGTGTCGTCGGCAATAGCCTGGTCGCGCCACGCACGGTGGGTGCGGGCAGTGCGAAATAATTGATCCAGCGCGGTGTCGGGGAGAGTCATATCTTGAAATTTTTACATGAACGCACGATTGAGCGACATTATCGTCAATATTGATTCAATTAATTGGACTCATCGCATTTGGCCGCGTAAATTGGGGTAACGCGCAGTTTTTGGCGGCAATTTCCCCGCGCTTGCGGGGTCGGTAACGAGGAGACGACAATGGAACTCAAGGGTACCAAGACGCACGACAATCTCAAAGCCGCGTTCGCTGGCGAATCGCAGGCGAACCGGCGCTATCTTTATTTCGCGAGCAAGGCCGACGTTGAAGGACAAAATGACGTCGCGGCGGTGTTTCGCTCGACTGCCGAAGGCGAGACCGGGCACGCGCACGGGCACCTGGATTATCTGGTTGCCGTCGGCGATCCTGCGACGGACCTGCCCATCGGCAAGAGCCGTGACAACCTGAAGGCGGCGATCGCCGGCGAAACGCACGAGTACAGCGACATGTATCCGGGAATGGCAAAATCGGCGCGCACCGAGGGCTTCGATGAGATCGCCGACTGGTTCGAGACGCTGGCCAAGGCCGAGCGCTCGCACGCGAACCGGTTTCAGAAGGCGCTCGACGCGCTCACCGACTAGGCGTTATTGCGTCAGGGCGGTTATCGAATCGATATTCGTTGGCGTCGCGTTGCCCCTGACGCAATAACTCCGCTGATTGGAGCGGCGTGCTGCGCCCGCCGCTCAATCTGCGGAAATTCCCACCGGCTCGCGCGGTGCTCTTCTTCACGAGAATTTCTCTAAGCATCGACTCCCATGCGCGAAGGTAGCCTCGAAGCGCCGACCCGCCATCCGCTCGATTGGCGCAATCCGGATTTCTACGACCAGGCGTCCGCCGATGCCGAGCTCGAACGCGTCTTCAACATTTGCCACGGCTGCCGGCGCTGCGTCAGCCTTTGCAATGCCTTTCCCACGCTGTTCGACCTGATCGACGAGAGCAAGACCGGCGAGATCGACGGCGTCGCCAAGGCGGATTACGGCAAGGTCGTCGACCAGTGCTATCTGTGCGACATCTGCTACATGACCAAGTGCCCCTACGTTCCGCCTCATCCCTGGAACGTGGATTTTCCGCACGTGATGCTGCGCGCGAAAGCGATCAAGTTCCGCGGCGGCGAAACCAACTTTCGCGACAGAACGCTCACCAGCACCGATCGGCTGGGCAAGCTGGCGACCATTCCAGTCGTCGTGCAAATGGTCAACAAGGCGAACAGGACGCCCGCGGTGCGACGAGCGATGCAGAAGCTCATCGGCGTTCACGCCGAGCGTCGTCTTCCGCCGTACGCGACCAAGCGCTTCGCGCGCGTCGCGCCGCCCGCGAGATCGTGGCCGGTCAAGGATGGCGATCGCACGCCAGGCAAGGTGGCGATCTTTTCCACCTGCTACGTCAATTACAACGAGCCCGGCATCGGTCTCGATCTGATCCGGATCCTCGACCATAACGAGATCCCGCACGTACTGGTGCAAAAGGAAGCGTGCTGCGGCATGCCCAAGCTCGAGCTGGGCGATCTTGATTCGGTGGAGAAGCTCAAGGACGCGAACATCGCCGCGCTGGCGCGGCTCGCCGCCGAGGGTTATGCGATCCTGACCGCGGTGCCGTCATGCACGCTGATGTTCAAGAGCGAGCTGCCGCTGATCTTCCCCGAAGACGCGCAAGTGAAGGCTGTCGCCGCGGCCATGTTCGATCCGTTCGAGTACCTGATCTCCCGGGACCGGGATGGCCTTCTGAAAAGGGAGTTCAAGACGCCGCTCGGCAAGGTCAGCTATCACATCCCATGTCATTCGCGCGTGCAGAACATCGGCCAGAAAACGCGGGAGGTGCTGGAGTGGATTCCCGGCACGTCCATCACGACTGTCGAGCGGTGCGCAGGACATGACGGCACGTGGGGCGTGAAGACCGAGTACTACGCAACGTCGATGAAGATCGGCAAGCCGGTCTTCCGCCTGATGGGACAGAACGAGCCGGATTACATCAGCTCCGACTGTCCCATCGCCGGACGCGCGATCCTTCAGGGTGTCGAGGAGGGCACCACGGCGTCGCACGCGCTCAAGGCGCATCCGCTGACGCTGTTGCGGATCGCGTACGGCATCGATGTGCCCGACGCCGACGCCGACATCCTGACGCCGTAGAGGGACGCCGGATATGCCACGCATCACACGCGAGAGTCTGATGACGCTCGAAGCGTACGCCAAGGCGCGCAAGGATTTCCGCGCCAGGGTCATCGCGCACAAGAAGACCCGCGCTGTGCACCTTGGCGAACATCTGACGCTGCTGTTCGAGGACGAGCTTACGATCCGCTACCAGATCCAGGAAATCCTTCGCGCCGAAAAGGCATTCGAGGAGCAGGCGATCGACGATGAGCTCGAGGCCTACAATCCGCTCGTGCCCGACGGCCACAACTGGAAGGCGACGCTCCTGGTCGAGTACGAGGACGTCGAGGAGCGCAAGCAGGCGCTGACGAAATTGAAAGGTGTCGAGGACCGGGTATGGGTGCAGGTCGGTAGTTCGCCACGCGTTTACGCCATCGCGGACGAGGACCTGGAACGCGAGAACGAGGACAAGACTTCAGCGGTTCACTTCGTGCGTTTCGAGGTGAATAAATCGATGGCCGGCGATTTGAGCCGCGGGGCCTCGCTCGCCATCGGCGTCGATCACCCGGCGTACGCCTTTACGCTGCGCGAAGTACCCGAGCCCACGCGGCAGGCCTTGCTTGCCGATCTGGTCAGCGCATAGACCCCCGGATATCGTCATTCCCGCGGCCTTTAGTCCCCGCGAAAGCGGGGAGGGAATCCAGTGGCCTTCGGACCAACGTCGCCGCTGAAGTCTCGCCTCGAATGTTTCAATCGGTCGCGGAGACGGCGAAGATTTTTTCGCGATCGGCTGACTCCTCACGCGTTGCCCGACGCGGACCACCGCTCCCACGCGTCGCGGGTGATGCCGCGAACGTGGAACGTCTCGCGTTTTCCACGGTGCTCGCGCGTGACCGTCTGCACCAGCGTCAGGCCGCACTTTTCCATAACGCGTCCCGAAGCGGGATTGCGCACCAGGTGTGACGCCGTCACCTGGTCGCATTCGAGATAGCTGAAGGTCAACGCGACGACCGCGCGCGCCGCGGAAGTCGCGAAGCCGCAGCCCCAATACGGCGCGCCGATCCAGTAGCCGAAGTTCTCGTGCTCGTCGGCCTTCGGACGAACGTCTATCGCGCCGACAAGAAGCCCGTCGCCCGCGCGGGTGACGGCGTAGGTGAAGCTATGTCCGCGATCGCGCTCTCGCTGATGGGTGCCGATCCATTCCTCGGCCATCCCGCTGCCATAGGGATGCGGGATCAGGGCGGTTGTCTCCGCGACCGAGAAATCGCCCGCCAGCAGCTGCACGCGCGGCGCATCGTCCAGCGTGAACGGCCGCAGCTTGATCGGCAGCGAAGTGATGCGTTCCGGCAGCAAATTCGAAAGCGGCCGCTCGGCTGCTCAGTCTCTGAAGTTTCCGAACTGGACCGGAAAATCGGTGATCGATTTCTTCACCAGGGCGATCGCGTCCTGCAATACGTCGCGCTTGGCGCCCGAGACGCGTACCGCGTCGCCCTGGATGCTGCCCTGCACCTTGAGCTTGCTGTCCTTGAGCAGCTTGACGATCTTCTTCGACAGCTCCTGCTCGACGCCGACGCGGACCGTGACTTTCTGCTTGACCTTGTCGTGGCTCATCTTCTCGAGCGTTTCGAACTTGAGCGATCGAACGTCGATGCCGCGCTTGGTGAGCTTGCCGAGCACGACGTCGGTGACCTGCCTCAGCTTGAACTCGTCGTCGGCGAACAGCGTCAGCTCCTTCTCCTTGTGCTCGATCCGCGAGTCGGATCCCTTGAAGTCGAATCGCGTGGAGATCTCCTTGTTCGCCTGCTCGATGGCGTTGCGAAGCTCGACTTGATCCACTTCGGAAATGATATCGAATGACGGCATGGCGGCGACCTTGCGGAAATGGAACTGCGGGTGAGAGCTGAGTGGGAATCGCGATCGGGAGCTTAGGGTTTCCGCTTGCGCGCGAGCTTGGTCTCGATGCGCATGCGCAGCGCGTTGAGCTTGATGAAGCCGGCGGCATCCTTCTGGTCGTACGCGCCGCGATCTTCCTCGAAGGTCACCACGGTCGAATCGAACAATGAATCCGACTTCGAGTCGCGACCGGCGACGATCACGTTGCCCTTGTAAAGCTTGAGGCGGATCCGGCCATTGACGTGAGCCTGCGACGCGTCGATCATCGTCTGCAGCATCGTGCGTTCGGGCGACCACCAGTAGCCGTTGTAGATCAGGCTCGCATAACGCGGCATCAGGTCGTCCTTGAGGTGCGCAACCTCGCGGTCGAGGCAGATCGATTCGATCGCCCGGTGCGCCTTGAGCATGATGGTGCCGCCCGGCGTTTCATAGCAGCCGCGCGACTTCATGCCAACGTAGCGGTTCTCGACCAGGTCGAGGCGGCCGACGCCGTGCTTGCCGCCGATGCGATTGAGCTCGGTCAGCGTCTGGGCCGGCGTCATGCGCTTGCCGTTGACCGCGACGATGTCGCCGCGCTCGTACTCGAGCTCCAGATATTCCGCCGCGTCGGGCGCCTTTTCGGGCGAGACCGTCCACCGCCACATGTCTTCCTCGGGCTCCTGCGCGGGATCCTCCAGCGCGCGGCCTTCGTAGCTGATGTGCAGCAGGTTGGCATCCATCGAATACGGGCTGCCGCCGGCCTTGTGCTTCATCTCGATCGGAATGCCGTGTTTCGCGGCGTATTCGAGCAGCTTTTCGCGCGACGTGAGGTCCCATTCGCGCCACGGCGCGATGACCCGGATGTCCGGCTCGAGCGCGTAGTAGCCAAGCTCGAAGCGAACCTGGTCGTTGCCCTTGCCGGTGGCGCCGTGCGATACCGCGTCGGCGCCGGTCTCGCGCGCGATTTCGATCTGCCGCTTGGCGATCAGCGGCCGCGCGATCGATGTTCCCAGCAGGTACTCGCCTTCGTAGATGGCGTTGGCGCGGAACATCGGAAAGACAAAATCGCGGACGAACTCCTCGCGCAGGTCGTCGACATAGATCTGCTTGACGCCCGCCGCCTTGGCCTTGGCGCGCGCGGGCTCGAGCTCCTCGCCCTGACCGATGTCGGCGGTGAAGGTCACCACCTCGCACTTGTACGTATCCTGGAGCCACTTCAGGATCACCGAGGTGTCGAGGCCGCCGGAATAGGCGAGCACCGCTTTCCTGATTGTGCCGGGCATGGCCATCAATCGATCCGTGCGCCGGTCTTCTTGATCACCGGCGCCCACTTGTCGGATTCGCTTCGGATCAGAGCGGCGAACTCTTCGGGTGTGCCGCCGATCAGCTCGAAGCCCTGCGCATTGAGCGCGCTTTTCACCGCGGGGTCCTTGAGGATCGCACCGATTTCGGCATTGAGGCGCTGCACGATCGGCCGCGGCGTTCCGCCGGCGACCAGCACGCCGTTCCACGCCAGCGCCTCGAATCCCGGGTAGCCTGCCTCGGCGATCGTCGGAAGATCGGGCATCAGCGCAAACCGCTTGGCGGTCGTCACCGCAAGGGCGCGTAGCTTGCCCGCCTGGATCTGCGCCTGCAGCGGCTGCATGACCGCGAACATCATCTGCGTCTCGCCCTGAATCGTCGCCGTCACCGCCGGCGGGGAGCCGTTGAAAGGCACGTGGACGATGTCGACGCCCGCGGTAGCCTTGAGCAATTCCATCGTCAGGTGCGACGAGCTGCCGTTGCCAACCGATGCGTAATTCAGTTTTCCCGGATTCGCTTTCGCATAGTCGATGAGCTCGCGGATCGATTTGATCGGCAGCGACGCATTGACCGCGAGGACGTTGGGCTGGCTGGAGGTGATGATTACCGCCGCCAGATCCTTTTGCGGATCGTACGGTAGCTTGGCATACAGATGCGGGCCGAACGCCAGCGGCCCGTTGAACGAAATTACCATCGTGTATCCGTCCGGCGGCGACTTGGCCACCAGGTCGGTCGCCACGGTACCGCCCGCGGCAGGCCGGTTGTCGACGATGACCGGCTGCCCGAGCCGGTCCTTCAACCTGTCACCGATCAGGCGCGCGAGCACATCGAGCGAGCTTCCCGCCGGCGCCGCGACGATGAACTTGATCGGCTTGTCGGGCCAGGCCTGCGCCCCGGCGAGCTGCGGAGCGGCGAACGCCGCCGCGAGCAGCACGTATGAAAGAAGGATCCTGCGCAAAGACATGGGCTTCCCTTGGTTATTCCGGCGCGTGACAGACCGCTTCGATGTTGTGCCCGTCGGGATCCAGCACAAACGCGCCATAGTAGTCCGGATGGTATTGCGGCCGGAGCCCCGGACCGCCGTTGTCCTTACCGCCGGCCGCCATCGCCGCGCGGTAGAAGGCCTCGACCTGCGCGTGCGATTCGGCGCGGAACGCCACGTGTATCGGCGGAACGTTAGGCTTGTCCTCGCCGATCCAGAAGTCGGGCTTGGGCGCGACGCCGAAGCCGGCGAACTTTTGCCATTCCATGATCAGCGTGTAGCCGAGAGGTGCCAGCGCCGCGCGATAAAACGCCTTGCTCTTTTCCACGTCGGAAACCGAAACGCCGGAGTGATCGATCATTTTCTTCTCCTGAAAGAAAACGTTACGTGCTTACCCGGCCGCATACGAGATACTCGAGCAGCGCCTTTTGCGCGTGCAAGCGGTTCTCGGCCTCGTCCCACACCACGCTTTGCGGGCCGTCGATGACCGCGGCAGCCACTTCCTCGCCGCGGTGCGCCGGCAGGCAATGCATGAACAACGCATCGGAATTCGCCTGGGCCATCATCTCTTCGTCGACTTCCCATTGCGCGAAGTCGCGCTGCCGCTCCGCGTTTTCCGCTTCGAAGCCCATGCTGGTCCAAACGTCGGTCGTGACCAGGTCCGCGCCGTGACACGCCAGCATCGGGTCGGCAAACGACTGGAAACGGCTGGTGTCGAAAATGCCGGCACGTTCGGGCTCGACTTCGTAACCCGGAGGCGTCGACACGTGGACGTTGAAATCGAACAGCAGCGCGGCCTGCAGCCAAGTATTGCAGACATTGTTCGAGTCGCCGATCCAGGCCACGGTCTTGCCTTCGATCGAGCCGCGATGCTCGATGTAGGTGTAGATGTCGGCCAGGATCTGGCACGGGTGGTATTCGTTGGTGAGGCCGTTGATGACCGGCACCCGCGAATGCGCAGCGAAGCGCTCGATGATCGTCTGCTCGAAGGTGCGGATCATGACCACGTCGACCATTCGCGAAATCACCCGCGCGACGTCCTCGATCGGCTCGCCGCGTCCAAGCTGGGTGTCGCCGCGGTTCAGGTTGATGGCGATGCCGCCGAGCTGATTCATTCCGGCCTCGAACGAGACGCGGGTGCGCGTCGACGCCTTCTCGAACACCATGGCCAGCGTCCTGTCCCGCAGCGGTTGATAGATCTCGTAGCGCTTGAAGCGCTCCTTGATCCACCGCGTGCGTTCGAACAGGTAGGCAAGCTCGTCGCGGCTGAAATCCTTGAGCTGCAAGAAATGCTTGGGAGCCACGGGTGCGCTCACGACGGCAACCCAACCTGTAATCGCTGAAGAAACAGCATTTTAGCATGTGCTTCCATGAGCTGCGACGATGTGAGTCCGCGATCTATTTACCGCTGGCGCGGTCGAAAAAAAAGCGCCGTGTGGCGCTTTTTCCGGTACGCACGACAGGTGCTCTACGGCAACGCCTTGATGGCTTGCGCCAGTCGGGTCTTGTTTCGTGAGGCGGTATTCTTGTGCACGATCTTCTTGTCGGCGATGCGATCGATGACCGATTGCTGCGCCTTGAATTCCTTGGTCGCGGCCGCCTTGTCGCCACCTGCGATCGCTTTCTTGACCTTCTTCAGCGCGGTGCGCAGCGTCGATTTGAGGCTCGAATTGTGCTGACGCCTCACTTCCGCTTGCCGGGCACGTTTGCGCGCTTGGGCACTGTTTGCCATATTCGTGAATCCTTGATTGCGGCTGTTGTTGCGTGGACGGGTGCGCCGGCAATGCCGCGCGCCTCATATGTTCCAGTGATGCTCCCGACCTGGAAGCGTCACGGCCGAGGGTCCGGTGGAGCACCCCAAAAAGACCGGGCATAATAGCGGTTTTACGGCTTTGGCGCAAGCCGAATCCGCTGCGGGCCGCTCGCTTCCATGCTTTCTTCCTTCCTCATTGCAAGCCACTCCAGATTCGATCCGCGCGGGCAGTGAGCCGCGCGCACGCGTTGTCCGGACGCGCATGCGCGCCCCGGCGCCGTTCACGCGCGCTTTGCGATGAATCTGCTCAAGACGCTGTCGACCGTCAGCGCACTGACGCTGCTGTCGAGGATCACCGGACTCGTCCGCGAAAGCCTCAAGGCCGTCGGCTTCGGCGCCGGCTTGCAGATGGATGCGTTCGAGGCCGCATTCCGCCTGCCCAATATCCTGCGCCGCCTGTTCGCCGAAGGCGCGTTTTCGCAAGCGTTCGTGCCCATCCTGGCCGAATACAAGCGCGCCCGCGGCGAAGACGCGACCCGCGATCTCGTCGGTCGCGTGGCGACGCTGTTGGCGGTGCTGCTGCTTGCCCTGTCCGTGATCGGCATCGTTGCCGCGCCTTGGCTGGTCTATGTCCTCGCCGGCGGCTTCGCCAGGACGCCGGGCAAGGTCGAGCTTACGGCGGAGCTCATCCGCATCATGTTCCCGTACATTTTTTTCATCTCGCTGGTTTCGCTCGCGGGCGGCGTGCTGAATGTCTACCAGCGCTTCGCGATTCCCGCCTTTACGCCGGTGCTGCTCAACGTGTCGATCATCGGCGCCACCATCTTTGTCGCGCCGCATGTCGATCCGCCGATTCTCGCGCTGGCATGGGGAGTCGCGGTCGGCGGCGCGGCGCAGCTCACGCTTCAGCTTGTCCCGCTGGCGCGCCTGGCCATGCTGCCGCGCCCGCGCTTCGACTGGCGCGACGAGGGCGTGCGCCGGGTCCTGCGGGCCATGGGTCCGGCGGTTCTCGGCGTCTCCGCGGCGCAGATCTCCACCCTGATCAATACTCAGCTGGCGGCGTATCTCGGCGATGGACGCATCTCGTGGATCACCTACGCCGACCGCCTGATGGAATTTCCCAGCGCGATGCTCGGCGTTGCGCTGGGAACGGTCTTGCTGCCGAGCCTGGTCAAGCATCACCACGATGCGAACGAGGAGCAGTATCGGGCGCTCCTGGACTGGGGCTTGCGGCTGACCTTCCTGCTGGCGCTGCCGGCGGCGCTCGCGCTGGCGTTGCTCGCGGTGCCTTTGATCTCGACGCTGTATCAGTACGGACGCTTCACGCTCAACGACGTATTCCAGACGCGCGACGCGCTTCTCGGCTACAGCGTTGGATTGATCGGGCTGATCGCGGTCAAGATCCTGGCGCCGGGTTTCTATGCGCGGCAGGATATGAAAACTCCGGTAAAGATCGCATTCGTGACCGTGCTCGTCACGCAGTTGCTGGCGGTGGCGATGATGTTCCGCATCGGCCACGCAGGCCTTACCCTGGCCACTTCGCTCGGCGCCTGCCTGAACGCGACGCTGCTGTTCATGACCATGCGCCGCCGCGGCATCTATGTGCCGCAACCCGGCTGGCCGCTTTTTCTCGGCCGCATCGCCATCGCCCTGGCGGTGCTGGGCGGCGTGCTGTGGTGGGCCGCAGGAGCCGATTCGAACTGGGTCACCGCGACCCTGTGGGCCAAGGTCGGGCGATTGTCGCTGGTGATCCTTGCCGGAGCG
>Ga0209839_10000499_pt1 | contig 19824 bp, 21 predicted proteins | sample OrgsoiDNA2013050_FD_185800 | JGI IMG/M metagenome (GOLD analysis project Ga0209839, IMG submission 185800) | Permafrost soil microbial communities from the Arctic, to analyse light accelerated degradation of dissolved organic matter (DOM) -... | ecosystem: Environmental > Terrestrial > Soil >... | reverse complement strand
CCACTATGAGCGCCGCCCGTCACCACCACCAACAGCACCAATCCTTGCTGCTCACCCGCCCGGCAAGCCAATAGCGCCCCACGCTCCTAGGCCACCCCTAACAGGCTGGAGTCCTGACTATGGCAGCTCGTGACGCGTGTGTTCCCATTCCTCAGCGTTATCAGCCTGTGGAGCAACGACGCCCGGTTCGTACTTGAACGAAACGTTCAGCCGCACACGGTAGCTCGTCACCTTGCCATTCTCGATCGTGAGGTCGAAGCGATGAGCCTCGGCAATACGGAGGTCCCGGAGGACCTTCGCGGCGGTCTCGATCGCGTTGCGGGCAGCTGCCTCCCACGATTCGCTACTGACGCCAACCAGCTCAGTTACGCGATAGACGCTCTCAGCCATCCTCATCCTCCTGTCTTGCTTGATGCCCTAGACATGAGACTATTGCACGCACGCATGTCGGAGCGGACGCCAGCTATCCGTGGCCAGCCCTGCGTTGAGCGCAAGGAGGGCAGCTGGACACGGCCGTGACCGACGCGCTCGGTCGGATCACCCGATTCGGGTGATGTTCGGCCGTGGGGGTTTGTTGGTTTGGAAAGCGCCGGGATAAACCGGCCCGGAGAAGGAGATGAAAACGCTCTACATCGAAGGTGTAGGTGTAGCGAGCCACGATGGCCCCGAGCCGTGCGTCGGCCGTCCGCGAGGGCGGCGGCGAAGCGTCGGTAGGGGTACACGCAGGCGGGGCTATGGAGCCGCGAAATCAACGAAGTTCGGGGTGCCGACGCCGTCGAATCAGGCGGAAGGCAACATCGCTGCCAGCGTTATGCGCGAGCTGGTAGTGGATCCCGCGCGGTCGAAGAACCCAGGCATGTGTGGAGTCTCCGGGCGCGAGAACCGGGAGATCTCATGGCTGCCCGTCTTACCTCCGCCATCCGGCGGAACAGCTGCCTCTCCTCCTCCGAGAGAGAGTCCCACGGCCGCGTCAGGTCCAACGGCGGGAATGGCTCTCCATTTGGCTCCGTCTGCGCGGCGATCGGGTTGATCGGCGACAGCTCGGTATCTGGCGGGACGATCCCAAGCTCCTACGAGTTCAACGGCGGCACCTCGGATCCGTGCATCATCTCCTGGCCGGCTGGAATGAAGGCCAAGGGCGAGATCCGCGAGCAGTACCACCACGCGATCGACCTCGTTCCGACGATTCTCGACTGCCTCGGCGTCGAGCCGCCGGAGACGATCGGCGGACACGTGCAAAGCGAGTTCGATGGCGTCAGCATGCGCTACAGCTTCGACCATGCAGCGGTGCCGAGTGAACGCCCGACGCAGTTCTATTGAGATCGTCGCCACGAAGGACGTGCCGGTCGGCGCGCAGCTGATCCTGGCCGCAAACTTCGAGCAGGACGGCGAGGACCCAGCCGGGGTCGCGACCGGGATCCTGTCGCTCTACCACGGCGAGGAAAAGGTCGGCGAAGCCCGGATCAAGACCCAGCCCGGCAAGTTCGCAATCGGCGGCGAAGGGCTCTGCGTAGGACGCGACAGCAGCGAACCGGTCACCGCCGACTACCACGGCCCGCACCCGCACGAGTTCACCGGCGGCACGATCAATCGCGTCGCGGTCGACGTCAGCGGGGAACCATACCTCGACCTCGAGCGAGAAGCCGCCGCGATGCTCGCCCGCGAATAACCGGGCGTTGCGGAAGAGCCAGTCGAGCTCGCGACACTGTCCAAGTCGAGCCCCGAGTTGTGGCCGGGCGCAGGACTTACCGCGGCGAGCGGCTTGGAGCGTGTCGGCGAACGCAATGCCGGCGGCCCGATTTACCAACCCTTTCCCCATGGCCCGGGCAGGACTCGAACCTGCGCGCGACGGATTATGAGTCCGCTGCTCTGACCAACTGAGCTACCGGGCCTTTGACCGGCGCGACGCTAGCACCGGCAGGCTCGCGCCGCTCGCGCACGGATGCCGCGTGTTGGGGTACTCTGCCGGGCGCAATGCTCGTCCTCTGGACGGATTCCCTCGGTTTCAGCCTCGCCCTGATCGCGACGTTCATCGGGATCGGTGTGATCGTGAACGTGCTGATCATCTACGTTGTCGCCCAGGCTCTGGCCGAGCGCAAGCAGAATCGGGAGCGCCAGGCAGGCAACGGATAGCGGTCCCGCTCAGCGGCTGTCGCAAAGCCGCTGAAGGAACGCCACGGGCAAGCGTCGAAACAGACGCCTGCCTATGAAGCCATCCTCTAGCACGACCGCCACCCCGGACACCGCTCCCGGGCATCAGGCGCTGTCGGCATACATTCGGGCGCGGTTCGACGAGTTCTCGCGCTCTCAGAAGGACGTCGCCCAGTACATCGTCGACCATCTCGATGAGGCTGCCTTTCAGACAGCGGAAGAGCTCGCCCGGCGGGCCAATACCTCATCGAGCACGGTCGTGCGCTTCTCCCAGGCGCTGGGGTTCGAGGGTTTCCCGGAGCTGCAGCAGGCGGCACGGGACGAGTACCGCCGGCGCGGTCCCGGAGGCACCGCGACGCTCGCCGCCGCGCCCCTGTTCTCGCTCGACCACACCGAGTTCGAGGCGGCGCTGGCCGCCGATCACGTCAACGTCGAGGACACGGCGCACAAGCTCTCGAGATCCGACATCGAGGCGGCGATCGATGCGATCGCCTCGGCCGAGAAGGTGCTCATCGCCGGCACCGACCAGATGGCCTTCTTCGCCAGCTATCTCCGTCACCTCCTGATGCTGCTCGATCTCCGGGCCGAGATCGTGGCCAGCCCGTCTCAGGAGGCGCTCGGGCGGCTCAGCCGGATCGATGAGCGGACGCTGGTCATCGGCCTCTCCGCCGGCCGGCCGCATCCGCTGATCACGCGCACGATGAAGCTTGCGCGCCACCGCAAGGCGCCGACCCTCGCGATCACCGACGCCACGCTGTCGGAGGTGGCGCGACTGGCGCGCATCCGCCTCTACTACTCCTCCAACACGCCCGCGTTCGTGCGCTCGCACACGGCCCTGCTGTCGCTGATCCAGGCCCTCGCGTACGGCGTCTACTCGCGCGACGCGCAGCAGTACGACGTCCGCATCAAGGCCTTCCGGCTCAAGTAGCGCTGAATCCCCGCCGGATCCCGCGTGGGCGCCACCGCGCTATCGCCGGGCGACGAACAGAGACTGTAGCGCCCGGCCGACCCGGCCCCGCTCGTCGTAGAGGATGCTCTCGGCGAGGCCGACCCCGCCGTCACCGATCCGGGTCGTCGACTCGAGCCCGATCCATTCGCCGATCGGCTCGCGCTCGACGTACAGCGTCAGGTCCGGATTGATGTAGACATAGTCGTCCCACGGCAGCACAGAGCTGATTCCGTTCCCGAAGTCGCCGGCGGCGGCCAGGCGCTCGAGCGGCGTCGGCTCGACGCCCTCGACCAGCGGGACCAGGAGACGGAACCACGCGACCGACGCGGGCGGATCGCCGTCGGTCGACGTGCCGGCGCGCTCCGCGAGCCTGATCTCGCACCCATCGGTGCCGAACATCGGGCGCTCGCCCCCGGGGAGATGACCGGCCGAGGCTGAGCGCGCCGGGCGGGGTGGCGGCGGTTTGGCCGAGATCGCCTCCGGCGGCACGTCATCAGCCTGCCGGACCCGCAGCGCGCGGGCACGCACGACCTCAGTGCCGTCCGCGTCGTGGATCGAGGCCTCGAGCAGCTGGACCCGGCGCCCGGGTCGCACCCGCTCGGCACGCACATCGAGATCGCCGAGCGGCACGGGGCGCATGAACTCATACGTGATCCGGGCCAGCTCCAGGTGGTCTCCGCCGCCCAGCAGCTCAAGGGCGTGCACGAGCAGCGCGGCCGGGGCACCGCCGTGCTGGGCCCTGGGGTCCCAGGGTCCCCGCGCCAGCACAGTCGCGTGATAGCGCCCGTGGCCGTCACCCGGCTCCTCGGCGACGGGGATGAAGATGGCTTCCCGCATGGGCGCGCGCGATCCTACGCGACGCCGGCACATGTGTCCCGGCGGCCGCTGCGTCTAAACTCAGGCGGACGATGCACGACCACGCCGACACGAGACGCGATGAGGCGACATTCACCGTCAAGGCGGGGCTCGCCGAGATGCTCAAGGGCGGCGTGATCATGGACGTGGTCACGCCCGAGCAGGCGAAGATCGCCGAGGACGCCGGGGCCGCCGCGGTGATGGCCCTGGAGCGGGTGCCCGCCGACATCAGGCGGGACGGCGGCGTGGCGCGCATGTCCGACCCCGAGATGATCCGCGGGATTCAGGAGGCCGTGTCGATCCCGGTGATGGCCAAGGCGCGAATCGGGCACTTCGTCGAGGCCCAGGTCCTCGAGGCGCTCGAGGTCGACTACATCGACGAGTCCGAGGTGCTGACCCCGGCCGACGAGGCGAACCACATCGACAAGTGGGCGTTCCGGGTCCCGTTCGTATGCGGCGCCACCAACCTCGGCGAGGCGCTGCGGCGGATCGGCGAAGGCGCCGCGATGATCCGCTCCAAGGGCGAGGCCGGCACCGGTGACATCGTCGAGGCGGTCCGGCATCTGCGCATGATCGGCGGCGCCATCCGGCGGCTGGCGACGCTCGACGATGCCGAGCTGGCCACCGCCGCCAAGGACCTTCAGGCTCCGCTGCAGCTCGTCCGCCAGGTTGCCGCCGACGGCCGGCTCCCCGTGGTCCTGTTCTGCGCCGGAGGAATTGCCACGCCGGCCGACGCGGCGCTGGTGATGCAGCTCGGCGCTGAGGGCGTGTTCGTCGGGTCGGGCATCTTCAAGTCGGAGGATCCCGAGCTTCGCGCCCGCGCGATCGTGGAGGCGACGACGCACTACCGTGACGCCGCCAGAGTGGCCGCCGCTTCGACCGGTCTCGGTCAGCCGATGGTGAGCCTCGAGACCTCCAAGCTCGACGACGAGCAGCTGCTGGCGCCTCGCGGCCGGTAGGCCGCGTGGGCACCGTGATCGGGATCCTGGCCCTGCAGGGCGGGTTCGAGGCGCACGCGAAGATCGTCCGGGCGCTCGGCGCCGAGGCCCACGAGGTCCGGGTGCCCGCCGATCTGGAAGGCCTCGATGCGCTGATTATGCCCGGCGGCGAGTCGACGGTGATGACGCTGGGAATCGAGCGCGAGGGCCTCGGCCGGCCACTACGGGAGCTGGCCCGGTCCGGGACGCCGGTGTTCGGCACCTGCGCCGGGATGATCATGCTCGACCGCGACCACCTCGGCCTGCTCGACGTTCGCGCCGAGCGCAATGCGTTCGGCCGCCAGCTTCGCTCCTTCGAGGCCGACATCGAGGTCGCCGGTCTCCGCGGCGGCCCGGTCCACGCCGTCTTCATCCGCGCGCCCTGGGTCAGCGAGCACGGCGACGGCGTCGAGGTTCTGGCCCGCGTGGACGGGCATCCGGTCGCGGTCAGGCAGGGCAACCTGCTGGCGGTCGCGTTCCATCCCGAGCTGGCGGGGGAGGCCCGGCTACACGAGCTGCTCCTGGCCTTGGCCGCCGGCCGCTCCGGCGAGGGTCACACTCCGGCGGTCTCGCGCTCCGAGTAGGCGCGGAACGCGCGCTCGAACTCGTTCCAGTCGAGTGTGGGCAGGCCGTCGGGCTCCGGCGGAGGACGCTCGTCGACCGGATCCTCGCCGCCGCGCGGCGGATCCTCGGAGTCGGTCCCGCGCGAGAGCCAGGCCGCCAGCGCGCAGACGATGATCCCGGCCGCGTAGACGAGACCCGCGAGCACCGGGTGATGGGTGAGGGAGGCCAGGCCCCCCACGGCATAGAGGGCGAGAGCCGAGACGACCAGCCGGCGGAGATCGCGGCCGGGAACCGCTCGCCGTGGAGCGGCGGCGCATGCGCTGAGGAGGATCGCCGCGGCGAGCGTAATCGCCAGTAGGAGCTTCCACGCTGCTGACGGCGGCATCACCATGGGCTTCGCCTCCGATGATCGACCCCGCGGAGAAATTAATCAAGACCCCCGAGGCACGCGCTCGGGGAGGGCGAAGCCGCCACGGAGGGCGAAGCCGCCACGGAGGGCGAAACCGCAATCTCGGTGCAGCCCGCCGTCACACCACGAGGCCGTGCCGCATGGTGTTCTCGGTCACCGCCCGTGGCTCGACGAAATGCATCAGGTAGTCCGGTCCCCCGGCCTTGCTGCCGGTGCCGGACAGCCGGTTGCCCCCGAACGGCTGGCGGCCGACCATGGCCCCGGTGATGCCGCGGTTGACGTACAGGTTGCCCACGGGGGTGCGGCGCCGCACGTACTCTACGGTCGTGGGGTCGCGCGCGAACAGGCCGCCGGTGAGCCCGAAGCGAAGCTCGTCGATGACGTCGCAGGCCTGCTCCACGTCGCGGACGCGCTCGATCGCCAGCAGCGGGCCGAAGATCTCCTCGGCCAGCACGCGGGATCCCGCCGGCAGGTCGGCCACCACGGTCGGCGGGCAGAACCAGCCGACGGCGGGGACCGGTTCGCGGCGGGCGACGATTCGTCCCTCGGCGGCGGCGATCTCCGCGTAGCGGTTGACCCGCTCCCGGGCCGACTCCTCGATCACCGGCGGGACCTCGGTACCAAGCTCCGAGGCCTGACCCACGACAAGCACCCGGACGGCCCCGGCGATCCGTTCGCTGAGCTGATCGGCGATGGCCTCGTGGACGAGCACACGGGAGGCGGCTGAGCATTTCTGGCCCGCGTACACGAACGCCGAGGAGACGATCGCCGGGACAGCCTCGTCGAGATCGGCGTCGGAGTCGACGATCACGCAGTTCTTGCCACCGAGCTCCGCGACCACGCGCTTGATGTGGCGCTGCTCCGGGCCGGTGTCACCGGCGCTGCGGACGATCTCGAGCCCCACCGGAAGCGAGCCGGTGAACGCGATCGTGTGCACGCCGGGATGGCGCACGAGCGCCGCCCCGGCATCCCCGCCACCCGGCAGCAGCGAGATCGCCGCCGCCGGCACGTCACCGGCGCGGAGCGCCTGGTACAGCATCGCGGCACTTCCCGGCGACTGCTCGGCGGGCTTGAGGATCGCCGCATTGCCCGTGGCCAGGGCGGCGGCGGTCATCCCGCACGGGATCGCGAGCGGGAAGTTCCAGGGTGAAATGACGGCGACCACGCCGCGCGGCACGTAGCGCAGCTCGTTGCGCTCGCCGGTGACCTGTAGCACCTCGCGGCCGGCGTCCAGCGTCACCGCGCCACGTGCGTAGTACTCCAGGAAGTCGATCGCCTCGCACACGTCCGCGTCGGCCTCCGGCCACGGCTTGGCGCACTCCCGGACCTGGAGCGCGGCCAGCTCCAGCCGGCGCTCGCGCATCCACGCCGCCGCCCGCCGCAGCGCCTCGCCGCGCTCGGCCACCCCGGTGCGTCCCCACGCATCGGAGCCCTCGCGGGCGGCGCTGACCGCGGCGATCACGTCGGCCTCGGTGGCCAGCGGGGCGTGAGCGAGGATCCGGTCCGGGGCCCCGGGGTCGGTCGAGACCAACTCCTCTCCGGTGCGGAGATCGCCGGCCACGGCCACAGGGACCGACATCGGGAGGCGGCGCTCGAGCTGCTCGAGGGCGTCGGAGAGCCCGGAGCGCACGGCCGCGCGGCGGAGCTCGAGCACCGGCTCGTTGGCGAAGGAAGCGAGCGCTGACACGAGCAGCGCACGTTACGCGACCGCCGCACTGAGCGAGGGATCGAGGGCACCCGCTCGACGGCCGAGAAGCTCGCCCGGGTCCGGCGGCCTGATCGGAACCAACCGTGCCCATGAAGTTCTGGCGCCACCCGGCGGACCAGGTGCCCGAGCAGCGCGAGGCGCTGATCGAATGGCTGTACGAGCGCTGACAGGAGCTCGACGACTGGATCGGCGAGGTCCGCTCCGGGGGCGCGGTGGCGATCGGAGCCAAGGCGTAGTGACCGCCCCCGCCCCCCGAGCATCGGGGGTGGGTTACGATCGGCGCGATGGCGGCATTCCCGACTGTGCGCGTCGCCGCGATCCAGGCGACGCCCGTGATCCTCGACGCTGCCGCCTCGGTGGCGAAGGCGGAGCGCCTCCTCACCGCAGCGGCCGACGCCGGCGCGCAGCTGGCCGTGTTCCCGGAGACGCTGGTCCCGCTGTACCCGTCGAACGCCTGGGCCAAGGAGGCCTCGGGCTTCGGAGGCTGGGACGAGCTGTGGGAGCGGCTGTGGGAGAACGCGGTCGACGTTCCCGGCCCGCTGATCGACCGCCTCCAGCGCATCTGCGCCGAGCGCGAGATCTGGTGCGCGGTCGGGGTCAACGAGCGCGAGTCCGAGCGCCCCGGAACGCTCTACAACACGCTCGTATACGTCGGACCAGACGGGATCCTGGGCCGCCACCGGAAGCTGATGCCCACCCATCACGAGCGGCTCTTCCACGGGATCGGGGCCGGCGACGACCTCGGGGTGCACGACGTTGCCGGCGCCCGCGTGGGGGGTCTGATCTGCTGGGAGAACCGGATGCCGCTGGCCCGGTACGCCGTCTACCGTGGCGGCCCGCAGATCTGGGTCGCCCCGACGGCGGACGACAGCGACGGATGGCTCGCCTCGATGCGGCACATCGCGATCGAATCCGGCGCCTTCGTGGTGTCGGTGCCGCAGTTCATCCCGGCAGCGGCGTTCCCGCAGGACTTCCCGATCGCGCTGCCCCCCGGTAAGGAGATCTTTGGGCGCGGAGGCGCCGCGGTCATCGAGCCGATCTCCGGCCAGGTGATCGCCGGCCCACTCTACGACGAGGAGGGGATGCTGGTCGCCGAGTGCGACCTGCGGCGCGGCCTGCACGCCAAGCGCCTGTTCGACGCCGTCGGTCATTATGGGCGCGAGGACGTCCTGGGCCGATGAGCGCGGCCTACCACGAGGGATCCCGTCGTCGTCAGAACCGCTTCGACGCGCGCCGGCTCGCCGAGCGCCTCGGGGAGCGCTTTCTCCGAGCTGCCCGCCGGCGATCCCGCGCGTGGCAAGTGACCGAGGCCGGTCAGGGCGCGGCGAGCAGCTCCTCGAGCGATGCCCCGCGGGCCTGCTCGTGGAGGAAGGACTCGTTGCTCGTGTTCTCGAGCAGGCGGCGCACGAGGTAGGCCATGCCGGCGACGAGATCGCCCACCGGGCAGTAGGTCCGCACGCGGAAACCGCGCGCGGCCAGAGCGTCCTGGAGGTCGTCGCCGAGTCCGCGGAGAACCTGGATCTCGAGGTCGCGATCGTCGGCCCCGGCGAGCCGGTTGACCGCGATCGCATGGGCCACCGAGCGCAGATTGTGTGACGCCACGGCCACGCGCACCCCCGGGCGGGCCGCGAGCAGGGTCCGCGTGAGCGCCTCGAAGTTGCGGTCGCAGTCGGCCTTGACCTCGTACACCGGCGTGGGCCAACCGTGCTGGCGGGCCTCGACGATCTCATGGTCCCAGTAGGCCCCCTTGACCAGGCGGATCAGCAGCGGGGTGGTCCGGTTCGTCGCCCGGGCCCAGTCGAGGACCTGCTCGAGCTGCTGGGGGGAGTCGCGCAGGTAGGCCTGGATCACGATGCCCGCGGACGGGCCCGTGCGGAACTCGTCCTCGGAGAACAGCTCGAGCACGAGGTCGAGGACCGCCTCCAGAGAGTCGAACGACTCCATGTCGATGTGGAGATGCGCGTCCAGGGCGGCGGCGCGGCGCAGCAGCGGGCGCAGGCGCCCGGCGGCGTCGCGGCGGCCGAGATCGGGTGCGTCGGGACGCAGCAGCGGGGTGAGTGCGGAGACCTTGACCGACAGGTTGGCCCGAGGCAGCGGGCCGGTCCCGTCGCGCTCCAGTGCCGGGCGTGAGGACCAGCTGCGGGCGGCGCTTGCGAGCTCCTCGAGCGCCGATGTGCAACGGGCGGCGTACGCGTCCGCCTCGGACTCGGTGACGGTCGCCTCGCCGAGCAGGTCGACCGAGCTGGCCACTCCCCGCAGCCACAGCTGGCGCAGCACGCCGAGCGCGGATCCGGGCGTCTCGCCGACGATGAAGCGGTGGGCCATGTGCTTGACGCCGCCCGCGGCGGCCGCGCCCAGCGCCTTGCGCCCGGTCTTCGTGTCCCCGAGCCGCATCGCGGCGGCCAGCGGCGGGGTGCGCTCGGGGACCTGGTCCAAGAAGCCCGTGAGGTGGCGCGCCAGGTCATCGAGCGAGCGGCAGGCCGGGACCACGTCGACGAACCGGAACAGGGCCGCCTTGAGCTCCTGGTCGCTGGAGGCCATCTCCATCGCGCGCGCGTCGAGCGCCTTCAGCGGGTGCCTGGCGCTGGACGGAAACGCGGCGGCGAGATCGCCGCCGATGCGCTCGATCGCCCGCTGCAGTGCCTCGTCGTCCGTGCTCACCCGGTGACCGTATCGCTCCGGGTCGGGAGCTCGTGGTAGGGCGGCGTGGCTCGCTCGATCGCCTCCCAGCTCATGTCCCGGTGTCGCAGATCCTCGTCGACGGCGCCGCCTCCGCGCAGCCCGAACAGCCGCTTCGCGTACAGCAGGTACACCACCACGGCGACGTTGATCACGAAGCCGATGAGCTTCAGCGCCGAGAGCCGCTTGCTGAGCTCGTAGATCTCGAGCGGCAGCAGGATCGTGGTGGACAGGAAGGTGAGGTACTCCGCCCACCGTTTGGTGTACCAGAGTCCGACAGCCTCGACGCCTTCGAGAATGCCGTAGGCGAGCAGTCCGAATCCGACCTCGCGCAAGGTGCCGGAGCGCAGCGAGAACAGCTTGTCGAGCTCGTGCAGGAAGCCGACACGCCCCGAAGTCTGCACCGGACCGCCCGCGACGCCGCCCTGTAGATCGGTGAGCACGCGGTAGAACTTGTCCCGCAGGCTGGTCTCATGCGAGGCGAACAGCAGCACGGCGATACCCAGCGTGGTGAGGATCAGGAAGTGGAACGCGCGGTCGACGGCGATCATCCGCAGCACGATCTTGTCCCGCAGCGCCTTGCCGCGCAGGGGGATAACGATGTCGTGGTGGTCCGGTGGGTGGGGGCGGGACGCGTGCGCGGGTGGCGCGAGGGCGAGCCAGCTGTCGCAGCGCAGGCAGCGGTGCCAGCGCACATCGCCGCCTTCGCGGACGACCAGGGCGTCCTCCGGGCGGATCTCGGCCGCATCGGTGCCGACGATCTCGTGACCGCGCAACCCGCAGACCACCAGCTCCCAGTCGACCTTTCGCCGCGGGCGTGGCGGGGGGTGGGTACCGGGTGGCCGCTGGTCGCTGTTCACCGGGGAAACCGTAACGCCTCGGGCCGGACGGCTACCATCGCGCGCCCTGATGAGCGAGCCGCAGATCAGCGTGGTTGCGCCGGTCCTCAACGGCGCGGCCTCGCTCCCGGCGCTGCTCGCAGCCCTCGGTCTGGAGCTGGTGCACAGCCCCAAGGCGGTCGTGGGCCACCACGCCGAATCGAGCGGAGGGGGATCTTCGGCCGCGCCCTGGGCGCTGCGCCGCGCGCCTACTGCAGGATGTTCACCGCTCGCGCCACCACGGGACCCCTGGAGCAGCTATGGGCGCCCGGGATGTGATCCTGGTGTTCCACGGCCGCTTGGGATACTCGCAAGTTATGGCCTTCGAAGTCCCGGCTGCAAGCGATCCGCCGCGCCCGCTCGTGGCCGCGCCGAGCTCACCCGATGAAGTCCGCGCGGCGAGCATGCGCGGCGAGCTCGAGGCCGGCTTCGAGGCGCTCGCCGGGATCGGGCGCTCGGTATCGATCTTCGGCTCAGCGCGGGCCCGGCGTGACGACGCCGACTACACGCTCGCCCGGGCCGTCGCCGAGCGGCTCGGCGGAGAGGGGTACGCGATCGTGACCGGCGGGGGCCCGGGGATCATGGAGGCCGCCAACCGCGGCGCGCGAGACGCCGGCGCTCATTCGATCGGGCTCCCCATCGGCCATCCGTTCGAGGAGACCACGAACGCCTATCTCGACACGGTCGTGCGGTTCCGCCAGTTCTACACCCGCAAGGTCATGTTCGCCCGCTACTCGTCGGCATTCGTGTTCTTCCCGGGCGGATTCGGGACGCTCGACGAGCTGTTCGAGATCGCGACGCTGATCCAGACCCGGAACCTGCGCCGGATGCCGATCGTGCTGGCCAACGTCGGCTACTGGGCGCCGCTGCGCGACTGGCTGCGCACGACGGTGCTCGCCGAGGGGAAGATCTCATCAGCCGATGCCGACCTGCTCGCGCCCGCGGGCGATGCCGAGCAGATCTGCGCCGGCGTGATCGCCGCCACGGGCAGGATCTGATCCCGCGATGGCCAATCACGGGCCGATGCGATCGCTGACCGTGTGCCTGGCCGTGCTGGCGGCGCTGAGCCTGACTGCGTGCGGCGCCTCGAGCAGCAGCTCCTCGACGGCCTCGAGCACGACCGCCGCCGTCACGACCACGACCGCCGCCACCGCCACGACCACCACGGCGAGTACGCCTGCGACCACGACGGCGACGACGCCCGTCACCCCCGTGACGCGGCCGCCGCGCTGCACCGAGGCGTCGCTGGCGCTCCGGTACCTCGGCCAGCAGGGGGCCACCGGGCACGGCGAGATCGGCTTTGCGCTCAAGAACATCACCGGCTCCAGCTGTCGCACCTACGGGTATCCGGGAGTCCTGTTCCTGGATCGGACCGGGCACCCGCTGCCGACTCTCTCGACCCGGACCACGCACGACTTCTTCGGCCCGGCGCCGGCCGCTGCGCTGATCGTGGCTCCCGGGGCCAGCGTCTCCTTCCGGCTCGGCGTCACCCACGGGATCAGCTCGCCGGCCGGGTGCACGACGGCCTACGCGCTGCAGGTGATCCCTCCCGATGACACCTCCACGCTGCGCACGACGATCCCGATGGGCGCGTATGAGTGCGGCACCACGACCGTGTCGCCGCTGCGCCGCGGCGTGAGCGCCTTCGTCTGATCCGAGCGCATCGGCGGCCCCGGCGCCAGCTCGATCGTGTGCTACCAGGGCGGGCGAGCGCGCCGCGCAGCAGCGCCTCGCGCTCCTGCGCGCGGGTGGCGGTCACGTGAGCGCCTCGAAGCGCACGATCTCGTCCGCGTCGAGCTCGCGCACCAGCCCCTCGTCGGCCAGCACGTCCATGTGGCCCAGGACCTCCGACAGGGTCAGGTAGGCCTGGGTGACCGCGATGTTGCCCCACATCGAGTGCGCGATCTCGTAAGCGCTGAGCGGCTGCGCCTCGAGCATCCGCAGCATCTTGCGGGCCCGGCGCTCGTGCATCCGGAAGCGCTCGTCGATCAGCACGGCGTGGTCGGTGATCGGATCGCCGTGGCCGGGCAGCACGAGCTCCGCCGGCAGCTCGCGCGTGGCGCGCATCGACTCGATGTAGCTCATCAGCGCCCGGGGCCGTGGGCCTGAGACCTGAGCGCCGGCCCGAGACGCGGCTGCGCCAGCCCCTGACGCCGGTTCGCCGGCCGCGAACTCACCCAGCGGCCGGGAGATCAGCGGGTTGGAGGAGATGTGGGCCAGCAGGTGGTCTCCGGCCAGCAGAATGCGCCGGTCCTCGTCCCAGAAGACGGTGTCGGACGGGCTGTGCCCGGGGCGATGCAGCACCCGCAGGCTGCGGTCGCGGAGCGCGAGCGTGTCCCCATCGCGCAGCGGCCGGGTGACATGGCCGCTGGACCCAAAGGCCCGGAACGCCGCTCCGACGGCGCGCAGCGCGGTGGCCAGATCCGTGGGGACGCCGTGCCTGAGCATCAGCTGCTCGGCGAACTCGTCCTCGGCCTGCGCGCTTTCCGCGAACCGATCGAGATAGGGACCGAGCAGGTGAAGCGCCGCTACCTCGGCGCCCGAGCGCCGGACGAGGATGTCGAGCAGCCCCAGGTGATCCATGTGCTGATGGGTGATCACGATCAGCTCGAGGTCCTCGATCTGGCGATCGCGCTTGGCTAGCATGCGCTCGAGGTCGTCCAGCGACTTGCCCGAGTTGGGACCCGTGTCGATCAGGGTCAGCGGATCGTCCTCGATCAGATAGCAGTTGATCCGCCCGACCAGGAACGGCGTCGGGACCGGCAGCCGATGGATTCCGGCGCGCGCTGCGAGCGCGAGTGAGTCGGCCGCCGTCGGCTCAGGCGATCGGTCGGGCAACGGCAGCGAGCTCACGACCGAATGATCGCGAGCACCTCATCGCGCCGCCGCTCCATGTCCTCACGGGACACCAGCGATTCGAGGCACAACCGCAGAAGCGGCTCCGTGTTCGAAGAGCGGACGTTGAAATGCCACTGGTCGTAGTCGACCGAGACGCCGTCGAGCCTGGTGATCTCCGCGTCGCCGTACCGTTCCGCGAGCTGCTCGAGCTTGCCCGCCGGGTCGTCCACCTCGGAGTTGATCTCGCCAGAGATGAAGTAGCGCGAGCGGAACGGCTCGAGCAGCTCGGACATGCTCTTGGCCTGCACCGAGAGCTGCTCCAGGATCAGCAGCGCCGGGATCGTGCCTGAGTCCGCACAGTAGAAGTCGCGGAAGTAGTAGTGCCCCGACACCTCACCGCCAAAGGCCGCGTGCTCGGCCCGCATCCGCGTCTTGAAGAAGGCATGCCCGACCCGGTTCATCAGCGCGGTGCCGCCGAGCCGCTCCGCGGTGTCGGCCACGGCACGACTGGCGCGCACGTCGTAGAGCACAATGGCGCCCGGCTCCTTGCGGATCGCCGACTCGCTCATCAGAGCAGTGAGGAAGTCGCCGTCGACGAACGCGCCCATGTCGTCGATGAAGAAGCAACGGTCGGCGTCTCCGTCCCAGGCGATGCCCAGCGCAGCGCCCTCCTTGACCACGGCCCGCATGATGAAGTCGCGGTTCTCGGGCAGGAGAGGATTGGGCTCGTGACCCGGGAGGTTCCCATCCGGAACGAAGTACGTCTCGACCAGATCCAGACCCAGCTCGCGCAGCAGCGGTCCGACCATCGGGCCGGCCATCCCGTTGCCGCCGTCGACGACCACCCTGAGCGGCTTGATCTCCGCCGGGTCGATGAACGTCAGCGCCGCCTGCTGGAACTCGTCGTACAGCGACACTTCCTCGACGGAGCCGCCGCCCGGCGCGTCGCCCAGGCCCTGCTCGATCAGGGACCGGATGTCGTTGATGCCCGAGTCGCCGGACAGCGCGATCGCGCCGCGCCTGACCATCTTGGCCCCGGTGTAGGGCTTGGGGTTGTGCGACGCGGTGCACATCAGCCCGCCGTCGAGATCGCGTGATCCGACCAGGTAGTAGAGCATCTCGGTGCCGACCTGCCCGGCGTCGAGCACGGTCGCGCCCTCGCCGCGCATGCCCTCGCGGTAGCGGGCGGCGAGCTCCGGCGCGGTCAGCCGCATGTCGCGGCCGAGACCGAGGCGCAGCTCCGCCGTGGGCGTGCCCTCCAGCTGCCCGATCACCCGCGCGAACGCACGCCCGACCAGCTCTGCGCCGTCACCGTCGATCTCGCTTCCGTACAGGCCCCGGACGTCATAGGCCTTGAAGATGTTGGCGGGGAGGGCGGCCATCGCCGGCGCATGCTACTCGCGCGGGTGCCCGCGTCGACGGCTACGATCCCGGGCCCGATGAGGTCGTTACCCTGGGGCCGTGCAAATTGATCATGATCGCGCGCGTTGTGCTTGGTGCGGGGCTCGCAGTCGGCCGACCGGATTCCGGCTCGCTACATGCTCCGACTGCGGCACCGCCACGACGTCCCCACCTCCGAGTGAGGACGAGCTCGACCGCGCATACGCCGGCTACCGGCCCCCCGAGGGACGCTTCGCAGGCGGGGGCGACCGCGTGCTCGCTGTGTCGCGCGGGAGCCTGGCTCGGAGGCTCGAGCGAATTGCGCCGCCGGGTCCGTTGCTCGATGTTGGCTCCGGCGATGGATCGCTGCTCCGGGCGCTACGCGCTCGTGGGCGCGAGGCGGTGGGCCTCGAGCGCACCGCCAATGGTGACGGGGTCCTCGCCTGTGAGATCACCGATTTCGATCAGCGGCGAGGCGAGTGGGCCGCGGTGGTCTTCTGGCACTCGCTGGAACACCTACGGGATCCGATGGCCGCGCTCGACCGGGCGACGGAATTGCTCGCTCCGGGTGGCGTCCTGGTGATCGCAGTCCCGAACCTCGAAAGCTGGCAAGCGCGTTTGCTCGGTACCAGGTGGTTCCACCTCGACCTTCCGCGCCATCTCGTTCATCTCCCTGCCACTGCGCTCCGGACCGGGGTGACGGCCCGCGGATTCCAGATCGAGCGGTGCAGCCACTGGCGGGCTGGGCAGCTGACGTTCGGGTGGCTGCATGGGATCGTGGGCGGCCTTCCGGGGAACCCCGACCTGTACAGTGCGATCCGTCGGCCGGAGGCGCAGGACACGGTCATGACCGGACGCCGTCGCGTCGGCGTGCTTGCCGCTGCGACCGCGCTCGCACCCGCTGCAGCCGCGATGGCGGCCGGCGAGGTCGCCGCACGAGCCGGCGGGACGGTCTACCTCGAGGCGCGCCGGCGATGATCACCGGCGAACGCGTGACGACTCCGGCCGGTGGCTTCAATCCAACGTTCCAGCGCCACGTTGCGGCCTATCGGCTTTGCGCGCCGCTCCTACCCGTCGGCCGGGTGCTCGATCTCGGTTGCGGTGTCGGTCATTCCTACCGGGAGCTGGCGCCGCGCGTGAGCGTCGGGGTCGATCTCGAGGCAGTCGCACTCGCTGACCAAGATCGCGAAACACACGTCGCCGACATGCGCCGGATGCCGTTTGCGGCTGGGTCGTTCGGCTCAGTGCTGTCGGTGCAGTCGATCGAGCACGTCCCTGACCCGGAGTTGGTGCTGGCCGAGGTGGTGCGCGTGCTGGAACCGGGAGGTCGCGCGGTGTTCGTGACTCCGAACCGGTTGACGTTCGGTCGGCCGGACGAGATCATCGATCCGTACCACTACGTTGAGTACGACGCCACGGAGCTGCGCGCCCTATGCGAGCGCGCGTTCCCTCGAGCCGAGGTGCTCGGCATCCACGGGTCGCCTCGGTACACGGCCATCCTGGATGGCGAGCGACGCGAGTTGAACCGCCTGCTGGCTCGCGATCCTGTTCGCCTGCGGCGACTCGTGCCGCGGACTTTGCGCCAGCATCTCTACGACCGCATGCTCCACGCACACCGAATGGAGCCGCGGCTAGGAGCGCTCGAGATCGGCCCCGCGGACTTCCGGCTCGAAACAGGCAGCCTCGACGATTCGATCGACCTGGTCGCCATCTGCGATCAAGCCTGAGGCCGTTTGGCCCCTGCCTCGAGCACGTATCCCGTCCGCGCAGGTCCCGCCCACCCGCGGCCGGCTATCTGCCGCCCGCGCACCTCGGTCACCTGATCGGGCACCCGCAGCCCGGCACGCCATAATCCGCCGCCGTGAAACCGCCGGTGGCCATCCTCTGCGGCGGGCGCGGCACGCGCCTTCAGGAGCACACCCAGTCGATCCCCAAGCCGCTGGTGGAGGTCGGCGGCCGCCCGATCCTGTGGCACGTGATCCAGATCTACGCCGCCCAGGGCTTTCGCCGCTTCCTGCTGCTCACCGGCCACAAGGGGGAGCAGGTGGACGCGTTCGCGCGCGCGCAGTCGTGGCCCGAGGGGGCCGTGGTGCGGTGCCTGCCCACCGGGCGAGACACCCCGACCGGTGGCCGGGTCCGGCGGGCGGCGGACGCGCTCGGCGGCGCCACGTTCTGCGTCACCTACGGCGACGGGGTGGCCGACATCGACCTCGGCGCGCAGCTCGCCTACCACGCTGAGCACGGCGGCGCCGCCACGATGACCGTCGTGCGGCCCGAGCTGCAGTTCGGAGTGGCCGAGCTGAACGGGGACGGGGTGGTGCGCGGCTTCGCCGAGAAGCCCCGCAGCGAGCACTGGGTCAACGGCGGCTTCTTCTGCTTCGAGCCCGCGGTTCTCGAGCTGCTCGCCGACGACAGCGTGCTCGAGCGCGAGCCCCTGGAGCGGCTGGCCGCGGAGGGCGAGCTACGCGCCTTCCGCCACGACGGCTTCTGGGACTGCATGGACACCTACAAGGACGCGATTGCCCTCAACGATCTCTGGAGCCAGGGGGAGGCCCCGTGGAAGCTGTGGGACTGAGCGGCGGCGGGGTCCTGGTCACCGGCGCCCACGGCCTGCTCGGAGCGTGGCTGGTCAAGGCGCTGCTGGAGGCGGGCGCGCGGGTGGTGGCGGTCCGCCGTGACGAGCCCGCCGTCTCGGCGCTGGCGCTGATGGGGCTCGAGCACCACGTCGACATCGTCCATGGCGACATCTGCGCCGATGGCCTCGTCTCGCGCGCGCTGGTCGAGTACGAGGTCGACACGGTGTTCCACCTCGCCGCCCAGACGCTGGTCGGGATCGCCAACACGGCGCCGCTCTCGACCTTCGAGACGAACATCCGCGGCACCTGGCTGCTGCTGGAGGCGTGCCGCCTGGCCCGCGTCAGGCGGGTGGTCGTCGCCTCCTCTGACAAGGCCTACGGGGCTCACGCCGAGCTGCCCTACCGCGAGGATCTGCCGCTGCAGCCCGTGTTCCCCTATGACGTCTCGAAGGCCGCCGCTGATCTGCTCGCGCGCTCCTACTGGCACACGTTCGGGCTCCCGGTGGCCGTGACCCGATTCGCCAACCTGTACGGGGGTGGCGACACGAACGCCTCGCGCCTGGTTCCCGCGGCGGTCGCCGCCGCTCTGGCCGGCCGCCGTCCGGTGGTGCGCTCGGACGGCTCCCCCGAGCGCGACTTCCTGTACGTCGAGGACGCGGTCGCGGCCTATCTGGCCATCGTCGCCGCGCTCGAGCGTGGCGAGGGGATGGGAGAGGCGTTCAACGCCGGGGGCGGGCGGCCCCACCGCGTCGGGGACGTGGCCGACCTGATCTGCCGTCTCGCCGGGTCGGCGGTCGAGCCGGAGATCCGCGGCGCGGGAGTGCCCCACGGCGAGGTTGATCGCCAGTGGGTCGACTCCACAAAGCTCCGCGAGCTGACCGGATGGGAGCCCTCGGTGACGCTCGAGCAGGGCCTTCGGCGCACGATCGACTGGTATCGGGCCCACGCGCCGGCGCTGGCGCGATGAGCGCCGGCGGTTCGCCGCGAGCTGAGAGCGACCGCGGGCCCTGCGCCCGGCCCCGCACCGGCCACGCCCGCACCTGGCATGCCAGCATCGGGCCGATGCGTGCTCCCGCCCTCGTCGGGCTGATCGGCGTCGCGATGCTCCCCGCCGCGTGCGGCGGATCGAGCCCGCACGTCCCCACGAGGAGCGCGGCAGCGCCGTCCGGCACCCCGTCCTGCCCGTCGCGGGCGACCGCGGCGCCGAGCCTGACCCGGGTCAGAACGCAGATGATGGCGCTGCCCGGCGCCCCCTACACAATCGTCTCCACCGAGCGGTGGTCGTTCGTGTCCACCGCGGGCGAGGTCGACGTGCTGCGCAACGGCCGGTTCGCTCCGCGCTTGGTCAGGAGCATGCGGCTGCCCGCGGCGTCGGGCAGCGGCCGTCATGGCATGGCGCTGACCCACGACGGCCGCTATCTCCTCGTCAGCGGCGGAAGCGGAGCCGTGGTGATCGGCGTCAACCGGGCCGAGCGCGGTACCCGCCACCCGGTCCTGGGCATGCTCACCAGCGCGGTGCAGGGCAGCCCCGCATTGGCCGGCTCGATCGCCGTGGTGATCTCGCCGGATGACCGCTTCGCCTACGTCGCCCGGGCTCGAGCCAGCGGGGTGGCGGTGTTCGATCTCGCCTCAGCGCTGGCCGATCGCCTGCACACCTCGGGCTACATCGGCCGGGTGCCGCTGAGGAACGGACCCTCGGCGCTCGCGCTCGGCCCCCGCGGACGCTGGCTGTACGCCACCAGCCTCGCCTCGCCGAACGGCGCCGCGGGCAGCCGCGCGGCCGGAGCTCAGGGCGGAACGCTGACCATGATCGACGCAATCCGCGCTCGGACTCGCCCTGACTCGGCGGCGGTGCGCGCG
>Ga0209839_10000498_pt1 | contig 19856 bp, 20 predicted proteins | sample OrgsoiDNA2013050_FD_185800 | JGI IMG/M metagenome (GOLD analysis project Ga0209839, IMG submission 185800) | Permafrost soil microbial communities from the Arctic, to analyse light accelerated degradation of dissolved organic matter (DOM) -... | ecosystem: Environmental > Terrestrial > Soil >... | reverse complement strand
CCTGCCCGCCCCGCCCGCCGCGCAGCACTCCGCATCCGGCGCAGGTAACCTCAAGCCGGCCAGCGGAACAAGGGCCGCTGCCAGCCAGGTTGCGACGACCCATTGAACCCGCCGTACGAGTACATGGCCCCGGCATCACGCACACCCGGCTCAACGGCAAGCACCACTTCATCTCACTTCGCGTCGAGGATCTCGAGAACCGGTTCCCAGGCAAACGCTTACGGCAGTCCTCAAAGCCGGCTAAAGAGCGCGGCAGGCTCCTGGGTCGGGCTGGAGGCCAAGGCTGAGCCAGCCGCCCGGCGCGCCAGTCAGCGGACCGTAACGGGCTTCCAGGTACGGCCGTCGTTGCAGGTGAGCCAGATCTAGCTCAGGGAAGGGCTCGCCTGGAGGACGAATGCCTCCTTGTTACTGATCACGGTGGCGATCAGGCCGTCGCCGATGTCGGCGCGGTTAAGACTCGGACTGGTGTGCCAGCCGCGGCCGCCGCCGTGGATGTAGACGTCGCTGCGCTCCCCCGAGAGAAAGACCGTTCCTGCGGGAGTGATCGAGACCTGGCCCAGGTAGCCGCCGTCCGGCGCTGCGGCGAGCTCGCGCCAGGTCCGCCCGGCGTCCGCCGATAGGTAGACGTTCCTGACCTGCGATCCGGCTCCCGGCTGGCCGGCGCAGCCCAGGACCAGGGTCCCGCGAGGTGCTGCTCCCAGCGCCAGCCCGTCGACGCCCCAGACCTGGGGGCAGGGAACCCGCACAGCCTGCCAGCGCCGGGTGCCGCTCACCGGGCCGGCCAGAAGCCTCGGGCGGCCGAAGCCTCCCGCGGGGCCGACGCTGGCGTAAGCGCGCCTCCCCGCAGTGACGACTGTCGCAAACCCGCGGCCGGCCGCACCGGAGACAGGCCGCCAGCCGCCGCCGGTCACCGCCGCGGCCCAGACCCGGAAGCTGGGCCTGGCGCACGTGGCATCGGGGCGGCACGGGCTGAACACCGCTACGGCACGGCCGTCCGATGCCGCAAGACTGGTCACGGCCATGCCGTGCGTACTGACCCGGTGCCAGCTCGCACCACCGTCGTGGGTAGCCCACAAGCCCGGATCGAACGCCCAGCCGTCAGCGGAATCAGCGAAGGTCACCTGGCTCACGGAGTCGGCACGGGCCTTCTCGATGAATGCGGGCGCCGGCGGGGCGGTCACCGCGGACCAGCGCCGTCCGCCATCGGTGGTGCGCCGCAACTGGATCGTGCAGGCCGGCCTGCCGCAGTCCTTGACGCCAAGCAGCCAGCCGGTGGAGTCCGAGATGAACGTCGCAGAGGTCAGGCCGATCAGCGGCCGGGTCCGCTGCGCGGCAACCTGACGGGCGTCAAGCTGATCGCGCTGCTGGCCACGGTGCCCCGCAGCTGCTAACGCGCCGACCTGGCCTGAAGAAGTGATCCCGCAAGCGGCCAGCATGCAGACCCCGGTGATCAGGCTGGCGCCGATCAATGCGATTCGCGGGCTCGCAGGTGTGTGCCTCAGGCGCGGTGAAATGTTCGTCATGTCCTGGAGACGCCGCTCTCATCCCGCAGGTTGTAGCTTCACTGGAGCAGGTAAGCGATGACGTCCGCAGCGCTGTAATTACTGCCCGCGGCGGCCACCAGGCCGGGCAGGAAGCCAAGATCCTGACCAAGAGTAACGAGGGGCGCCTCGGCGGGCTCACCGGTGCGCCGCTGGGCCAGGCCGATCGTGGCGGTCAGCCCGTTGCACAGGCACCTGCGGCCGATCGTGTCCTCGATCTCGCCGCCCTTGCGGAGATAGGTCTCGACGGGCTCGGCCGGGCAGCGGTAGCCAATCCGGCCATCGCCGCGCTGGTATGGGGCCCGCAGGTAGCCAAGGTCGCACAGCCGAGTCCGGGCGGCGTAGACCTCGTCGTCGGCCAGCGTGCCGGACAGCTGGGCCACCTTGAACGGGAATCCGGTCGGAGAGCTGTCCGGCTCGTTGCGGATGACCAGCGTGCCCGCCAGGGCCTGATCGACCAGCCGGCCGCGCAGCCCGGCGTCGATACCGGACTCGCGGCACAGCGCGAACGCGGTGCCGACCTGAATCCCGGCCGCGCCGGCCGACTTCGCCCGGGCCAGGAGGCCCGGGCCGGCCTGTCCGCCGGCGAGCCAGAAGGGCAGTCCGAGCACCGTTATCTTGGCCAGGTCGATCTCATCGCGCGGCCCGTACACCGGCTCATGGCCGGCGTCGAGCCGCAGGCGCCCGCGCGGCGGAGCACTGTGCCCGCCCGCGCCGGGACCCTCCAGCACGAAGCCGTCCGGGGTGGCGGCCGGGATCCGCGCCAGGTACCCCGCCAGCACGGCCGAGGAGACGATCGCCAGGAACCGCGGCCGCGCCAGCGGCGCCGGCGCATCGCCGGACAGCGCTCGCGGGTCGATCCGCACGGTGTGCCGAGCTCCGGTGGGTGCGTCGGCCACTGTCACGGTCAGCTCGCCTGGCTCACCCGCCGCCAGCGAATTGAGCAGCGCGGGAATCTCGACCGGGATGCCGGCTCCCATCAGCACGTAGTCCACGCCGGCCAGCATCGCTCCGTACACGGCGGCGGGCGTGGCCAGCTGAACCTTCTCCAGGTAGTTGACGCCCACCAGGCCGTCGTGACCCTGCCTGGCCAGGTAAACCTCGACGAAGTTGCCCGCCACCGCGAGCTCGGTGCCCGCCGCGTTGGGGCGCAGGCCGAGCCGCGGGGTCGGCCGGAACGGCTGACCGGCGCCGATGCCGCCCGGCACGAAGTAACGCCGGATGATCCGCTCCGCCGCCCCGGGCAGCGGAAGCTGGCCCAGCGCCCGGCGGGCGTCCCCGCCGGGGTCACCGCACTGCAGGCGGCGGGCCAGGACGGCGTCCAGCGCGACGCCGGAGACCACGCCGAGCTGCCCGGCCGCCGCCACGGCTCGCGCCAGCCGCCAGCCGGACACGGCCACGCCCATGCCGCCCTGAATCACCTCCGGCGGCCGGCCGGCGCCGGCCGGGCCGGGAAGCGCTCCGTCCGCCGGCCTCGCGGCGGCCTGCTGAGCTTCGTCAGATCTCTGCACCGTGGCCATCAGCGTCCTTCCGTGGGTTGCCTGCGCGGTTCCGGGCGGACTAGGGCTGGTACGGGCACGCGGGATCCTCGCCAAGCGGGGCACCACTCGTGGCATAGGCGCGGGCCCGTGATCCGCCGCAGAGGTCGGCGTACTCGCATTTCCCGCAGCGGCCGCTGAAGTGCGCGGCGCGGATCGCCCGGAGCAGCGGATCGTTACGGTAAATCTCGTGCAACGGCCGACTGCGGACGTTGCCGAGACCGAGCGGCAGGAAGCCTGCCGGGTACACCTCGCCATCGTGGGCGACGAAAATTATCCCCTTGCCGTCGCGAGTCGGGGTGGCGTGCGCGCTCGACGCCCTGGTCGCGGGGCCGAGCACGGCATCGAGGCGCCGGGACATCCTGCCGTACAGCGCGGTCTCGGGCGTCGGGCCGCCGGCCCTGCGCACCGTGATGACGCGGCGGAAGAACGGGGCCTCGACGGTTCGCACGACGAAGCCGTACCGCGATGCGTCGTAGAGAAAGTGGCAGACGTCGTCGTGATCAGCGGGAGAGACGGCCTCGGCCGCCACGCCGCGCCCGACATGGACCAGGAAGAAGACCTCCCACATGTGCGCGCCGGTCTGAGTCATCAGGCCGGCGATGTCGGGGAGCTCCTCCAGATTGGCGCTCATCACCGTGGTATTGACCTGCACGGTCACGCCGGCCGCCACCAGCGCGCGGATGGCACGGATGGTCATGTCGAAATGGCCGGCGATGCCGCGCACGCCATCATGGGTCGCGGCAGTGGCGCCGTCCAGGCTGACTGACACGGCCCTGACGCCGCACTGAGCAATACGGTCAACCATGGCGTCCGTCAGCAACGGGCTTACCGACGGGGACAGGCAGACCGGCACGCCCAGTGACACCGCGTACTCCACGAGGGCGAACAGGTCAGGCCGGAGAAGGCAGTCGCCACCGGTGAGCACGAGGATTGGATACGGTCGGCCGAACCCAGCGACCTGCTCGATGAGCTCGCGGCCCGCGGCCTGGCTGAGCTCGCCGGGCGGCGCCTGCGTGGTGGCCGAAGCACGGCAGTGACGGCAGGCCAGCGGGCATGCGCGGGTGATCTCCCAGAACACGAGCATCGGGCGCTGGGCGAAATCCACGGTGGCCCGCGGCCGCGCCGGGCTAGTCACCAGAGCGGAGCGGGCGCCGCGGCCGATGACCGCTCCGTCGGTGCTGGCAGCCCGCAGGGCGTGGGTCATGGTGGTCTCCTTGGCATCGTCGCGTAGGCCGCAGGGACAGCCTGGCTCGGCCCGCGCGAACGGCAAAGGGCCCTTAGTCCCCTGGCTCAGCGCCAAATGGACCGCGCACTCCCAGCGGGGGCCGGCCGTCTGGCACGATCCTCCCTATGGATCGGCAGCAAAAAGTCCGCGAAGCGGTCGTCAGCGGCTGGGCCGACCAGGTGCTCCCCAGCCTGGCCGGGCTCATCGAGATACCCGCCCTGTCGCCAGCGTTCGACGCGTCCTGGGCGGTGCACGGCCATCTGCAGGCCGCCGTCGACCACCTGCGGGACTGGGTCGGCTCGCGCGACCTGCCGGGGGCGCGATGCGAGGTCGTCGCGCTGCCGGGCCGTTCCCCGCTGCTGCTCGTCGACGTGCCGGCGACACCGGAAGGCGCAGGCCGTGGCACCGTCCTGCTGTACGGGCACCTGGACAAGCAGCCGCCCGCCGGCGGCTGGTCGGACGGGCTCGGCCCATGGCAGGCCGTGCTGCGCGACGGCAGGCTGTACGGCCGCGGCGCGGTGGACGACGGCTACGCGGGCTATGCGGCGACGACCGCGCTGGAGGCGGTGCGCGCCGCCGGCGGTGCGCACGCGCGGGCGGTCCTGCTGCTGGAGACGGGCGAAGAGTCCGGAAGCCCGGACCTGCCCGCGTACATGGAGCACCTGGCCGGCCCGCTGGGCGAGGTTACCTTCGTGGTCTGCCTCGACGCCGGCGGGGGCGACTACGAGCGGCTGTGGCTGACCAGCAGCCTGCGCGGCGTGGTGCAGGCCACCGTCACGGTCCGCGTTCTGCGGCGGTCCCAGCACTCCGGCCTGGCCAGCGGCATCGTCCCCAGCTCGTTTAGAATCATGCGGCAGTTGCTCGACCGGCTGGAGGATTCCGCCACCGGCCAGGTCAGGCTCCAGGCAATGACCCCGGCGATTCCGGCGGAAAGCCGCGCCGGAGCCTGCGCGGTCGCCGCCGGCGATCCCGGGGCGGTGCGGCGCCTGTATCCGCTGGTCGAGGGAATGGCGCCGGCCAGCGACGACGATGTCGAGCTGATCCTGAATAACACCTGGCGGCCGGCGCTGTCGGTGATCGGCGCGGCCGGGCTCCCGGAGCCGGCGATCGCCGGGAATGTGCTGCGGGCCTCGACCTCGCTGGTCCTGAGCTTCCGCATTCCGCCGACGGCTGACGCGAAGGCCGCCCTGGCGGAGCTGGAGAAGGCCCTCACCACCGATGTCCCGTACGGCGCGCAGGTCGAGCTCAGCGACGTGGCGGCGGAGAACGGCTGGAGCGCCCCGGCGGCGGCACCGTGGCTGGCGGCGGCGCTGGACCAGGCCGGCAACGCCGTGTTCGGCAAGCCGCACGCCAGCATCGGCATCGGCGGCTCGGTGCCGTTCATGGAACTGCTCGGGCGGCTGTACCCGCGGGCGCAGTTTCTGGTCACCGGCGCCCTGGGCACGGACTCGAACATGCACGTTCCCGATGAGTGGCTGAACATCGGCTTCGCCACCCAGGTCACCGAGGCCGTCGCGCACATTCTCGACGCTCACGCCCGCGGCTGACCCCGGCGCGGCACCCCGGTCGTCCTTCCCTGGATGTCGCTGATGCCGAATAGCGCGGGCAAGGCCCTCACCAGGAAGAATACGACGACGACGGCTTCGGCCTGGACACCCCTAGCTCCGGGCGGCCAGCCGCCGGGCAACTCCCGGCCTGGTCGCGCTAGTTCGGCGGGGCGGAGCTAGGCACGGACGTTACCGGAGGACTGGCCGGGGCGGTCAGGCTGGCCGTGGCGGTCGGGCTCGCCGTGGAACTTGCCGTTGCGGACGGGCTGTCCGTCGGAGTCGGGCTGTCCGTGGCCGTCGCGCTGGCCGCGGGAGTCGGGCTGCCCGCCGGCTGTGACCGCCCGTGCCCCGGCGGCTTGCTGCGGCCGGGCGCGCCGCTGCCCTGGCGGCCGGGATTCGCCGGGCTGCCGCCGGTGCCTGCGGGCGGCAATTCCCCGATCACGACGACCACGCTGCCGGCCGGCACCCGTCCGGCCGGTCGGACGGACAGGACCAGCCCGGCGGCTAGCTGGCCGCTCGCTTGCCAGCGGACACGGACGACGAGCCCTAGCCGGCGTAGCTTGCCCTGGACCAGGCTGACCGGCTGTCCTCGGAGCGCGGCGCCGTTGACCTCCACCATCTTGGTTTTGCCCGTGCCCAGCCGGGCGGCGCTGGCGGGCGCCGGGCCAGATGATCCGGGGCCGATCACGCCGGTCACCACCAACGCGATGACGGCCACCGCCACGGCCGCCGCGGCCAGCGCGACGCTAGGACCGAACGGCACGCGCCGGCCCAGCGCGGGCCGGCCACGGCGCGGCCGCCGGGGACCGCCCGGCGCGCGCGAAGCGACGCGACCGGCAGCCGGCCCGCCGGGCAGATCCTGTGCGGGCCGCGGGCCGGCCTGGGCGGCCAGCTCCAGCGTCGAGTAGCCAGCGGCCTCACCAGCCGCACGGGGAGTCATCTCGTCGCGGAGCTCCCCGGCACGGCGAGCCACCTCGGCGGCCCCTCCGGGCCGGCTGCCCGGGGCCTTGTCCGTGAGCTCGCTGACCAGCGTGACGACCGCCGCCGGTACGGCTTCGGGCAGCGCCGGCAGCGGGAAGTCCCGGTGAGCCGTGCCCACCTCGGCAGGGTTCCCGCTGAACGGAACGCTGCCGGCCAGGCACTGATAGGCCACGATGCCCAGGGAGTACAGGTCGCTGGCCGGCGTCCCGCCGACTCCGGCGAGCCGCTCCGGAGCGAGGTAAGCCGGATCTTCGGGCCCCGCGTCTGGATAAACCGTGCCTGGATAAAGCGAGTCGGGATTCAGCGTGTCCGGATTCAGCGTGTCCGGTGCAGTGGCCAGCTCGGATTGCGCGGCATGCGAGAGGCCGAAGCCGGTGACCTTCAGCACGTCACCGGGCCCGAGCAGCAAGGTCCCCGGCCTGATGTCGCTGTGGACGAGGCCCGCCTGGTGCACGGCATGCAGCCCCGCCGCGGACTGCGCGATCAGATTCATGACCCGGGCCGGCTCCAGCGGCCCGTCGGCCAGCGCCGCGGCGAGCGACGGCCCGTCCACGAACTCCATCACCAGGAACGGCGGCTGAGACGAGCCAGACTCGTCGTAGTCGTAGACCCGGGCGATGTTCTCGTGGGCCAGCAGTCCGGCGTGCCGGGCCGCCGTGCGGAACCGGGCCAGTCCCTGCGCATCCGCGGCGCCAGCCCGCAGCAGCTTGACCACTACCGGCCGCGCCAGCAGCAGGTCCGTTCCGCGCCAGATGTCGCTGAACTTCCCCGACGCGATCTGCTGGTCCAGCCGGTATCGGTTATCAAGCAGGAGATCAATACCGGCATGCGACATGGCTCACCGATTACCCGTGCCCGTGGTTTCTAATCAGCCCCGCGGTTTCTAATTATCCTTGTTGTCCCAGATGTCCCAGATCGGAACGCCGACCTGGCGGGCCTTGGCACAGGCGGCTCACCGGCTGAGGCGACGCCCGAAGTCGCCCCGCCAGGGCCAATTTCGTCAGTGGTTCGGATGTTGCCTGCTATGACCAGTGCGATCCGAACCACTGACGAGTTTCCACAGGTATGAGAGCTGCACCGGGGTGGTTATCCACAGGTGTGGCAACTCCCGGCGCGGCGGGCTGCGCGCGGCAGTCGCCCGGTGCGGCGCTCGGGTCGAAAGCCCGGACTCAACGGGTCGTTGGTCCCTAGTGCTCCGCAGCTCACCGCGATGGCGTGAAGTGAGGCGTCTCCGCTGGTCAGGCGCATGATCTCGCGGGAAGGAAGCTCCAGTTATGACAGGCTCAGTGTGGGTTCCCATCGTCGTCCCGATCGTGGCCCTGCTCGCCCTCGGGTCGTGGCTGGCCATGATCTACTACGCGGACGCTCACCCTCAGTATCAGCACGGCAGCACCCGTCAGGCCGGCGTCGCTAGCGGGCTGCCCGTCAGTGACGCACGCGACGGCGCGACCGGGCAGGAGCTTGCTTCCGCAGCGCAGCATCCCGGTCACGAGGCAGCGCCCAGCAAGACCGTACCCAGCAAGACCGTGCCCAGCGGCGCGGCGGCCCGCAACGGCGCAGGCCGCAACGGCGCAGCGCATGGCGACGATCCTCAGCCAGCGCCCGCGCAGGCAGGTCGGCACGCGGCCTAATTTAGGTCGGCCGAAACCTTCAATAGCGACCGTCCCTGCTTGACAAAACATCCAAGAGCGCTCAGTATAGCTAGCAGAAGGACATCAAGGAGGAGCCATGACCGACACCCGCACGATGACCCAGGAACTGCAGAGCGAGATCCTGAGCACCGTCCGCAAGAACCAGACCGCAGTCGTCGACGCCGTCGAGGCATGGGCCGGCACCATTCGGTCCATCACCCCGCAGCTGCCCGAAGTCAAGCTGCCGTACGCCGACAAGCTGCCCAAGCCCCACGAGGTCGTTACCAACGCCTACGACTTCGCCGAGCAGCTGCTTGCCGCTCAGCGTCAGTTCGCCGACGACCTGCTCGAGGCCACCGCCACCCACGTGACCAGCAAGACCGGTCCGGCGAAGAAGGAAACCCACGCCGCCACGACCAAGTAACCCGAACTGAGTGCGCGGCGACCCGCAACGGGCCGCCGCGTTCTTGTGTCCGCAGGGATGCCTGTAATGCCTGTAATACTGAGCACTGCGATAGCGAGCACGAGACCCGGCCCGCGGCACGCCACCCCCGGAGAGTGCAATGGTCAATCAGTGGGATGAGCAGATGGAGAAGTTCGGCGCCTTCATCCGCGCTCAGCGCAAGCTCGCCAACCTCAGTCTCCGGCAGCTCGCCGAACTCAGCAGCCTGTCCAACCCCTACCTCAGCGAGCTCGAGCGTGGCATGCACCAGCCGTCGGTGCGCGTCCTCAAGTCGCTAGCCAGCTCACTCAACGTATCCGCCGAGATGGTGCTCGCCCATGCTGGCCTCCTCGACCACGCCACCGACGCGGCCCAGCCGGACCAGGCCGAGGCCAGCCCGGCCGACACCGTGGAGGCGGCCATCTACGCCGATGGCAAGCTGAGCGACACCCAGAAAAGCGCGCTCATCGCCGTCTACCACAGCATGGCTAAGCCATAGCCAAGCCATAGCCGCAGTCTGGGGTCAGCCCCGGAGAGCTACCACAGGCCCAGGCTGGAGCCAAGGACGCGGGCGGCCTGGCCGCCGTCGTCTTCCGCGATGTTCAGCGCCGCGGGTACGTCGAGGTCGCGGCCCAGCGCGTCCCGGACAGCAGCCACGCCCGCCCCGCCGACTCCCGCCGCGCCGCGATCGGGACGCCCGGCGGCAGCCTCCAGCCGTTCCAGCCGGGCCGCCGCGCCGTCCAGGCCGGCCCGGTCGTAGTCCCAGTCCTGGTCCCACCGGCGGTCCAGGATCAGCAGCCGCACGGCCGCCGCCGGGTAGTCCTGCAGAAGGTCGCCGACCAGGACGAGGTTGCCGGCCGACTTGGCCATCTTCGCCCCGCCGACGCCCACGATGCCGGCGCTTAGCCGCGCCCGGGCAAACGGGGTCACCCCGGTGAACGCCTCGACGAGGGCAGCCTGGTAGGCGTGGTGCGGGAAGCGCAGATCAGCGCCGCCGGCGTGGACGTCGATGGCCGGGCCGAACTCGTGCAGCGCCATCGCCGCGCACTCGGCATGCCATCCCGGGCGGCCGGGCCCCCACGGGCTCTGCCATGCGGGCTGGTCCCCGCCGGACGCCTGCCACACCGCGATGTCGAACGGGTCGTCCTTGCGCGAGTCGTCCGGCCGGTCACCGTACTCCGCGGCCAGCGCCAGGGCCGCCGGGCGGTCCAGTCCCGTCTGCCCGGCGGCAGCCGCACCTCGGAAGTACACCTGGCCGTCCCGCTCGTAGGCCATGCCGCGGGCCAGTAGGCCTGCGGCCAGCGCGATCACCTGCCCGATATAGGCATGCGCCCGGGGCTGCAGGGCCGGCGGCCGGACGCCGAGCGCGACCATGTCCTGGTCGAAGTAGAACTGCTGGACGGCAGCGAACCGGCCCTCCGGGGCCCCGGCCCGGCCCGCGGCGGCCAGCAGCACGTCATCGACGTCCGTCACGTTCCGGCACACGATCACCTCGGCGCCGCCCGCATGCAGCACGCGGGCCAGCGTGTCGACCCAGACGAAGGTCGCGGCGTGGCCCAGATGGGTGACGTCATAGGGCGTGATGCCGCATGCGTACACGCGGGCGCGCCCGGCGAGCGGCAACATCCGCCCGCCCAGCGTTGTTACCTGCGGCAGGCTAGCGGTCAGCGGCTGTCCCATTAGCGCAGGCTACGCGCGCGGAACCGGGTTGCCGGGAGCTGATGGTCACCGGGGCCCGGGACCAATGCCTCTGCAGGCAGCCGGACCCGCTGCGCGGCTGGCGCCCGGCCCGGATCACGCACCGCCGGCCGCGGCCTCCTGGTGGTCGGCGATGCTGCGTCGCACCTCGTCCATGTCCAGCTCGCTGGCCTTGGTGATCAGCTCCTCCAGCGCCGCCTCCGGCAGCGCGCCCGGCTGCGCGTACAGGACGACGCCATCGCGGATTACCATCAGTGTCGGGATCGAGGAGATCCCGAACGCGCTGGCCAGCTCCGGTTCTGCCTCGGTATCGACCTTGCCGAACACCGCGTCAGCGTGCTGACCCGAGGCCCGCTCGAAGACCGGGGCGAACATCCGGCAGGGTCCGCACCACGCTGCCCAGAAGTCGACCAGCACCATGCCCTCGCCGGTCAGCGCGTCGAAGTTATCCGCCGTCAGCTCTACCGTTGCCATCCCGGCCTCCTTGTCCGAAGGGCATCTCCCTGATACCCGCAGGGGTATTAAACTGGCAGCCGGGCTCCCGCATTCCCCGGCCGGCCCGAAGTTCCGGCCCGGAGCGGCAGCATCCGGCTCACGCTGCAGGTGCCGGCCGGCCGGCTTAGCCCGGCAGCCACTCGAGATAGAAGATGCCCAGGCCGAGCGCGACGAACAGCCCGGAGATCAGCCAGAACCTGACCACGATCGTCGTCTCGGCCCAGCCGCGCAGCTCGAAATGATGCTGCAGCGGCGCCATCCGGAAGACCCGCCGGCCGGTCATCTTATAGAACCCGACCTGGATGATGACCGACAGGGTGATGATCACGAACAGGCCGCCGAGGATGACCAGCAACAACTGGGTCTCGGTGCACACCGCCAGGCCCGCGAGAACCCCGCCCAGGGCCAGGGAGCCGGTATCTCCCATGAAGATCCGGGCCGGCGGCGCATTCCACCACAGGAAGCCGATGCATGCGCCGAGTGCCGCCGACGCCACCACGGCGAGGTCCAGCGGGTCGCGGACGGCGTAGCACTGCGCGGTCACGCTCACGCCCGTGCAGGCGTTGCGCACCTGCCAGTTCGCGATCAGCACGTAGGCGGCGAGCACCAGGACGGCCGCGCCGGTGGCCAGCCCGTCCAGGCCATCGGTCAGGTTCACCGCATTCGACCAGCCCCCGACCAGCAGGACGATCCATACGACGAACGGCAGCACGCCGATGACCGGGCCGACATCGCGGAGGAAGGAGATGTACGGGCTCGCCGGGGTGATGTCGAAGAAGTTCGGGTAGCGCAGCACCTCGATCGAGAACGCCGCGGCGACTATGGACTGGCCGGCCAGCTTGGCACCGCTGCGCAGCCCGAGGCTGGTCTGGCGGTAGATCTTCAGGAAGTCGTCGACGAAGCCCACCAGCCCGAGCCCCGCCATCAGGCCGAGGACCAGCAGGCCGGAGGCCGATACCGCGAACGCGGTGGCCATGTGGCCGACGAAGTAGCCGATCACCGTGGCGATGACGATGACCATGCCGCCCATCGTCGGCGTGCCCCGCTTGGTGGCGTGCGCCGCCGGGCCTTCCTCCCTGATCAGCTGGCCGTAACCCCGCTTGGTGAAGATCCTGATCGCCAGTGGGGTGCCGAACAGCGCAATGAGCAGCGACACCGCGGCCGAGACGAGGACCGTCCTCACTGCGCCGCCCCGTCCGCCCGGCGCAGACAACGGGCGTCGGTGACCAGCTCGCTGGTTCGGCATGCCATGCCCACACCGTACGAGAGCCCGGCCACCGACCGGGGTATATCGCACAGGACCACAGCAACGCCGCCGGACCGGCGGCCGCCGGCGACCGCGTGGCATGGGCCGCCGGCGACCGCGTGGCATGATGCCCCATGCCTACCGCGCGCCAGCACCACCGGGTCCGCCAGAGTTACGACGCCGTGGCGCAGGAATACGCGGCGCGCATCGGCGACGAGCTCGCCGGCAAGCCGCTCGATCGCGGGCTGCTCGCGGCCCTCATCGAAGGGACGGCGGCCGGCGCGCCCATCGCGGACCTGGGCTGCGGCCCCGGCCACGTGGCGGCGTGGCTCGCGGACCACGGCGTCCCCGCTGTCGGGATCGATGTCTCCCCCGAGATGATCGCGATCGGCCGGCGAGAGTACCCCCAGGTGAATTTCCGCGCAGGCGACCTCCTGTCCCTCCCGGCGGCCGACGCCGAGTTCGGCGCGGCTGTCGCGCTCTACTCGGTCATCCACCTCGAGCCCGCCGAGCTGCGCGCCGCCTTCGGCGAGATGCACCGGGTGCTGCGGCCAGACGGCCTGCTCCTCATCGCGTTCCACGTCGGCACGCAGGTCAAGCACACCGGCAAGTGGTGGGGCCATGAGGTAGACGTCGACTTTCACTTCTTCGAGCCGGAAGTCGTCATCGGCCCCCTGGAAAGCGCGGGCTTCGCCGTCGAGGCGCGGCTGGAGCGGGCGAGCTATCCGGTGGAGGTCGAGACGCTCCGGGAGTACCTGCTGGCGCGCCGGACCTGATCGCCACGAGAAACTGCTCGAGCGACGAACCGGCTTATGCTGCGCTGCTGTGACCGAAAAATTTGATCCCGTCGCGCACAACCGTCTCGCGTGGGACCGCGAGGTAGATAACGATAACGAGTGGACCCGGCCGGCCGGGCCCGAGACGATCGCCCGGGCCCGGGTCGGCGACTGGTCGGTGGTCCTCATCGGCTACCAGCCCGTGCCGCGCGACTGGTTCCCCGCCGATCTGGCCGGCGCGGCGGTGCTGTGCCTGGCTTCCGGCGGCGGCCAGCAGGGGCCGGTGCTGGCGGCGGCGGGCGCGACCGTGACCGTGTTCGACAACTCGCCGCGGCAACTGGGCCGGGACGAGGAGGTGGCCGCCCGCGAGGGCCTGGCCATCCGCACGGTCCTCGGCGACATGCGCGACCTGGGCGCACTGCCGGACGCCGGCTTCGACATCGTCTTCAACCCCGTGTCCAACGTGTTCTGCCCGGATCTCGCGCCGGTCTGGCGCGAGTCCTTCCGGGTGCTGCGGCCGGGCGGCCTGCTGCTGACCGGCTTCTTGAACCCGGACTTGTTCATCTTCGATATGGCGGCGCTGGACCGGGGCGAGTTCGTGGTGCGCCACCCGATCCCGTTCTCGACCCTTGACCTGCCCGACGCCGAGCGCCAGCACTCCTACGCAGATGGGCCGATCGAGTACAGCCACTCACTGGCGGAGCAGATCGGCGGCCAGCTCGCGGCCGGCTTCACCCTCACCCATCTGCTCGAGGCGCCGCACCACGCCGACGCCACGGCGCAGTACCTGCCCGGCTACATCGCCACTCGCGCCGTCCGCCCGCCCGTGCAATTGCGTAACGTCGCGGCATGACGAGCGATTACGACGTCGTGGTGGCGGACGCGACCAGGCTGGATGACGTGGGGCCGCTGTTCCGGGGCATGGTGGAGCATCACCGGCTGGTCGCGGGCGAGGACTGGCCCGTCCGCGAGGCCGGCGCGGCCTGGGATCGGCGGCGGCGCCAGTACGCCGACTGGCTGTCCGGGGACCGGGCCTGGCTGCTGCTGGCCGTCAGCCAGGCGTCGCCGCAAGAGCCGGCGGCCGGCTACGCGATGGTGCGGCTGACGGAGCCCGGGCCCAGCTGGGACCTTGGTGAGGTGGCCGGCGAGCTGGAGTCGCTGGCGGTCGCCGACTACGCCCGCGGCGCCGGGATCGGCACCCGGCTCATGGACGCGGCCCGCGACCTGCTGCGCGCCCAGGGTGCCCGTTACTGGTCGGTGGGCGTGGTGGAGGCGAACACCGGCGCCGTCCGGCTCTACGAGCGAAGCGGGTTCCGCCCGTACTACCGGGAGCTGCTCGGGCGGCTGTGAGGCGATTTCGCGGGAACGAGGGGCGCCCCGGATCCCCGGCACGGTCCAGTTCGACGCCCGCCACCAGCGGCCGGTCACGATCCGGGCAGGCGGTTCCGGGACTTTCTCGGCCAGCCTGCGACCCGGCACCTACCACGTCTCCGCCCGGTCGCCCCGGGTCATCGAGGTTAGCGACGGCACCAGCCGCGAGGCCAGCTGCACCCAGCCTGTCACGGTCCGGGTGGTCCCCCCGGCGGACCACGAAGATCGCCCTCGTCTGCATCGTCCCCTAGCCGCGCCAGCCGGGGTCGCGGCCGGAGAGCCCGAGCAGGCGGTCCAGGGGCGGCGCCTGGTCGGGCACGGCCACCGCCTTGCCGAATGCCTTGCCATCGCCCTGGTAGTCGTCGGTGAGCATGGCGGGCGCGAAGTTCAGCGATTCCTCCGCCGCGGCGGCCGGCGGCGACCAGGGCTGGCCGGTAGCGCGGGCCAGGTCCCAGCCGTGCACCTGGTACTCCCAGAGGATCATGCCCAGCGCCATCTCGCCGGGCATGGCGCTGTCCCCGAGCCGCAGCGGCCGGCCGGCGGCGCCTGCGCTGAGCGCCCGGGCGAGCGTCTCGGCCGCGGCCCGGACCTCCGCGGCCGTGTCGGCGGGCGCCTGGTATCCGCTGAGGCTGGCCCGGGGCGCCTGGCCGCCCTGGCTGGCGAAGCCGGCCGCGAAGGTGGTCAGCCAGCCCAGCACGTGATCGCGGAGCTGCTCGACGTCGTACTCGGTGCAGGGCGTCGGATCATGCAGCTGCTCCCGGGTGATGCCGCCCACGACGGGCGCGAGATCGGCGAGCACCGCGGCCAGCAGGCCGGTGGTCTTCTCGGTTGGTGTGGTCATGCCGACTACGGTAGGGGGGCGGCCGGGCGCCGGTCTTGAAGATTTGCGTCAGGCCGGGCCGCTAGGGTCGCTGGCGTGAGCAGCTCCGGGCCGGACCCCGTCGAGCGGGACAGCCGCGGCATCCTCGACCCGTGGCTGCTGCGCCAGCGGGTCCGCCTGACCCGGTACCCGGCGGGACCCGCCCTGGCCGGGCTGGTGGACCGCTTCTGGGCCGTGCGGTGGGACCTGCCGCCGGGCACGGCCCACCGCCAGCAGGTGCTCACCCATCCGGGGGCCAACTTCAGCATCGGCCACGCCGATGCCCGGCCAGGCGACAGCCAGGCCGGGCCGGTCGAAGCCCGCCTTAACGGCGTCGCGCGCGGCCTGACCAGCCGCGTCCTGGTCGGGCAGGGCTGGACGGTCGCCGCGCTGGCCAGGCCCGGCGGGCTGGGGGCATTTATCGCCGGATCGGCGGCGGACTTCACCGACCGGGTCGTCCCCCTCGGGGAGGCCATCGGCGTGGACGAGGCGGCGCTGCTCCGGGAGGTCGGCGGCGAGCCGGATGAACAGGCGCGCGTCGGATTGCTGGCGGCCGCGCTGGAGCGGGCGGTGGATCCTGAGCGGGTGGTCCCCGCCGGCCAGGTCGCCGACGTTGCCAGGCTCGCCGAGGTCAACCGGCAGATACGCCAGCTGGCCGACCTGTGTGACGTGGCGGGCCTGCGCCAGCGAACCCTGCAACGGATGTTCCTGCGCTACGCGGGCGTGTCCCCCACCTGGGTGCTGCGCCGGTACCGGCTGCTGGAGGCGGCCGAGGCGGTCCGCGACGGTGAGCAGGTGTCGTGGGCTGAAGTGGCCGCCGGCCTCGGGTACGCCGACCAGGCCCACCTGATCCGTGACTTCCGGGCCGCGATCGGCCAGACACCGGCGGCCTACGCAGATTCGCAGTCATCTCGCTAGCCCGGCGGGCGCGCCAGGAGTATGCGCCGGCGGCTGAGGTAGCAAGGGCTGCATGATGACAAGCATCGGGACGTCTGGATGGAGTTATGACCATTGGGTGCCAGAGCTCTACCCGCTCGGCCTGCCCCCGGCGGGACGGCTGGCCCGTTACTGCGAGTCGTTCTCGACCGTCGAACTCAACAGCAGCTTCTACCGCTGGCCCCGGCCGTCGGCCTTCCGGAGCTGGCAGCAACGGCTGCCGCCTGGCTTCCGCATGTCGGTCAAGGCGCCGCGCGGCCTCACGCACGCCAAGAAGCTGCTGGAGCCGGAGCAGTGGATCGAGCGGATCGCCACCGGCTGGCACGAGCTCGGCGACAAGCGCGCGGTCTTGCTGGTCCAGCTCGCCCCCGGGCACGCGCGTGACGATGCCCGGCTGGCCTATTTCCTGCGGGCGCTGCCCCGCTGGATACCGGTCGCCGTCGAGTTCCGCCACCCGAGCTGGCATCAGGAGGACGTCTTCGCCCTGCTCCGCGAGTGCGGCGCCGCCTATTGCGTTATGAGCGGCGCTCAGCTGCCCTGCATCCTGACCGTGACCGCGCCGTTTACTTACGTCCGGCTGCACGGACCGGACGACCGGCACCTGTACGGCGGTTCCTACTCCGACGACGACCTCGCCTGGTGGGCCGGCCGGATCCGCGAGTGGGAGGGCCAGGGCACCGAGGTGTTCGCCTACTTCAACAACGACGGCGACGCCAGTGCCGTCCGCAACGCCCGGACGCTGCGCGCGATGCTCGGCCGGTAGGAGCGCCTCGCCCAGCCGGCCGCGGCGCCGGGAGTTCCGACTGCTAGCTAATTATGGCGCACTGGCACGACGACTCCGCTGCCGCGGCCGACGGGATCGCGACCCTCTCCGCCATGGTCCCGCACCCCTACGGCACGCTCTCGATCGCATCGGTGTCAGCGAACCACCCGCGCTCGGTCAACTGGCCTTCCTCGAAGGCGATCCCCACCCTCAGGATGACCGAGAAACCGCCGTCCGCGATCGGGGGAAGGCCATGCTAGGCCCACGGCCGTTTTAAGATCACGCGAGCCTGGCAGTATATGCTGCCTTTTCGGTCGATAATTAATGACCAATTCTGGTGAATACGGACATTCTTAATTAGCGGGTTCGGATTGCACTGGCGATAGGAGGTGTAATCCGAACCGCTAAGAGCCGCCATCCGATTTGTCCGCTTCAGGATGGGGCTCAACGCGGAGCTGGCCAAACCCACGCGATTAGGGAGCTAGCGCGAATCGCTCACGGCCACGAAAAACTCAATTTTTTAGATCCGCGCGAAAGTTGCGTCGTACTCATTGGCGATCCGAGTCAGCATAGCGTCATAATTAAAAATGTCGCCCGGCTGAGGAGCTGGTGGCACTGTGACCAGCTTCACGGGAGTTCTGCCATCGTTGGGCATATCTACCACGACGATAGCCATTCCGTCATAGCCGACTCCTGAAGCGCTGCTACGCCGCGGAAGACCCTCAACGACATTGATCGAGAACGCAGCGGCGGCCGGTTGCCGGTGCATTGTAACTGTCACAGCTGGCGACGCTCCGCCTTTGTTCCGATCCGGACTAATGAAACTCTTGGATGCGTTGACCATGAAGAACCCAACCGACAGCGCTTTACTGGAGGATGCATGGACGATCTGGTGACTCGAGTTCAATTCGTCATACAGCCTTGGACCAGCCTTGGTATGCTCTGTCATCGTAGCCTTCGCCTCAAGTGCTACAAGAACAGCTCCTACCGGACCCTCGGGAATCGATGGCAGAGAATTCATTTTCGCCTGCTGATCAACTGTCAGGCTGATACTCCAACGATCAGCTAGGCTCATAAGCGTATCTGGACGACGCTTCGGCGAATTCTCTGCGTTTCCAGGTCGGCAGAGAACAAGATCGAGTGCCTTCTTCTTATTGTTAACAAAATCACGCATGACATGATTAACGCCGAAAACGACTTTGCCGTCAACAACGTGAGATCTCAGGAGCTCGCTCGTCTGAAGTAAATCAAATAGAACACCCCAGCAAGCTATCTTCGAGTGACGATCACTTCTTGAGTGATATTGCCATCGCGTCCTCGACGGTCCCGTAGGAGCCGGTGTGCTCAGGGTCCGGACGAGAATATCTAGTGCGTCCAAGTAGGTTCCCTCCTGGATGGAAACCCTAGATGATCTCCCACGACTCGTCCGCCTAATCGTCATGTCTTGGTAGTGGCGCTACAGCCTCTACGTGCCGCTTCACGTCTAGGATGAAGTCCGGGTCGAATCGGAGCTTGGCCCGCTGGGTCCTCTCTAGGAAGCCCGCCGCCGCTCTGTAGCTGAGTGGCGTCAGATGGTCCTGGCACAGCAGCTCACGAAGGTGCGTGTAAGGGCGAAGCTCCGGCCACATGGAGAGTTGCGAACTCCATCGTCCATCAGCGCTGCCCCACGCTGCGGTCGGCCATCGCTGCCCATCCTCCAGTCGAACGGCGTCGGAGTCGTCGTACGAACCGGGACTGGCGAGCTGACGGCCAAGCCATTCGGCCACGCCTACGGTTACAGCATTGCCTACGAGCTTCCAGCGTGGGCCCTTCCGGCCGCGTCGATCGGCGACCGAAGTCCAGCCGCGGGCAAAGCCCTGGAGCGCCTCGGCGTCCTCGAGAGATGGCGTGACGAGCTGCATGCCGACGGGCGCGTCTGGAATCCAGATCCCCGGGGGGGACGGTATCCCGATCGTGGAGCCACCCTTGAGTGTCGGTGTTGCGTCATGGGCCCAACCCAGACCACGCAAGCCTTCGGTCCAGTAGAAACCGAAGGCGTCGTCAGCGTACCGAGCAGGGCCCGGCTCTCCCGCGTCATCGGACAGCAAGACGGCTCTAGGGTCGTCAGTCGGGCTGGCGACGAGCAACACTCTCTGCCGTCTCTGCGGAACCCCAACGAACCTTGAGTCGACCACCCTGTATGCCCAGCGGTACCTGCGCCGCTCAAGCTCCGACACGAGGTAGCGCATCGCCCGACCTGAGTCGAGCGGAAGCATGTTGCGAACGTTCTCTAGCACCAGCCAGCGTGGACGATGCTGGTCAAGCAGCCGAAACACGTGTAGGACTAGGCCGGACTGGTCGCCGCGGATCCCGGCCGTCCGCCCGGCCTGCGACAGGTCAGTGCAGGGGAATCCGGCTGTTACCAGCTCCGCATCGCTCGGAAGCGCGCGCAGCGTCCGTACGTCGTCCTCCAGCTTGATGCCAGGAAAGCGGCTAGACAGCACTGCCCGCGCCGGATCCCAGATCTCGCAGAGCAGGCCGGCTGTATGGCCTGCCGCGGCGAGGCCCAGCTCCAGACCACCGATACCGGAGAACAGGCTAGCAACCCTGTAGGACTGAACACCTGGAACGACCACGTTGGCATGGTCGCACAGGCCACCCCCAAAACGTTGCAGACCCTCTGGATGGCCGGGAGGTTGACTGGTGGCGGCGGATGAACACAGCGGCGGACTGCTCGTAGCTGAGCATCGGCGTGGCAGTCAGGCCTGGCCCACAGACGGGTCCGGTAGGCCGACTCTCGGCGGCCATTCCCGACGGCGTTGTCT
>Ga0209839_10000497_pt1 | contig 19867 bp, 22 predicted proteins | sample OrgsoiDNA2013050_FD_185800 | JGI IMG/M metagenome (GOLD analysis project Ga0209839, IMG submission 185800) | Permafrost soil microbial communities from the Arctic, to analyse light accelerated degradation of dissolved organic matter (DOM) -... | ecosystem: Environmental > Terrestrial > Soil >... | reverse complement strand
AAATGAAGTTCCCACTACGCTGCCCGATATTCGTGTATCGAACCAGATCCTGGTTTCCGGTAATGATGTTTACATCACCGGTTCCTCGCTGACGAGCGATAACACCGCAACCGCAGCCGCTGTATACTGGAAAAACGGTAACCTGATCAACCTGACCCAAAATATTCCAAACGTAGTCGCCGCTTTCACGAAGGGCGTCGCTGTTTCAGGAAGCGATGTCTATGTCTGCGGATATCTGTACTCCGGTTATAACGATTCACTGGACGCCGTTTACTGGAAGAATGGTCAGGTGAATTATTTGCCGAACGGTTATATGGCTAAATGTATTGCGGTTTCCGGGTCTGACGTGTATGTCGGAGGTACTTCACTGCATAACGGCGATGTCTACTGGAAAAATGGCGTTATGCAATCCCTGGGCAATAATGCTTGGGTTAATGCAATCACAGTTTCAGGCGCTGATGTATATATTGGCGGTTTCACGGTCTCGGGTCCCGACCAGGGGGTATACTGGAAGAATGGCCAGGTAGTCGCTCAATTACCCGGTTGTAACGCGGCTACGGGCATTGCCGTTTACGGTTCGGATGTTTACTGCTCCGGGAATACCAATTCAAATTATGCTGCTTTTTGGAAAAACGGAGTTCCGGATACACTGGGCATTGGTAATGCCAGTTCGATTGCGGTCGGACCCTGATTCGGGGGATGCCTTCGTTAATCCCTCGGTCCCTGTGTAACTAATCTTACTCCGGATACTATTGGATGGTATCGCGCACCCCGCGCGGCTTTTCATCCGTCATAGAAGTCATAATCATCGCAGCAAATAGTATAGCTTCCCCGGCCAATAGTATTCCAAATATTTTTACTACCTTTTTTTGCAATTACTTTGGGCGTTCAATTTCAACTTAAAAATAGTCTTTCTTATGGCAAACCAATTTATTAAAGTCGATATGCAGGGAGCACCTGTTTTGATCAACAAATCTCACATTATCATTGCAAAATTTGGCAGCACTTCGGTAACCAGGATTCAGTTAACGAGTGGCGAGACGATAGAAGTCACACATACCCCGCAATTATTTAAGGAGATCCAGAGTTGAGTAGCAAACCGGTGAAACCAAACTTCTCAGGGGAGACTAGTAAAAGAAAAAACCGCCAGATTTACTCAGCGGTTCTTCAAAAATAGGATCTTAAACGTCTTTCGTTAGGATTGGATGGTTTCTTTCGGATTGGATCGGTTAATTCTTTCGGATTGGATATATCAAATGTAGTTGCGTTTAGGCATACCCGATAGCGCGGGAACACTCGATTTTTATCGTAAGTTTACGAACCGTTAGTTGACATAATTACCGTAAATGATTAAAAATCAATAGATAATGCTTGTTAAGGAATTGCTACTCCAATATGCGCATTACAATCAATGGGCGCATAAGAGACTTCTGAACCTGGTGAATACGCTTACTACAGAACAACAGCATGCGACCATACCCAGCAGTTTCGATAGCTTGTACAAAACCGTTTTCCATGTCTGGGGAGCGGAAAGTCTTTGGTTCGGGCGTTTAAATCAGGAAACCATTAAAGTATCCGGCGATCCATTCGGCGGATCAATGAAGAATCTTTCGGGGGCACTGGAAACAGTAGATCAGCAATGGGTGGATTGGTTTGCTACAAAAGAGGATCGTCAATTGACAGATAAGATTCATTACACCAATTTAGCCGGAACAGCGTTTTATGAGCCCTATGATTTACTGTTAACTCATATATTCAATCACAACACCTATCATAACGGGCAGCTGGTAACGATGCTTCGGGCACTGGCCGTTGAAAAGATTCCCTCGACGGATTTTGTCGCCTGGACGCGGCTGACAAAATAATTAATCATTTTGATTTGCCCGGGGAATGACTTTTTCGCAGTCGGAGCCGTCCGAGTTCCAATGATAAACGCGACAACTTGAAATTTCTTGAAACAAAATCTGTACAAAATATTGGGCAGGAATCTATCCTGCCCTAATATTTATTTAATAATATTACTGAATCTTAATTACTCAGTCTTTATTTCCATTCTTGTCCTGCACGGTTTTCTTGTCGGCCAAAGCCATTTGTTGAGGTTCCAGTTTAATAGTGAGTTTATTCAACGTTCCATTAAAGGCAAAAGGTACCTGGTAGTCTTTATCATCTACCGGGGTGCCAGTATCTGAACCAATATCAAAACTCTCATCCACTCCAAATGCGAAAGGAACACTGGATGGAATATTTTGTGTCTCGACTTCTTTACCATCAACAGATAATACCCCTGTTCCTCCCTTGCCGAATCCAGGTCCGTTATATTTGAAGTCAAAGCTTATAATATGCTTACCCGGAGCCAACGCTGTTTTTGCTTCCCAACGGAACCTTGCTACTCCTTCGAGGTTATAATTAAACACAGGCTTGCCTTTAAGCAGATAGAAACCGTAGCCACCAAAACGGCCACCATCCGTAACCACCATGCCTTCTCCCCCACCTTGAGGTACCGTAATATCTGCCGAAATGTTGTACGATTTATCCAAAATATTCGGTTCGGTTCCCGGAAGAATACCTGTTAAAGGATGAACAAATGTAAATTCCGTGCGACCTGCTATAAGGCTGGGCCTTGGTGAAACTACGCGCGTAAATGCGGACGCATCCAGGGGTAACACTTGATATTTGTTAGCTTCAACCCAAAAAAGATCTTGCAATTCTTTGAGTTTTACGGGATTTGCAGCACTCACATCATCATTTTGCGTCCAGTCTTTTGTCAAATCATACAACTCCCATTTTACTCCATTAACAATATCCTTTGGAGGTTGAGAAGTGATATCCCAAGGTGACCGATAAGGCGTAGTTGAAGCAATCCAGCCATCATGATATAGCGCGCGCATACCAAACATTTCAAAATATTGGGTTGTCCGGGTAGATGGCATATTCGAATTTGCTTTATCAAATAGATACACCATACTCGTGCCCTCAATGGCCTTTTGGGCTATTCCATTAACCTGCAATGGCGCCTGAATTCCGGTTGCTTCCAGAATAGTGGGTACCACATCAATCACGTGATGAAACTGGTTTCTAATTCCACCGGCATCTTTGATTCTGTTTGGCCAGGAAATCACCATGCCATTTCGTGTACCACCAAAATGAGATGCCACCTGTTTGGTCCATTTGAAAGGACAATCCATGGCCCAGGTCCAACCGACCGCCATATGCGGATAGGTTTGGTCTGATCCCCATTCATTTAGATATTTCATCTGATCAGCTATGGGCACATTGATGCCATTGAAGGTTGTCATTTCGTTTGGCGTACCGTTAGGTGTGCCTTCTGCACTGGAACCATTATCGCCGCTGATATAAATGATGAGCGTGTTATCCAGTTTGCCTTCGTCCTGAATCGCCTGAACGACTCTGCCAATTTCATAATCGGTATAAGCCAGGTAGGCGGCGTAGACTTCCATCTGATGGGCGTATAATTTTTTCTCTTCGGCAGGAAGATCATCCCATCTCTTTAAGATGCTGTCTGGCCAAGGAGTTAATTTAGCATCCGGAGGAATAACGCCCAGTCGTTTTTGATTGGCAAAAATTTGATCGCGGGCTGCGTTCCATCCCATATCAAACTTTCCTTTGAACTTCGCGATCCATTCAGGTGTCGGATGATGAGGCGCGTGCGTGCCACCGGGAGCATAATACAGAAAAAAAGGCTTGTTTGGATCCAATGCATTGGTCTCATTCAGATAACCTATGGCATCATCTGCCATGGCCGTTATCAGATTCCATCCAGGTTTGCCAACATTCGGATAAATTGGCGTTGTGTTTCTTACCAGATTTCCGGGTTGCCACTGGCTGGTTTCTCCGCCCATAAATCCGTAAAAATAATCGAACCCCATTCCAATCGGCCACTGATCAAATGGTCCAAGCTGGGTTGTTTGAAACGCGGGTGTGTTATGGTTTTTCCCAAACCAGGAAGTTGCATAGCCATTAGCCTTAAGAATGGAGCCTATAGTTGCCTTATCCTTTGTTATAACGCTATTGTAGCCGGGATAGCCTGTCGAAATTTCTGTGATAACCCCAAAACCAACAGAATGATGATTTCGTCCTGTAATTAATGCTGCGCGGGTAGGTGAACATAATGCTGTCGTATGAAATTGCGTGAATCGAAGACCTGCATTCGCTATCCTTTCCATAGTTGGTGTTGGAATCAACCCGCCAAAAGTACTGGGAGCGCCGAAACCCACGTCATCAGTTAGGATTAATAAAACATTAGGAGCTCCCTTGGGGGGAACGATACTTGGAGACCAGTACGGAGTTGATGTTGTCGCATCCAAATTTATTTTGCCATCAAACCGATCAGGCGGATTCGGAAGATAACGTCCGTCCAAAGTGGTAGTGGCGCTGGGTGAACCCGGTTTTCCGGTTGTCTGTACTTGCGCTTGAAGCAAACCTCCAACAAAAATGAAGGAAAGAAAAGTCGTCATGTTGTTTTTCCAATTCATAGTCAGAAAATTTAAAGGTTAAAAAGAAAGACGAGCTTAAAAATGATAGATAATTGCGATTTGATATCCCATTTTTACAGAAGAACTTGAGGTAAGTAAATGTATTACAACAAACACACTTTTTTTTTCCCAAATCGACTGATTTTACCGTTAAATGGGATGATTACCGCATTGAGAAAACAAAACGGTTACACTAAGCCTTTTGCGGAGTTTCGAATACAAGCAGCCAGCTCTTTGCAAATTTATCAGTAAGGGTTCCCATTAAACCGAAAAACATTTGGTCGACCGGCTGACTAATTTTTGCATCGGCTGATAGTTTTTCAAACAGGGACCGGAGTTCTTTTTCAGTTTTGCAAATAAGACTCAAATGGACGGTATTACCCTCATTAAATTTGTCCGGCACCATATCTGTCGCCATAATTTCAAAATCAACGGTTTTTAAGGACGAATGGAGAATTGCATTGTGATATTGCGGCGGCATCTGGCTCGCGGCTGGCGATTCACCTCCGGTCATCAGGGAAAGTTCTCCACCAAATATCTCTTTGTAAAAATTCATAGCTTCTCTGCAATTTCCATTGAACGTTAAATAAGGATTCAACTTTGCCATACAACTTTTTTATTTGATTAATAAATTTTAAATTAACAATACAAAGATGCCGGGCAAAAAAGAAACAGGCGCTGTGACAAAAGGACAAATAAGAGGTGTTTTACGACAATGCACAATGTTAGCAGAAAAGCTCCTCCTTACCGGGTTTCGTCTCAACATTCTGCACATTAGTCGCAATTTGATGAATGGTACGTGCCAGTACCATATTTTTATCTTTTATAAAATTTATCTAATAAAATTATTGTTATGAAAAAATTCATGTATCCGGTTGCTGCGGTGGTTCTTATCCTGGCTTCTTCATTTGCGGTGTTTAAGTCGCAGGAATGGAAAATCGCTGATAATTCCTTTGTAAAGTTCGATGGTGGCGATCCCGCCGGTCAGTTCGGCGGTTTAAAAGGCACCATAAACTTTGATCCGAACGACCTGACGACGTCTACATTTGATGCGACCCTTGATGTGGCAACGATTAATACCGGCAACGGGATGAAAAATACCCATGCGAAGAGTGAAAAATGGTTTGATGCCGACAAATATCCAACCATCCAGTTTACGTCCTCAGGGATTACGAAAGCGGCAACAGGATACGAGGCCAAAGGCATGCTTACCATGCACGGGGTTCAAAAAGAGGTTGTGATTCCGTTTACTTTTGAAAATAATGTTTTTAAGGGAAGTTTTACGGTTAACCGTCTTGATTACAATGTCAATACAGCAGAACCCAATCACGGTGCCAGCAGTTTCAAAGTTGATGTTGAAGTCCCGGTTACCAAATAGAAATACATGTTTAAAAAGATATTTTTACATGCTCTCCTTGCGGGCGTTTTAGCATCCCTGGCAGGTATTATTTACAACCGGATTTATTATTTTGCAACTGAGGTTGACTTTTCACATGCGTTGAATAGGGGAAAGATTATCGGCTTTAGTGTTTTGATTTCCATGTTTGCCGCATTGTTCAACTATTTTTTGAACCGGTTGCTAAAGAAAAAAGGAGAAATAGTTTTTAATCTTTTGTTTTCTCTTTTATCTTTTGCCGCCGTGATGGTTCCCATCTCCATTTCATTGCCATTGGACGTGAAATCTCCTGAGTTATTTCCCGGTCTTGCCGTTCCGATGGTATTTTTCCCGGCGATCGCATGGTATACCTTAAATCCCCTATTTACAAGTTATTCTTCTTCAGTTCAGTTACCGCATGATCTGCCGCCCTTGCAGTAAATGCCATGTAGGTAAGCGAAGGATTCTGGCAGGCCGCCGATACCATAAATGATCCATCGGTAACAAAAACATTGGGGGCATCCCAAACCTGGTTCCATTTATTTAATACACTTGTTTTTGGATCAGCACCCATGCGTGACGTACCCATTTCGTGGATACCACGACCCAGATAGGGATTGTCATCGCCTGACTGAATATATTTCACACCCATGGATTCCAGCATTTCTTTGGCATCATTGAGCATGTCTTTACGCATCAGCAATTCGTTTTCCTTTAGTTCCGCATCGAAAGCCAGAATATTTAAGCCCCATTTATCGGTCCTGGTTTTGTCCAGCACAATTTTGTTTTCATGATAAGGAAGGGTTTCACCAAATGCCCCCATGCCAAAGGTCCAGGCACCCGGCTCGCTAAGAGCTTCCTTTAATCCGGTACCGATGGAATATTCCCGTCCGGCATTTTCACTAAATCCCATGCGTCCTCCGCCACCCTGGTAACCAAAGCCACGCAGATAATTACGCTTGTCGCCAAAGAAATTTCTGTACCGGGGAATATAAATACCATTCGCCCTGCGTCCATAATAATATTTGTCCTCATACCCTTCAACCAGTCCTCCTGCGTATACATTCAGGTGATGATCCATCACGTTATGTCCCAGTTCGCCGGAACTGCTGCCCAGGCCATCGGGCCAGATCTCTGTTGCAGAATTCATCAGTATCCAGGCGCTGTTAAATGTGGAGGCATTCAGAAAAATGATCTTAGCATAATAAACATAGGTCTTGTTTGTTTCGGCGTCAAGCACTTCCACACCGGTGGCTTTTTTCTTATCCTTATCGTACAGTATTTTAGTTACAATGCTCCAGGGTCGAAGGGTAAGATTTCCCGTCTTCATAGCGGCCGGAAGTGTTACCGACTGGGTGCTGAAATAGCCACCGAATGGACAACCATACCAGCATTTATCCCTATACTGGCATTGCCTTCCATCCATTGGCACTGTAGCGTGACCACAGCGACCGATGATCATTTTGCGGGCATTTTTATAATGCTCTTTAAATCGGACCGATAGGTCTTTTTCCACACAATTCATTTCCATAGCAGGAAGAAAATGACTGTCCGGCAATTCCGGTAGATTTTCAACAGAACCACTCACACCGGCAATTTTTTCAACGTAGGTGTACCATGGCTCAATGTCCTTATAACGGACGGGCCAGTCAATGGCAATCCCCTGCTTTGCATTTTCTTCAAAATACAAATCGCTCCAGCGGTAAGTCTGTCTTCCCCATAATAAGGATCGTCCGCCCACGTGATAACCACGAAACCAGTCAAATCTTTTAATTTCTGTATAGGGTGAATCTTTATCGCTCGCCCACCAGGAAAGATTCCTTTCATTGAGCGGGTAATCCCTTTTCAGATTGGGATAATTTTTAATCATGGTCTGGGTGCGTTCGCCCCGGTGCGGATAATCCCATGCCTCTTTTGATGCTTCTGTATAATCTTTTATATGCTTGATGTCCATCCCACGCTCAAGCATGATTGTTTTTAAACCCTTTTCGGTTAATTCCTTGGCGGCCCAACCGCCACTAATGCCGGATCCAATGACAATCGCGTCGTAGATATTATTTGCCATGGTAACCTCCTTGTTAAAATTTATTTTTCCGAAAGGCTAAAAATACAAAGAAAAGCAACGTTACTCTATTCTTTGCCAGACTCTTTGACATCTTCAGATGTTACCCTTAAGGTCAGAAAGGAGGTGGCCTGGTGGCGGGTGTGATTTATAAGTGTCTGTAAATATGCGCCAGGACGACAAGTACTATTAAAATAAAAAAAAATAGCCTGCTTTTCATTTCAAAAGTTTTCAATTATTTTAGGCACATTGATAATTACTCAGCTAACCATGTCATTCTGATAATAATTTGTAATCGGAAAACCAATCTATGACCGTCTTATAAAATTGATCAAAAGTTTTTGAAATCCTTGGTCTGTACGGGGACGTATGCTCACCCGTTTCAATAACATCAAAAAAATCTCCATATTGGCCAGTCTGTTCCGGAAAGAATATTCTGTAAACTTTTTTCCCATTTTCCAATGGCAAAGGTTGCGAATAGCCGTTATAAAGATTGTCATCAAAAACGTACCGAAAAGCATTTACCATAAAGAAAATTGACCGCAAAATGTGGTAGAAGAAAAAAACAAGAAAACGGGGGTTAAGCAGAAATTGATAGAAATTGGAGGCTACTAAGGTAATTTGAGCCTTTCAGCAGGCTGTTACACTATTTAATAAAATAGTTATATAATTCATAGGTCTATCGCTTACTATGGCGGAGGTTATTACAGGAGGCTAATTTTTGACCGGAACTGTGAGAATAATTGTAATCAGATCGCCTACTGAACCGCCTGACTTCCCAACGTTGTAATCCTCACGTTTAATAGTGAATTGCCCTTTAAAAATACCTGCATTCTCCTTACTGGTAAACGTGAACGGGATTTCGACAGGCTTGGTAATACCTTTTATGGTCAATTCACCGCTCGCTTTATAACCCTTATCGGTTTTTTCGATTTTCTTTGATTTGAAAGTGATTCGGGGATATTTATCTGTATTTAACCATTCTTCTTTATTGCGAAGGTCCTTGTTACGCAGGCTTACTCCGGTGCTCACGGTTTTTGCGTCAATACTTGCTGTAATGGAACTACCGGATAAGCTCTTTTCATTAAAATTTGTAGTTGCCTCTAAACCCGTGAAGCTGCCATGTACGGTTCCAAACGGACCATGTAAATTAAAATCGACTTTCGCTTTCGCCGTATCTGCTTTCCAATTGCCCGCACCAGGGAGTAAAAGGGTTACTGCCGAAACTGTCAGGAACTGTTTAAATTTCATATTCTTTGCTTTTTATTTATTATGTTATGCTATTTCATTGATTTTCGCTTTCTCCGGTATAAAAAAGTGAATTACTATTACGTATGCTGGGCAAACAGACAAAGGCAAGTATACGTGCAAAGAAAGAGGAACACAATTTTTTTCATAAACCACAGTTAATCCCTTTATTAAATCGAGTTGCCAGCTACCGGCATAAATGGTTCCGGCAGTCACAGTAATTGTTGCCGGGGAAAGGACATATTTACTTTATTTACGGAATTAGTGGCGGGAGGAATGGTACTAAAAGATCTTTTTTATAAAATTGTTTATATAGTGTACGGTAAAAAAGAAATTAAAGTTGCGCCCGGAATTAATATCGGATCCGCAGGTTTAAATTCTTCTGGTCCAGCCATCCTCCCCTAAAACCAGCCCGGCGAAGGCCATTGGTAATATACTCGCATTGCTTAATCGTGTTCCAAACGAATTGGGTTCGGAAATTCTCTATCATGATAACCATTGGACCTTCATTCAATCCAAACTTCCATGGAGAAACCCAACCAATTCCCCCAGTGCCAGCTATCGTGTAAAATGGATTAAAGCTCGCGTCAAAACCGTCATTGGCAGATCCCCTTTCCTTTAATCTTTTTATCGCGTGACGGACCGTACCGAGTACGATGTCAGGAGCAAAAGGTAAAGAGGCTATCACCGCCCATGGAGAAATCGTGCCGTCATCCGGACCAAAAGGCACACCCCGGGCGATATAATCATAAAATACTTTTTCTACTCCGTCAATCAGCATAATGGCAGGTCCGGGCCCGTCACTTGCCGTGAAGCCCCAATTATTTTCGCCATAATGGGCAAAGTTCAACGGGTTCTTCATGGCATATAGTTGCTGAACGTGCGTTGCGCGGCGACTATTTTCAAAATAATCAATCTTATATTTCGTATTCAACGCATCCTGAATACCCCGAAAATCCAGCCAGAGGTGCGACATCTGGTGAATAAAAAGGGGTCCGGCATGTATGTACTCAAAACCTTCTATGTTTTCCCATTTAAAAGTGGAGGTCCATTCCTGATATCCTTTCGGATCAATTGGGAAGGTTGGCGAGCCCAATGCAAGTACATATAATATGATTGCTTCACTGTACCCTTCATTCCAATAATAGTTAAGAAAACCAGATTCGGGTTTCCAACCATGACATATCATCGTTCCTCCATTTAAAGCCCATTGCCAATCGATGCGTCTGTAAAGACTTTCCGCCAGGTTACGAATTTCCTTTTCTGCCTTATTTTCGCCTTTAAAATAACAGGCAGCGGTCAAAACACCGGCAATAAAAATGGCCGTATCGATGGTGGACAATTCACTTTCCCAGGCTCTCCTGCCCGTATCCATATGGAGGAAGTGATAATAAAATCCCTTGTAACCCATTGCATCGTCTTCAGGACCCTGCTGACCGTCATGAAAAAAATTCAGAACGGTAAGGATTCTATTGATACCCTCTTCCCTTGAAAGTAAATTTCGTTCGATACCCACCACATAACTAGTGATCCCTAAACCTACGGCCGCTATACTTGAATGGGAATCCGGTTTAGACTTATCTGCGATCAAACCATTTTCCGGATTGAAATATTTGAGAAAATAAGCGAAAGTCGCTGATTGTAGTGTCCCCAGCATTTCCATATCCGTTTCTAAATAATCCGCCATATGAAGTTAATTTATGAACTTTTCCGGTATTTCTTCACTACAAAATTTGAAGCCGGAACCGGACGTGTACATACCAGCTTCTAAATTATTGAACTTGCAACACGTTTTCATCCGAATAACTTTGAGTAATGAAACTTAGTAATGAGAGAGAATTAGTAGTCCTCACTTACCTAATGGAGAAGGGGTCAAGACCGATTAGTGATATTCGATCAGAACTGGAAATATCGGATGATGAGGATTTTCAATTTGAGGAAACTTTACATGATCTGATTAAAGAAGGTTCCGTAACGCTGATATCTTCTGAAAGTGTGGAGATAAACCCTGAGATTCCTAAATGGGAAATTACTGAGTTAGGCAAGATCCATATGAAGGACTTAGCACTTGACAAATATGAGGAGGATAACAGAATGTCTTACATTATTCGGGCTATCATAATAGTTATTGCTATTCTGGCTTTCATGATGATTTTCCCAAGGATGTTCCACCATTTTTGAGGCGCAACAGTCTGATAAAGAAAATCATACCCCCTACTAATTTCCTTAGCATCTCCACTCCTTTTCCTTATCTTTAATACAATATATCTCCCATGAGTTTGCAATCAGACATTGCGGATTACCGGGCCGAGCATGCGGGAATGCTCCATGTCACCGAACGGTTCTACCGCGGGCTTCCCTTTGCCGACGCCATCAGGTACGGCGCTTCGGCGGCGGGCCCCTACGGCAAGATCGACCCTCACCAACGGCGGATCGGTGTCAGGCGGTTGCGACGTTCAGCCGAGATGCTGGCCAGGCGTTTGCCGGAGATCCGCAGGGCCGGAAGTTTTGCCGACCTGTTTGTCATCACCGAAAAGGTGAGGCTCGAGATGCGGGGCCTGGGCCATCTGTGGAGTTACGATACGGCCCTGCGCATTGCCTTTAACCGCGGCACCGCTTTTTACCCACAGGCCGTGTTTGTACAGCGGGGCGTGGTGAAGGGGGTGCGAAAGATTTTTACCAGGAAGCCAGCGAACGGCAGGACATTGCCTGTTGATATATTCCCAAAGGAATTGCAGCAGCTCCAGCCATTTGAGCTGGAGAATTTTCTTTGTGTTTGGGGAAAGCAAAATAATCGCATTCCGATATCGGATTAGATAGATTACACTTTAATCGTTTACAATACATGTGTAAATCCCCATTCGTGTACAGAGTACTTCTTTGCCTTTTATTCCAATTGTATTTTTCAAATGACCAGGCGCAAGTCGCGTATGATTCTTCCTCCCCCATCAGGCATCCCAATGCAATCGACGATATCCAGACTTCATCTCAGATAGAAAAACTGCTAAAAAAAACCGAAAGGTATTACGCGGATTTTCATGTGACCGACCTATCCACCTCCAGCGATAAATGTAAACGATTAAGTGTTTCTGTACACGCTGTACCTTATTTTAAAGCGGATTTCGATCATAATGGATATACCGATTTGATTGTCATCGGTTATTGGGGGCGTGACCCGTTTGTCTTGTGCATGATGGATTCGGGTAAGGAAAATCCTACCGTGATCCGGTTAACACAGGGTCATTTCAACGAATGTAGTTTCCCTGTACTTACTTCCGCAGGAACGTCTCCAGCCGTGGATTATTATTATTTCAGACAGCCAGATGGTCTTCACATTACGGACAGTTCCGGTGTAATTGAACATAAAAAGCTGCTTTTTATGTACGGTGGCTTCGTAGAATACAACCCGACACCGGTTGATTACAAAATCGAAAAAATTGAATATGAAAGCACGATGTGTTATGGAAGATGTCCCGCTTTTAAAATGACCATCGATTCCAATCGGGATGCAATATATGAGCCTACACAATTTAACATTCAAAAACCTGGAAAATATCGGGGGCAAATAGATAAAGAAGCATATGGGGCAATCGAAAATCTTTTGAATTACACAAATTTCGCCATACTGAACGATTCCTATCGCGTGGGTTGGACCGACGATCAAACCAGTATTTTAAAAATCACATACGATAACGGGAAAGTCAAAACTATCCAGGATTACGGTCTCATTGCAACATTTGGGTTGAGCCAGGTATATAAATTATTATTGAATCTCCGGGGCAGCCAATCGTGGAGGTAGTCTGGGCTGCTCAATAAAAAAAGTGTTGTTCAAAAACAATCAATCCTCCTGTCAAAATACATAACAGCAATATTTTAAGAGTGCCTGATAGGTTGTAGTCCTTATTCCTTTGCAATGGCATATGATTTATAGGAATTGATAATTTGGACAAGTCCTTCACCAGGGTTTTGTATTTGCCAAAAAGTAGTTTAATCAGCATATGCACGATCAAAAGGTCAACCAAAACAAATATTACAGTTTTTAAACCCATTTATTTTCAGTTATATTTTAAAAGTATTATCATCCGCTAATTTAGATTCTTTCTAACTGCGGAGGACAATATAGAACACGCGGACTAGTCAGAAAAGCTGTATTCATCGGCAGTCTTAAAATCCCTGGTTTCACTTTTCAATAATAATATTTCCCCGGTCACAGACCCGGTCTCAAGGTATAAATGCTGACCGTTCTGAATGGATTGAAACTCATCTGCATCCATTTCGATATAAACATCTTCTTTGCCTGGATAAAAGATCAGGCATTTATTGAAAATCGGATCCTCATATTTCCGCGCCAAAAAGCTAAGGCAGGTCTTCGCATTTGCCTTTAGTTCTCCTCCCAGCGGCAGGATCAGTCGCTTGAAATCTTTGATCAGGAAGATTAAAAATATCGTTCCGAACACAGCCGCAAACACGTCATAAACGTGAGTATAGTCCCGACGTGACATCTCCTGAAATCCAACAGGATGTTCACGGTATTGCGGCACGAGTTTGTAATACACGTAACCTAATCCCAGGAAAAGCGGAATATATAACTTCAATAAGGTGAACCAGGCTTTGTCCTTCAGTTCCTTAATGACCTGCCTGTCCTGGCTGGAAAGGGGTTGTGTATTGGGGAGGGTGTTCAAGTGACTAAATGTCCTAATTTTAAGAAGAACGATTACAAAATAGAATTTATTTGATAAAAGTAACCTAATAATGCCAGTTCGATTGCGGTCGGGCCCTGACTCGGGGGATGCCTGCCAGGCTCATGGAAATAAAAAAACCCTCGGCTCACTACACCTGATTACATAAATTTGAGAGTAGCTACTCTTGAAATCAATCTTCTAAAAATCTGTATGTTGACCACAGATCAAATACTTTCGACACTTGACAACTGTGATAAGAACGAAGCTTTCAACTTTATAACGCTGGAACATCCTTATATCTATTTGGTAGACAGCAGGATTAACGTATTCCGTAACCATGCTGACCAATGGGCTATTGTTGCCGAAGTCCTTGGATGCAACACACGGGGCTACACTATATCCTTACAAATTCGTTATTTTGGAAACTGCCTGACAAACCTGCCGGTTGAAAATGGCAGAGTTTATAATTTTTATGATGTCTATCCCATTGAAAATCTCGATGAAACAATAGACGAGGTTAGTCAATCATTACATCCTGATGCAAATTTTTGGATTGTCAAAGGTGAGCAAGTCCCGTTGTCACATGATAAACAGGAGTATATTGACTCAGGAATTGAACTTAAGGAATATGAACCAGACGAAATTTCAGGAGAAGAAGTTGCACGATTGGTTGTACAAAAACACAGGGATTTATTTCGGGCAACCGATGACGAATTGTATCATGTAATACCCAATGACCTCGAAAAGGTTTTGGTGATCAATGAATGGTATCACAAAGAATTTCATCAATCAAAATCCCCATTTGAAAAGCAGGAAATGTTAGATAGGTTTGATTTGAGTGACCCTTCTATAAGAAATATGATTCAACAGGAATTGGAGAAAACAAAAAAGTGGAACACCGAACAATGGAATAGCAGACCGGGCAATTATGAAACCTGGCAACAAATCGCCAAAGTCATTGTGACGGGCGACCCTTCACATTACAAGCCAACCTGTGAACCCAATTCTCATTGGAAAAATTGGCCCGAAGGTGGCGCGATGTAGAAAAAGAATAACAGCAGTTTATTTCCAGCTATGCGTTTTCCTTAATATTGAAAAATAATAATCCAAAATGTTTTATGTTCCAACTGGGAATAAAATTTAAAAAGAACTCTGATTTTTTTATTGCTCCCAGCGTAACTAATCTTACTCCGGAAACTATTGGATGGTAGACCAATGCATAAGCGAGAAGAAGTATTGCGGATTCTTCGCTATTTAATAATCCGTTGAGATTGATCAGATATAATGATATTAAAGGAAGAAAGATTGCTGCATAATAATTTATTAGATATCTCATAGATTATTTTTATCAATATTCAATAGCACTAAGTGTACGCCTTCTGTTGCTGTCATAATTTTTACTTATTTATTTTATCAACCTGCTTTTGCAGCTGGCGTCGTTCTCCCTCCCGTACACCGTTTCTAAAACCTCCTCTATAACAAGCCACAGGAATGTAAACTAATACTACTATGGCAAGCAAAATTAGTATCCATGAGCCGCCTCCCGGTGCTGAAAGTAGAAAAATCATAGTATTAGCTTTAATCTTAGTGGAATTGAAAACGAAAAAATCAAATTACCTGATTTCTTTGCTTTGCCGGAATGAGCTTTAGATAATTGTGCGGAAGAAACCAAAAAACGTAAACCCGCTAAGACAGTCAGAAAAATCTTCTTCATTTGGCAATCATTGTAAGGGTGTTTGACAAATATATATTCCCTTTAATTCAGTGGCATCCATGCCGGTGTTGCTTCTTCATACTGGTTATCGGTTAATACCCTTAGATCTGAACCATCAGCATGCATTACACATATCTCGCCGTATGGTTGGGGATTGTAAGGATGTAATGCTGATTCATCTTTAAAACCGGTTCTGCCACTGCTGAAAGCAATCCATTTGCCATCGGGCGACCAAACACTATGCGCTTCATTTCCCGGATCTGTGGTCAGCCTTTTTAAATCGCTTCCATCCGGCTTAATGGTATAAAGATCATAGTTGCCCTCTCGTTTACTGGTAAATGCTATCAGGTCTCCATTTGGCGACCATCCTGGAAAATTATCATGGCTATCAGTTGTAAGTCTTGTAATTTTTTTTGTTTCCACATCAACAATAAACAATCCCATAACGCTATCGGTTGCTCCACGGTAAACAATTTTTTTCTGATCGGGCGACCAGGATGGAAACCCATAATTACCTTTTCCATTAGTAAGAACTTCCAAATGACTCCCATCACTGTTAATAATTGCTATATCACCAATAGCAGGCCCCTGAAGGCTTTGAAAATAACGGCCAAAACCAAAAGCAATTTTATCTCCCTTTGGCGAACATACCGGGGCCAGTGCACTTTTTATCGAATCGCCGAAGAGGATTGAGCGGTTAGTGCCGTCTGAATTCATCCGCATGATTTGATTATGATGAATGCCTGCAGTTTTGTCGTTGCAGAGGAGGTAGGTACCCGACGGCGAGTAGCAGGGAAATACACCAGATCGAATCAATTGAAATTGCGGATCACGGCTATACAATTTATAATATGGCGGCCAGCCGGAATTTACTTCGCGATGAAAAAGCATATTTTTACCATCAACTGACCAGGATGGGCTTTCAAAATCTCCCTTTAATCTCGTTTTGCCATTTGTAAATACGATACCCGGGGTTTCCCCCCAGGTTACATATGCTATGCTGCCATCGGCAAACCACCTCGGATAAATCTTTTCGCCCGAATCTTTTGTAATGGTTTGCTTTGTATTGTCGGAAATATTGATGACAGAAAGCTGTGTAGTGGCATTTACTTTCATAACCGTATTCATATTGCGCACCTGTTGTAACGGTGCTTCATAAAAAACTATTTGTTTTCCATCAGGCGACCAGCAGGGGCTGCCGGCATATGTATTCAGCTGTGTCCTTCTTTTTGTCTCTGACCCATCAACACGAACGGTATAGATTTCAGTAGAATGCCATAATGTAAATACTGGCATTGGCCTTTTGGAATCACGATCTGTGGAGAAAGCAATCCATTCTCCGTCAGGAGACCAGGAAGGACGAAAGTCACCGGCAGGATGGTTAGTGATATTCGTTATTTTCTTTGTTGCGATCTCTAATATATAAATATCAGCTTGTTTGTTTCTGCTCGATACAAACGCAATTTTTTTTCCATCGGGTGAAAATGTAGCCTGGTCATCAAATGAAGGATCATCGGTTAATTGTTCCAATCCCGATCCATCGGGATGTACACGATAAATATCTGCTGAACCATTTCGTTCTGATGTAAATACGATCCATTTACCATCGCGCGAAAAAGAGGCATTGTAATCATTCGCAGGATTCGGGAGCAGCGGTCTGGCATGATTGCCATCTGCATCCGCGATAAAAATATCATCGTTCAAAGGACCAAAATTGGCAAAAGCAAGATGATAGACTGGTTCTGAACTATGGTTCCCCGAATTGATGTTATTATAAGCTTCGGTAAAAGGACGAAGTGGTATAGAAAGAATTAACATACCCGACAGAAGGAAATGATACTTTGTCATTGTCTAGTATTTTAATGTTAAGAATCTAGGATATAAAACCTGGAGATAAACCCTCTCTTTCTTTACACAAATCGCCCAACCACAACCACCACTAATTTATACCTAAAAGTTCATTGTTTGTATAAAAATTAAAAAATGCCGGTCAAGTCAATTTCAAAGTAGATCTCAAAATATTATAGACAAAAAGCAGCACAAAAGGAGGGAATAACAGTACAAGAACTGAATAATATTATGAAATAATAATGCAACAAAATAGGGTTAATTAATTCTATTTTTTTATTCTCAGTAAAACTAAGTATTTTAGTATTATAAAACTAAATTATATGGCAAGTAAAAATAGAAAATCATCTTATATAGATGAATCAAAGGAACCGAAGTATATAGGCAGTTTTGAAATTACCGTTCCTGTAGGGGGAAGAATGCTCCAGGCACAAATAAGACCTTCCACTGATGGAAGTTATTACTCTGTAATTCTAAATGATACATTCCTGGCTCATATAATGAAAGGAGCCGATTACTGGAAGGATTTAAATGGAAAAACTTCAGAGACTATTGTAATGGTTGGAAATATGATTGAAGAGAAGTTAAAGAGGTAGCAGGAGGTAAATCAATGGAATCGGCTATTTTTGAATAGTATTTTCCATCAAACGCAGGGACATGAGATAGATCTGACCACCTTCATGCTGTTGCATTTTAGTAAGGGTCTTTTACTTTTTCTTCCCTTTCTCAATTTATTCATATGATTCCAGATGGTCCGTTATTTCACAAGCCCAAGTCAATTCTTGCCGCAAGAAAAATCCTTTACGCCTCTCTTTTCCTTGGAATTCTTGGATTCTTGATTAGTGAGTTCAGCTCTCTAACGGCCGATCCTTTAAAAATGCGAAGGCTCATGTCTAACCTGAGTATCCTATTGCTCCTTTTTATCTCCGTCCGATTTATTGGATTCGGGAAAAAATGGGCCCGGAATTTATTCTTGTTTCTCTTTATGTTCTTGGTGGCAGCTTCTCCTAAATATGTGCCGTTTATTTTCAAAGTCAGTCTGGTACTTGGGTTTCTGTTCGTTCTTCAGATGCTTCTACAAATTCTGGCACTTGTGTATCTATACAGCAAAAGCGGTAACGAATGGTTTAGTAGTTTTAAAAATCCAAACGCAGGAGGCAGGGTCTAAACACTTACCGCAATGTCACTTTTACGCCTCATAAGTCTAAGATCTAGTTGATAATAATTGCAGGCAGGGTCACATATCAGTTCTACAATATTATTAGATCATAGCGTGAACTACGTCCCCCGCCAACTATTTTGAAAATGCCTTTTTCAACAAGCTCTTGCAAATCACGAGTGGCAGTAGCCTTAGATATTTTAGTTAATCCTATATACTTATTTGCGTTCATACCACCTTCGAAACCCTTGATACCTTCATCAAACATGCGTTGGATCACAGTTAATTGCCTTTTGTTCAATTGGGATGTAAAGCGATCAAAAAACTTCACTTTCCGTAAAGTAAATTCGATTTGCTCTTCAGCTTGGGTTTGAGCACTTAAAACCGTATTGACGAAATAATTTATCCACAAAGTAATTACGAGAGATGATTGTGCTTTTTCAAGAACTCCATAATATTCCTTCTTTTCGGCTTCGATAGTTCGTGACAGGCTGAGTAACACAGGCCTCCCGATTCCCTGCGAAAGGGCTTTTTCTGCCAGGGTACGACCGATTCTTCCATTGCCATCTTCAAAAGGATGGATCGTCTCGAAATAAAGATGAGCAATAGCTGCTCTTACCGGGCCTTTACGGATTTCTTTTTTACCGCCAGGAGCAGTTTCATTGAACCAGATGATAAAACGATCCATCTCTTTAGCTACCCGATTTGATGGAGGGGCCTCAAAATGCACTTTTTGTTTACCTGCAGCTCCGGAAACTATTTGCATTGGTTCTTTATGCGACCGCCATTTGCCTATACCCATGTCTTCCTGATCACCAAAAATCATTCGGTGCCAGTCGAAAAGCTTTTCTTTGGCAAGGCTTTCCATAAATGAATTTCTAACATCCGTCATCAGATCAGCAATACCAGAAGCTTTGCGGTCTTTTGCCTTTGTTTTTGGGTTCGATAGACCAAGGTTTGCTTTGATTGAGGAAAGCACATCCTTACGGCTGAGATACTCACCTTCGATTTCAGAGGTTTTCATAGCCTCGGCAAGCATCAGGTCGACCACGGCCTCCATTTGCATATTCTCCGGAATCGCTTTCCAGATACCGCTGATATGGCCAGCCTTTTCGACAAAATCATATAGGGCATCCTCAGAAGGTTCGAGATTGAAAGTAAAATTTGGCCAGTCTTTTCGTTGCCAGTTATACCGTTCCATGAGCTGAATATAATACTTATTCGGCTCAAATATAAGCATTTTTTGAGCCGAATACAACATTCATTCAGCTCATCGGATACACAGC
>Ga0209839_10000496_pt1 | contig 19883 bp, 18 predicted proteins | sample OrgsoiDNA2013050_FD_185800 | JGI IMG/M metagenome (GOLD analysis project Ga0209839, IMG submission 185800) | Permafrost soil microbial communities from the Arctic, to analyse light accelerated degradation of dissolved organic matter (DOM) -... | ecosystem: Environmental > Terrestrial > Soil >... | reverse complement strand
GCGCGTATTGCAGGCGTCGCTGGTCGTAGCACGCCAGACGATTGCGCGGAAGATGCGCGAGGATCAAGAATAAGGTGCTTCTGCAGGGCGACCGCGAGGGTCGCCCGTACAAGAACAAACGAGGCGGGGTTTGCGTGATAAGAATTTCCGTCGTCAAATAGATAGGATAAGAGAAGGAGGAGAAGGTATGGCAGCAGTTTCCATCAGAGGTGTAACGATTTTTTATTGTTACGCGACCGAAGACGAAAAGCACCTGCATGGGCTAGAGAAACAACTGGGGTCGTTGAAGCGGCTCGGCAAGGTGACGACGTGGTACGATCGGCACATTGCGCCAGGGATGGAATGGGAGCACGAGATCAACGCGCACCTGGACGCGGCAGACATCATCCTGCTGCTGGTCAGTCCCGATTTTATGCAATCGGACTACTGCTACAACGTCGAGATGAAGCGCGCGCTTGAGAGACATAAGGGTCCCGATAAGACCGAGGTCATCCCCATCATCGTGCGCCCGGTCAACTGGCAGGATACGCCGATGGGAAAACTCCAGGCGTGGCCGGTGCGCGGAAAGCCTATAACGCTGTGGAGCAACCGGGACGAAGGCTATCAGAACGCCGCCCGTGGCATTACGAAGGTCGTGAGCGCGCAACTGGCACGGCAATGGAAGGACGCGGGCAAATCCTACTATATGATCGATCAGCACGAGGAGGCACTGGAGGCATACAACGAGGCGCTACGCCTGATGCCCAAGGATGTGGATTTCGAGACGCAGAACGCCGAGCTGCACCGGGACAAAGGGCACACGCTGCTGCGTCTGAACCGCTTCAACGAGGCGCTGGACGCATATGACGAGGCCATTCAGTGCAGGCCCGCCGACGAACATTTCTACATTCATAAGGGGCACGCCTTTCTCAAATTGCAACGCCTGGGTGAGGCGCATGTGACCTACGATAAGGCCACGCGCGTCAATCCGAGCAATGCCTACGCGCACGTCCACAAAGGCTACGTGCTGTTGGAACTGCAACGTCCCGCCGACGCGCTCGCCGCCTTCGAGCAGGCGATTCAGCTCAATCCAAATATCGGCATGTCTTATATCGGCAAAGGGAAAGCGTTGGACGCGCTGGGCCAGACGAGCGAGGCGCAGCAGGCGTATGGACAGGCACGGAGTTTGGGGCAGGTTATATAGGGCTTATAAATCGCGCCCCTATCACAGAGGGAACGGATAGCGTGTTATGGGCAGTAGAATGGAGGCAAGCTCCATCCCATAAGCGTCAAGGTATGGTGGTGATTGCACGCGCTCAAACGGCCTGCAGGGCGACCGCCAGGGTCGCCCGTACCAGAACACGGTCCTGTTCCCCCCTTTCACGTGTCCTTGTACGGGCGACCCTGGCGGTCGCCCTGAGAGCCAGTTGGCGCACCATCATCTTTCCCCTCAACACTTCTTCTCTTGACGCCTATGGATGGAGGCCAGCTCCATCCCTACTGGGCCGATTACTCGGACCACTGAGTTTTAGGTGTAGGCATCTGCTCATCGTCGACAAAGATCGCGTCGACGCGCTCGTTGAAGAAGCACACGGATTGGGCGAGTGGCGAACAGGCGGGCAGTGGATCGCGATAGCTCCATACGATGTCTTTGAAGGTCCGCTCGCCGATATTGGCGGACCAGTATGTTGCCTCGCCCTTGTAAGGACAATGGCTGGTGGTCGCGGTCGGTGTCAGCAGGTCCATACGCACATCCTCATCGGGGATGTAGTAGCGCATGGGAAGGCCCGTCTCGATTACCAGATAGGGATGGTGGGTGTCGGCGACGGTCACGCCGCCGAGCACCACGCGCACATGGCGGGAGCTGGGCAGGACATCCACGCGCTTGTAGGGATCGCGGGCGTGCGCGAAAACCTGTTCCTCCTCTTCATACCAAGCGTCCATTTTATCCCAGTAGAAGGCCAGATAGCCCTTGAGAGGTGGTCCGTCGGGCAAGGGATCGGGATAGCTCCAGGCAACATTCTCGGCCACGCGCTCGCCAACCCGCAGCGTCCAGTACGACGCCTCTCCCTTCAATGGCGAGGAGGTGGAGTGCGCGCTGGCCTCCATCAAGTCCATACGCACATCCTCCACGGGAAAGTAGAAGACAGGGAGCCGACCATATTCAAGCAGCAGCATAACGCGCTTGCTGTCCGCGACCGTGACACCGGCGAAGACCGCTCGCACACGCCGCCGACTCTCTTCCCAGCGAAAGCCGCTGCTGAGCGCTGGCGAGGCGGTGGGACCTATAAAAATATCTTCAAGTGCTGGTTTCATGTGCTCATCTCCTTGCTGGTCTGGCAGGCGGGACAGATACGCGGCAAGGCCGTCACCATACTTCTTCCTCTTGACGTTTTTTCTGATAGAATGCGCTCAATGAAGATGCTCATACTATTCTACCAGAAAAAACGTCAGATGGAAGCTCGCATCAAAACGACGTTACTTGAGGCTCAGAATCCGCAGCACCAGGGTAGCCACCGCCAGGGCCAATGGCAGAACCGGGCCGCCCAGCCCCTTGAAGTCTCGCACGCGCAGGTGGGCAACGATAGCTCCGACAAAGTAGATCACCAGTCCCACAGCGGCAGCCAGCCCCAGAGGCGGCCAGAAAATGCCAATCAGAATTCCCAGCGCCCCGGCTATCTCACAGGCGGCCAGAACCGGAAACCACGGCATTGGCACGCCAATGACTCCATTGATCCCTGCCACAATGCGCGGGTTATGCTGCAGCTTAGCCACACCAGAACCTATCGCCACGAATGCCATGACAATGGCAACAATAATGTATGCAATAAACATCTCGGGTATTCTCCAAACTTCGTTTGTTCAATCTACACAATCCAGACAAGATAGCTTACGGAGCGCTGGACCGGCTTTCAGCAACGACCGGCTTTGTCTGATTGCTACTGAGGAAGAGGCCGATACCATCGACCAGCAAGGCCGCGATGGCCAGCACGCCAAACAGCAACGCCTCGGGTAAGGCGATGCCAAAGAGGGCATCCAGTGAATAGGCACCAGGTCCGATGAGTCCGATGGCGACGCCTACAGCCAGCAGCGCCAGCGTATACTCATAGCCGCCCTTCTGCAGCCAGAAGCCCTTTTTCCAATGGGTCATGCCCGCCATAAACATCGCGCCGAAGATGCCAGCGGCCCCCAATGGCGTCAAAAATCCCAGCGCGACAGAGATACCACCGCCGAGCTCTCCCACAACCGCCAGACCGATCCACAGCCACCCCGGCTTGAGTCCGCGTTGCTCAAACCCCTGACGAACCTTAGCGACTCCAGGACCACCGAACCAACCAAGCTTTTGTGCTCCATGAGCAGCCAGTATCAGGCCAACCACAAGGCGCAGTACGAGAAGCCCTACATTTGTCGTAACAGTCATACCACTATGTTCCTTTCGAAAGTAAGAAGTCTCTTTAACAAAAAGTCCCTTTTTTATTTAACTTTCCTTATGGAAGTAAGATTATAACAGAAATTAAGATTTGTCAAGAGTCTTGTAGCATTAAAGAAAATATGGTATAGTTGTTCCATGAAAACAATCGATCAGGAACAGCAAACAGAGACGTCCGAAGCCTGCGCGAACACGCCCCTGGGACGAGCCATTCGTCTATTAGGAGATGCGTGGGTGTTGCTGATCGTCATGAATCTGTTGCAGGGGTCCATGCGCTTCAACGCCTTGCGCGCATCACTGGGGCATATCAGCTCGAAGACGCTCTCCCACCGTCTCAAGGTATTGGAGGAGTTGGGTTTTGTGCAGCGGCTGGCATTCCTGGAGATTCCGCCGCGCGTCGAGTACCACCTCACCGAGAAGGGCCAGGAACTGGGCGATGTGATCGCCGCCCTTGAGCAGTTCGGCGAGAGAAATCTGCCCGATCGTCTGCCAGCGAGGTGCGAGCCGGGCGCGCAAGTTGCTGATGAGAGTGGGCGGGGAGAATGCAGCTAAACTGTGGTTGGGCGTGCGCAAACATCTCCGTTTCCTGGCAAGGGAAAAAATACGCATTCCCAACTCAGTGGGTTCTCTGATGTATTATCCGTCTTATCGTCGGCGTGGTGCTTACCAAAGCCCGCATGCGCTTTATGGATAGCAACGCACCGAGACCAGGAAAGCACCGCAGTACAAAGAGAGCCAGTTGGCTAGAACATCGCCATGTGGTTGACGTGATCGTTGTTATACAGCACGCCCCCTAAACGTAACCTTGCGTCGCCGTCTCGATGAGCTTCACCACATCATCCGGGTGGGAGACCATCGCCACGTGGTTCGTCGGGACTTCGATGGTGGTTGCACCCATACGCTTAGCGAACAAACGCTCGGCATCGGGCGGGATCGCCTGATCGCCATCGGCGACCAGGAACCAGGACGGCAGCGCTTTCCAGGCTGGGACACCCATCACGTCCTGGAGAGCGGTCACGGACAAAGGCTGCTGCACAGCGTACATGACCTTTGCCTTCACCGGATCAACATCAGCCGCGAAGTGGTTCACGAAATCGTCCTCTGGCAGCCAGGCGAAGCCCTGTTTGTCGATGATGAGGTGCGCCAGTGCCGGGGTCGCGGGTCCCTGCGCCAGCAGCGCGCCGATCGATTCGCCCGCGTCAAGTCCGAAGGCCGCGATGTAGACCAGGCCGACGACGTTCGGCGCGTCTGTGCCGAGAGCGGTGATGATCTGGCCGCCGTAAGAGTGACCAGCGACAATGGTCGGGCCGTTCTGGAGGGCCAGCACCTCGCGCAGCCGGGCGACGTTATCCGCCAGCGCGGTCATCGGGAACTGGGGTGCGGTGACGTGGTAGCCATCGGCCTGCAGGCGCTCAATAACCGCGCTCCAACTGGAGCCGTCGGCCCAGGCACCATGTACCAACACGATATTCGGTAGTGAAGTCACTTCTTCATGTCCTTCCTGTGCCAGGGCGAGCACGCCCGGCTGAGATTTGTAACAGACCCTGCATCGATTATCACTGATCCCGGCATGAGTTTCTAAACCTTTTTCTTTCACTCTGCCTTTCTGACTAGTTGCAGTAGCGGCAGAACTTCAGCACTTTATGCCGGGATTACTACTCTTTTTGGCTAAATGACACATTCGCTAAATGCGCGTCACGTTCTGCGCGCCTTGTGAGCTTGTTTTGACTGTTTCGAGTTGCCAGGGCAGTACACTCAACTTAGCGAATGCACTACTAACCAGATACAGCAAGAAGCATACCGTATTTTGAGGAGAAACACAACCCTGGAAGCATATATTGGTTTGCCAACCCGTTTTACCCTGTTGAAACGCGTCAGATTCGAATGCCTGCAAAATAAAATTCTTGTTTGTCGCGCCGAGAGGTCAGGTTGCCAGGAGTAGAAAACGAGACTGCGCGTTGTTGCCATAACCAACTCCACTATCATCTGACCCATAAACATCAACCACAGAAATATCCCTTATCACTGGAGAGAATAAGCCTCAGGAAGGGATGGGTATCGAACTGAGCGGGTTGAGCCGCGAGGGCGTGTTCAGATGAGGCGGGGGCGAGCATAGCATGATGCGAGGGAGAATATTGCCATAGGTCACGGGAGGCAAGGTGCCGAGCGAGGTCAGGATGGTTTCTCTGGCAAGCGAGGTGATAAGGTTGGAGCGGTCTCGCTGCCAACGTTTGCCGTCCCAGATCAGTCAGCCCCAAGTGGGGACGTATTTGGGGTTGTGGCCGTGTTGTTCAAGAAGGTGCCGTGCGTTGTTGTGGTCGATGAAGTATCTGGCGTGGGTGGGTGTGGAATTGTCCATAGTTGATGCTCCTTTGCCGGGTGTACAAGAGGTACGTTGGTCGTGGGGTGAGCGGTTGGTTTGTGGAATGGCTGGCCGACCCGTGAACGAACTGAAAGCGAGGGGATTATGTCGGGTGTGGAAAGGGGCGACATAATCCGATAGTTGGTTTATGGGGTGAGTATAACTGGGAGGGAGATAGAATGTCAAATGTGAAGGGGAAAGCCCAAACCTTTCTTTCTAGTATAAGAAGGTTAGTATAAGATGGAAAAGAAAGGGTACCTGTATAATTGCTAAATATGTTATAATAATTTCCACCTTGTTATACGAGAAAAAGAACGTGGCGATGTAAACTTTTTAACGTACACCATTATATCCAGGCAAAAAGCTTAAGTATGGTAGAAGAATACGACATTGTAGCACCTGAGCCAGGTGCTCTCATCGAATCGCTAAGAGCTTTCGGTTACACACCTCAGACTGCAATTGCGGACTTAATTGATAACAGTATCACAGCGGGAGCAAAAAACATCTGGGTGCAATTTACCTGGGATGGTGATAGCTCTTATATCACTATACATGATGATGGTAAAGGAATGACACCAGAAGAGATGTTAGCGGCTATGCGTGCAGGTAGCCAGAGCCCTCTTAAACAACGTGATCAGAAAGATCTTGGACGGTTTGGACTAGGTCTAAAAACAGCATCATTTTCTCAGTGTCGTGTTTTAACAGTTTCTACTAAAACTCTTGACTCATATAACGTAACTAAGCGCTGGGATCTTGATTATGTAGATAAGGTATCAGAGTGGCGGTTATTACACGGAGTCGCTCCTGGTTCAGAAGAACGTATTTCTTCACTCAAAAATCAAGTAAGCGGTACGTTGGTTCTCTGGGAACACATGGATAGGATCGTTCGCAATGCCAGGGTGGATGACCAGAAGGCAGAGAAGCGATTCCTTAATCTCATCAGCCATGTTGAAGAACATCTGGGTATGGTATTTCACCGCTTTATTGAAGATCCACGTGGGATCACCATATATGTAAATGGTCATAGGATCAGTCCATGGGATCCTTTTATGCGTAATGAGACAGCTACCCAACAGCTACAAGAAGAGATTCTTCCGTTAGATAGCGGCGTTGTCAAAGTTCGACCATATATACTGCCTCACCTCTCAAAACTTTCACCTGATATGCATAAACAAGGAGCAGGGCCAAAAGGATGGAACGCTCAGCAAGGCTTTTACATTTATCGTCATCGGCGTTTGCTGCTTGCTGGTGATTGGCTTGGGTTAGGTTTTCAAAGAGAAGAACATTATAAGCTTGCTCGTATTGCAGTAGATCTGACCAATTCGATGGATCACGAATGGGATATTGATGTAAAAAAATCTCGTGCTCGTCCCCCAGGAAATTTACAGGAAGACCTGTTGCGTATAGCTAAAATCACCAGAGAGCGTGCTGTTGATATATATCGTCATCGGGGCAAAATATTAGGAAGAAAGGCATCAGGAAATGATACCTTCATCTGGAAGCAGGAAATAAAGCATGGACGTATATCTTTTCGAATTAACCGTGAGATGCCCCTTTTAGCAGATCTACTTCAATCTTCTTGGGAACACCGAGCAGAAATAGAAGCATTGCTACGAACAATAGAAGAAACAATTCCAGTACCACTTATCATGCTAGACCAGGCAGAACATCCTGACACATCTTATGTCCCATTTGAAGGAGCCAGTCCTTCAGAAATGATTGAAATCATCAAGCCATTTTACATACCTTTCAGAAAGCGAGGTATGTCACCTACTGAGGCGAAAGAAAAATTGATAACGATTGAACCATTCCAGGAGTTTAAAGAACTTATCATGTCATTAAATGATGACGAAGTGATGGGAGTTGAACTATGACAAACGCCGATTTAGATAAAAAGATTATTAAAATGACTCTTCAGTTTATTGATGGAGAAGGCACACCAACAATTGAAACCATTCGCAATACGATGAACGATGTTGTGGAAATGTTCCGCAAGCAAAAACAATTTTCAGATATAGAATTTATTGATATAGACAAGCTTGTCAGAGAGATCGAAACTCTTTATGATATATATGTTCCTGTCGTCTCTACACTTGATGACATGCATGACCATTATGAATGGTTATCGTCTCGACGTGGAGAAATAGATTGGAAATTCTGGGAACGATACCAGAGGTATTTAGAAGAAGAGTCTGAATTGCCGCCCCAGGCAATGAAACGACTTGATGAGGTTACAGACCAGATCCTTAGTCGATTAGAAGATCCGCAACGTCCTGGTCCCTGGGATCGTCGAGGCATGGTTGTGGGTCAAGTCCAATCAGGAAAGACTTCTAACTATACATCATTAATTTGTAAGGCTGCTGATGCTGGATATAAGCTTATTGTAGTGCTAGCAGGGCTTCACAATAGCCTACGAAGTCAGACACAACAGCGCCTTGATGAAGGCTTTCTAGGATTTGACACACAAAAACGAGGGTTATTTGATCCCAATAATGTTCGCCTTGGCGTTGGGCGCTTAAAAGGAGCAAAACTCTACCATGCTCATTCTTTAACAAATAGTGCTGATAAAGGTGACTTCAATCTAAAAGTTGCCAACCAGGTAAATATTATGATTGGTGGAGCTGATCCAGTTATATTAGTTGTCAAAAAGAATGCCTCAGTTCTCAAAAATCTACTAAAATGGTCAACTATCTTACAAGCGAGTAGCAAGGATGGTTCACACAATCAGGTGCATGAAGTACCCTTGCTTTTAATTGATGATGAGGCGGATAATGCTTCGATTAATACTAACCCCATATTAGACGAAAACAACAACCCTGATCCTGAAATGGATCCATCAAAAATAAATGGCCTGATACGCAAATTGCTCAATAGCTTTGAACAAGCAGCTTATATTGGATACACAGCCACTCCATTTGCTAATATTTTTATTGCAGATAAAGCTACTAACGAAGAATTTGGTGAAGATTTGTTTCCTCGTAGTTTTATCATTAACCTCCAACCGCCTTCTAATTATCTTGGTCCAGCAAAGCTTTTTGGCCTTGCAACAGATCTTATTCAGGATCAAGCAAATTCTTCTGGCTTACCGCTTATCCGTCGTGTTAAAGACTATACAGCATGGATACCAGATAAGCACAAAAAAGGCCACCAACCTGCATCACTACCTCAATCAGTTAGAGAAGCAATGAAAGCATTTATTCTTACGTGTGCAGTTCGAAGGGTACGTGGGCAAGGAAATAAGCATAATTCGATGCTCATCCATGTTACTAGGTTTACTGCGGTACAAACACACATTACTGATCAGGTTATAGAAGAGCTAGCCTTTATCCAGCAGCGTCTCCGATATGGAGATGGGTATGCTCCTGGTCAGATTATGGATGAGTTCAAGACGCTCTGGAATACAGACTTCGAGCCAACAACCTACAAATTTAGTGAACCGGACCTTATTCCAGTAGGTTGGAAACAGGTAGAAAGAGAATTACACACAGCCGCAGCGAAAATTGAAGTTAGAAAAATCAATGGAACAGCCAAAGATACTTTGCAGTATCTTGAACACAAAGAAGGACTCAGCGTAATCTGCATAGGGGGAGATAAACTTTCACGTGGCCTGACGCTGGAAGGATTGAGTGTTAGCTATTATTTGCGAGCTTCTACAATGTATGACACGCTTATGCAAATGGGACGCTGGTTTGGTTATCGCCCAGGTTATCTTGACCTATGTCGTCTCTATACTACTCCAGAGCTAGTTAGCTGGTATCGCGATATCGCAACGGCTGATGAAGAGTTGAGGCAAATGTTTGAAGATATGGCGGCGCAGGAGAAAACACCTGAAGATTATGGACTTGGAGTAAGGAAGCATCCAGAAGGGTTAACAATCACAGCAGCAGCGAAAATGCGTTACGCTCAAACAATAAAGGTCTCCTACTCAAATTATATTGCGGAAACAGTGGTTTTCTTTGATGACTCACAGGTCAATCGACAAAACCTCCTGGCGACAGAGCGACTCATTCGGAGTATAAGTTTAAGATACAAGTTGCGCGATGACGAAGGTAAGACGAGTGGCAATTATATATGGGATGGAGTTTATGGCGAGGTAATATTGGATTTTCTCGCTGATTATACAACTCACGGAGCTGCACGAACAGTTCGGTCATCAATTCTCAGCAAATACATAAGAGGGAGGTTAGCAGATAATGAGCTTACAGAATGGACTATCGCGCTAATCTCAAAAAGTGAGAATAAAAGTGAGGTGCCCGTCAGCATTAAAATAGCCGATTTTGAAGTTGGTTTGACGGATCGTAAACGCCTGGGAAGAGAAGAACCCCCTGACTCTAAGTATAGAATTGCCCGTCTTTTAAGTCCAAGGGATGAGTGGATTGATTTATCTAAAGAAGAGTTTGAGCAAGCAAGAAAGGATACGCTGGATATACGAAAGAAAAAGGGTTCTATTGAAAAAATAAACGATGCACTTCCAGAATTGCCTTCAGGAAGGTGTGGTCGACAAATACGGCCAGGCAAACGCGGTCTTCTTCTCCTTTATACGCTTGAATATCAACCTAGAATTCCTGAAATAACTGCAGATGAGAACATTCCCATTGTGGGATTTGCAATTAGCTTCCCAGCCAGCAATCGAGAAGATAATGCAGCCATCGAATATGTGGTTAACGATGTTTATTGGCGTCAGGAGCTAGGAGAGGATTTATGATCTTTGAAGAAATCTGGCAATCACTTGAAAACTTTGCTCCAGAGCAGCAAAATGGCTATGCCAGGCGAAGAATAAAACCTCAATCATCCTATGACATATTTCTCGCTGTTGCTAAGCCGTTTAATCAACATATGCTGCAGATCAAGCTAATAGGGGATAATATCTATACAATGGCTAATCTACCTTCTGCTCGTGGAATTGAAGTAACGACGCTTCAGCCAGAGGAAGGTCAGACAGGTAACACGCTTCAATTAACATTAAAAGAACGGCGCTTCGATAAGGTTTTTGATGCGCTTATAAATGATATTGTTGAAGTTGTTGATCGTACGAAGTCTGAACCAGCGGCGATTGCTGCTTTTGTCAGCCGCTTGCGCCATTGGCAAAAATTTCTAGAGCAGGTTGGCCCCGAAGGTCTAAGTAGAGAAGCGCAGCAGGGTCTCTATGGTGAACTCTGGTTTCTAAGAGAACGCTTGTTACCACTCATCGATCCATATTCAGCCCTATTGGCCTGGGCCGGACCGAGTGGCGCACATCAGGATTTTTTGCTAAAGTCATGTGCAATCGAAGTAAAAACGACAGGAGCTAAAGAGCCTCAGCAAATAATAATTCAGAGTGAACGTCAACTGGATGATAAAGGCTTAGCAGCACTTTTTCTCCTTCATCTATCTATAGATGCACGAGAGGGAATAGGAGAGTCTCTGGTTATGATGGTTGACTCCTTAAGACAATTACTTAAATCTACTAGCCCTGCATTAGAACTATACGAAGATCGGTTGCTTGAGGTAGGCTTTCTTCAGCCACAGAGTCCACAATACGAAAAGATTGGATATAATGTTAGAAAGGCTAATCTTTTTCGTGTCAAAGATGCTTTTCCACGTATTATCGAAGCTGATCTAAAACCGGGCATAGGATCTGTTCGCTATTCTATAGCGGCATCTGAATGTCGTCACTTTGCAGCTACCGAAGATGAGTTCAAGTTTCAACTGATAGGATCTGAGCATGGAAAACAATAACGAACTGAATGAATTTGCAGCACAGCTACTACAAGAGATCATCACCAGAACTGAAACAGAAGGCGAAGAGCAGTTAAGGGCCGAAGCCTTTACAAAATATATGATTGAATCGCTTGTTGAGGCTAATGAGCTAGAGGATGGAACGGCTATCTATCATAGAACCAGGGGCGTTGAAGTAAGTGGTTACAATCTCGATGATGACGGCACACTTAATCTGTTTATTACCATCTATACGCAATCCAATCCACCTGAAACAATCGGTAAAAATGAGATAGATATTCGTTTTAAACGTCTAAGAAATTTTCTGCAAAAAGCTTTCACTCGATATTATCTGGAACTCGAAGAAGCTTCTGAAGCGTTTGATATGTCGGAGCACATCTTTGAAAGAAGCAATGATATCACAGGAGTTAATCTATATCTTTTCACCGATGGATTAACAACAGCCGATATCATTCCTGATGAAAAACTCAACAATTTGCTAATAACATATCGCATATGGGATCTTCGACGCTTATATCGTTATGACAGTTCTGGAAAAGACAAAGAACCTATTCACATCGACTTTGCTAAACCTCTACCCTGTTTAAAAGCATCGGATGATGGTGCAGATTATTCTGCATACCTGACAATAATACCTGGAAACATACTAGATTGGCTCTATGACACATATGGTTCACGTTTATTAGAGTTGAATGTTCGTTCATATCTGCAAGCAAGAGTCAAAGTTAATCAGGGTATACGAAAAACTATTAAAGAACAACCTGAGCGTTTCCTTGCATACAACAATGGTATTTCTGCAACCGCATCAAATATTGAGGTAGTGCCTCTGCAAGAAGGAGGATTGGGCATTAAGTCCCTTGATGATTTGCAGATTGTGAACGGCGGTCAGACAACAGCTTCAATTTTTTATACGGCTCGCAAAGATAAAGCAGATGTATCACGATTACTTGTTCAGGCTAAAATCAGTGTTGTTGCTCCAAAAAATATTAATGATCTTGTCCCATTAATTTCCCGCTACGCTAACAGTCAGAACAAAGTCAACGAAGCTGATTTCAGCGCAAATGAGCCTTTCCATGTTTCGCTAGAAGCGTTATCACGCTCTATATGGGCACCAGCAGTTGACGGAACTCAACGCCAGACAAAATGGTTTTACGAGCGTGCGCGTGGTCAATACCAGGATGCTATTACTCACGAGGTAACACCAGCTCGACAAAGGCAGTTTAAGGAAATTCATCCATCAGCCCAAAAATTTACTAAGACGGATCTGGCAAAATTTATAATGACATGGGAAAAATTACCACATATCGTCAGTCAGGGAGCACAAAAGTGTTTCACGCAATTTACTACACAACTGAAAAAGATGGGAGATATTGAGGTTAATCAACTATATTTTCATCACCTGGTTGCCAAAGCTATCATTTTCCGCCAAGCTGAAAAGATTGTAGCCTCACAAAAACTCGGTGGGTATCGTGCTAATGTAGTGACATATTCTCTTGCCTACATTTTTCATCATACAGACGATCGAATTAATCTGGACCGTATCTGGCAGCAGCAAAATATTGGACAAGGATTACGTAAAGCAATTGAACACATATCTATTCAAGTCCATAATGTCATCATTTCGCCACCTGGCGGTAAAAACGTGACAGAATGGTGTAAGCGTGCAGATTGCTGGAACAGGGTTCGAGATCTTGAGATTGATTTACCAACATCTCTTCGCGATGAATTGCTATCTGTCTATTCATCTGATACAGATAGCCACGATGATAGTAAGAGTTCGAACTCCGTAGTAGCTCAAATCGCTATGATACCTACTGAAACCTGGTCTCAGCTCTCAGCATGGGGAAAAGAAACCCATAATCTGCAAGCCCAGCAACGTGATATTGCTATCAAACTCGGTCATGTACGACGCTCTGGCAAATTACCTAAAAGGAAGTTAGCAGAACAAGGATTATTGCTTCTTAAAGAAGCTTATAGGCTTGGCTTTAAAACAGAGCCTGTTGCTATATAGGTAGCATTGCAATTCATAGAGTGAGTCCATTATTCAGATTTGTTTACTCTAGCTAATCCCGTCACGCATTGTGAAGATACAGGGCAGATTTCACAAACAGGAGAAACAGCGGTGCATACTGATGCCGCGAAATCAAGCATCGTGTAGTTGTATGTACGGGGATTTTGATCATCTAGCAAGCTCTTCAAGAGCTGACGAACTGGCTGGCGACGACGAGACTCAGCATGGGTTGGAATACTAAAGAGTCGACCGGCAACACGCACGGTGTTAGTATCGATGATAGGAATGGCTTGATTAAAGGCAAAGCAACAGACGGCGCTAGCAACATAATCACCTACGCCCGGAAGAGTCAGGAGGGTTTCGTACTGTTCTGGAACGTTTCCAGCGTGACTAGTAACCAGTACCATTGCGATCTGTTGAAAGGCTGGTGCGCGCCATGCTAATCCCAGAGGATAGAGAATCTGGATAACCTCTTCAGCAGGTGCTTTCATGAGACTGTACGGATCTGGATAGCGCAAAATAAACTGGTTGTAAATGGGGACAACTTGCTTTGCCTGGGTCCTACGAAGCATCATTTCTGCGATCAGTATATAGTAAGGGTTTCTTGTCGACCTCCAGGGAAAGATACGCATATGGTCCTGCCCCCAGGATAGGAGCTCAGTATGGAAAAGGTTGAGAGAAAGTTCGTGGCCATTTGCACGTAGGATGGCTTCGGTATTCTGGATATCACTCTTATACGGTACACTCAAAGCTGGCTCTCTAAGTATGCCGCTCGTTTTTACATCAGGCTGAACCGACGACTTCTTCTTGTTGACGCGTACCATTCATATTCTCTTCTAGAGGCGCTGATGTATGCAAGTAAGCCTCATTTATTTCGTATCTCTGGTCTGCAGCTTTCTTTAGGATCGCTTGCATATGAATTCCAAATCTGTAGGCTTGAAGTGGTGATACAGCATTACCTATTTGAGTATAGGCAGCATTCATTGGTCCAGTAAACTGAAAGCCATCAGGGAAGGATTGCAGCCGCGCAGCTTCACGGACGGAGATGACACGGGCTTGATCGTCGGAATAATGGATATGAGAGTAGGTATCCTTTCCCATATGAGCAGTCAATGTTCGCGATGGTTGATCAGGGATCAATTTCCACCATTTATTGGGAAATTTATTTGGGTCGTATGGGGGAACAGTTGCCTTCCATAACGCCTGATATTCCGCTGAATCCTTAGCTATCACTCTCCCCGTCGCTGCTTCTTGTTCGCTCAATTTTTCATGAAATATCTGCTCGGCAAATTTGTAGGCTCTGGGATACTCAGCGCCCTGTTCCATACGAGCAAAGATAGGATAATCACGTGGAAGAAGACGTATCACATGATCCCATATCCCTCCACGAGACTGAAAATTTGGCCACGTACGCATATCTAATGCGTATGCTGAAGGTTCATTTTCACCACTGTAGCGAACCATTGTATCAAAATTTCTTACGCGGCCTCGTCCTGTCTGCAACTCAAGATGGTAGAAAATTGGCGGTAAATCTGATAGAGCTTCCTGAGTAGTGATAGCCGGAGGCAAATGTTTTGATACCGAAGGTGGTGCTATATAATGAGTTGCAGGATTATCAAAAAGTTTTTTCTGCCGAACTTCAATGCGTGGAATCATGCTTAGAGCAGTTGAGCGAGCATGTTCATAGCCAGGGGATACCTCTATAAAATGTGTAGGCTCTGGAAAGTACGGGTCAGGATTAATATTAAGTGCATCAAGTAACGCGATCAAATAAAACCGTTGACGCATTTGAGGTACGCCGTAGTTAGCCGTATTTAAAATAGTGTAGTGACAACGATAGCCCAATTCGTCTAATGTGCAAGCAATTTCTTCAGCGACATTCCTACCGCCATAGTTCATGATATCGGGTACGTTCTCCATAATTACAGCAAGAGGGCGGAAATACTCAACATAGGCAAGATACTGAAGATATAAGCTGGCGCGTTCATCCTTCAAATAGGCTTCAGGATCTTGTCGGACGTGGCGCAATTTTGCGCGTCCAACACGAGCAAATGCCTGACAGGGAGGTCCGCCTACTATTAAATCAACAAGGTTATTGGAATGTTCCTTATGGAGTATCTCGCGCATAAATAAATCAGGGGTAAAGGTGCGAATGTCTCTTGGAGTGCTATGAAGCTCGAATGATTCTTCGCCCAACTGATTGAAAAAATTGCTGGCATGTGTATGTATAGCTTTGGGATTGATCTCAACGCCGCCAAGAAGTGAGTAGCCTGCCCTATGGAGTCCAAGCGACATGCCTCCGCAGCCAGAAAATAAATCTACTACACGAAGTGGCTTGCCCTCTCTTAGACGAGAGAGTTTGCTGTTCAAATCAATAAGCTCTTCTGGCGTGCTCTGATATCGGGCCGAGACGACATGGCATGTCATTGTGAAGCTCCCTACATACAAATATATGCACTACTTTGACAATAAACCCATTCATTAAAAAATCGAGTAGCTACCAAAATGCTGAGTTTAACTTCATTATTGTAGAACTCGCGATCTAACAATGTAAAGTATACTAGCATATGAATCAAGAGTCAATAGATTCAAGTCGCTGCTTCTAAAATCATTTTAGCATGAGGTGCTATCAATATATCTATATACGCCAATCAAACGTAATGAAAATATTTACTTTTATTGTAAGATAGCTTTGACACAGCAAGCAATTTATATAACACTATTGTTGTACGTACTTGTACAACGAACCAGGCAGAAAGGATTAACACATGACCACACACAAACATCTCTTCTTCCTCGGCGCGGGGGCTATTGCGGAGGCGATGATTAAGGGCATCGTGGGGGCGCATGTGGTGTCGGCGGAGCAGATTGTGGTGAGCAACCGGCGCAATGGGGCGCGGCTGGAGGAGTTGAGCGGGCGCTATGGGGTGCGGGTGAGCCGGGATAGGTTGGCGGAGATCGCGGAGGCGGACGCGGTGGTGCTGGCGATGAAGCCGTTCGATGTAATGCAGGCGCTGCGCGAGGTGCGATCGGCGCTTTCGGAGCGACAGCTGGTGGTCTCGGTAGTGGCGGGTGTGGCAACGGAGGCGATTGAGAGGCAGGTTGAGGGGGCGCAGGTACCGGTGATACGGGCGATGCCCAATACGTCGAGCTTTGTGCAGGAGTCGGCGACGGCGATCAGTCGGGGACGCTGGGCGACGATCAGCCACGTGGAGTTTGTGATGACGATGTTCTCGGCGCTCGGCTCAGTGACGGTGGTGGATGAGGGACTGTTGGACGCGGTGACAGGTCTGTCGGCGACGGGACCGGCGTATTTTTATTATGTGGTGGAGAGCCTGATGCGCGCGGGCCAGGAATTGGGCCTGGCGGAGGAGACGTGCTGGGAGTTGCTGGTGCAGACGATGTACGGGGCGGCGAAGATGCTACGGGAGACGGGGAAGGGACCGGAGGAGCTGCGCCGCCAGGTGACATCTCCAAACGGGACGACGATGGCGGGCATCTCTGTTCTGGAGCAAGGCGGCTTTCAGGATCTGTTGCAAAGGGCGGTGAAGCGGGCTGCAGAGCGGGCAGGCGAGATGGGGCGCGAGGTGAGCGGGGGCTGATTGCTCATAACGTTTCTTATCAGGATTGGCTAAAAAAAGCTCGCAGGTCCTCAGCTATGCGCTCTGGGCCTTTTTGGTTTGGCCTGTTCTGATTTGGCGCGCTATGATCGAGATCGGGATACTCGATCCGCTTGACCTGTGGTAACGTGTGGGTGAGAGCGTCGAGGATCTCACGCAAAAACGCCGGACTTTTCGCACCACCCAGTAAGAGAACGTCTGAGTGCAGGAGAGCGAAGGATTCCAGTCTGCTGTCCATTTCTTTGACCAGGAGCCCGTCAAAACGCTGGGTAGGGATAAGCGCTTCCATTGGGATGTCATTGGGTAAGAGGGTCTTTTTTCCTCTCGGGAGGTACCATTTAAAGAGCAGCAGAAGCACCCATCGCGGGAGCCGACTGAGGTGATCCGCTTTGATAAAGGTAATCAGGGCCGATGCCAGCTTGCCCTCCGCTATCTCACGATCAAATCTGGGTATCCATGAGGTAGAGATAGAGCCATGCAGAGAAAGCGGCGGCTCGTAGATGGCCACTTTACGGATAGATGGGAGTGTCAGTGCGGCTTGCAAAGCGATGAGCCCGCTAGAACTGTGACCAAACACGAAGTGCGCGCCTGTTTGAGCAAGAAGAGCCTCGACATCCTCGCATTCTTTGACCATGCTGTATTGGTCACCATGCGGCCCACTGAGTCCACGTCCCCGCCGATCTACCACATACACTGTCAAGGTGTCCGCAAGCGCGGTTGCCAGACGCATATAGTGTTGTGAGGCTTGCATTCCGCCAGGCAAGAGGAGCATGCTGGGACCACTGCCGATTTGCCGATACCCAATCGTTGTGCCATCCGCCGATGTGGTAAACCCAGTTGTGTATGGTTCGACTGTACCGCTCAATGCAGCATTCCTTTCATCCTTTTGCTACCATACTCACCATCATTCTAGCAGCTTTCCTCCCCATCACACAGGAGCTTACTTGAACCTGTACAGGTTGAGAACAGCACAGCTATTCTAGCTTGACGCCAATGGAGCCTGTCTTACACAGCTCCATTGGCGAAAATCTGCATCTGGTTATATATCAGTTGGCCCGACGCCTCAGCTCGACGACAGGGATAACGCGGTCCGTTTTGGTCTGGTAGTCGGCAAACATGGGAACAAGTGCCGCCTGTTTCGCGTAGATGCGATCGCGCTCCTCGCCCTGTACGACGGTTGCCGTGGCTGCGAAGGTCTCCGTCCCGACTTCGACAGTGACGTCGGGGTGGGCCAGCAGGTTGTGATACCAATCCGGGTTAGTCGGCGCGCCTCTCTTGGTGGCGAATATGAACAGGCGGTCCCCTTCGGCAAGGTAGCCCAGAGGATTTACGCGGCGCTGGCCGCTTTTAGCGCCCGTGGTGGTGAGCAGGAGCATGTTGCTATTGGCAAACATGCCACCAACTTTGCCGCCATTTGCTCGGAACTCTTCGATGATCTGGCGATTCCAGTCATTAGGATTTTGTTGGGTCATAGATTCTCCATTGTTGAGTATATTTTGTTAGTCGCGCCCATACAGGGCTACGCTTTGTGGATTCCTGCACCGTTCAGTTGGTGCTAATCCCTGGTTGATATCGTACCATAAAAAACGCACTCTATATCTGTAAGAAGCGCTCGATGCGGCTACGAATCGCCTGAGGAGTAAGGCCAATAGATTGGTCATGTTGCGCGGGCGTTCCGTAATGGGAGAGCACCTGGTGAGGGACGCCGATGGCTTCGATACGAAGCGGCGTGTGCTTCAGCGCGGCAACGATATCGGGGACCAGCACGCCTTCGTAGTAGGGTTCGACCAGGACTATGTTGCTGCTCTGGCTGTTCGCGCGCAACGTCTCGGCATCGAAGGGCGCGACGGTGGTGCAATAGAGGATGGTGACATCCATATCCTGGGCAGCTTCGAGAACATGGGCAAGCATGGGACCGACAGCGATAAGCGTTGCCTGGGAACCTCGCCTGACTACCGTGAGCTTGCCGAAGCTGACGGAATGATCGACAGGATTGACGCTGGCACCCATACGGTAGTACGTAGGAGAATCGTTGGTGCAGGCTTCACGGAAGAGGGTATCGAACTCGCGCGCGGTGCCGGGCACAACAATCTGCATACCGGGCAGGCTGCGTAGTATCTGAACATCGCCGCTACCATGATGGGTCATGCCCTCGGTACTATAGTCATACGAAGCGCCGGTGCTGATGAAGTTTCCGGCGAGACGCTGATAGGAGAAATCGTCCTTGAGCTGCTCAAAGGGACGCTCGACCAGAAAAGGGACGATGGAGTGAACGATGGGGATGTATCCTTCCAGAGCCATACCCGCCGCTACGCCGATGAGCGTTTGTTCAAGGATGCCGAGATTGTAGGCGCGCTGTGGGTATTTTCGTAATAGATCTTTGAAGAGCGAGGCACTGATATCAGCAAGCAACAGGGTCAGGCGTTGCTCGTGTACAAAAAGGTCTTCGAGAGTCTCCACCATCTGGTCGCGCATAGAGATTTTCATAGTCTTTCCTCTTACCTATCTCTTTTATATCAATCAAGCGATCTCAGCAATGATAGCCGAGGGGCGCAGGGCATCGCGTTGCAACAAGGCGTGCTCTATCTGAGCGTGCGAGCGCCCATCGATGGTAGTGGCGGTCCAGGCAAAGGCGGCGAACTTTTCTGCCAGGTTGCCCAGAGACAGAGTGCTGCTGTGATTATTGATGACGATGCAGGTGAGATTTGAGAGCGCGAGATTGCCTGCCAGCAGAATCGCTTCCCAGACGCTTCCCTCATTACA
>Ga0209839_10000495_pt1 | contig 19893 bp, 20 predicted proteins | sample OrgsoiDNA2013050_FD_185800 | JGI IMG/M metagenome (GOLD analysis project Ga0209839, IMG submission 185800) | Permafrost soil microbial communities from the Arctic, to analyse light accelerated degradation of dissolved organic matter (DOM) -... | ecosystem: Environmental > Terrestrial > Soil >... | reverse complement strand
TAAAAATCTTACGCTGCAAAAACTAAATCTGAAATTGTTTGGATTGGAATAGATTTTCTAATTGTTAATTGTCAATTGTTAATTGTCAACGCTGAGATGTAAGTTGTAGAGTAATTGTACTAGCGGAAAATTTTAAAAATATCGTTAACCATTAACAATTGACAATTAACAATTGACAATTATAGTTTATTTCTGAATCAGCAATTCTTCCAGCGGCTGATCCCTATTATAAATATCTTTCCGGAAATTCAACCTGCCCTGACCGTCAACCCAGGCCGTCAGGTAACCAATAAATACCGGCACAGGATTTTTCAGGGTAACATACTTTTCTTTCCCTGCATGCATCGCCGCATTTATTTTATCTCCATCCCAGCTTCCTTCATCCTTCAATAAATATTCCGCTAGTTTTTTGGGTTCTCCCAGCCGGATGCACCCATGACTAAACGCGCGCGACTGCGAACCGAAAAGACTTTTTGCGGGTGAATCGTGCAGGTATATATTGTATGAATTGGGGAACAAGAATTTGACCAGTCCAAGGGAATTGGCTGGGCCGGGTTTCTGCCGGATTGAATTTCCATTCCATTCCATATTGTTTTTCTTCAGATACTCCGGATTTTTTCGGATAGCCGGCAGGATCTCATTTTTCATGATGGAAGGGGGAACGTTCCAATACGGACTGAAAACAATGTATTTAATATCGCCGCTAAAGACAACCGTTTTGTGCACGTCCTTGCCTACGACTACATTCATAGTGAAATTCAAAGAATCCTGGTCATATGCATATAACGTAAAGGCAGGAATATTTATAATGATATAGCGCTGACTCAGGTTTATAGGAATCCACCGGGTGCGCTCCATATTTATGATGAGCTTACTGATTTTCTCTCGCAGGGGAATATTTATTTCCCGGATAAAACCATCGCCCATGACTCCATCCGGAAAGATTCCATTTCGCTGCTGAAATGATTTAACTGCTGCTTCCAGGCTGTCATCAAAAATGTTACTCCGGGAATCTTTGGCCAGGTCACCCAACAGGTATAAACGATGCCTGATTTCACTGATCATTTCTGACGAATCCTGTTTCTTTAATTTTTTTAAACCGGAATTGAATAATGTCCATGAACCGGTGCTATCGAGATGCCTGTATTTAAGAAGTTCCGTTTTCAACAGATTGTACTGACGGAAACTATAACTGGCAGAGAATAAAGAAGCGGCGGTGTCATTCAGCAACGAATCCATCATGTACGGAAGATTTAATTTCTTCCTCGGAAGGAACCATTCCAGTTTGGTTGTTTTGGTTTCAGATATTCCATTCCATACTTTATCGGCATAAAAAAAATATTCCGCCGTCAGCAGGATTTCCACATGTGGATCGGGACCTGTTGCCGGCATGGGATCATTCAGGAGACTGTCCAGAACATCTCTATAAGGAACGGCAGCTTGTATACCCTCCTGATCAAGATTATTCAGGCGGTCCAATAAATTGCTGGCCTGTTCTACCAGTCCATTTTTATTGTACCAGGCATACCGGAAATTACGATAAGCATAAAATTGGGACAGGTCGGCTGAGTAACTTTTCAGCAGAGGGAATTCAAGAGAAAATGATCTTATGAGCACGCTGTCGAAATGCAGATCCTGCTGGTCACTGAAATTACCTTTTATGGATTGGTTTTTTGAAGAAACAGTATCTGTCTTAACAGCCGGTTGTTTTTTATCCTGGTGAACGCAGGCGGAAAGGGCAAGAAAGGAAAGTAAAATTCCAAATGAAAATATCCGGCAATAGGAATGTATCATGGGGACCAGGGTAAAAGAAAAAATCCTTCCCGGCATAGCGGGAAGGATTTCAAAGTGTTTATTGGAGAAAGATTATTAATAGCCTCTGTCGAAACCACCACCATCTTCGTTTCCACGGTTAAAGCCCCCTTTTTTGTAACCCCCTCCGCCACCGCTTCCGCCACCGCCGAAACTTCTCTTTTTGAAGCCGCCGCCAGCGCCTCCCTGCTGTTTGGGCTGGGATTCATTGACGATAATCTTTCGGCCCATGATTTCGGAATCATACAGCGCCGTAATCGCTGCCTGCGCCTCCGCATCGTTTTCCATTTCAACAAAGCCAAAGCCCTTACTACGGCCCGAAACTTTGTCCTTAACGATTTTTGCAGAGCCCACAGCCCCATGTTGTTCAAAAAGAGATCTTAGATCTTCATCGGTCATTTGCCAGGAGAGGTTGCCAACATAAATGTTCATTGTGCTAAAATTAAAAATGATAAAAACAACTCTAAATTTCGTAGCTACAATGAACTTGGTACTATCAGATGGAATGGCCCCAGCACAGCTTATAACCCGAACAACAGAGCAACATAAAGATAGTAATTTTTATAATCCGGGAAAATTTAGTGCGGGGGATGGGGCCGGTGACTGCCCCCCGGGGAAGCCAATAAAAAACCTCCCCGCTATCGGCGGGGAGGTTTCAAAAATTATCAAAAAATGCTATTCTGCGCTGACTTCAAATTCTACTTCTGTTTCATTTCCGTGGCCAAAATCCACTTTTGCCTTATAGGTACCCAGTTCCTTCACTTCCGAAAGAATGTGAATGCGGCGGCGGTCGATTTCATAACCTTTCTGGTCGCGGATGGCGCGGGCCAGTTGCACAGAAGTAACGCTTCCGAAAATTTTACCGCTGGTTCCGGTTTTGGCGCCGATTTTCAACGGGGAAGCCTTCAGCACTTCGATTACTTTGTTTACTTCAGCCAGCAGTTTATCTTCCTTCTTTTTCTGCTGTTTGATTTTCTCATCCAGCTGTTTCAGGTTGGACGGACTGGCTTCGATTGCCTTTTTTTGCGGAATCAGGAAATTGCGCGCATAACCATTTTTAACGCTCACTTTCTCATGTGCAGCGCCCAGATTATCCACGTCCTGAATCAAAATGATTTCCATTATTATTTATTTGATCTCCCGCTCCCGCCTTCGGCGGGACGGGATATTATTACTTAAATAAATCTGTTACGTAAGGGAGGATGGCCATTTGCCTTGCTTTCTTTATCGCATCGGCTACTTTGCGCTGATATTTCAGCGAATTGCCCGTAATACGACGCGGAAGCATCTTGCCCTGCTCGTTCAGAAATTTTTTCAGGAATTCGCCATCCTTGTAATCCACGTAGCGGATATGGTATTTTTTGAATCGGCAGAATTTTTTAGCCCTTTGCTGGGTCTTGATCGCGGTCAGATACTTGATCTCGTTGGTCTTTGCCATGTTATGCCTCCGCTTTTTCTGTTCCTGTAGGTACACCACTTTTCTTTCTGGCGTTGTACTCGACGGCGTATTTATCGAGTCTGGTAGCCATGAAACGTAACACGGTTTCGTCGCGGAGAATCTGAATTTTCAGCTTCTCATTGAAGTCGGATGGCGCATTGTATTCCATTACCCAGTATAAACCCGTGGTTTTTTTCTGGATGGGATACGCCAGTGATTTAAGACCCCAGGGGTTGTCGTGCAACACTTTGCCGCCGTTTTCTTTAACGAAGGCCGTGAATTTGTTCTGGGCGGCTTTATAGTCCTCCTCAGACAGCACAGGGGTAAAAATCACCATCAATTCATAATTGTTCATTTCCCTGATTTTGGTAAAAAAATTAATTGGGCTGCGAAAGTAGTGCTTTTTGGTGAAAAGTCGAAAGGGAATCGGTATATGGTGTATGGTTTATGGTATATGGTGGATGGCATTCAAATAGGAATCGTCACATGAAATCCATATACCATACACCAAATACCGTCAACCTGTCAGAACACAGGCAAATGGCACCCTCTTTGAACGGCATGGCTAAAATAGCCGACTATGCAAAAAGGAAGTATCCGGGTACAGACAGAGAATATCTTCCCCATCATCAAGAAATTTTTGTACAGTGACCATGAAATCTTTCTCAGAGAGCTGATAAGCAATGCAGTAGATGCTTCCCAGAAATTGAAGACCCTGTCTTCCATCGGGGAGGCCAAGGGCGAAATCGGGGACCTGTCCATCCAGGTAAAACTGGATAAGGAAGCCAAAACCCTTACCATTTCTGACCGGGGTATCGGTATGACGGCCGAAGAAGTAGATAAGTATCTCAATCAGGTGGCCCTTTCGGGAGCCGAGGAGTTTGTCAATAAATATAAGGGCCAGAACGAAAACGCCATCATCGGCAAATTCGGTCTGGGGTTCTATTCGGCCTTTATGATCAGCGACAAAGTGATCGTTATTTCCAAATCTTATAAAGAGGACCAGCCCGCCGTTCAGTGGGAATGTGACGGCAGCCCGGAATATTCGCTGGAAGAAAATGGCAAAACGGAACGGGGTACTGACGTCGTTCTGCATATTTCAGAAGATTCAGCAGAATTTCTTGACGATACCCGCATCCGCAATATCCTCCAGAAATTCTGTCGCTTCCTGCCCATCCCGATATTTTTTGAAGACAAGCAAATCAACAATACGACACCCGCATGGACACGTAAACCAAGTGAACTAACCACAGAAGATTATCAGAATTTTTATAAAGAATTATATCCTTTTAATGAACCGCCCTTATTCTGGATACATCTGAATGTGGACTATCCCTTCAACCTCACGGGCATCCTGTATTTTCCAAAAATCAAACAGAGCTACGAAATTCAGAAAGACAAAATCCAGTTGTACAGCAACCAGGTTTTTGTTACGGATGAAGTAAAAGATATCGTTCCTGAATTCCTGATGCTGTTACAGGGTGTTATTGACAGTCCTGATATTCCTTTGAACGTGAGCCGGAGTTATCTGCAGGGAGATCCCAATGTAAAAAAGATCAACAACCATATTACAAAAAAGGTAGCGGACAAACTCGAAGAAATTTTCAATAAGGAAAGAAAAGAATACGAAGAGAAATGGGAAAGCCTGGGTCTGTTTGTAAAATACGGCATGATGACCGACGATAAATTCCTGGAGAAGGCAAATAAGTTCCATATCATGGAAGACGCCGACGGATCCCGCTTTTATACTTTGGAAGAATACAGGAATGCCGCCGAAACGCTCCAGAAAAATAAGGATGGTAAACTGGTCATTATCTATACCAGCAATCCGGTACAGCAGGATAGTTATATCCGGGCCGCCCAGGGCAAAGGATATATCGTGGTCAAACTGGAAACCATTGTGGATGCCGGTTTTATTAACCAGATGGAATTGAAATGGGAGAACGTACACTTCACGCGCGTGGACAGTGAGGTGGTAGACAATCTCATCGATCAGCAGGATGCTATCGAAAGCGTGCTCAGTAAAGATGATGTTGAAAAACTGAAATCATTATTTGCGGTCGATATTCCATCGCTGCATGTAACGGTGGAAGTAAAGGGCCTTAGTCCTGAAGCGATGCCCGTCGTGGCAACCCGCCCTGAATTTATGCGTCGCATGAAAGATATGGCCGCATTGAACGGCAGCATGGGTTCATTCTACGCAAATATGCCCGATGAAGTAACGCTGACCGTGAATGGTAATCATCCGATCTATCCAATTGTCCTGGAAGAAAAAGATTCCGATAAACAAAAAAAACTCATCCATAATCTGGCGGATCTTGCCCTGCTGAGCCAGGGATTGCTCAAGGGTGTTGAACTGACAAATTTTATTCAACGCAGCGTTGATCTGATCAGCGTTAAAGAGAAGAGCAGAATTATTTTAGAAAGCTGATCAGGCTTAAAGCTCAAAGCCTAAAGCCTAAAACTAATTTGATAATTGTTAGCAGTTTTAGGCTTTAAGCTTTCGGCTTACGAAAGCTTTATATCAAGTATCTTCAACTGCAGTTTCTTTTCTCCATTCCATTCATTCACATCCAAAGTATAAGCAATATCCAGTGGCTGGCCGGATTGGACGAGTGTCCATTTATCGGCCATATTAAATGCAATGGCGGGGAAAATTAAATCATCCTGCCGCAAAAATAAGCGCAGGTGTTTTTCTTTAATCAATTTGGAATAACCAGTATCCCGGACGGACTCCGAAACAAGAACGGGTTTGCAATTCTCCGGACCAAAAGGTTCCATCTGATCGATGATCCTGTAAGTCTGAAAATCCAGATCACGAAAATGAACGACGGCATCCACTTCCAATTCAGGAATCAGGAACCTGGGTTCGATGGTTTCTGACACTACTTCTTCAAATTTCTTACTGAATAATTCGATATTGCCGGGTGTCAGGGTCATACCCGCTGCAGCGAAATGTCCTCCATATCCTACAAGATATTCCCGGCAGGCGTGCAGCGCTTCATATAAATTAAAACCGGGAACGCTGCGGGCGCTACCGGAAGCATATTCACCACTTTGCGTCAGCACAATGGTCGGGCGATAATATTTTTCGATCAAACGCGAAGCCACAATACCCACCACGCCTTTATGCCAATGGGATTGAAACAGGACGGTGGACTTCCGGTTGCGCATGATTTCATCCCCATCAATGAGAGCCAGCGCTTCTTCCGTAATGGTAGAATCGGCCTCGCGACGGTCGCTGTTATCCGAATGCAATAAATTGGCATAGAGCAAAGCTTCTTCATATTCTTCCGCGATAAACATCAGGACCGCTTTGCGCGCATCATCCATTCTGCCCGCAGCATTCACCCGCGGTGCGATGGTGAAAACCAGGGAAGTTATCGAAGCCGGTGTGGGCAGACCGCTCAGCATCATCAGCGCGCGGATCCCGTGATTGGGATTTTCATTGATTTTTTTCAATCCAAGAAAACAGAGCGCACGGTTTTCCCCCGTCATCGGAACAATATCTGCAGCAATGGCAATGGCCACGAGGTCAAGATATTTCATGTAATTTTCTTCCGGAAGCGAAAGCGCATTGCACAAGGCAGTGACCAGTTTGAATGTAACGCCGCACCCGCAAAGTTCTTTATAGGGGTATTGACATCCCGATTGTTTTGGGTTGAGGATGGCAACGGCTGCCGGCAAAATATAGTCTGGCAAATGATGGTCGCAAATAATAAAATCTATTCCGCATGATTTTGCATAATCCACCAGACCGATGGATTTTATTCCGCAGTCAACGGATATAATTAAACTGAATGCATTTTCTTTTGCGAATTCGATACCGGCCTTAGATACCCCATAGCCCTCGCGATGCCTGTGCGGAATATAAAAATCAATCATTGCAGAATCCTGCATTTTTATCAGTACCTGAACCAGGAGAGCCACCGAGCTTGTTCCATCCACATCGTAATCACCAAAGACGAGGATCTTTTCTTTTTGATCAATGGCCAGGAGAATCCGTTTCACGGCCAGGTCCATATCCTTCATCAGCCAGGGGTCGTGGAGTTGGGAGACATCCGGACGGAAATATGTTTTTGCTTCCGCAAAACTTTCTATTCCACGACTAACGAGTATGCGACTGAGCAGGGGATGGATCTTTAATGCCTCTGACAGTGATTGCACTTTTTGTTCGTCTGCGGGTTTTATTTTCCATCTTTTTTCCATTTAGATGATGGTTGATCGTGTCGTTTATCGGGTATCGTTTATCGTGGGCAAATACCGATAAACGATACACGATAAACGAAAAGTTTTAGGCTTTAAGCTTTAGGCTTTAGGCTTTGTCAGTATTTTCTATCAGTGGTAAACCGCACCAACTCCTCAAGCGCTTTTCGTACCTCACTGTCTTCAAATTCATGCAAAATTAAAAGCGCCTGATCGCGGTACTGAATCATTTTTTCTGTTGCGTATCGTATTCCACCGGAATGCACCACCTGGCTGATCACATACCGGATCTTTTCGGCATTTCGGTTTTGATTCTTTATAATATATATCAACTCCCGGCGAAGGGATTTGTTCACGGTATTTAAAGTATAGATCAGCGGCAGCGTCAGTTTTTTTTCTTTCAGATCGTTGCCCGATGGCTTTCCGGTTTTCTCATCTCCGTAGTCAAACAAGTCATCCTTGATCTGGAAGGCAATACCCACTGCTTCCCCAAACAGCCTTAGTTTTTCCGCCATCTCTTCGTCCTTAGAAGTGGAATAAGCGCCGACTGCGCAAGTTGAGGCAAGCAGGGAAGCCGTTTTATTCCGGATGATCTCAAAATAAACGGACTCTTCCAGGTTCAGCGTTCTGGCTTTTTCAATTTGCAGCAGTTCCCCTTCACTCATTTTTTGAACTGCAACGGAAAGCAATTGCAAAATTCGGAATTCACTGTAATCAAGAGATAGTAGTAAACCCTTGACCAGCAGGTAGTCACCCACCAGTACGGATATCTTGTTTTTCCATAACGCATAGGTGGAAAAAAACCCTCTTCTTTCAAGTGATTCATCTACTACATCGTCGTGTACCAGACTTGCAGTATGAACAAGTTCAACCAGCGAAGCTGCCCGGTAGGTGGATTCATTTACCGGTCCGCATAGGCGGGCCGACAGGAATACAAACATCGGCCGGATTTGTTTACCCTTCCGGTTTACGATGAAGCGCGTGATGCGGTCAAGAAGGGGTGTCTGGGATTTGACCGCATCCCGGAATTTTTTTTCAAAAACAATCAATTCTTCCCGTAGTAATGATTGGGCTAACTGCATAAAATGACCGCCAAATTACTACTTTATCATACGGCGATTATAAATAGTGGCATACTTGTGGATGAATTGGCAACATTCTCTACAAATCTGTGGTTTCCAGTTTCTTTCGCGATAAAAAATTTGCAATTTAAGGGTTAACTTATATTTTTGCTAAAGTGTAGTATTGTTTTTAATCACGTCATTCACACAAACTTCAGTCTATGATAGGAAAAAGGTACGCGGTACTAGCCGGTTTTTTATTGGCATTTCTTTCACAAAGTTTCGCTCAGGACAATACTTCCGAAAGCAGTAGCAGCTACGACATACGTGATTCTTCATTGATCCCGGCCAAAAGAATCCCCCAACACAACGAATTTTTAAATAATGCTTACCCTTTTCCTGCAAAACCCCGCAATCAATGGGAAATTGGCGTAAAAGGCGGCTTATCAACGGTTTCAGGAGATGTCCGGTCCTGGTTGCCGACCTTTGGATTTGGGGTTCATGCAAGAAAGGCGCTGGGTTACACCTTCGCACTACGTCTCGAATATGATTACATGACGGCAAAGGGACTAAACTGGCAACCCGCATATGATGGCTATGCTGCAAACAGCGTCTTAAATAAAATCTATGATGCCAACGCTCACCAGCCTGTATTCTATAATTACCGCACGACCATTCAGGATCTCTCCTTACAGGGTGTAGTCACTTTAAACAATATTCGTTTCCACAAAGCAAAATCAAATATTGCTGTCTATGTACTGGGTGGTTTGGGATTCATGACCTACAGTACACTCTATAATGCACTCGATGCAAACGGAAACCCGTATAACTACCAGCTGATCGTAAACCAGTTTGGTGCCAATGGTTTCACTTATAGCAACCGTAAAGCCATAAAATCGGCATTGAAGAATATGATGGACGGTTCTTTTGAAACACTCGCACAACGGGATCCGTCCCAGCCGACTATTTTCGGAGGCACGCCGCTGCGCCCCGTTCTGGAACTCGGAGGTGGTATCGAAATCAAACTGACAGAGAAGTTTAATATTGCTATTGAAGACAAGGTTTCGATTACAAAAACTGATTTGATCGATGGCCAGGAATGGCAGGAAACAGGAACAACTGCGGCCCATGCGATGACCCGCGATTATGATTCCTATAATTTTCTGTCCGTAGGCCTGAATTATAATATTGGACGAAAAGCGGTTGAACCCCTCTGGTGGATCAACCCGCTGGATTATGCTTACAGCGAAATCAATGCGCCCCGGCATATGAAACTGCCAAAACCCGTTCTGGATGATGCCGATGGCGACGGGGTAACGGATCAGTTCGATCATGAACCGAATACGCCAGCCGGTTGCCCGGTTGATACCCATGGGGTCAGCCGCGATACGGATGGAGATGGTGTTCCGGATTGCAAGGATAAGGAACTGATTACACCAACCCAATGTCAGCCTGTTGACGCGGATGGTGTAGGTAAATGTCCTGATCCGGCATGTTGTAAGGAAATCAATGCGAGACTGGATTCCGGTGGTGTTGGAACAATGGGTGGCAAAAACCGCTGCTTTATCGGGGATCTGCCAAGTATCGTGTTCAAAGGAAGATCAGTGACCCTCAGCAAGGATGGAAAAGCGCTGGCTTCAACCATTGCTGAAAAAATGAGGAACAATCCGGGTTGCAAAGTGGCCGTTATCGGTTATGGCGAATCCAGCAAAACAGCCCAACAGCTCAGCTGGGATCGTGTGAACGAAGTGATCAAATACCTGGTTGAAAAAGAAGGAATCAACTCAGACCGGTTCATCTTCCGCTACGGTCAGACCGGCGGTGATGAAAATACGATCGATGTCAAGGATGGAACGGGCGAAGAAGGACCAAATACGGTTCCTGCTCCGCATCCAAACCTGCGCAAAAGATAAACCCATTGGGGACTAGTAATGGTCTTCCCGACTCGTGCTTAGGCGAGACGGGAGGACCATTCTCATTTAATGCATTTATTTTAACATAAATGCCTTCAGTTCAGCATGAAAACGCCCTATTTTCGTTTCTTACCTAAAAATTGTAATTTCGCAGGCTTCATGAAACAATTATTCCTCGCTTTTATCCTTCTGGCGGCTTTAAACTCCTGCTCGATTTTCAGCAAATCCGGTAGCAAGCCCACCGGTTTCAACAAGATCCTGAAGAGTACGGACTATACGTTTAAACTGCAGATGGCCGAGAAATACTACCTCAATAAGGATTATAATCACGCCCAGATACTTTACGATGATCTTTATCGGGTGATGAAGGGCTCAGAACACTTTGAGGATATCTGGTATAAATATGCCTATTGCGCCTATTATCTCAAGGATTATATCAATGCCGAAAATCTGTTCAAGGGTTTTGTAGAGGCTTTTCCGAACAGTCCGAAGTCTGACGAAATGGATTATATGCGCGCTTTTTGTTTCTGGAAACAGTCGCCCAAATTCCAGCTCGATCAAACCAATACCACCAAGGCTATGGGTTTTATGCAGGCGTTTGTTGCCCAGCATCCAACTTCAGATAAAGTGAAAGAAGCGAACGATATCATCGAAAAATGCCGGGCCAAACTGGAAGAAAAGGATTTTGAGAACGCCAAACTCTATTTTAATCTCCGGGAAACCAATGTCGCTTATTTGAAGGCTGCTTCCCTTACTTTCAACACGCTGATGAATACTTATCCGGATTCCCAGTTTAGTGATGAATATAAGTTGTATATTATCAGGTCGGATTATTACTACGCCATCCAGAGTCTGGAAGAAAAGAAAAAAACGCGTTTGGAACAGGTGCTTACCGATGTCAACGATTTCAAGGACCGTTTCCCGGATAGTAAAATGAAAAAAGAGGCCCAGCAATACCAGGATCTTGCAACGAATTCACTAAAACAAATACATTCAAACAATTAAATAATGAGCAAACTAAGAAGACAGGTTAGTACCCATATCGCCAATGTGGCTGAAACAAAGAATCTGACCGATCTGAAAAACAAAACCGGCAATCTTTATGAGTCCATTGCGATCATCGCAAAAAGGGCCAATCAGATCAATATTACCATGAAAGAAGAACTTCACAGCAAGCTGGAGGAATTTGCTACGCATACTGACAGCCTGGAAGAAATTCATGAAAACAAGGAGCAGATCGAAATCTCCAAAGCGTATGAAAGAATGCCGAATGCTGCATTGCTCGCTACGCAGGAATTCATGGAAGACAAGATCTATTACCGCAAGAACGAAGACGATCTTTTCAGCTAGGCCCAATATAATCTATGGTAGAAGGCAAGAAAATACTATTGGGTATCTGCGGCAGCATTGCCGCGTACAAGTCCATCCTTCTGACCAGACTACTCATTAAGGGCGGCGCCGAAGTAAAAGTGCTGATGACGCCTTCAGCAAAAGATTTTGTTACGCCCTTGTCCATTTCGACGATTTCCAAAAACGAGGTGTTGAGCGATTTGTTTCTGAACGATACCTGGACAAACCACGTTCAGCTCGGGCGTTGGGCGGATGTCATGCTGATCGCGCCGCTCAGCTGCAATACCCTCGCAAAAATGGCGGGCGGGATCTGCGATAACCTCTTACTGGCAACTTATCTCTCCGCAACCTGTCCCGTTGTGGTTGCACCCGCGATGGACGAGGACATGTGGCTGCATCCGGCAACAAAGGCCAATATTGCGAAACTGCAGACTTTTGGAAACCGGGTAATACCGGTTGAAAAAGGAGAGCTGGCCAGCGGACTTTACGGGGAGGGCCGGATGGCCGAACCCGAACAGATCATTTCTTTTCTGGAAATGAATTTTTTTTTTAGCGAAGAATTAAAAGGCAAGAAAGCCCTGGTGACGGCCGGTCCGACCCACGAACCCTTTGATCCCGTGCGGTATATCGGGAACCAGTCAACCGGGAAAATGGGTGTTGCCATTGCCCGCGAACTGTCTCAGCGCGGAGCCATCGTGGAGCTCGTACTCGGCCCTACATCCATCGAGATCAATGATCCCCGCATACACATAACCCGGGTGCAGTCGGCCGAAGAAATGTATACCGCCTGTCTTGAACTATTTCCTTCCACCCATATTGCGGTGATGTCGGCCGCCGTGGCGGATTACAAACCGGTTTCTTTTTCTTCAGAAAAAATAAAAAAGAAATCAGAAACGTTTACCCTGGAGTTATCGCGGACAAAAGATATTCTTCAGGCCCTCGGAGATCGTAAGAAAGCGGGGCAAATCCTGGTAGGGTTTGCCCTGGAAAACAGGGATGAAGTGGCCTATGCGAGAAAAAAACTGCAATCCAAGAACGCAGATATGATCGTGATGAATTCCTTAAATGATGCAGGCGCCGGGTTTGGTTTTGATACCAACCAGGTGACCATTTTTGAAAAAGAAGGTACTGAGATCCCTTACCCGCAAAAATCCAAACAACAGGTGGCCCGGGACATTGTTGACCGGATTATAAAACTTCTCTGATGCGCGCAAAAATCCTGATCCTGTTTTCTCTTTTTATCCTGCTTGGGCAGAAAGGCAAATGCCAGGAATTCCAGGCCAATGTAACGGTCTTGTCTAACCGAATCAGCACCAGCGTCAATAAGCAGATTTTTACCACGCTGCAGTCCGCGCTCTACAATTTTATCAACGGCAAGAAATGGACCAATGTGGCCTTTAACGGCAACGAAAAAATTCAGTGCAATTTCCTGCTGAATCTCAGTGGCGCTACGGATAACAACACCTATACGGCCGCATTGACAGTACAAACGGGTCGCCCGATTTATAATACTTCTTATCAGAGTCCGCTGATGAATTATTTGGACGCGGACTTTGCGTTCAAATATATTCAGTACCAGGATATGGATTTTAATGAAAACCGGGTGGGGGGTACGGATCCGCTGACTGCCAACCTGACGGCTGTGATTGCCTATTATGCCTATATCATCCTGGGTTTAAATTTTGATTCCTATGGATTGCGTGGCGGCGATCCTTATTTTCAGAAAGCGCAGAATATTGTAAATAACGCTCCCGAAGCCAACGCACTCAACGGTTGGAAACCTTTCGACGGATTAAGGAACCGCTACTGGCTGGTGGAGAACCTCACCAATCCCAAGTACAATCCGATGCATGACGCGATGTATAATTATTACCGGCTGGGTCTTGACCAGATGTTTGATCACGAAGCCGACGCGCGGATAGCCGTAATGAATGCAATAATTTCTTTGAACAGCATCAATAATGAGTATCCCAATATCATGTTCATGCAATTTTTTTTCCAGGGAAAGGGGGCCGAGATTGGCAATGTATTCAAACATGGCACGCCCGACGAGAAAAGCCGGGCCCTGGATATTCTTTCGAGGATCGATATTTCCAATCTGAGTCAGTATAAACAGGATCTTCAGTGAAGCATCTGACCCTTTTTTTTCTTGCCGTTTTTTTTGCCGCCTGCAACGACCGGACGGATATCCCCAAAGGTATCATCCCCCAGGATTCCATGGGCAGGATCATGAATGATGTTATCATGGCCGAGGAATACTCCAATCAATATGTTATCAGGGATTCGCTCCGGCCGGACAAAATAAAGGCCAACCAGGAACTGCTGGAATGGGTTTTTAAAATTCATCATATTACAAAAGAGGAATTTAAAAACAGCGTGAGCTTTTATGAGTCGAGGCCCGACCTGAACAAAGATATTTTTGATAGCCTTTCTGCTTTTGCCAACCGCCACAAGTCGGATTTGTATGCCCCCAGACCTCTTGCAAAGCCCCTTCCCGCTCCTGTAAAATAAGCCGCATCATTTCATAACTTCATGTTATGAACAAAGTATATAGCCACGCGCTCGACGCTGTCAGAGATATTCCGGATGGTTCGAGCATTATGCTGGGCGGATTTGGCTTATGCGGTATTCCCGAAAATAGTATCAGGGCCCTCGTACAGACCCGGGTAAAGAACCTGACCTGTATTTCCAATAATGCCGGCGTGGATGATTTCGGACTGGGATTATTGTTAAAGACAAGGCAGATCAGCAGAATGATCAGCTCCTATGTGGGAGAGAATGCCGAGTTCGAAAGGCAATTATTGCAGGGCGAACTGGACGTGGACCTGGTACCCCAGGGAACGCTGGCTACAAGAATCCAGATGGCTGCCATGGGTATTCCTGCTTTTTATACGCCCGCGGGTTATGGGACGGAAATCGCCATCGGAAAGGAAACCCGTGAATTCAATCACAAGATGTACCTGATGGAGCACGCGCTGCCTGCGGATTATGCCATTGTGAAAGCCTGGAAAGGCGATCGCCTCGGCAACCTGGTTTTTAGAAAAACGACCAGGAATTTTTCAACTTCCATGGCCAAAGCAGGGAATATTACTATTGCGGAAGTAGAGGAACTCGTTGAACCCGGTATACTGGATCCGGATCTTGTTCATGTGGCCGGTATTTATGTGCACCGGATTTTTCAGGGAAGCAACTATGAAAAGAGGATTGAGAAAAAGACAGTCTCTATTACGCGTAAGGCGTAACGCTAAACGCTCAACACCTTTAAATTAAGAATTGAATTTTCAAATTTCCAAATTTTCGAATGTGTTCATTTCAGTAAATCAGTTTGAAATTCAGATGGGGGTCAATACAATCATCGGCCGGTTTTTTGTCGATCGTAAACCCCCGCAGAATAACAGTTTCTGGAAGGGAAAGTTATTGTATGTCGGATTTGGAAATGGTTATGTTTCAATTCCTGTTTTTTACGATATCCTGCATCGCATTGGGGTCCCTATTGACATTTTGCTGAATGAAAAACATATCCTTTTTATGGAGCAGGTAATGCACTTTGCCATCCTGCAGGAAAAAAATGAAATCGGCCTGCCGGAAGAACTGAAATGTATCCGCGCCCTGTTAAAGGACAGGATCCAAAATCAAATGTATTATGACATGCTGAACAGGTACCTGGATCAACCCGTTCTGAAAGAGCTGGGTTCCTTCGGACTTCCATTTCCTTCACTGAACCGGGCGGACGTATTTTTGTATATTCTATGCGACCTGCCATTGAATGAAAATCAATGGGAGCAGGCTATCCGGTATTGGTATGCGCTTCATCCCAGTTACCTGATCGTAGACGATATCCGGGATTATACAAAAGATAAGGAAGAGGGAGAAGACAATGTGGTCGTCGACCTGGGCGGTGGTGAATCGGGATTTCAAAAATCATTTGAGATGCTGAAGAAAAACGGAGAGATCATGCAGGAGATCAACCCATTATTGGGTCAGTATTTAATGGACTATGAAGAAGATCTAAGGGAATTTGTTCCTCTGAAAGCCTAAACGAAACAAATGGCACTCGACAAATACGGAATTGCAAAAAGAATTGCACAGGAACTACGGGATGGCATGTACGTGAACCTGGGTATCGGTATTCCCACACTCGTGGCCAACTATGTTCCGGAAGGCATGATGATCATGATCCAGTCGGAGAACGGCATGCTGGGTATGGGACCCTATCCGGATGAAGACCAGCTGGATCCGGACCTGATCAATGCGGGCAAAGAAACCGTCACCATTCTGCCCGGGGGCGCCTTTTTCGACAGCGCCGAAAGTTTTGGGATGATCCGCGCGGGGAAAGTGGACCTGACGGTGCTCGGTGCGATGGAAGTCTCTGACAAGGGAGATATCGCCAACTGGAAGATCCCGGGAAAAATGGTGAAGGGTATGGGCGGTGCGATGGACCTGGTGGCGAGTGCAAGAAATATTATCGTAGCTATGCAGCATACCAATCCGAAAGGCGAATCAAAATTATTGCCGGAATGCACCCTGCCTCTTACGGGCATTCGCTGCGTAAAACGTATTGTAACCGAACTCGCCGTTTTAGATATAACGCCAGAAGGATTTTTATTAGTGGAGCGCGCCCCGGATGTTTCCGTAGAGGAGATCCGGTCGAAGACCCTGGGAAAACTGACTATTTCCAAAAGTCTTATCGTGATGAATCTATAAACCATAAAAACCTTACACATGAGAAAAGCCTTATCCCCGTTGCTGTTATTATGTAGTTTTTTTACCAATGCACAACCTATTTCAAAGCAGATTCCGGTAACGGATGTTTATTTCGGAAAAACAGTTACGGATAATTACCGGTGGCTGGAAGACATGAACAACAAGGAAGTGCAGGACTGGTTCCGGGCCCAGCACAATTATACTGACAGCCTGCTGGCCAGGATACCGGGCAGGGATTCCCTGTTCCAGGATTATAAAAGTCTGGACGCTCTGGCTTCGGCAACAATCTCTGATATCACGCGGAAGGCTAACCGCTATTTTTATAAAAAGGTCCTGGCCGGTGAAAATGTGGGCAAACTGTACTGGCGGGAGGGCAGAACGGGCAAGGAAATTTTATTGTATGATCCTGTTGCCGTTAAAGACGGGAAAACATATAGTATAAATTATTTTGTTCCGAGCGAGGATGGAAAGTTGCTGGCCTTTGGTGTTTCGGAAGGAGGGGCGGAAGTCGCAACCATACATATCATAAACGTGGATACAAAATCCCCGTACCCCGAAACCATTTATCCCTCCTGGTTTGGGGTGAGCGGATTTTCTCCCGATAATAAAGGATTTATTTATACGGTTCAGATGACGGCAGATAATAAGTCAATGAATATGCTGGCCAATACCCGGGTATTGTATCATGTTGTCGGCACCGATCCTAAAACTGATGTAGAAGTCTTGTCGCTAAAAAAATATCCTTCCCTCGGTATTGTGCCGGAAGATATTTGTTTTGTTTTTTATACCCCTGATTTTAAATGGATCATTGGTTTTTTGGGCGGCGTGAATAATGACATCAATTGTTTATATGCTCCTGCATCGGATCTGCTGAAGCCGGTGATTGGCTGGAAACACTTATTGAAGAAAGCGGACCAGGTAACCAATTTTGTTATTCGCGGGGATGAAGCGTACCTGCTCACCTATACTGGCGCTTCAAAATACAAGGTTATCAAAAGCGATCTGAAAAACTTTGACGTAAAAACGGCAACCGTCATTGTGCCGGAATCAAAGGATAAGATCGTAGACATTTCGGGGACCAAAGATTTTCTGGTGATCACCTATAGCGACGGGATCAATTCTTCCGCCAAACAATATAATGTGCATACCGGGGAACTGTCCCCACTCCAGCTTCCATTCCCTGGCGATGCCACATTGCTGAGCTATGATATAAAATCAAACGACGTGCTGGTTTACCTAAACTCCTGGAAACAACCGACAACATTGTTCGACTATAACGCCGATACAAAAAAAATAGAATCGAGCGCCTTTAATATAAAAACGGATTATCCCGGTGTCTCGGATATTGTTGTGGAAGAAGTAGAGGCGACTTCCTACGACGGCCAACAGGTACCTTTATCCATCCTCTATAATAAAAAATTTAAAAAAGACGGAACGGCCAACTGCATACTTGATGGCTATGGTGCTTATGGCATATCCGCGACGCCCTATTTTTCCATCACCATGCTGGGCGTTATCAATAGGGGCGTCGTCGTTGCCTATGCACATGTCCGCGGAGGCGGGGAGAAAGGAGAGGATTGGTACAAAGCAGGATACAAGATTACCAAACCCAATACCTGGAAAGATTTTATTGCCTGTGCAGAATGGCTGATAAAAAACCAGTACACCAGTGCAAACAAATTGACAGGTTTTGGTACCAGTGCCGGTGGCGTGTTGATCGGACGTGCTATTACTGAAAGACCGGACCTGTTCGGTGCCGCTATCTGTAACGTGGGTATCGTAAATGCGCTGCGTTTTGAAAATACGCCAAACGGTCCCAATAATGCGCGGGAATTTGGTACCGTCAAGGATTCTGCTGAATGTATGGGTTTATATGAAATGGATGCCTTCCAGCATGTAAAACCCGGAACGGCCTATCCGGCCGTGATCTGCGTGGGTGGCATCAATGATCCGCGGGTAATCCCCTGGCAGCCCGGTAAATTTGCTGCCACACTTCAAAATGCAACCAGCTCGGGGAAACCGGTTGTGTTCGATGTGAATTATGACAATGGACATTTTACAGAAGATAAACTGGTGAAGGATAAGAATTTTTCCAATATTTTTTCTTTTGCACTCTGGCAGACCGGGCATCCCGATTTCCGGGCGAAACCTTAGAAGGAAAATTTCCGGCTGAGATAAAATGCGCTGCGAAAAATGTATGATAAAAGAAATATTTTCAGGTGTACTATTGCTGTATTTTTTTATACCGTTTTCTTTCGGGCAAATGCATTCCATTCCATATGGAAACAATGCTGCAGTGGGTAAATATTATGCCGTGCGGGGGATTAAAATGTATACCGAATCGTATGGCCAGGGCAGACCTTTGTTGCTGATACATGGCAACGGCGGCAGTATAAATGCTTTTACCGAAAATATTCCCTATTTCTCGAAAGAATATAGGGTGATCGCCGTGGACAGCCGTTCGCAGGGAAAGACCATTGACAACGGGGATTCCCTGAGTTTTGAAATGATGGCTGACGATTTCGCGGCCCTGCTGGGGGCCATGCACATTGACTCTGCCTATGTGATCGGATGGAGCGATGGGGGCATCAACGCCCTGCTGTTGGCCATGCGTCATCCTGAAAAAGTAATAAAACTGGTTTCAACCGGTGCGAATCTGACACCCGATTCCACGGCGCTTATCCCTTCCTTTTGGAAAGAAGAAAAACAAGAGTTTGAGTCATCAAAGGGAAAGGTGTTTACTACAGCAAAAGAAAAAAACGACCGGAAGATGTTTATGCTCGACTGGTTGCAACCCAATGTGCCGCTGACGGAATTAATAAGAATTATATGTCCTTCGCTGATCATTTGCGGCGACCATGACCTGATAACGATTGAACACACCGCTGCGATCTATGAACATATCCCGCACGCTTATTTGTGGGTCGTGCCCAATTCGGAACACGCCACATTACAACAACACCGGGATGAATTCAACCAGGTTGTGGATGAGTTTTTTGAAAAGCCTTTTCATAATTTCAAACCCTGAGAATTGAACAATGTTTCCTGTTATCGTCGGGTGGTTTTATTTTTTTTCCTGTTGGGTTTTTCTTTGACCCGGGTGCATTCTCAAAATATTATTGCCTACTATTCGGGGAATGCCAGGCAGATTAGCAAATATCCCGTGAATGAACTTACCCATATTATATACAGCTTTTGTTATTTAAAAGGGAACAGGATCTGGGTGGAGAACCGCGCCGACAGCCAGACCATCCGCACATTAGTTGGCTTAAAGAAAAAAAACCCAAAGCTGAAAATCCTGCTTTCGCTTGGCGGATGGGGCGGATGTAAAACCTGTTCGGATGTTTTTTCGACGGATTCGGGAAGGACGGAATTCGCGGAATCCGTATATAATTTATCCAACTATTTT
>Ga0209839_10000494_pt1 | contig 19947 bp, 16 predicted proteins | sample OrgsoiDNA2013050_FD_185800 | JGI IMG/M metagenome (GOLD analysis project Ga0209839, IMG submission 185800) | Permafrost soil microbial communities from the Arctic, to analyse light accelerated degradation of dissolved organic matter (DOM) -... | ecosystem: Environmental > Terrestrial > Soil >... | reverse complement strand
GACGCAGGCTTCCGGCCGGTCGGGTGCGACCGCTGCGGCGCGACGGTGCTGGCCGCGAAGTTCAGCCCGCTGCACACCAGCGTGCAGTGGAGCCCGGCGTCCGTGCGGGCCTGCGCCGAGTTCAGCGCGCGGGTGGCGGCGGGCGAGCAGACCGCCCTCATCGACACCTGTGCCAGCCTGCGGGACAGCATCGACCGGGCGGCGGCGCAGGGCCGCCTCCAGGTGTCGCCGCCATGAGCGCGCCGCGCGCCTACTACCAGGTGCGGGTGGCCGAGGTCATCAGCGAGACGGCCGACGCCTGCTCGCTCGTGCTGGCCGTCCCGCCAGAGCTGGCCGACGCGTTCGCCTACTCCCCCGGCCAGTTCCTGACCGTGCGCATCCCGCGCGACGGCAACGGCTCGGTGGCCCGGTGCTACTCACTGTCGAGCTCACCGCACGCCGGCGACCCGCCGACGATCACCGTCAAGCGGACGGCCGGCGGCCACGCCTCCAACTGGATCGCCGACAACCTGGCGGCCGGGAGCGTCCTGGACACCCTGCCGCCGGCCGGGACGTTCAGCCCGCGCTCGCTGGAGGGCGACTTCCTGCTGTTCGCGGGCGGCAGCGGGATCACCCCCGTTATCTCCATCCTCAAGTCGGCGCTCGCGCAGGGGCAGGGGAGGATCGTCCTGGTCTACGCCAGCCGCGACGACCGCTCAGTCATCTTCGGCGCCGAGCTGCGCAGGCTCCAGGCCGCCGCCGGGCCCCGGCTGCTCGTCGTGCACTGGCTCGACTCGGTGCAGGGCGCGCCCACCGCGGCCGGGATAGCGGCCCTGGCCCGGCCCTACGCCGACCACGACACCTTCATCTGCGGGCCCGATCCCTACATGGCGGTCGTCCGGCAGGCGCTCAGCCAGCTAGGCGTGCCGGCGCAGCGGGTCCACGTCGAGCGGTTCGTCTCGCTGGCGGAGAACCCCTTCGAGGCCGCGGCGGCGACGGGCGGCGTGCCCGCGACCCTCGAGGTCACCCTGGACGGCCAGACCCGGCTGCTGCCCTGGCCGCCAGGGACCCGCATGCTCGACGTCCTGATCGACGAGGGCCTCGATCCCCCGTTCTCCTGCCGCGAGGGCATCTGCGGGGCCTGCGCCTGCCAGCTCACCGGCGGCGAGGTGGAGATGGTCCACAACGAGGTGCTCGAGGCGCCGGACGTCGCGGACGGCTACATCCTGGCCTGCCAGGCCGTGCCGCTGACGGCCGCGGTCAGCATCACCTACTCCTGACCCTGCTGCTCGGTGAGCATTCAGCCCTCCCGTCGCGGGGCGCCAGCAGCGGCGGCGGCGGATGCGGCGGCGTGCCGCCCGGCGCGCCGCCCGGAGAAGACACAATCGGCCAGCGAGAGCCCGCTGACATAGGAGCGCGAGCAGAGGCCGACCGCGCTGCGGCCCGCGGCGTACAGCCCCGGCACCGTGGTTCCGTCGGCCCGGCGCACCTGGCCGGTATCCTCCGCGACCACCAGCCCGCCGAGGGTGAGCATCGGCGCCGGGAACGCCAGCCGGGGCCGGACCGAGCAGTCGATGAGCGAGTACGGCGGCCGGTCCTGGGCCCGGACCTGGTCGGCCGGCTTGCCGGCCGGGTCGGCGGCGCCCGCGGCCGCCGCCGCGTTATAGGCGGCCAGGGTAGCGGCGAGGCCGCCGGGGTCGATGCCCGCCCGGGCCGCCAGCCCCGCCACCGTGGGCGCGCTGACCCGGCCCACGGACAGCAGGTAACGGGCCTGAAGTCGCTGGAACCACAGCGTCGTTCCGCGCAGCTGGCCGCGGGCCCGGGCCACGGTCGCCCGGTCGACGAGCAGCCAGGCCTGTCCCTGGTGCCTGGTCACGACGGCTTCGCCGATCGCCGCGCCGTACCGGGACTCATCGCACACCCGCAGCCCGGCGCGATCGACCAGCACGCCGTGCAGCAGGGCGGGCGGCGGGCTGAGGAAGCGCCAGACCGAGACCCGGTCCAGGAACGCCGTCGCGCCGCCGGCGTCGGTGCCCAGCCGGATCCCGCTGCCATCGTCGCCGGGTGTCGCCAGCGGCAGGCCGCCGCGGTACGCCGGCGCGTGCTCCCGCATCATCTGCCGGTTGGCGACGAACCCGCCCGCGGCCACTACGACGCCGCGCCGGGCGCCCACCAGCAGCGCGCGGCCGTGCCGGCGCTCCAGCCAGGCCACCGGCCGGTGCAGGATGCGGCCGAGCTTGGGTGCGTACAGGTACGGCCGGGCCGACCAGCGGTGCAGGACCCGGTGCGCCGCCCGCGCCCACCCCGGCGCGCCGCGCAGCGTACGGCACTCGACGCCGACCACCCGGCCTGCGGAATCGGTGACCAGCCGCCGCGCGCTGGTCTGCTCCAGTACGCCGGCGCCGGAGCCGCGGATGGCCGCCGCCAGCCGCGCGAACAGCAGGCCGCCCGAGGTGCCGGGACCGCGGGTCCGGTGCCCGCGCGGCGCCGGCGGCGCCACGTCGCGAGCGGACAGCTCGCTGCCGGAGTAGTAGAGGTAATGGCGGTTGGTGGGATAAGAGGTCTTGTCCGGGCACAGGCTGCCCTCGAATGGCACGCCGCAGCGCTCCAGCCAGGCCAGCATCGCCAGGCTGCCCTGGCAGAACTCCCGGAGCGTGGCCGGCGACACGGCGTCGCCGACCTCCAGGCTCAGGTAGTCGAACATCGCCTCCGGCGTGTCCGCGACGCCGGCCTCGCGCTGCTGGCGCGTGCCGCCGCCGGCGTAGACCACGCCACCGGATAGCGCCGAGGCGCCGCCGCCGCAGAACCGGTCGAGCACGACAACGTCGGCGCCGGCCCGGGCGGCCTCCAGGGCGGCGCAGGCACCCGCGGCCCCGAACCCCACCACGACCACGTCGGCCTGGACGTCCCAGGTCTGCGGCACGGGACTCTGCGGCACGGGACTCTGCGGCATGGGCGACTGGGCCACGGGCGCCTCCGTCGGGCGGGACCTGCACGGGCTGGCCGGCCGCGACCCGATCTCGGCACTCGGCACTCGGCCAAAACTGCAACGTGTTCTAGTATGGAGGCCGGGAGGTGCCATGACAACGGACGAGGCCGGGCCCGAGGTCGCGGAGGCCGAGTTCGACGTCGTGGTGGTGGGCAGCGGCGCCGCCGGGATGACCGCCGCGCTGACGGCCGCGCACCATGGCCTGCGCGCGGTGGTGCTGGAGAAGACAGACTGGTTCGGCGGCTCCACGGCCCGCTCGGGCGGCGGCATCTGGGCCCCCGGCAACGAGGTACTGCGCAAGGCCGGCGTCCGGGACACCCCGGAGCAGGCCCGCGCCTACCTGGCGCATGTGGTGGGCGACTGCGTCCCGGCGGCGCGGCAGCAGGCGCTGCTGGAGCACGGCCCGGCCATGCTCGCCCTCGTGCGCGCCGCTACCCCCGTCGACTTCGCCTGGGTGCCGGGCTACGCCGACTACTACCCCGAGGCCCCCGGCGGGCTCGCCCAGGGGCGCAGCATCGAGCCGGTGCCCTTCGACGGGCGGATGCTCGGGACCGAACTGGCTCACCTCAACCCCGCTTACCTCCCGGCGCCGAACGGCATGACCATCACCCAGGCGGACTACCGCTGGCTGAGCCTCGGCCCCCGCCATCCCCGGGCCGTCCTCGCCACCGCGAAGGTACTCGGCCGGCTGGCCCGCACGCGCCTGCTCCGGCAGGCCACGCTCAGCATGGGCCAGGCCCTGGCCGCCGGCCTGCGGGCGGGCCTGATGGCGAGTGAGGTACCGGTCTGGCTGGGAACTCCCATGACCGGCCTGCACGTGCGCGACGGCCGGGTCACGGGAGTCCAGGTGACCCGCGACGGCCGGCCCGCGCTCATCCGGGCGGCCCGCGGCGTCGTGCTGGCCGCGGGCGGCTTCGAGCGCAACGAGGACATGCGGCGGCGCTACCAGCGCCAGCCCATCGGCACCGAGTGGACGACCGGCTCGGTCGGCAATACCGGTGACGCGATCGCCGCCGGCGAGGCCGCCGGGGCCGCGCTCGACCTGATGGACGACGCCTGGTGGGGTCCGTCCATCCCGCTGCCGCGCGGCCCGTACTTCTGCCTCGCCGAGCGCAGCCTGCCCGGCTGCGTGCTGGTCAACGGCGCCGGGCAGCGCTTCGTGAACGAGTCCGCCCCCTACGTCGACGCCGTGCACGCGATGTACGACGGGCACGCCTCCGGCGGCCCGCACATCCCGGCCTGGCTGATCATCGACCAGCGTTACCGCAACAGCTACGTGCTCGCCGGCCTGCCGCCCCGCCGGCCGCTGCCCCGCCGCTGGTACCGGGCCGGCGCGGTCTACCGCGCGCCCACCCTCGCCGAGCTGGCCGAGCAGGTCGGCATCGACTCCGCGGCCCTGGCCAAGACCGTCGCCAGGTTCAACGAGTTCGCCGCGACCGGCAAGGACGAGGATTTCGGCCGCGGCGACTCGGCCTACGACCGTTACTACGGGGACCCGCGGCAGCGGCCCAACCCGTGCCTCGCGGCCTTGCGGCAGGCGCCGTTCTACGCGGTGCGGATCGTGCCGGGCGACCTCGGCACCAAGGGCGGCCTGCGCACCGACGAGCGCGCGCGGGTGCTCCGCGAGGACGGCACCCCGATCGCCGGCCTCTACGCGGCCGGCAACTCCAGCGCGGCCGTGATGGGCCACAGCTACGCCGGCGCGGGCGCGACAATCGGGCCCGCGATGACCTTCGGCTACATCGCCGCCCTCGACCTCGCCGCAGCCCCGGACTAGAGCCGGGAGAATTGGCGGCTCGTGGCACGGCCGTCACCTATGATCTGGACGGCCAGGTTGTCAGGTTATGACCCGTAAAGAGAGACCTATGAAAATAGCCGACTCGTTCGCCCGCCGTACCCGGCAGTACCGGCACTTCCGGACTGCGGCCGAGATCGTCGGCGCAGTGCTGCTCCTGTCCGGTGGCGCCGCCGCCGCGGCGGCGGTCGCCCCGCACGCGGCGGCCACCACGATCCGCGGCTGTGCGAACACCAAGACCGGCGCCCTCAGGGTCCTGCTGAAGGCCAGCGCGAAGTGCCCGAAGGGAACGAAGTCGCTGTCCTGGAACACGACGGGTCCGAGGGGGCCCGCGGGCACGGCGGCCTTGTTCGGCACAAAGACCAACAAGGCCGCGCAGGGCGCCAGCGGCGCGACCTGCACGCTGGGAGAAGTACTCCTCACCGCGGGGAACACCGCCAGCGGCGCCACGACCGTGGCCGACGGCCGGCTTCTGCCGATCAACCAGAACACGGCGCTGTTCACATTGCTCGGGACTGAGTACGGGGGGAACGGAACATCCACGTTCGCCCTGCCCAACCTGCAGAAGTCCGCGCCTAACGGCCTGACCTATTCGATCTGCACGATCGGAGGGGTTTTCCCCTAGATCGCTGAGCGGAAACGGACGCGGGCCCGCAGCCCGGCGGGGGCGCGGCCCCGGCCTGCCGTGACCGTTATCCCCTGAGATCCGCCGGGGCAGCAGGCCTGGCCGCCGCCATGCGTACAGTGGCAGGACTTCTCCTGCACGCGATCGAAGGGACACATATGCCCGTGGGTCACACGGCCACGCAGCAGGCCGGCTCCGGCGGCCTGACCGCGACCGAGCACCGTCTGGACAACGGTCTGCGCCTGGTGCTCTCGCAGGACCACCTGACGCCGGTCGCAGCGGTCTGTCTCTGGTATGACGTCGGCTCGCGGCAGGAGGTCAAGGGCCGTACGGGCCTGGCTCACCTCTTCGAGCACCTCATGTTTCAGGGCTCGGCGCAGGTCAAGCGGACCGGCCACTTCGAGCTGGTCCAGGGGGCCGGCGGCTCCCTCAACGGGACGACGAGCTTCGAGCGCACGAACTACTTCGAGACCATGCCCGCGCACCAGCTGGAGCTGGCACTCTGGCTGGAGGCGGACCGCATGGGCTCGCTGCTCGCCGCGCTCGACGAGCAGTCCATGGACAACCAGCGTGACGTGGTCAAGAACGAGCGGCGGCAGCGCTACGACAACGTGCCCTACGGCACCGCGTTCGAGCGGATGACCGCGCTGGTTTACCCCGAGGGCCACCCGTACCATCACACGCCGATCGGCTCGATGGCCGACCTGGACGCGGCGACGCTGGACGACGCGCGCGCGTTCTTCCGCACGAACTACGCGCCGAATAACGCGGTCCTGGCGATCGTCGGCGATATCGACCCGGAGCAGACGCTCGCGTGGGTGCAGAAGTACTTCGGCTCCATCCCGTCCTACGACGGCAAGGGGCCGCCACGCGACGGCGCGCTCCCCGACATCATCGGCACGGAGCTGCGCGAGGAGATCCAGGAAGAGGTCCCGGCGCGTGCGCTGATGGCCGCCTACCGGCTGCCGCACGACGGCACGCGCGAGTGCGACGCGGCGGAGGTGGCGCTCACCGTCCTCGGCGACGGCATGTCGTCTCGGCTGTATAACCGGCTGGTGCGGCGCGACCGTACCGCCGTCTCCGCGGGCTTCGGGCTGCTGCGGCTCGTCGGTGCCCCCTCCCTGGGCTGGCTGGACGTCAAGGTGTCCGGTGACGCCGAGCTCCCGCAGATCGAGACCGCCGTCGACGAGGAGCTGGCGCGGCTCGGCACGAAGGCGCCGGCCGCCGATGAGATGGAGCGGGCGCAGGCCCTGCTGGAACGCGAATGGCTGGACCGGCTCGGCACGGTCGCCGGCCGGGCCGACGAGCTATGCCGGTATGCGGTGCTGTTCGGCGACCCGCAGCTCGCGTTCACCGCCGTCAGCCGGATCCTCGACATCACCGCCGAGGAGGTCGCGGCGATTGCCGCGGCGCGGCTGCGCCCCGACAACCGTGCGGTGCTGGCGTACGAGCCCGTTACCTCCGAAGATCGCGCCGGGGAGGCCGGCGGTCAGGCCACAGCCGACGAGAACAACGAGCAGGATGGAGCCGGGCGGTGACCAACGCAACCGTGAGCATGGACTTTTACCCGCAGCCGGCCGCCGGGCAGGCGAAGCCCTGGGCCTTTCCCGCGGCCGAGCGCGGCGCCCTCGCCAACGGGCTGACCGTACTGCGCTGCCACCGGCCCGGGCAGCAGGTGGCGGCCGTGGAGATCTGCCTGGAGACGCCGCTCGACGCCGAGCCTGACGGGCTCGACGGGATCGCCACGATCATGGTGCGCGCGCTATCTCAGGGCACCGGCAAGTACACCGCCGAGGAGTTCGCCGCCGAGCTGGAGCGCTGCGGCGCGACGCTCGACTCCCGCGCGGATCACCCGGGCGCGCGCCTCTCGCTGGAGGTTCCGGTCTCCCGCTTGCCCCGGGCGCTCGGGCTGCTCGCCGAGGCTCTGCACGCGCCCGCGTTCTCCGGCCACGAGATCGAGCGGCTGGTGCGCAACCGTCTCGACGGGATCGCGCACGAGCTGGCCAACCCCGGCCGGCGGGCGGCCAAGCAGCTGTCAAAGGAGCTGTTCCCGGCGTCCGCGCGGATGTCCCGGCCGCGCCAGGGCACGCAGGAGACCGTCGCGCGGATCGACGCGGCGGCCGTGCGGGCGTTCTACGAGGCTCGGGTGCGGCCCGCCACGGCGACCGCGGTCGTCGTGGGCGACCTGACGGGCGTCGACCTGGACGCGGTGCTCGCCGGCACGCTCGGCGGGTGGACCGGCGACGCCGCCGAGCCGCTGCCCATGCCGCCGGTGACCGCCGACGACACCGGCCGGGTGGTGATCGTGGACCGGCCCGGTGCCGTCCAGACGCAGCTGCTCATCGGGCGGGTCGGCCCGGACCGGCACGACCGGGTCTGGCCGGCGCTGGTGCTCGGCACGTACTGCCTGGGCGGCACGCTGACGTCCCGGCTGGACCGGGTGCTGCGCGAGGAGAAGGGCTACACGTACGGGGTACGGGCCTTCGAGCAGGTGCTGCGGTCGCCGGCGCCGCACGCCGCGACCGGCGCGACGGGGGTGTCGTTGCTCGCTATCAGCGGTTCCGTGGACACCGCGTCCACGGGTCCGGCGCTCGACGACCTGTGGACGGTGCTGCGCAGGCTGGCGGCAGAAGGGCTGACCGAGACGGAGCGTGACCTGGCGGTGCAGAACCTGGTGGGAGTCGCGCCGCTCGCGTACGAGACGGCGGCGTCGGTCGCGGGCAGGCTGGCGGATCAGGTGGAACAGCACCTGCCGGACGACTACCAGGCGCAGCTGTACGCGCGCCTGGCGCAGACGGGAACCGGCGAGGCAACGGCCGCGGTGGTCGCGGCGTTCCCGGAGAACCGCCTGGTCACGATCCTGGTCGGCGATGCGGCCCAGATCGAGTCCCCGGTGGGCGCCCTGGGCGTCGGCGCGGTGCAGGTAGTCACCGGCTGACCCGCCGGGCACCCGGCCGGGACCGCAGTCAGTCCGGCCCGAGGATCAGGCCGCTGGTCGGCACGCCGGTGCCGGCGGTGACGAGCACCGGCCCGTCGCCGCCGACCTGGTTGACCGAGGTGCCGCGGACCTGGCGGACGCCCTCGTTGATGCCGTTCATGCCGTGGATATAAGCCTCGCCGAGCTGCCCGCCGTGCGGATTGACCGGCAGCCCGCCGCCCAGCTCGATCATCCCGCCCGCGATGAAGTGCCGGGCCTCTCCGCGCGGGCAGAAGCCCAGCTCCTCCAGCTGCAGCAGGACGAACGGCGTGAAGTGGTCGTAGAGCACGGCGACCCGCACGTCGCGCGGGCCGATCCCCGCCTGCTGCCACAGCTGCCGGGCCACGACGCCCATCTCGGGCAGCCCCAGCTCATCGCGGTAGTAGCTGGTCATCACGAACTGGCCGGGGCCGCTGCCCTGCGCCGCGGCGCGGATCACCGCCGGCGGCTGGGGCAGATCGCGGGCCCGGTCCAGGCTGGTCACGACCACGGCGACGGCGCCATCGCTCTCCTGGCAGCAGTCCAGCAGCCGCAGCGGCTCGGCGATCCAGCGGGACGCCTGATGCTCGGCGAGCGTGACCGGCCGCTGGTAGAACCAGGCGTGCGGGTTAACGGCGGCGTGCCGCCGGTCGGCGACCGTGACCAGGCCGAAGTCCTGGCTCGTCGCGCCGTAGTCGTGCATGTAGCGCCGGGCGATCATCGCCACGGTCGCCGCCGGGGTGCCCAGGCCCATCGGATAGTGCCAGCCGTTGTCCACTCCGCTGGAGGTCGCCGCCACCACGGCGGCCCGCGAAACCTGGCCGAACCGGTGGCCCGAGCGCTCGTTCAGCGCGCGATAGCAGACCACCACGTCCGCGGCCCCGGTCGCCACCGCCATCGCCGCCTGCTGCACGGTCGCGCAGGCGGCGCCGCCACCGTAGCCCACCTGGCTGAAGAAGCGCAGCTCGCCGACGCCGAGCTCGCGGGCGACCGCGATCTCGGCGTTGCTGTCCATCGTGAACGTCACCAGCCCGTCCACGTCCGCCGGGCGCAGCCCGGCGTCGGCCAGCGCGGCCGCCGCCGCCTCCGCGGCCAGCTGTAGCTCGCTGCGGCCGGAGTTCTTCGAGAACTCCGTAGCCCCGATTCCGGCGATGGCGGCCGTCCGGCCCATCATGGCGTGCTGCCCGCCGCTGTGCTGCCCGCCGCCGTGCTGCCCGCGCCGCGGAGACGGACCATCCCCGTCACATGGTCGCCAAGGCTGCACCGGCCGACGACCTGCACCACGCGCTCCCCGCCATCCGCCACGACCTGCCCGGAGAGGATGAGCGTGTCGCCCGCGTAGCACGGCACGCCGAGCCGGATCGCGATCTGCGCCACGATGGCCTCCGGTCCGGCCCAGTCCGTGACGTACCGCTGCACGAGACCGGTCGTGGACAGGATGTTAACGAAGATGTCCTTGCTACCCCGCGCGATGGCCCGGTCCCGGTCGTGGTGGACGTCCTGGAAGTCCCTGGTCGCGATCGCGGTGGTGATCACGAACGTCGTGGTGACGTCGATCACCAGTTCCGGCAGGACCTGGCCGACCTCGATGGTCACCGCTCCTCCTCTCGCCACGCGGGCAGCGTCAGCTCGTCGTCGACCCGGACGAAGGAGACCCGGACCGGCAGGCCCACTGCCACCCGCTCCGGGCTGACGTCGAGCAGCTCGCCCACCATGCGGACGCCCTCGGGGAGCGCGACGAGCGCGATCACGATCGGGAGCTGCCTGCCCGGCACCGCCGGGTGATGGTGCACGACATAGCTGTACACCTCCCCCGTCCCCGCGGCGACGTCGTACTCGGGCCGGGCCGCGCCGCATTCGGGGCACATCGGCCCGGGCGGGTGACGACGCGCGCCGCAGTTGCCGCAGCGCTGGATCCGCAGCTCGCCGGCGGCCGTCCCGTCCCAGAAGAACTTCGTGTCGAGCGAGGCGGCCGGCCGCAGTACCTCGCCCGCCGCGCCAGCCGGCACAGCCGCCCCGGTAGCCACAGCCGCCTCGGTAGCCACAGCCGCCTCGGCCGACCCGGGCGGCCGGTACTTCAGCAGCCGGAACATCATCGACGCGACCGCCTCCGAACCCACGTACCAGGTGCTCAGCGTGGTGACGAACCAGCCCTCCCCGAGCGCCGTCCGCTTCGGGCCCGTCACGCTCTCCAGGCTCGACCGGACCGCGACCTGCTCGCCGTGCCGCAGGTAGCGGTGATATTCCTGCTCGCAGTTGGTCGCGACGACCGACGTGAACCCGGCCTCGTCCAGCACCGCTGACATCAGGTGCAGCGGGTCATCGTCGTCGCCGTCGGCCGCCGGGTGCAGCCCGCGCATCGTCCAGACCTGCGCCATGGCCGGCGGCGCGACGAGGCCTCCGTGCACCGAACCCGCGGCGAACTCGCTGTCGGTGTAGACCGGGTTGGCGTCACCCAGCGCCTCGGCCCAGTTACGGATCATCGGCAGGTTCACCGGATCGCGTGCCGGGCGAGGCCTGCTCTGACCGGCTGCGGCGATCCGGGCGGCAGCTGCCCTGATGGCGGCCCCAGCGTCCGGAGCGGCGCTGCCCCGTGCCTCGTTGCCCACTGTCCCGCCGGCCACTGTCCCGCCGGCCAGCGTCCCGGCCTCGACGGCTGTCACCTGTTGTCTCCTCCGCTCATCTGGGTACCCGCGGCAGCTTGAGCCCGGCCGTCGCGATCAGCTCCCGCTGGATCTCGTTGACCCCGCCGCCGAAGGTCAGCACCGTGTTGCGCTTGGCCTGGATGTCCAGCCAGCGCGCCAGCTCGGCTGTGCCGGGGTCGGCCGGATCACCATGACGTCCGACGACCTCCTCCAGCAGCTGGCCGAGATGCTGCAGCCGTTCGGAGGAGAAGACCTTCGTGGCGGACGCGTCGGCGATATCCACGGTGGCCGCCACCGCGACCTGCCAGTTGAGCAGCTCGTTGACCCGCAGGCAGGCGCGGGTCTCCCCCAGCGCGCGCCGGACGTCGGGCTGGGAAAGCAGCGGGGCGCCGTCGGGCCCCGTCCGCCCGGCGGCCCAGTCGCGCACCCGGTCATGCAGGGCCGCGATCCGGCCCGCCGGGCCGAGCATGACCCGCTCGTGGTTGAGCTGCGTCGTCACTAGCCGCCAGCCGCCGTTCTCCGCTCCGACCCGCATCGTCACCGGGACCCGCACGTCGGCGTAGTACGTCGCGTTGACGTGGTGCGCCCCGTCATGGGTGATGATCGGCGTCCAGGAGAAGCCGGGATCGGCGGTGTCGACGATGAGAATCGAGATCCCCTGGTGGCGCGGCGCGTCGGGCGCGGTGCGGCAGGCCAGCCAGATGTAGTCGGCGTCATGCGCGCCGGTGGTGAACACCTTCTGGCCGTTGACCACGTACGTGTCCCCGTCCCGCACCGCCCTGGTCCGCAGCGCCGCCAGGTCGGTGCCCGCCTCCGGCTCGGTGTACCCGATCGCGAAGTGCACCTCGCCGGCCAGGATCTTGGGCAGGAAGAAGTCCTTCTGCGCCGCGGTGCCGTGCGCCTGCAGCGTCGGCCCGACGGTCTGCAGGGTGACCGCGGGCAGGGGCACGTCGGCCCGGGCGGCCTCGCTGGCAAAGATCTGCTGTTCCAGCTGGCCCAGCCCGCGGCCGCCGTACTCCGGCGGCCAGCCCACGCCGAGCCACCCGTCTCGGCCCAGCCGCCGGACCACCTCGCGGTACACCAAGCCGAACCGCTCCGTGAGCATCACGGCCCGCTCGTCGGCCGACATCAGCGCGGCGAAGTACGCGCGCAGCTCGTCACGCAGCGCAAGCTGGGAGTCAGTGAGGTCGAGGAACATAACGGGCCCTCAGCCGCCCACCCCGGCGCCCACCCCGGCGCCGAGCCGGTCGAGGCGGTAGTCGGCGCCCCCGACGAATCGCACCAGGTCTCTGATCAGAGCGGAGTAACGGTGCAACGGGTAACTGACGTCCATTCCCATCCCGCCGTGCAGGTGATGACAAGTCCGCAGCGCCGCGGGGGCCTGCGCCGTTAGCCAGTACGCCGCCACGTCGAGATCGCCGCCGGCCTCGCGGCCGGTCTCCAGCCGCCAGCAAGCCGACAGCGTCGCCAGGTGCAGGGTGCGAGCCACGATGTACACGTCGGCGATCTGCTGGGCCACGGCCTGGAAGGTCGCGAGCGGCCGGCCGAACTGCTCCCGCGACCGCACGTGGGCCGTGGTCAGCGCCAGCGCGGCGGACAGCGCGCCGTCAGCGAGGCAGCACGCTCCGGCGATCGCGAGCTGGTAGAGATCGGCCAGGGCGCGGCCGGCTGTTCCGGTCCCGGGCTCGCCCAGCACGTGCCTGACGGGCGCCCCGTCCAGCCGCAGCGTGTACTCGGGCGCGGCGCCGGAGCTGTGCGCGGGGGTCAGGAACACCCCGTCAGCGGACGGATCGACGATCACGACCCCGGTGCGGGTGCCAGTGCCAGTGCCGTCGGCGGCGATGCTGGCCGGCACGAGGATCCAGTCCGCCGCCGCGGCGTACGGCACGCCGATCTTGACTCCCGAGACCGTGCCACGATCGCCGCTCAAGGCTGTGCCAGGATCGCCGCTCAAGGCTGTGCCGCGCAGCCTGGCCGTAGTGGCCGGCACGGGCGGCATCGGATCCGACGGCTCGCGCACAGCCGCGGTGAGCACCGTGTCGCCGTGGGCGACGCCGGCCAGCAGAGCCTGCTGCAGATCGCGGCCGCCCCACCGGACGACGGGCAGGACGCCGAGGATCAGCGTGGCCAGCGCCGGCACCGGTGCAGCCCGCCTGCCGACCTCGGTCAGCGCGGTCGCCGTGTCCAGCACCCCGAGTCCGTCCCCGCCTAGCCAGGCCGGCAGCGCCAGCGACAGCAGGCCCGCCTGGCCGAGTTCCTTCCAGAGCGCTGCGTCATACGTGGTCTCGTCCGCGTTGCGCGCATCGGGTCCAGCGGGCTGAGCAAGCGACCCGCCCTGGCCGAGCACGCGGGCGGCGAGGTCGGCGACGGCCTGCTGGGTCTCGCCGAGGGCGAAGTCCACTCAGCGCACCTCCTCCCTGGGCAGGCCCAGCACGCGTTCGGCCAGCACGGACAGCAGGATCTGGGTCGTACCGCCGGCAATGCTCAGGCACCTGGTGAGCAGGAACTCCTGCACCGCCTCCGCAGCGCCGCCGTCGGCGGCGGCGCCGTCCGGGCCGCAGAGCGTCAGCGCGGTCTCCGCCACCGCCTGCCGGTGCGCGACCCCCACGAGCTTGCGCACGGCCGCCTGGTGGCCCGCCTCCGCTCCGCCCAGCTGCGCCAGGGCCGAGCGCAGGTCCATCAGCGACACGGCCAGGCCATCGGCCACCAGCGCGCCGACCTGGTCCGCCGTGCCTGGATCGTCGGCGAGCCCGGCGGACCGGACCGCGGCGATGAGTCCCTCCACCCCGTCGCCGAAAGCCGAGCCGCGCCCCATGGCCACCCGCTCGGCAGCCAGGGTGCTGCGGGCGATCCGCCAGCCGTCGCCGGGATTGCCGACCACGCAGTCGTCCGGCACGAGCACCTCGTCCAGGAAGACCTCGTTGAAGACAGCGCGGCCGGTGATCTCGCGCAGCGGGCGGATCTCGATGCCGCTGCTGGTCATGTCGACCAGGAAGAACGTGAGCCCGCGGTGCCGCGGTGCGGTGGCGTCGGTGCGGGCCAGGCAGATTGCCCAGTCCGCCTCCCTGGCGAGGGACGTCCACACCTTCTGCCCGGTCAGCCGCCACCCGCCGTCGGCCCGCTGCGCCCTGGTCCGCAGCGAGGCAAGATCCGAGCCTGCCTCCGGCTCGCTGAACAGCTGGCACCAGGTGATCTCGCCGCGCAGCGTCGGGCGGGCGAACCGCTCGCGCTGGGCCGGCGTGCCGTGCTGGACGATGGCCGATCCGGCCCAGCCGCCGATCACCAGGTCCGGCCGGGGCACCCCGGCCCGGCTGAGCTCCTCGTCGATGACGAACTGCGCCGCGGGCGAGGCCGACAGGCCGTAGGGCGCGGGCCACTGCGGCGCCAGGTAGCCGGCGTCGGCCAGCGCGGCGCGCTGCTGCTGGCGCGGCAGGGCCGCGATCGCGGCGGCCGTCGACCGGGCGACCTGGGCGACCGGCTCGACCGTCCCGGGCAAGCGCCGCGCGCCGTCGACGCTGACGCCCAGCCGCCGACGGGCGCCGGCCAGGGCGAGCGCAGCGGCCCGCGCGCGCCACAGGGCGCTCCCGCCGAGCAGCTGGCGCAGCGCCAGCGCCCGGCGCAGGTACAGATGGGCGTCGTGCTCCCAGGTGAAGCCAATCCCGCCGAGCACCTGGATGCAGTCCTTGGCGTTGTCGACGGCGGCGTCCAGCGCCACGGCCGCCGCGGCCGCCGCGGCCAGCGGATGCTCGCCGCGTGCCTCGTCGGCCGCGCGCGCCGCGTCCCAGGCCAGCGCGGCGGCACGCTCGGCGCGGCACAGCATCCCGGCACACAGGTGCTTGACCGCCTGGAACGAGCCGATGGGCCGGCCGAACTGATGGCGCGTACGGGCGTACTGGGCGGCGGTGGTGCAGCACCACCCGGCCACCGCGGCGGCCTCGACCGCGCCCAGGGTCGCCGCCAGGTCGCGCACCCGGGCGGTCTGCAGTCCGCTGACGACCTGGTCCGGGGTCAGGACCACGTCAGTGAGCCGGATGGTAGCCAGCGACCGGGAGAAGTCGACGGGCCTGCGGTCCGTCACCGCCACACCAGGATGGTCGGCCGCGAGCAGGAACCACGCCGTGCCCTCGGGCGTGCCCGCTGCGAGCAGGAGCTGGGCGGTGGTCCCGCCGCCCAGGACCGGGCCGATCTCGCCGGTCACTCGCAGCGTCCCGTCGCCGAGCCATTCCCCGGTCACCGTGCCCGCCAGCAGGCCGACCGCCGTCGGCGCCGCGCCGACCGCCAGCGCAGGCAGCAGCGCCTTGGCCGCGGGCAGGTCCGCGTAGTCGGCGAGCGCGACGCCCGCCAGCAGGGTCGGCATGACCGGGCCGGGGACGAGCGCGCAGCTGAGCTCCTCGACGGCGGCCGCCAGGTCGGCCACGGAGCCGCCCGCGCCGCCCGCCGCGGCCGGCACGGCGATCGAGAAGATACCAAGGTCGGCCAGGGCGCTCCACGACTCTCGGCCGCCCGGCACGCTGGGCTGTGCGCTGCCTTGCGGGGCGCCCTTCGCTGCGCCGCCGTCGGCCGGCGCGGCCGGCTCGCGGCGGCGAACCTGCCCGAGCGTGTCTGCTCGCTTCGCCCACTCACGGATCGACGCCTGCAGCGCCTGCTGCTCCTCGGTGGTGGCGATCGGCACTGGCGCTCCTCCTCCTCCTCGCGGCGTATAAGAAATTAGAACACGTTATAGCTACCGGCGGCCACCGCGCCGGTGCGCAGCCTGGCCAGCGCTCCGGGAGCGTCGTCATTGGTACCCTGTTAGCAGGACGCGCCGTCGCGTCACCTCGTCGGCTTGCGCGCGCCGTCGGCCAGCGAGGCTGGGCTGTCCGTATTGCCGACTCCACGGGAGGGACCGATGGCACCGGCGAGAACACGTACTACCGTCGCGGCGGGCGGGCCCACCGACGCCGAGCTCGGCTCGGCGGCTCAGCGCGAGCGCCGCAAGCGGATCCTGGACGCCACGCTGGCGCTGGCGTCCAAGGGCGGCTACGACGCGGTGCAGATGCGGACCGTTGCCGAGCAGGCCAACGTGGCTCTCGGAACGCTCTACCGTTACTTCCCGTCCAAGATTCACCTGCTCGTGTCGGGGCTGGCCAGGGAGTTCGAGCGGACCCAGGAAAAGCTCGACCGCACGCCAATCCCCGGCGAGACGCCCTACGACCGGATGCTGTACGTGCTGGGCCGGATCACCAGGGCCATGCAGCGCGAGCCGATGCTCACCGAGGCGATGACCCGGGCATTCATGTTCGCCGACCCGAGCGCGGCCACCGAGGTCAACACCGTCGCCCGGCTGATGGAGCACATGCTGACCAAGGCCATGCACGACGGCGAGCCGTCCGGCGACGACGTGGCTATTGCCCGCGTCATCGGCGACGTCTGGCTGTCCAACCTGGTCGCCTGGGTGACCCGGCGGGCGTCAGCCAACGACGTGACCAACCACCTAGAGCTCGCCGCGCGCCTGCTGCTGAGCTGAGCCGTGCTCAGCCGACCCGTGCTCGCCTTGTACTGCGATCTCCGCGAGGCTCCATCGGCTCTCCGCGGTACCCGGATGCGGCAAAACCAAGCATGCGCTTGGTTGGCCAGAGCTTCACTTCAAGATAGACACCTGCTGCGGGGAGTCAATGGCCGTGTCGCGACTTTTTGCAACGTGTTCTAGTTGCGGACCGGGATGCGGCGTGTTACAAGTCATCATCGTGAGCGAATGTCCCGTATTCCGGGCCGACCTAGCCCGGTCAGCGCGGCTGCTGCGGTCCTTCCGCACCGAGTCCGCGGACCCGGCCGGTTACTATTCCGGCCTCGCCGGGGACACCATCCGCCAGCTCGGCCAGTACACCGACCTGAACGGGCGCATTGTGGTCGATGTCGGCGGCGGCCCCGGATTCTTCGTGCGCGAGCTGCGCGGAGCGGGAGCGCGGGCGTTCTGCGTCGACACCGACAGCGGCGAGCTGGCCGCCCAGGGCCGCCCGGAGAGCGGCAGCGCGCTCGGCAGCGCGCTCAGTCTCCCGCTCGCATCGGGCGCGGTGGACGTCTGCTTCTCTTCCAACGTCCTGGAGCACGTCCCGGACTGGCGCGCGATGATGGCCGAGATGGTGCGGGTGACCAGGCCCGGCGGGATTATCTTCGTCGCGTTCACCAACTGGCTGTCGCCCTGGGGCGGCCACGAGACCTCGCCATGGCATTACCTGGGCGGAGAGCGGGCGGCGGCCCGTTACCAGCGCAGGCACGGCCGGCCGCCCAAGAACCGCTATGGCCACAGCCTCCATCCGGTGTCGGTGGCCGCCGCGCTCGCCTGGGCGCGCTCGGCGGATGCCGCCGTCCTGGTCGACGCCGTGCCACGTTACCTGCCGGGCTGGACCCGCCCGCTGCTGCGCGTTGGCGTGCTGCGCGAGTTCCTGACCTGGAACCTGCTTCTCGTCCTGCGGCGCGCGGGGTAGTCAGGGCGCGGGGTAGTCAGGGCGCGGGGTAGTCAGGGCGCGGGCGCCGGGTCAAGTGCGGGCTCCGGAGCCGCGGCGCCGGAATGATCCGGCTGGTCATCCTCGCGCCTGCTACGCGCCAGCACGATCCCCACGACCAGCAGGGCGAGGCCGACCAGCCCGCTCACCAGCGGAATGATGGTCTCGAACCACGCGTACTCGGTGCGGCCCGTCCGGTCCAGGCCGACGATCGTGCGCACGCTCTGCGGCGTCACCCTCAGGTCACCGTTAAAGAGCAGGAGGCGCTGCGCGCCCGCGCTGTCCTCGATGGTCAGCTTCTGGTCCTGGCTCAGGTCGAGCTGGGCTCCCGTCAGCGGATCCACCCAGTAGGTGATGGTCGCGGTGTAGTACTCGGGCAGGGTCACCAGCGACTGGCTCGGCATGCCGACCAGCGATCCGGGCAGCTGCTGGCTGCCCGCCCTGGCATGCTGCACGCGCTCCACGAAGCGGTCGACACTGATCCCGTCGATCGTCGAGGTTCCCGCGTACCGGGCCGGCATCGGCCGGTGCAGGTTGACGTCGAACACCTCGTAGGTCGTCTGCTGGGTCCCGAACGGCCACAGGAACCCGACTAGCCCGGACTGGCGGATCGACGTGTTGCCGCCGACGCTGGCCCCGCAGCAGCTGACAAGCTCGGCCGTGCGGCGGTCGAAGGCGATGCGGCGGGTGGCGAACTCGTACTGCTGGGAGTTGGTGACGTCGTAGAGGTAGGTGAACTCGTTCCACACCGCCGTGGATGACGTGCCGGCCGGGCCGTCACCATTGACCGTGCTGGTGACCCGTATCGTGGCCCCCGACACCTCCCGGACCATGCTGGGGCTGAAGTAGGTGACCCCCGTGCCCTGCAGGGTGGTCGTGAGGTGCTCGTTCAGCGGGAACTTGATCAGCTGGCCGCCGACGTAGGTGCGCACGAGCACCGCGAACACGATGAGAAATGTCCCCAGCCCGGCGAGTGTGAGCCCGATGACACGCCGCATCGATCCTCCTGGAAACCTATGGCGCTGCCGCTAAAGCCACCCTGCCGACTACAGCACCATTCCTGGCGTCAGCAACAGCGATCTCCCTGCCAACATAACTGTGATCTGGATCGCCGTATTGTAACAGGTTCTATCTATGCGGTAGATAATGAATCGTGATCCACATGAGGATGGATCCGCGCCCGGCCACGCCCGGCCGCCAGGCCGATGCGGGTCACCAGGATGCCCTGGATGGCCTCCGCGCCGCAGCGGCCGGAGCGGTCCTTCTCGCCAACGTGGGCGGGCTGACCGGTTACACGCTGACCGGCACTCCGGTCTCGTGGGCGATCAGCAGGGGCAACGTCGGCGTGCCGGTTTTCTTCGCGCTCTCGGGCCTGCTGCTGTACCGGCCGTGGGCGGCCGCCGTGCTCGCCGGTCAGCCGCGTCCCCGCGTCGCGGCCTACCTGCGGCGCCGAGCCCTGCGGATCCTGCCCGCCTACTGGGCGGTGGTGCTCATCGCGCTGCCGGTCCTCAACCCGGGGCCTGCGCGATCGGCCTGGCCGTGGGCCCAGTACCTGCTGCTGCTGCAGAACTACGACGCCCGCCCGTGGTGGCGCGGAACGGGAGCCACGGGGCTGTCCCAGACCTGGAGCCTCGTCGTCGACCTCTCGTTCTACCTGGTCCTGCCCGCGATCGCGGCCGCGATCGGCTGGCTCGCCTGCCGCGGCGGGAGCGGCGGGATCGAGGTGAGCCGGCGTGCCCGGCGGCTCCTGGCCGGGATCGCCGCGCTAGCTGCCTCGTCCTTCGGCTGGACGGTCCTGGCCTACTATCCCCGGCCCGCGTTCTGGTTCGTCGGGACGCTGCCGCCCACGATGATCTGGTTCGCCGTCGGCATGGCCATCGCCGTCGCGTCGGCGTGGGCCGCGGCCGAGCCGGGATCAGCTGGCCCAGGCCGCCGGTTCTGCCGCACCGTGGCATCCTCGACGGGTATGTGCGGGCTCATCGCCGCCTGCGCCTTCGTTATCGCGTGCACTCCGGTAACCGGGCCCGAGTTCACCGGTATCCCCAGCCTCTGGGATACGGAGGTCAAGACCGTCCTGTTCGCCGTCGTCGCCCTGGCACTTGTCGCGCCGCTCGCTTTCCAGCCCGGGCGCGGCGACCCGATGCCGCAGGTCCAGCTGGTGCTGGGCGGCCGCGGTCCCCGTTTGCTCGGCCAGGTCTCCTATGGCGTTTTCCTCTGGCAGTTCCTCGTCGCCTATGCCTTCTTCGACGCGCTGCACCTGAAGACCGCCTTCCGCGGGGGTTCCTACACCGGTCTCGAGGTGGCCGGCATCGTGGTCGCCGTCGCCCTGCTCACTACCGCCGCCGCCACCGTGAGCTACTACCTCATCGAGCGCCCGGCGCGGCGACTCCGGCCGCGGCGAGGGTAACGAGCGTCCCTCAAGGACTGCCGGCTGGCGGCGAGCCGCCCTCTCCTGCCGCGAAAGGGTCCACGG
>Ga0209839_10000492_pt1 | contig 19963 bp, 9 predicted proteins | sample OrgsoiDNA2013050_FD_185800 | JGI IMG/M metagenome (GOLD analysis project Ga0209839, IMG submission 185800) | Permafrost soil microbial communities from the Arctic, to analyse light accelerated degradation of dissolved organic matter (DOM) -... | ecosystem: Environmental > Terrestrial > Soil >... | reverse complement strand
CAGGCTGTCCAGCCGCACGGGCTGAAAGCTCTTGGCTGATAGATTCGCTGCTTCCATTAATGCCGTAAGATCGACGGCCATCTGGATATTCTCGCTTGCCGTCGTTCCCTGCTGAATGTGCGTCACCCATTGCTCGAACGCGGATGGCAACGATGGTGGCAGGTCGCCGCGCACATTCCAGCGCTCGCTCTCTTCTTTGCCCAGGAGTGAGCTGCGTATGTGCAGCTTCTCGTCCGGCGTTCCGTAAAGCAGGCTTCCCTCGGTACCGTGGACCTCGATGGTGAAGGGCGAGAAACGGTTGACGAAGCCCGCTTCGACGACGCCGAGTGCTCCCTGCGGATAGTACAGCAGGGCAACGGCGTTATCCTCGACCTCGCGCCCGGTAACGTAGCCATACGTGGCGCTGATGCTCTCCGGCATGCCCAGAAAGAGGCGCGCCAGGTACATGGGATGGCAGCCGAGATCGATCAGCGCGCCGCCCGCGCACTGCTCAAGATCGAAAAAATGCTCCGGCAGCCAACCGTTGGGACTCTCTTTTGTGCGTATCGCGCCATTATGCGAGAGGCGCGTCCTGACCAGCGTCAGTTCGCCGAGCTGCCGCTGAGCGAGAATCTCCTGAATCGACCGCGTATAGCCCGCGTACAATCTGGGCAGCGAGACGGTCATCTTGACTCCCGCCTGATCGACCGTTGCCAGTATCTCGTTGCATTCGTGCAGGGTGGGCGCGAGCACCTTTTCGGTAAAGATGTGCTTGCCCGCCCGCGCCGCCGCGCTAATGACCTCGGAATGGGCGTTCGTCGGCGTAGTGACGATCACCGCATCGATGTCGGGCTGGGCCAACAGGTCATCCAGGCGCTCGTAGAAGCGCGCCCCCAGCGCCTCCGCGTTCGTCCGCCCACGCTCCGGCACCTCGTCCCATGCCGCGACGATCTCCGTAGCGGGATGCTCGGTCGCCTGCCTTACGTAGTCGCGTGCATGGACATGCCAGAAGCTGACTAGCGCAACTCTTATCATCGTTGAACTCCTTTGCAATTGCGGCCTTTTATTAATACTCTTCATTCTAACCTCTCTACAGGCGCTATGACAATGCTACAGAATGTTTCGCGGACAAAAATGTGCCAGATGACGCTCAAATCATGATATACTTGCAAGAAAAAGGAGGCGTATCTTGGGCTATATACATGGGGGTTGGCTGGTTGCCAAAGCACTGAAAAAAGAAGGCGTAGAGGTCGTTTTTACGCTCAGTGGCGGTCATATCGCGGCTATTTATGATGGATGTGTGCGCGAGGGCATCCGCGTGGTGGATACGCGTCACGAGCAGGCGGCTGTCCACGCCGCCGAGGGCTGGGCCAAATGCACGCGCACACCCGGCGTTGCCCTCTTGACGGCAGGTCCCGGTGTCACTGACGGCGTAACAGGCGTAGCCAATGCCTTTCTAGCAAACAGTCCTGTGCTGGTCATCGGTGGTGCCGCGCCCTTGAACCTGTGGGATCGCGGCGCGCTGCAGGAGATGAATCAGATCGAGTTGCTGCGTCCCATCACCAAATGGGCGCGCACCGTTCACGAGACCGCGCGCCTGTCCGAATACACCGCCGCGTCCTTCCGCCAGATGCTGAGCGGCAAGCCCGGTCCCGTCTTTCTCGAAGTTCCGATGGACGTCCTCAACAACCTTGTCGATACCGATACGGTTTTTGAACCCGGCGAGCCTGCTGGCTATCGTGCAGGTGGTCGTAGCGTGCCCGATCCCGAGCAGATTGCTAGAGCGGCGGCACTGTTAGAGAAGGCGCAGCGTCCGGTGATTATGGCTGGTAGCGCTGTGTGGTGGTGTGATGCCGCCGAACCGCTGCGCGAGCTTGCCGAGCGCATACAGGCACCCGTCTTTCTTAATGGTGCCGGGCGTGGCTGCCTGCCGCCGACGCATCCCCTCTTCTTCACATCGTCCCGTCGCAAGGCGCTCGAAGGCGCGGACACCATCCTGGCAATCGGCACGCGCATGGACTTCCGCCTCAATCACGGGCAACCGCCGCTCATTCCAGCACAGGCCAGGCTGATCTGGTTCGATCTGGCGGGCGAAGATATCGGTGTCAATCGCGGTGCCGACGTGGGCCTTGTCGGCGATGTGGGCCTGGCTATGCGCCAGTTGAGCAGCGCGACGCAGCAACTCAAGCAGGGGGAGTGGCTGAACTATGTGCGCGCTGAGGAGCGGCGCGGCATTGAACGCGATAGCGCCGGGCTGCACTCCAACGCCACACCCATTCATCCCATGCGCTTCTGCCGCGAGATCCGCGACTTTATCGACGAGGATACCACCGTGGTCGGCGATGGCGGCGATATCGTGAGCTACGGCGCGCGTGTCATCAATGTGGCGAAGCCCGGCTACTGGCTCGACGCGGGTCCAATGGGCTGCCTGGGAACGGGAACCGGTTACGCTATGGCCGCTCAACTGGCGCGTCCCGGCCAGAAGGTGCTCATCCTCAATGGAGACGGTGCCTTCGGACTCAACGGCATGGAGTTCGAGAGTATGGTGCGCCAGAAGCTGCCAATCGTCTCCATCATCGGGAACGACGGTGCCTGGGGCCAGATCAAGCATCCGCAGAAATCCATCATCGGCCATGCCACGGCTGCCGAACTGACGCCGGGCATTCGCTACGATAAGATGGTCGAGGCGCTCGGCGGCTATGGCGAACTGGTCGAGCGCGCAGAGGATATTCGTCCTGCGCTCGAACGCGCCTTCGCTTCCGGTCTGCCCGCCTGCATCAACGTGCTGATTGATCCCGATAAGCCATATGGTCGCTCCACCAACGTCGCGGTATGAGTTGCCGCCCGCAGGGGCAAAATAATGAGCCATATGCACTAAAATTACCTTCTTTCGAGTGATGTAGGGAGAATTCGAGCGTGAGAACAGGATTCTCCCTTCCATTTCCAAATTTTTGGATTATAATATAAAAAGGTTTCACAGGGGAGTGATTCCACTTGCATCCACCAATTACGCGTACTTATTCTTGAAAAGTTGACAGCCCCGTATAAATTTCGTACACTTCACTGGTAGGGGTTTTCTCAACAGAGGGATAGTTCCTGGAGTGTCAGGCGAAGGGGGAAGCGCCAATGAACACAACCCGATGTCCGATATGCAACAACCCACTATCAGAGTCGGCGCAGAACTGTGCGGACTGTGATGGTGCTATTGCTGTGTCCGAACGCGAGGTTACGCAGGCCGAACGCAGCCAGGGCAAACGGCGCGAGACGGCTGTACTGGCGCATGCCCCTCAGCATGCCGATACATTGAAGTTGCCTCACCTTGACCTCCTGGGCAGCGATAGCGGCGATACGCCCTCCGATAGTGTAACAAATGAAACTCCTCCCGAACTGGTCGCGACCAAGCGGCAAGCTCGTTCCAGCGTGCAGACGACCCCATCCAAAAAGGAGCGTCGCCGTTCGGGCAGTCGTCGCCCGGTGGATGACGATTGGTCGGTGCTGGACCTGCCAGCGACGTGGCACAAAGAGGTCGCACCCTCGCCCAATCGCAGCAAAGCCACACCTCTTCCCCCCCGACCAGTGCGCTCCCGCGTGCGTATGCTTAGTGCGCAGCAGGGAGATTCCTGGCTGCGTAAGTTGCCGCCCGCCCTTTACATGTGGGTGAGCGTCCTGGTGCTTCTCATCGTGGTTTTTAGCGGCCTCTTTGGCCTGGTTGTTACACGCGGCAAAGATATCGACAAGGCCGCTCGGACTACTGAGCTTTCACTACAGGTCAGCCCGAGCAGTGTCTCCGTTGGCGCAACAGCGATCCTGAAGGGTGTAAATTTCAGCCCGTATGGGAACATAAGCCTCTCGCGTGATAATTCTATCCCTATTGTGGATACGGGTGATGCCTCGATGACCGATGCCGATGGTCAGGGCAACTTTAGCGATACCGTCGCCATCGCGCCTGACTGGGGCTCTGGTCAGCACACGATCAACGCGGAGGATGCGGCCAGGCATAAAGTCGCGTCGTTTTCGATTCTAGTGACCGGACATGCCACATCACTGCGTCCGGCTCATCTGTTCGTCTCCGCTAACTCGTTGGATCTGGGCACTGGCGATCAGTTAACGAATACAGTCAAAACGCTCACGCTGGAAGATGTCGGCGGCGGCCAGATCTCCTGGCAGGGGAACAGCACCCAACCGTGGCTTGTGCTCAGTCCGAGCAGTGGCACCTTCGCCAGTGGTCAGAGCGCCCAGGTGAATGTTGCGATCGATCGTTCAAAAATGCAGCCGGGTCACTACAAGGCTCAGATTGATTTGCTGTCGAATGCTGGTCAGAGCACAATCTCTGCCACCGCCGAGGTAACGCGGCTCTTGCCGGGACACATGGCTATGTTGCAGCTCTCGTCGGCTGTGCTCTCCTTCACAGGAACCGATGGCGGCGCGTCGCCAGCCACACAGACGGTCACGATAAGCAATCCTGGTCAACAGCAACTGCAGTGGCAGGCGAGAAGTAACGCAAGCTGGCTCTACGCCTTGCAGCAGGCGGCTTCGATAGCCCCATCCGGTAGCATGTCTGTTCCTATTGGTGTAAACACTGAAAACTTGCTGCCGGGAACCTACAGTGGCGTGGTGACATTCAGTGCGCGCGCACTGGGAAGTCCGCAGATGCTGCAAGTTACCGTAACCGTTGTGCCACAGTGCGCGCTGCAGTTCTCTCCTGGCATATTGAGCTTTGCTGGCGAGTACCATGGGTTAGCGCCCGCGCCCCAGACGATTACGCTTGGAACCTACGCGAACTGCGGCGCTCCGCTGGCCTGGCATGCGGCAAGCAATGCGAAATGGCTTACTCTTAGCAGCGGCAGCGGAATTGCTCCAGCGCGTCCAGTGATAGGAATCAACAGCGCCAATCTCAAGCCCGGCGTCTATATGAGCTCTATCCTCTTTAGTTCGAAGGCTGGAACGCAAACCTTCCCGGTCATCTTCACTCTGGGACAGGTGACAGGGCCACTGGTTACTACCACGCCCGGCGCGCTGGCTTTCAATGCCACCGGTGGACAGGTCGGTCCCGCATTGCAACGTGTATCGCTTTTCAATAACGGCAGTGGCGGCTCTCTGACGTGGCGGGCGACGGCAGCGAACGGTGGAAGCTGGTTGGCTGTTTCTCCTGCTGGTGGCCATCTCGCGCCACACCAATCGGCTGCGCTGAACATCAATGTGCGCGGCCTCTCCACGTTGCCATCAGGCACCTATAGAAGCACGATCACGATTACAGGCGTGGATGGAGTTGGTGCTCAGGTGTTGGGCAGTCCACGGACCATCCCTGTAAGCCTGGTTGTAAAGTCTAATTGCGCGATTGCCGCGACGCCCAACGGCCTCAGCTTTACGCGCACTCTGGGCCTAACAGGCCATGTCTCACAGCCCGTGACTATTCTCGCCAATACAACCTGTACCGATCCATTGAGATGGAGCACCACGGCAGTCACCAGCTCTGGTGGGAATTGGCTGGCTGCCACAGCGGCGGGGAGTGCAGGATCTAAGAGCAACGGCAAGATCGCGGTGCGCGTTACCTCGTCCGCCCTGGGTGTTGGCATCTATAGCGGAAAAGTCATAGTTACAGCAACGGATACTATCACAAAGCAGATCGTGGGCCAGCCACGCGTCGTGCCGGTTGCACTCACCGTACATGGTGCTCCGCCGCCTGCCTGTACATTGCAAATGCCATCGGCCAGCCAGGAAAACTTTACAACATATAGTGGCTCGAGTCCAACGGTGCAGAGCTTTACCATTAGCGCTGGCGGAGGCTGTGGGAGCACTATTACGATTACGTCATCCGTGCGTTATATATCAAGGTCCGGCTGGTTGACTGCCTCACCGGGTAGTAGCAGCGTCTCTGTGGGGGGAGCGGCAGCCTTTACCGTAAATGTCGCATCCGCCGCGCTGCCGACAGGTACGTATACTGCTTATATCTCGCTCACGGCAAAGGATAATGGAACGGCGCTCTTAAATAGCCCTCGGACGGTGAAGGTGGTTCTGAATGTACTAAAGAGACCAACGGTGCGCCCACCGCCACCGACGCCACAACCCACACCGACGCCGCCGCCCAAGATCGCGCCGACGCCGTCGCCCACGCCTTCACCGGTGCCGACGGCGTCCCCTACGCCTTCCCCCACACCCACAAGTACGACGGCCCAGGCTGACGCAACTGCGGAGGCCACGCCTTCCCCCACATCTACAAGTACGACGACCCAGGCTGATGTGAGCGCACAGACCACACCTCTGCCACCCAAATAGGATAGCGCAAGTTTTACATCAGTGGCGAAGGTCCACTCTGCTCAACTGATGTTTGTCGTCACCCAATGAGTCCTTTCGCCCTGGCAATCTGGCCCGCGTCGTGTACCCAATCCTCTTTGTCGTTGTCGTCGGTCTTGATAGGCGTCTCCAGCAGGACCGTAACGGCTGTGAGGCGCGGATCGTTGAGCATGGCCCGTAGTCCCTCGTCGCCGATAATGCCTTCGTCCAGGCGCGCGTGCACGTCGCGATGACTGCCCAGAGCCATCTTTGTGTCGTTGAGGTGAATGACCTTGAGGCGCTCCAGGCCCACCGTCTCGTCAAAGGAATCTAGCATCTGTAGAGTCGTAGGCGCATTGGAGATGTCGTACCCCGCTCCCCAGAGATGGGCTGTATCGAGGCAAATGCCCAGACGCTCTCTATATTCAGGCAAAATGTTGAGAACGGCACCCAGCTGCTCGAAATCGCGTCCCAACGAGTTACCCGCGCCAACATCGTTTTCCAGGAGCAACATGACCTCCGGCGGCGTCTGGGGCAGGATAGCCGCGATGCCCTCGGCGATACGCGCTATGCCCGCCTCGACGCCTGCTCCGCGATGGCTCCCGGTATGAAATACAACGTATTTTGCCCCGAGCAAGAGTCCGCGCCGCAGCGTCCAGCTCAGCAGCGTCACCGATTTCTCCCAGATTGTCGCGTCGAGCGTTCCCAGGTTAATCAGGTAGGGGGCGTGGATCACGACAGGATCAAGCTCGCAGACGCGCGCCGCATCTGCGAACGCCATGCTGGTGGTCGCGTCGTCGGAGGGTGGACGCCATCCGGTGGGGTTGCTGGCAAAAATTTGTATGGCGTCGCAGCCGATCTGCCGCGCTATCTGAGCGGCACGCACCGGTTTCGAGTTGGTGGGCATGTGACGGCCTATGCGCATGAGCTATACTTCCTCACCGACCTGCTGGACTGGTAGCATGTATTGTTCACCTTGGGAGATGTTTAGAAGCTCATCCAGCTTTGTGAGGCCGAAGAGTTGCAGGAAGTCGGGAGTCGTGGCGAACAGGCTCGGACGGCCCACCGTCTGCGCCCGCCCGACTTCTGTAACCAGCCCGTGTTGCAGCAGGCTGGCCAGGGCACGGTCACTATTGACGCCGCGCACCGCCTCGATCTGACTGCGTGTTATCGGCTGGCGATAGGCGATAACGGCCAGCGTCTCTAACGCGGCTGAGGTCAACCGGGCTGTCATCGGTAGGCCGAGCAGCGCCGCGACGTAGTGAGCATTCTCCGGTGCCGTGACAAGCTGAACCTGCTCGCCCAACAGTTGTAAACGGATGCCCCGCCCCTGGCTCTCCAGATCCTGCCCCAATACCCCGAGAGCGTCCTGCAGGCGCGCCTCGCTTACATTGAGTAGCTTGCGCAGTTCCCCGCACTCCAATGGACGCCCTGAGACAAAGAGCAGGCTCTCGATCGCGGTGGTAAGCTGCTTCTCGCCCGCGTTCATATCCAGTTGGATGTCAATTACGTTTTGTTCCATCGTGAGCAAATTATAGCATAGAACGCAAGTCCCTGATCTATTCGCCGTACAAAACAAATGTTTGACATAATGGCACTCATACTTCTTGCAATAATCATTGCAAGATGATATATTTATTTTAAGAAAAGGCAATCACTACATAGAGATACAAGGAGTCTTGGGCCTATGAAAATAGAGAAATTTACTGACAAGGCTCGCGAGGCTATTCATACTGCATCCGAGCTTGCTCAGAAGCATAGCCATAGTCAGATAGAGATCGAGCACCTTCTGAATGCCCTTCTGAAACAGCAGGGTGGCGTAGTGCAGCAGACGATTCAGAAGGCGGGCGGTAGTCTGCAGGCCGTACAGCGCCTGGTCGATGACGAGATCGCGCGGATGCCGCGTGTCTATGGGGGAAGCGAGCCGAGCATCTCGCCACGCCTGCGCAAGGTGCTGGAAGACGCGTGGAACGAGATGAACAAATTTAAGGACGAGTACCTGAGTGTTGAGCATCTCTTCCTCGCGATGTTTAATATCGAAAGCCCGGCGCAGCGTATACTACTCTCCGTAGGACTCACCCGCGACCTGGTTCTGCAGGCGCTGACAGCTATTCGCGGCGCGCAGCGTGTGACCGATCAGGACCCCGAAGGGAAGTACCAGGCGCTAGAGAAATACGGGCGCAACCTGACGGAACTGGCGCGCCAGGGCAAGCTCGATCCGGTCATCGGGCGCGACGAGGAGATCCGCCGCGTCATCCAGGTCTTGAGCCGCCGCACCAAAAACAATCCTGTGCTGATCGGCGAGCCGGGCGTGGGTAAAACGGCGATCGTCGAAGGTCTGGCACAGCGTATCGTGCGCGGCGACATCCCCAAAACACTGGCCAATAAGCAGGTAGTGACGCTCGACCTGGGCGCGCTCGTCGCGGGTGCCAAATTTCGCGGCGAGTTTGAAGAGCGCCTCAAGGCGGTACTAAAAGAAGTGACCGGCTCAGAGGGCGGCATTATCCTCCTTATCGATGAGTTGCACACGCTGGTAGGGGCCGGTGCCGCCGAGGGCGCGATGGACGCGTCGAACATGCTCAAGCCGATGTTGGCGCGCGGCGAGCTGCACTGCATAGGCGCGACCACGCTTGATGAGTACCGCAAGCATATCGAGAAGGACGCGGCCCTTGAGCGCCGCTTCCAGCCGGTCATAGTCGAGCAGCCTACGGTCGATGATACCATTAGCATCCTGCGCGGACTGAAGCCTCGCTACGAGGTCCATCACGGCGTGCGCATTACTGACAGCGCCCTGGTTGCCGCCGCTGTGCTCTCCAATCGCTATATCACCGATCGCTTCTTGCCGGACAAAGCGATCGACCTGATGGATGAAGCCGCCAGCCGCCGCCGCGTGGAACTGGACAGCACGCCGAGCGAGATCGACGCGCTGGATCGGCGTATCCGCCAGTTGCAGGTCGAACAGGAAGCATTGAAGAAGGAGACCGACGCCGCCAGCCGCGAACGCCGCGAACGGGTCGAGCGCGAGATCGCCAACCTGAGCGAGCAGTTGCACAGTATGCGCATGCTACTGGAGAGCGAGCGCGCACCCGTCGAAGAGATGCGCGCCCTGAAGAAGCAATTGGAGGAGGCGCAGGTAGCTTACGAGCAGGCCGAGCGCGCCTATGACTACGAGGCTATGGCGCGCCTGAGCTATGGCACCATCAAGATTCTTGAGCAGCGCATCAAAGAGATGGAGGAGAGGCTTGTCCATCTGCGCAGCGCCCGCATGCTCAAAGAGGAGGTAGACGCCGAGGATATCGCCGAGATCGTTTCGAAATGGACGCACATCCCCATTACGAAGCTTATGGAGGCCGAGGTGCAGAAGCTGCTCGCGATGGAGGAGCGGCTGCGCGAGCGTGTGGTAGGGCAGGATATTGCCCTGGAAATCGTCTCGGATGCCATCCGTCGCTCGCGCGCGGGCCTGCAAGATCCCAATCGACCACTCGCCAGCTTCCTCTTCCTGGGACCCACGGGCGTCGGCAAAACAGAACTGGCCCGCGCCCTGGCGGAGTTCCTCTTCGACGATGAGCAGGCGCTGGTGCGCGTCGACATGTCCGAGTACATGGAGAAGCACAGCGTCTCGCGCCTCATCGGCGCGCCTCCCGGCTACGTCGGCTACGAAGAGGGCGGACAACTGACCGAGGCGGTGCGGCGTCATCCCTATAGCGTTGTGCTGCTCGACGAGATCGAGAAAGCAGCTCCGGATGTCTTCAACGTCTTGCTGCAACTGCTCGACGATGGGCGTCTCACCGACGGTCAGGGACGCACGGTCGATTTCAAAAACACCGTAATCATTATGACCAGCAACGTCGGCAATCTGTGGCTGCACGAATACGATGGCATGGAGGAAGAGGAGATACAGCGCACGGTGCGCCAGAAGCTGCGCGAGGAGGGCTTCCGTCCCGAGTTCATCAATCGCATCGACGAAGTAATCATCTTCCACCAGATCAGTCGCGAGCAGATGAAGAACATCGTTGCTATCCAGCTCAAGCGCCTGCAGCAACGGTTGGCGGAGCGGCACATCACCGTGCAGCTCAGCGACGCCGCCAGAGATTTCCTGGCCAGCGAGGGCTACGATCCGCAGTTTGGGGCGCGCCCGCTCAAGCGCGTGATCCAGAAAGAGGTCGAGAACCGTATTGCGCGTGCTATACTGGAAGGCACGGTCCACGATGGAGACACGGTCGAGATCGACTCCGCGCCGAATAACAAACTTATCCTGACTCCGGTAAGCTGATTCTTACCTCTGCCCGTTTCAAACGGGCAGGGGTGAACAAATAGAGCGATCTGTCCGGAATAGATACTTTGGAGAGAGATATAATATGCAGAGCGCTGCACCCGATAGCGCAAACGAGCAGCTTTTGCAGGTGCTCAGCGCGATATTGATTCAAATCAATGCCCTACAGACGATAGCGGACAAGGAAGCGCCGGGGACGAGCAGCAATATCCATGCCATATCCGACGGCTTGAGGCTGCTTGAGCGCATGGCACACGAGGCGCTCTACGTCGTGCGCGCCTCGCTCGACGATGCGCCGCCCGCTGAGTTAGTTGGCACTACACTCGCGGAGGCGCTATCTCGTCTCGTCGAAGAGACTGCGGAGATGCTCGGCGTCTCCAGTCGCGTCTCGTTTTCGGGTGTCGACGACGAGGGACGGCCCCGAGAGCACACCCTGCCTCCCGTCGTCGATCGCGTGCTCTACTCGATTGCCCGCGAGTCCCTCTATCAGGTGCAGCAGCATAGCGGTGTGCGCAAGCTTCGCCTGGCGCTTAACTATGGACCGGATGATGTACAGATGAGCATCGAAGACGATGGCAACAATCCCGCACTCTCACCTGCTCCCGCTGCTGAAACCGCTACAACCAGCGCATTGCCACCATTCGCGGAAGCACCGGTTGTACTATCCGTCCCACTCGTCACAAATATGCGCCAGCGCATCGAACAGTACGGCGGCACGCTGGAGATCGTTGCAGCGGGCGAACGCGGCACGCGCGTCCTGGTCCATATCCCCTACGCGTCCCACACACATACTACACATGCTGCATCCCATGGCGCGGATATGCCAATACTGACTGAAGACATGCCCGCCGCTGCGGCATCAGCCGGTGAAGTTGTGCGCGTCCTCGTGGTCGATGGTCAGTCGGTCACACGAGCAGGGCTGCATCGGCTGCTGGAGTCGTACGCGGGCCTGCAGGTCGTGGGTCAGGCCGCCGATGGCGTGCAGGCGGTCAGTGAAACGTTGGAGCTGGGGCCGCAGGTTGTGCTCATGGACGCGCAGCTCCCCAATGGGCAGAGTCTGGAGGCTCTGCGCCAGATCAAGCAGCTGAACCTCGATACCCGTGTGCTGCTGCTCTCGACGTTGGACCGCGAGGAATACCTGTACGAAACGTTGCGGGCCGGTGCGGATGGCTATGTCCTGAAAGATATCGCCCCCGACGAGCTGGCGCAGGCCGTGCGGGCAGTTGCGCGTGGTGAGATCTTGATTCAGCCTCAATTAGCTGGCAGATTGCTCTCACGTGTCGGCAAGCGCGCCCCCAACGATGCGCTGACGACGCGCGAGCTGGAGGTGCTGCGATTATTAGCCCGTGGTATGCGCAACAAAGAGATTGCCTCCCGTCTGTTTGTAAGTGAGCGCACAGTAAACTTCCACCTGGCGAACATCTACCAGAAACTGAACGTCTCCGGTCGCACCGAAGCATTGAGCCGCGCACTCGAACAGGGGCTGATAGCAACATAGTAATTTCAGTATCCTCAAGCGGGTCGAGAAAAGACAGGAACTCCAGCCGCCTCCAGCGAGGAAAGTATACACATGAAAACCTATCAGGTCAAGTGGAAATGCAATAGGAATGGGGACGAGCCTCATTCCTCCTGCTTACGGCCTGAGTACGCCCGCGTGCCAGGTATCCAATTCGTGCTTGACCGACGCGATATACGCTGCCTCGTCGTTATGATCAGCGGTAGGGGCATAGGTAGGAATGATCGTATCGACGGTAGTGAGTCCCCAGTGCGCCACGTAGAGGTTGCGGATCAATTCGTACCACGCCTTGAAGCCATCTTCCCAGCTATTGAACCAGGCATAACCATCCTGACATTTGGCGTTCGGAATGCAGCGCAGGTTGCCCAGTGAGAGGCTCTGCTGCGCCTCGCCAGCCGTACCGAAGGTACTCTCGTGCATAAAGAAGGCCAGGGCGAAGGCCGGATCGATGCCATACTGCATGCCCAGGTCATAGAGAGCCTGCCCCTTCCCGGTAGCGGGCGAATTGTAGCTGGCAAGCACTTGATCGATAAAGGCCGCGCTGATTGTCGGTTTGCCCAGGACTGAGTAAGGACCACTATGCGGCGGAATAGGCACCGATGGCGCTATTGGTTTGTTTGACTGCCACGTGCCCGCGAGACTATTGCCACCAACCTGGACGTTATACACCCGCCCGCCCGTGTAGTCGACCAGTTGCGGATCACCTGGACGCTGGGCAATGCCTGCCGAGAGCAGGACCGCCACAAGGAGAGCACCAGCTACCATACAGATAACGATCGGATTGAGCCATACTTTATGCCGTATCAGCGGATGTGGAGCATACTCATCGACGACCTTCCTGGCCTTGAGTGGCACATTGATCTTATCCGTCGTATGGATAGGTGGCAGGGCGCGTGAGAGGCGAGATTGAAATATTCCAGGCTCGGTCTCTGCCTCCTCATCTGCTATCTCTGATAATTGACGCGTTGCGCGTTGGGGAACGACAGAACGTGTCTGTGCTTCGATCGGCTTAGGTGGTTTCTGCTTCGCGTAGCTACCACTGGCCATGGGCGACCTCCTTCAGGCAAGGTGACAAACGTTTTCCTATTGTAGCACGGCACTCACTTCTACGCAAGTTCCATTTTTGCCGTTGCTGCACATTGAAGCACAAAGATACATTTGGCTATAAGTCTATACTATCATCTAAGAAACCACTATGGGATGAGAAATTAGTCCTGTTTTTGGGAACTACATTAGAATTATCGAAACTTTCGATGCTTATTCCCGACAGAGGTATCAGCATCGTGTAGTTGCTAAGTTGCTATGCCGCTTGCTCATCAGATATAATGGGTTTCACCACACATAATACTGGTTGCAAAGCTCCTCCACTGACCCCTCAGTAGTAGCAGCACCTGGCAAGCAGTTTGTAAGAGTTCATCGAACAGAGTATAGGATGCCGTCAGGTAGCGTATAGACCTCATCGAGGAGCATTATGGCTGAGCAACTCAATATTCTTATCGTTGCGCATACTCACTGGGATCGCGAGTGGTATCAGACCTTCCAACAATTTCGTATTCAGTTGGTAAAAACTATCGATACATTGCTCGCTGTTTTGGATGCTGATGACAGATTTACCTGCTTCATGCTCGACGGCCAGACTATCGTTCTCGATGACTATCTAGAGGTGCAGCCTGAGCAAGAGGAACGCCTGAAACGCTACATCGGCGCGGGGCGCATCCTGGTGGGACCCTGGTACCTGCAGCCCGACGAATTCCTGGTCAGCGGCGAGGCGCTGATCCGCAACCTGCAGGTAGGACTGCAGCGCGCCGAGGAGTTCGGCGGCTCTATGCGCGTGGGCTACATCCCTGATGTCTTTGGGCATATTGCCCAGCTTCCACAAATTCTGCAAGGGGTCGGCATCGATAGCGCCGTTTTCTGGCGCGGTGTCGGCGCTGAAGCACCTGCCAGCGAATTCTATTGGGCCGCGCCCGATGGTACAAAAGTCCTGGTCGTCTATCTGGCTGATCCTATGGGTTACTCTAATGCGCGCTTCTTGCCGCTCAATCCTGAGGAGTTTGTGGCGCGTGCGGAACTCCTCGCCTCCAATATTTTGCCCCTGGCTACGACCGATACGCTGCTCTTTATGAACGGGACCGACCACCAGGAGCCGCAGGAGGGCCTTCCTGCCGTGATTGAAGCTGCCAATCCGCTGCTTGCTCGTCTCGATCCCGAGCACGAGAAAATTCTCAACAGTGCTGCCAGGCGTCAGGCGGCTGGCAGCGAAAGGCATTATTCGTCCATTCATGTCGAGATGGGAACGCTGCCTGCTTATATCGAACGGGTGCGCCGCCAACATACGCAGCTGGCAACCCTGCGTGGCGAGATGCGCAGCAGCCAGTACGCTCCTTTGCTGCCTTCGGTGCTTTCGGCGCGCACGTGGATCAAGCAGCAGAACACGGCGACCGAACACCTGCTTGAGCGCCGGGTAGAGCCATTGACGCTCTGGGCAAACACGCTGGGCGCTTCCTATCCCACTGGCCTGATTAGAATGGCCTGGAAGTACCTGTTACAGAATCATCCTCACGATAGCATCTGTGGCTGTAGCATAGATCAGGTGCATCGCGAGAATAGCGTGCGCTTTGCCCAGAGCCAGCAGATTGGCGAGAGCATTATTCTCCAGGCCATGCAGCAGATCGCGCAGGCAAGCAATACGCGCGCGCCCTTTGCAACCACCGCGCATACGACGTACGAGCCTGTGCCCCTGGTCGTCTTCAATCCAGCTCCCGGTCCGCGTACAGAGGCGGCGCAGGTGGTCGTACAACTGCCCGGTTCGTTACATAACGCGGTCATCGTCGACGAGCATGGGACGCGCGTGCCGTACCGTGTCGTCAATCGTTGGCGGCAGGAGATCGGCTCCATGCCCATCGCGCGCGAGATGCTCTCCGCCGCTGTCGCCCTGGCGGGCGCAACGTCGCCCACGCAACTTCTACAGATGGCCAGTTCTATGATTATGACCGCTCTGGGCCAGGGAACCGAGACGCATGTCATCTCGCGCGTCTACATTGAGAACTATAGCGACTCGCCTCTTCACCACGAGCATCACGTGCCACAATCAGGAGTCGTCTATATCGAGATCATGATCGCTCCGGCGGGACGCGTCAGCATTAATGAGCAGGAGATGCATAGCTCTGTGCAGCAGGTGCTGTCCTTGCTGGAGCGCGAGGACATTCACACGCTGGAAGTAACGCTGGTCGATCAAGCCCGCGAGACGCTGAATTTTCTTGCTGCAGGCCTCCCCGCGTACGGACTGAAGACTTTCTGGCTCTACCCGCGTGGTCTGAAGGGCGAGGGACAGCCTTTTCCCGCTCAACTGATGGCCCAGGCGAGCAGTATTGAGAATGAGTTCTATCGCGTCGAGGTCAATGCCCAGGACGGTACGCTAAATGTCACGGATAAGCAGACAAATGTGGTTTTTACGGGCCTCAATCGTTTTATAGATGAAGGGGATGTCGGCGACCTGTACACGTATTGTCCGCCGGAACGGAATACGCGGGTCAGCGAGCCGCTGGAACCACCGAAGATCGAGCTAATCAATACGGGTCCGGTATGTGCCACGTTGCGGGTCAGTGGACGCTGGTCGTTGCCCGTCGCGTGCGCTACGAGTCGCGCAGAACGCAGCACGCGCTTGATCGCCTGTCCGATCGTTAGCGATATCTCGTTGACGCCCGGCGTGCGCCGCATTGATATTCATACGTGCGTGGAGAACAGGGCGAAGGACCATAGATTGCGCGTGGCCTTTCCGGTAGCGTACAACGTCGAACACATAGACGCCGAGGGAACATTCGAGGTGCGGACGCGGCCCGTAGCCCAGCCGCGCCCACCCGACGAAGCGGAGTGGATCGAGGCACCGGTGAACCTATTCCCACAGAAGCGCTTCGCCGATATTAGTAATGGGGAGATCGGCTTAGCTATTTTGAACCGTGGCCTGCCCGAGTGCGAAGTCATCCACATCGACGATGCGTCCGCTACGGGAGGGGCGCGTACGAGGAGACAGGCGGTTGCGCTGACACTCTTGCGCTGTGTAGAATGGCTCTCGCGCGGCGACCTGTCCACGCGCCACGGCCATGCTGGACCAGTGGAGCAGACACCGGAGGCGCAATGTCCCGGCCATCACGAGTTCGATTACGCGCTGGTGCCCCATCGCGGCACCTGGGAGGCGGACAACGCCCTGGTCCTGCGCGAGGCTCAGGCTTTCAATACGCCTATCGCGACCGGCGTGGTCGTGACGGATCAACACGACGGGGTGCTGCCTTCGTCCGCTTCGTTCGTTACCGTCGAACCCGGCACGCTGGTATTGAGCGCGCTGAAGCGGAGCAACGCTGGACAGGGCATCGTTGTGCGCGTCTATAACCCGACAGGACATGACCTGGACGCGAAAATTTCGTCGCAATTTGCGTTTACGCAGGTATATATGGCAAACTTATTAGAGGCGTATCTCGTGGAAGAGTCATCTCTTCTTTCTCTAGAAGCTGGATCAGTGAAGGTGAGTATACGTGGCGGAGCTATCATGACACTCGTATTTGTATGAAATAAGGTACCTCTTCAGTAGGGATGGGCCTTGCGTCCATCCGGCCCACAAACTCCGCGATGGCAAGCGGATGGACGCAAGGCCCATCCCTACTGAGTGGTTAAGAATGATGTCGGGTAGATAGTTCTCGTAGCGCTCCCTATAGTCCTACGCTGTCATCTTATCGCTTAGTAATACGTTGTAAATCAGTAAGAATGTAGTCTAAAAAGAGAGTAAGCATAATGTGTTGCTCGTTTAAATTGAGTATCCTGATTTCTATGTTGAAAGGGGCAATAGTCCTGTGATTGCAACTATTTTTCTAGCCACTGGCCCGGCATCGACTAGCAGTATACAGAATACCTTACAAGGGCTTGTCGGACCTCTTATAGGTTGTACTGTCGCGTTTCTAGTCATCTTCTGGCTCAGTCTGGTGATATGGACGTTCCGCGATATTCGTTCGCGGTCACAAGACTTTCTAACGCAGGTGCTGGCTACGGCGTTGGTGACGATCTTCCCTATCGTCGGATTATTCATCTATATGATTCTGCGTCCCCGCCAGACGCTGGCCGAGATCTACGAGCGCCAGTTGGAGGAAGAGTCCCTCCTGGCCGAAATGACCGAGCGCCAGACGTGCAGTAACTGCCACGCCCGTATCGAGTCGGACTTCCAGGTCTGCCCATCCTGCAGCCAGAAGCTCAAGCGCCCCTGCCCCAAGTGCGAGCGTCTTCTGGAACTACGCTGGAGCTTCTGCCCCTATTGCGCGACGAATGTAGCTGGCGCACCAGGCATGCAGAGTATGCCCGGCGTGCCGGTATTGGGAAGAGGGAGTAACGCTGGCATCCCTAACGGGAGCGTACCCGGCATGTCTACTGGCGGCTCGGTAAGCGGGCCTGCCGGAGGAAATCGCTATTAGTTTCTTTCCCGCTGATTCTAGAGCAGGATGCTTCGCGTCAAGCCTCAAAAGAGAGCGGGATGCAAAGAGCAGCAGCCTTTGACTGGTCCACTCACCGACACTTTTTGATTAATTTTCTGATCGGAGTAGGGACCAGCTTCCAGCGCGTCCGTGATTTATCGTTTCCCTCCTCGCTGATAACGAGAAAAACATGCCCGGCGGGTAGGAAATGATAAATCGGACGCGCTGGAAGCTGGTCCCTACCCCAGATTCAGGTTGGGCTTAGAGCGCTTCCATTTCGGTTGTCCTATCAACTTACTTCTTTCACTATCGAGCCAGATGTGGTATAATGAAGCGGTGAAATGAGGCCGCGTGACCGCATTTACCATAGTCTTTTGGAATATCTTTATGCAGGTGTAGACTGGCATTTCCGCAAGCACTCACCTCCCTAACACTTACGCATGCCTACGCCTGGAGGCCAGGTCGTTGTATTGGAGTTTTTTTGATGGTGCGAGAATCTATAATGACAGAGCAACTCCCTGATGATAATCACGAAGCTCTACATAACAATAGCAGTAATGAAATGAAGAACAGGGCTGGGAAGATAAATGGTAGTAGTGATAATGGCTACGGTGGGCAAAATATCCAGATTCTCGAAGGGTTAGAGGCGGTACGTGTGCGCCCTGGTATGTATATCGGGGCGACCGATCAGCGCGGCCTGCATCACCTGATCTACGAGGTTGTCGATAATAGCATCGACGAGGTGATGGCTGGCTATGCCGATACAGTGAAGACGGTCATTCACGCGGATAGCTCAGTTACGATCGAGGACAACGGGCGCGGCATCCCTGTAGACGAGCATCACCAGCGTCCGGGGCTCTCGACGCTTGAGGTTGTTATGACGGTGCTCCACGCGGGCGGTAAGTTCGGCGGCGGCGGCTATCAGATCAGTAGCGGCCTGCACGGCGTAGGCGTCTCGGTCGTCAATGCGCTCTCAGACTGGTGTCAGGTCGATGTCAAGCGCGATGGTCGCCTCTGGCGGCAGCGCTACGAAAAGGGTGTCCCTGTAACCCGGCTGCTCGACGCGGGTCCAGCCGAAGGAACGGGCACGATTACATCCTTCCTGCCCGATCTCACCGTGATGGAGACGCGCGACTACAGCTTCGATATTCTGGCGCAACGTTTCCGCGAAATGGCCTACCTCAATCGCGGCATGACCATCATCCTGGTAGACGAGCGTACTGACCGCGAGGCAACCTTCTACTTCGAGGGCGGCCTGGTCTCGTTTGTGCGCTACCTGAACAAGAACAGAAACACGCTGCAGGCCCGACCCGTCAGCACGCTGCGCGATGTCGATGGCGTGAAGGTCGAGGTCGCGGTTCAATATAACGATAGCTGGTCCTGCACCGAATTCTCCTTCGCGAACGGCATCAACACCGTCGATGGAGGCATGCACATCACAGGCTTCCGCAGCGCCCTCACACGTACGCTTAACGACTACGCGCGCAAGGTCAACCTGCTGAAAGAAAAGGATGGCAACCTGACCGGCGACGATGTGCGCCAGGGTCTGACCGCCGTTGTCAGCGTCAAGATCGCCAACCCGCAGTTTGAGGCGCAGACCAAGAGCAAGCTCAACAATGCCGATGTGCGCCCCATCGTCGAAGCAATCACCGCCGATATGCTCCTGCAATACCTGGAACGGACGCCGAGCGAGGGCAAGGCCATTATCGACAAGTGCCTCACCTCCGCCCGAGCACGCGAGGCCGCCCGCGCCGCCAAGGACCTCATCCAACGCAAGAACGTGCTGGACTCCACGCTGCCAGGCAAACTCGCCGATTGCAGTGAGCGGCGCGCCGACCGCTGCGAACTCTACCTCGTCGAGGGCGATTCCGCCGGTGGCTCGGCCAAACAGGGGCGCGATCGCCACTTCCAGGCCATCCTGCCGTTGCGCGGCAAGATCCTCAACGTCGAGCGCGTAGGACTCGATAAGATCCTCAAAAACGAGGAGGTCAAAAACATCATTACAGCTATCGGTGTTGGCATCGACGAGCACTTCAACATGACGAAACTGCGCTACGGGCGCATCGTCATCATGTGCGACGCCGACGTGGACGGCGCGCATATCCGCACGCTGCTGCTGACCTTCTTCTTCCGCCACATGGCGCAGCTGATCAGCGAAGGCCACCTGTATATCGCGCAGCCGCCCCTGTTCCACATCAAAGTGGGCAAGCAGGTCAAGTACGTCTACACCGACGAGGAACGGGACGCCATCGTTGCCGAGTACAGTCTGGCCCACAATGGCAAGGAGCCCGAGGTCGGTCGCTACAAAGGTCTGGGCGAGATGAATCCCGATACCCTGTGGGATACCACGATGGACCCCGATAAACGCACCATCCTGCGCGTCAACATCGAAGAGGCCATCGAGGCCGATAAGACCTTCAACATGCTCATGGGCGACGAGGTCGGCCCCAGGAAAAGGTTCAT
>Ga0209839_10000491_pt1 | contig 19976 bp, 20 predicted proteins | sample OrgsoiDNA2013050_FD_185800 | JGI IMG/M metagenome (GOLD analysis project Ga0209839, IMG submission 185800) | Permafrost soil microbial communities from the Arctic, to analyse light accelerated degradation of dissolved organic matter (DOM) -... | ecosystem: Environmental > Terrestrial > Soil >... | reverse complement strand
ATCCGCCGCCTTGGTATCGGCGGCGAAGGCGGGAGCGCAGGCAAATATGGCCACCAGGCCGAAGCTGAGTAAGGTTTTCATGGGGGTCTCGTGGAAGTGGTTTTTTGAATGTTGTCTGACGAATGGCTTCAGGGCCAGTCTACGACACGGCGATTGTCCGAAGCAACGATTTCGGCGATCGACCGCGATGGGGTGTCGCATATTTTTATTGTGCAGCGCACCATGCGACGAGGCAGTTTCGCGCTAAAATCACCCAAATTTTTGAATTTCCACGGAAAAGACCGTTCTCCGGCCCTCGCCATGATCCTGATACTCGAACCCAACGCACGCCAGGAAAGCACCGAATACAAGGTCCTCACCGGCCAACTCGACCATCTTCCCGGGATTTCCTACCGGGTTCATCGCGAGGTCGGCGCCGAAGTCACGTTGACCGAGATTTACCTGATCGGCAACACCGGCGCCCTGACGCTGGAGCAGATGCAGGTCCTGCCCTGCGTCGCAAAGGCGGTCCGCGTTTCCGAGGCCTATCGCGTCCTCGGCCGCCACAAGCAGGGCGACGACCGGCCGTCGTCGTTCGAGTACAACGGGGTCAAGTTCGGACAGGACAGCCTCAGCGTTTTTGCGGGGCTGTGCGCCGTCGATTCCCCGGAATCGGTCGACGCGATGATGAAAGCGCTGCGCGACAACGGCCAGGTCTGCACCCGGATGGGAGCGTACAAGCCGCGCACCAACCCGTACGCGTTCCAGGGATTCGGCGCCAAGTGCCTGCCCTACGTTTTCGAACTCGCCGGAAAATACGGCATCAAAGTTATCTCGATGGAGGTGACGCACGAATCGCATGTCGACGAGATTCGTGCCGCCTTGCAGGCCACCGGCAAACCCACCGGCGTCATGCTGCAGATCGGCACCCGCAACACCCAGAATTTCGAGTTGCTGAAGCTGGTCGGCAAGCAGCAGGAGTTTCCGGTTCTGATCAAGCGAGGGTTCGGGATCACGCTGGACGAATCGTTGAACGCGGCGGAATACCTCGCGTCGGAGGGCAACCGCAAGGTGATCTTCTGTCTGCGCGGCATGAAGACCAACATGGGCGACCCGCATCGGAATTTCGTCGACTTTTCGCACGTTCCCGCGGTCAAGAGGCTGACGCGGATGCCGGTCGGAATCGATCCTTCGCACTCGGTCGGAAGCCGCTCGGCGGCGCCCGACGGCATCCTCGACTTGTTTCACGTCGCGGCGCAGGGCGTCATTGCCGGCGCCAACATGGTGCTGGTCGACTTCCATCCCGACCCCGCCAAGGCATTGGTCGACGGACCGCAGGCGATGCTCATTTCCGAGTTGCCGCATTTTCTCGAAGATATCGCTCTGGCGCGTCAAACTTACCTCCAGCGTGCCGCGCTCGCGGCCCGGCACCGCGCGGCGCAGTAAACGAAGCGGCGCCTGCATCCAGGAATCGCCGAGAGCCGATGGCTACCGAAGTCGAACTCAAGCTGACGACCGATCTTGAGTCGCTGGCGACGGTGCGCAGGCACCCTGCCCTCGCCGCGGTGCTCCGCGGCCGCGCCCGCACCACGAAAGATGTGAGCACCTATTACGACACCCGCAGCGGAGAGTTGCGCAAGGCCGGAGTCGCGCTGCGTGTTCGACGCAGCGGGCAACGCTGGCTGCAGACGGTCAAAGAAGCGGGAGACCGCGTCGGCGCGCTGCATCGGCGGCCCGAGTATGAATGGACGATGCACACCTCGCGCATCGACACCGGCAAGTTATCGACCACGCCGTGGCGAAGTATCTTCGAAGCGACCGCCGGGCGGCTGCGCCCGGTGTTCGTCACCGCCGTCGACCGTACCTCGCAGCCTCTCGCGTTCGCCGACGGCACGCGAGCGACGCTGTGCCTCGACGCCGGCGAGATCCGCGCCGGGCGCAAGCGCGCGCCGCTGACCGAGATCGAAATCGAGCTGGTGCAAGGCGAGCCGCGCCTTTTGCACGAGCTTGCACTCTCGCTGGCCGCGGATCTGCCGCTGGCGATGGCCCAGGCGAGCAAGGCTGAGCGCGGTTACGCGCTGGCGAGCCGCGCGCAGCGCTTGCCGCTACGCGCGCGCAAGCTTGCCCTGGCGCCGAATGCGTCGGTCGGCAATGCGTTGGCGCGCTTCGGCGGCGACTGTCTGATTCAGATCGGCGTCAATGCACAAAGCGTCGCGGCCGGAGTCGACGGCGAATTCGTGCACCAGGCGCGCGTAGGCATCCGCCGCCTGCGCGCATTGCTGAATCTCGCGGCGGGCTTGATCGGCGGGGCGACGATCAAGCCCCTGGTGCAGGAGCTGCAATGGCTCTCCACCGCGCTCGGCGCGGCGCGCGACTGGGACGTGTTCGCAAGCGCGACGCTACCCGCCGTCTCGCGCACGCTCAGGCATCCGCCATCGCGGCGCGATGTCGGCACCTTGCGCGGCCGCGTGACGCGCTTGCGTCACGCGCATTTCGCCGAGGCCAGTGCGGCCGCCGCGTCGGCGCGACTGCAACGCCTGCTGCTCGCGTCGGCCGCGCTGCTCGCCTCGCTGGAATCGCCTGCTGCCGTTCCGGCCATGCGCGTACAGGCGAAAAATCTGGCCAAAGAGGTTCTCGAGCGGCGTGCACGGCGGCTCGACAAGCGCGGCGTGCATCTGCGTCGCGCGTCCCCTGCGGAGCGCCACGTCGCGCGCATCGCGGCCAAAAAGCTTCGCTACGTGGCCGAGATGTTCGCTCCTCTTTTTCCCGGATCCCGCACCAAGGCCTACCTTTCGGCGCTGGCCAAGCTGCAGGGAGCGCTCGGTCACCTGAACGACCTGGCAACGGGCGAACGGCTTCTCGACCAGCTCGCCCCCGACGCGCGAACCGAGAAGCTCGTCCACGGTGCGGGCATCGCGCGCGGCTGGCTTTCCGGCGCCGAGGCATGGGCGGTTACCGATGCCGATCGCATGTGGCGCAATTTCACCAAGTGCAAGCCGTTCTGGCGCTGACGGCGCGCGAAGGATATCGATGCTCGAATCGGCGGAAATCGGTCACAAGATCTCGAAGAGGACCTATGCGAGCAAGGAGCCCGAGCTGCGCAACGCCTTGCTGAACGCGCAATTCGACCTTTCCCAGACTCGGCGCGGCCCGGTGCTGATCATCCTTTCCGGGGTTCAGGCAGGCGGCCGCGGCGAAACCGCGAACAAGCTGACTGAATGGATGGACCCGCGTCATATCCGCGTCGTCGCGTTCGGTCCGCGCACACCCGAGGAAGCGGAGCGCCCTCCGGCGTGGAGATATTGGCGCGCGCTTCCGCCGAAGGGAAAGATCGGCATTTTTCTCAACGCCTGGTACAACGAAGCGATGTACGCGCGTGCACGAGGCACGATCGACGACGATCGCCTTCACTCCCACCTGCAGGCAATCCGCGAGCATGAGCAGATGCTCACCGACGAAGGTGCGGTGCTGCTCAAATTCTGGATCCACCTTTCCAAGTCCGAGCAGAAGGAGCGATTGAAGGCACTCGAAGACGATCCGCGCACGCGCTGGCGAGTGACCCGAGATGACTGGGAGGCCTATCGCGTCTACAACAAGTCGCACGCCCTATGGGAGCATTTGCTGCGCGAGACATCGACCGGCGAAGCGCCCTGGTACGTGGTAGAAGGCGCCGACGAGCGCTATCGAAATCTCACCGTGGGCAAGATCCTGCTCGACGCCATGCAGCCGATCGTCAAGCTGACGGTGACGGACAAGAAGGCGCCGCTCAAGCATTCGGTGACCCCGACCCCGCCTTCGGTGCTCGACAACGTCAAGCTGATCCGCGATCTCGACTTGTCGAAAAAGCTTTCCCGTGCGGAATACAAACGCGACTTGGAGAAGTACCAGGGCAAGCTCGCCAAGCTATCGCGGCATAAGCGCTTTGCCGATCATTCTCTGATCCTCGCCTTCGAGGGATCGGACGCCGCCGGCAAGGGGGGCGCGATCCGCCGCGTCACCGGCGCCCTCGACGCGCGGCAATACGTCACCGTGCCTGTCGCGGCGCCGACCGAGGAAGAACGCATGCAGCCGTATTTGTGGCGCTTCTGGCGCAGCGTCCCGCCGCACGGAGGAATTACGATTTACGATCGTTCCTGGTACGGACGCGTCCTGGTCGAGCGGGTCGAGGGGCTCTGCACCGTCGACGAGTGGATGCGCGCCTACAACGAGATCAACCAGTTCGAGGAACAGCTCACCGCCGGCAACGCGATCGTCGTCAAGTTCTGGCTGCAGATCAGCAAGGCCGAGCAACTGCGACGGTTCCGGGCGCGCGAGCACACGCCGTTCAAGCGCTTCAAAATCACCGCCGAAGACTGGCGCAATCGCAAGAAGTGGAATCAGTACGAAGCGGCGGTGTGCGACATGGCCGACCGCACCAGCACCGAAATCGCGCCGTGGACCCTGGTCGAGGCCGAGGACAAGAGCTACGCGCGGATCAAGATATTGCGCACCATCGTCCAGCGGCTCGAGCGCGCGCTTGAGCGTTAAATGAGGTCGGGCATGGGCTACGTGGCCCCGCCGTGGCTCGTGGGAGCGCACGCGCAAACGATCTTCCCGGCCTTGTTCAAGCGGCGCGGACCGCCGCTGCGCCGACAGCGCCTGGAAACCTTCGACGGCGACTTCGTCGATCTCGACTGGCTCGATGCGCCGGCCGGGCACGCAGGCGCACCACCGCTGGTCGTTCTTTTTCACGGACTGGAAGGCGACTCCTCGTCGCATTACGCGCGCGCCCTGATGCGCTATTTGCAGGCGATCGGCTGGCGCGGAGTCGTGCCGCATTTTCGCGGCTGTAGCGGTGAGCCCAACAAGTTGCCGCGCGCCTATCACTCCGGCGACCACGCCGAGATCGGCTGGATGCTCTCGGCGATCCGCACGCTCGAGCCGACGGTGGTGTTGTTCGCTGTCGGCGTTTCGCTTGGCGGAAGCGCACTGCTGAACTGGCTCGGACGCGAGGGCGACCGGGCTGGCGCGCTGCTCAAGGCCGCGGCCGCGGTGTCGGCGCCGCTCGACTTGACCGCTGCAGGGGTTGCCATCGGACAAGGCTTCAATCGCATCTACGCCAAGCATTTTCTGCAGACGCTCAAGCCGAAGGCCCTCGACATGGCACGCCGCTTTCCCGGCAAGCTCGACGAATTGTCGATTCGCCGCGCCGACTCGATGTACGCTTTCGACGAGGTCGTTACCGCGCCGCTGCACGGATTCGACGGCGCGGACGACTACTGGCTGCGGGCGAGCAGCAAGCCGTGGCTCTCCGGCATCGCGGTGCCGACGCTGGTGCTCAACGCTCGGAACGATCCTTTCATTCCCGCCGCATCGCTGCCAACCAGCGCTGAGGTCAGCGCGGCCGTGACGCTGGAGCAGCCGGAGGGCGGTGGCCACGTCGGATTTCTCAGCGCGCCTTTTCCCGGACGCTTGGATTGGCTTCCCCTGCGGCTGGTACAATTCTTCGAGTCGGCGCAGGAGCGTTCTGTCGCGTCGGTTGCGCGCTGAAGCCAGCGCGGCATCGAGCGCTGCAGCGTTGCAATTCCACACCTGATCCGGTCCCCTCGAATTCCGATGCGCTCAGCTCAAGTCCACTCTGCTCAAGTGCACTCAACTCAAATCCAGCTACCCGCCGACATATTCAAGGCCTACGACATCCGCGGCGTCGTCGGCAAGACGCTGACCGCGCCGATCGTGCGCGACATCGGCCAGGCGCTGGGCTCGCTCGCTCGGAGGCATGACCGGGACACGCTGGTGGTCGGGCGCGACGGCCGACTGTCCGGACCCGAGCTTGCGGCGGCGCTGACCGAAGGCATCCGCTCCAGCGGCGCCGGCGTGATCGACATCGGCATGGTCACCACCCCGATGTGCTACTTCGCCGCGCAACACCTCGACACGCAGTGCTGTGTCATGGTCACCGGCAGCCACAACCCGCCCGACTACAACGGCCTCAAGATGGTGATCGCGGGCACCACGCTCGCCGATACCGAAATCCAGGCCCTCAAGACAAGTATCGAGCGCGGCGAGCTCGATCGCGGCGCGGGACAAGTGCGCACGGCCGATATCGCGCAGCCGTACCTCGATCGCGTTGCGGGCGACATCCGCCTCGCGCGGCCGATGAATATCGCCATCGACTGCGGCAACGGCGTCGCGGGGGCTTACGCGCCGAAGCTTTTTCGACGGCTGGGCTGCGCCGTCACCGAGCTCTTTTGCGAGGTCGACGGCAACTTTCCGAATCACCATCCGGATCCGTCGCAGCCCGGGAATCTGGAGGATCTGGTCCGTTGCCTCGCGGCGTCGGACAACGAGATCGGAATCGCCTTTGATGGCGACGGTGACCGGCTCGGCGTCGTGACCCGGGACGGAGGCATCATCTATCCCGACCGGCAGCTGATGCTTTTCGCCGCCGACATGCTTTCGCGCAACCCCGGCGCGACGGTGATCTACGATGTGAAGTCGACCCGCAACCTGAAGCCTTGGATCGAGCGTCATGGCGGCAAGCCCCTGCTGTGGAAGACGGGGCACTCGCTGATCAAGGCCAAGATGAAGGAAACCGGCGCGCTGCTCGCCGGTGAGATGAGCGGCCACACTTTCTTCGCCGAAAGATGGTACGGCTTCGACGACGGCCTCTACGCGGGGGCGCGTCTGCTCGAAATCCTGTCGCGACACGCGGACGCGTCGGCGGTGCTGCAGGCGCTGCCGGAGAGCCTGTCCACGCCTGAACTCAACGTCGCCGTCGGCGCTGCGTCGGCGCACGCGCTGATCGCGCGGCTCGCCGAGCGTGCGAGCTTTCCCGGCGCGACGGACATCATTCGCATCGACGGGCTTCGGGTCGAATACAGCGACGGCTTCGGGCTCGCACGGGCATCGAATACGACGCCGGTGATCGTGTTGCGCTTCGAAGCCGACGACGCCGCTGCGCTCGCCCGCATCCAGGCCGAGTTTCGGCGCGTGGCGAAGGAATCGATGCCGGAACTGGCGATGCCCTTCTGATGAGCATCGACTACTCCAGCAGCCACGACGGAATCGACTGGGCCGCGCTCAAGGCGGCGCTTGCCGCGGACCGTTTCGACAACGGCCGCACCGCGCTGCAAATGGAGCGTTCGTTCCGGGCCAGCTTTCGCTGCGTCTACGCACGCGATGGCGCGCAGGTGGTCGGCGCCGCGCGTGCGTTATCGGACGGCGTCTGTAATGCCTACATCGTCGACATGTGGACGCACTCGCTCCATCGGCGGCGCGGCATCGGCCGACGCATGATCGACGTCCTCTGCGAATCGCTCGTGGGACAGCACGTTTATCTTTTCACCGACGACCAGGAAGCGTTTTACGCCGAGTGCGGATTTTCGCCGCGCGGCGTCGGGCTGGAAAGGATCGTCGGGAGCTGGCTGCAGAATGACAGCAAATGATCGCTAGAGCATGCAGGCTGGCTGAGCGCCCTACGCTACTCGCCGCGCAGTCGACTTCGAGATTGCGCTCGAAATAAGCCCGAAGCGTTCTTCCGTATGGGCCGCGCGCGGCATAGCTAATACGCGATGCCGAGGCGCCGGTATACGAAGGCGAGTATCCATGCCGGCCCGATCAGCAACGAGCGCACGTCGTCCACGAATGCCGGCTTGCGGCCTTCGAACTTGTGCCCAATAAACTGGCCGATCCAGGCCAATACGAATGTCGTCGCCGACAGGGCCAACAAACGGCCGTCGAGCAGACCCATCGAACAGATCATGAGGACGATTACGGCGGCCATTCCGAATCCGAGCGGCCGCGACAGCCAGAAATAGAACACCAACGAAACTCCGCTCGCAACTGCGGTCGCGATCGGCGACGCAGTCCACAACAGCCCGAGAAGGCTCCAGACGATCAGCGGCACGCAGACCAAATGGATCGCCTTGTTGGTTGCGTTGCGATGGAATTCGCCATAGCGCTGGAACATTTGATCGACCGGACGCATCGATTTCTCCTATCGTCGCGGAATGGTGTCACGCTCAGATGCGCGCGTCCATCGCGTCGATCGTCGGTGCCGCGGTACGCTATAATTCGCGACCCAGACCGCCGGTAGAGGCGGCAACACCGACCGTACCTGCGGTCGCACTGCACACTTTTCTGGAGGACGCATGAGCACTCTACTCGCCCGCAGTCTGCTGTGCCTCGCTTTTGCGGCCGCGCCAGCATGGGCCGCAGATCAGTTCATCAACGTTTTGACCGGTGGAACGAGTGGTGTCTACTATCCGCTTGGTGTCGCGCTCGCGAACACTATCGGCAAGGCGCTTCCGGCGGTAAAGACTTCGGTGCAGGCAACCAAAGCATCGGTCGAGAATCTGAACCTGTTGCAGGCGGGACGCGGCGAAATCGCGTTCACGCTCGGAGACTCGTTGTCCGACGCGTGGAAAGGCAACGAAGACGCGGGATTCAAGACGCCGTTGAAAAAGTTACGCGGCATCGCGGCGATTTATCCGAACTACATTCAGATCGTAGCCCGAGCCGACTCGGGGATCAAGACACTGGCCGACCTCAAAGGCAAGAGCGTCTCGGTCGGTGCACCCAAGTCGGGCACCGAGCTCAATGCGCGCGCGATTTTCGCCGCCGCGGGCCTGTCGTACAAGGATTTTTCCAAAGTCGAGTACCTGCCTTTCGGCGAAAGCGTCGAGTTGATGAAGAACCGGCAGATCGATGTAACGCTTCAGTCCGCTGGCCTTGGCGTCTCGGCGCTGCGCGATTTGGCAACGTCGGTTGACATCATCGTGGTGCCTATTGCACCCGAAATCGTGAAAAAGACCGGCGATCCGGCCTACCTTCCGGCGATGATTCCCGCCAACACCTACCGTGGCCAGACGGCCGACGTGCCCGCAGCCGCGGTGCAGAATTATCTGGTCACGCACGACGGAGTCAGCACCGACGTTGTTTACACCATGACCAAGGCGCTATGGACAGGTCTCGAACAGCTCTCCGCCGCGCATTCTGCGGCGAGGGCAATCGATTTGAAACATGCGCTGGACGGCATGCCAGTGCCCCTGCATCCCGGCGCGGAGAAGTATTACAAGGAAGTCGGGCTGATGAAATGATGTCTGGCAATCGCGCGCGGAGCTGCCGTGGCCACGCCTGAAATGCCGGCCGCGATCGCGGCGTCCGACGCCGCGTTCGACGAAACCGGCGTCAAACGCGAGCTGGCAGGGCTGCCGTGGAAGGTCGTTGCCGGGGTGGCACTCGCTTTCTCGATCTATCAACTCGTGATCGCCGCATTCAGTCCGTTGTCGAGCCTGGTCACGCGCTCGCTGCACGTCGGCTTCCTCTTGTTATTGGCGTTCCTGATCCATCCGATCAGCAGCAAGGCCGACCGCCACAAGATCGCCTGGTTCGACGCTTTGCTCGGCGTGATGGCGTTCACGCTCGCGTTTTATCACTGGGTATTCGAAGGAGACCTTATTCAGCGTTCCGGCGACGCTACGATGACCGACTTGGTCGTTGGCACCGTCGTCATCGTCCTGCTGTTCGAGGCCGCCCGCCGCGTCCTCGGCCTGGCGTTGCCCATCGTCTGCGCCGTATTTCTCGCGTATGGCCTGTTGGGTCAGTATCTGCCATCGGCAATCGCGCACCGCGGCTACGGCTTCGACCAGATCATCGGCCAGCTCTATCTTGGGAGCGAAGGCATCTACGGCATTCCGACACTGGTATCGGCGACATATATCTTCCTCTTCATACTTTTCGGCTCGTTTCTGGAGCACGCGGGGATGATCGCCTTGTTCAACAACATCGCGCTGGGCTTCGTCGGCCATGCGCGTGGCGGTCCGGCGAAGGTCGCCGTCATCTCGTCGGGCATGATGGGCATGATAAGCGGCTCCGGTGTGGCCAACGTCCTGACCGTCGGCCAGTTCACGATTCCGCTCATGAAGCGCTTCGGTTACTCGCCAATCTTTGCCGGCGCGGTGGAGGCAACCTCCTCGATGGGTGGGCAGATCATGCCGCCAGTGATGGGCGCGGTGGCGTTCATCATGGCCGAGACCTTGAACGTGCCCTACGTCACCATCGTCAAGGCCGCCGTGATTCCGGCGTTTCTCTATTACCTGACAGCGTTCTGCATGGTGCACCTCGAAGCCGGCCGCAAGGGGCTACACGGCATGCCAAAAGCCGATTGTCCCAATCCTTGGCGCGCAATGCGCGATAACTGGTACCTGATGCTGCCGCTCGCCGTACTGGTGTTCATGCTGTTCGACGGCTTCACGCCCATGTTTTCCGGCATCGTGGGGCTGGCGCTGACGGCGGTATTGATTGTTGGCGCCGCGCTGGCCGCGCGGCTCGGTCCACAGAGCTTTCGCTACGCGTTCTGGATCGCTACCGGTCTGCTCCTCTACGGCTGCGCGCGCGTCGCGGACTCCGACGTCAGGCTGGCGATCGCGCTCATGGTCGGGCTGATTCTGCTCATGTGCGTGGTTTGCCTGTTCATCAACGGCGGTCGCAAGACGCTGTCAATCATGCGCGACAGTCTCATTGGTGGTGCACGGCAGGCACTTGCCGTCGGCATCGCCTGCGCCATCGTAGGAGTCATCATTGGCGTACTCACGCTCACCGGCGCAGCGTCGAATTTCGCGAGCTTCGTGCTCGACATCGGCTCCAAGAGCCTGTTTCTGTCGCTGTTCCTGACCATGGCGGTGTGCCTGGTGCTGGGCATGGGCATCCCGACTATTCCCAACTACATCATCACCAGCGCCATCGCTGCGCCCGCGCTGTTGACGCTGAAGGTTCCGCTGATCGTGTCGCACATGTTCGTGTTCTATTTCGGCATCATGGCCGATCTTACCCCGCCGGTAGCGCTCGCCGCTTTCGCCGCGGCATCGATTGCCAAAGCGTCGCCGATGAAGATCGGGTGGAAGGCGACGCATATCGCCATCGCCGGGTTCGTGATTCCGTATATGGCGGTGTATGACCCGTCGCTGATGTTGCAAGGGGGTACGTGGCTGGACACTGCGTATGTCGTCGTGAAGGCGGTGATCGCGATCGTGCTTTGGGGATCGGCGTCGATCGGCTATTTGCGCGCGCCAATCAATTGGGCAGAGCGCATCGTTGCGACCGTTGCCGCATTCCTGCTGGTGGTCGCGATTCCGTGGACCGACGAGGCGGGCTTCGCGCTTGCGGCTGCGTTCGTGGGATGGCACTGGCTGCGTAGCCGCGCGGTCAAGCGCACCGCGGGCGCATAGCCGCAAAACGTGAGCGCTATCTGCCTGATTGTCGCTGGCTTGGTCAACGCGACCCTGCCAACCGAGCAATTCACGCTTTCCTGGATCCATTCGGTCGAAAAGACGCGCTGGGAAGAAACGTATCGCGTCGTCGGCAATCGGCTGTCGCTGGTTGAGGCACGGATCCAGAGCATGGGTGCCGGAATGGAGCCGCCCGACGGTGCACGCTTCGCCGACGGCTGGTGGGTCTGGCGGCCAAACGTGCCGCTACTTCCAGCGCTCGAGCTGTCGCGCTCGCCCTACACCCGCGATTACGACGTTTGCTTCTCAACGCGCTGCGCGGAGCTCGGCGCGCTTAGCGGCGCGGTCGACGCCGCCAGCACGAGCGTCGTTACCGTTAAACCGTGTCCCGCAAACGGTTGAGAGCGATTGTCAGCCGGAGGCCACGAGCGACGGTTCGCGCACCGGGCGCTTTTCGAGTGCGCTCACGTGCACTGGAAATTCCCCGAGCTTTCGGTCGAGATAGTAGTTGCGGAGCGTTCGGGCAATGGTCCGAAACGCAAGCCTGTCCCATGGCACGTGCTCTTCGTCGAAAAGACAGACTTCGAGGCTTTCCGGTCCGGGAGCAAAGTTGAGATCGAGCAGTCGCGCGCGAAACATCACATAGATCTGGTTGATATGCGGAAGGCTGATCACGGTGTACAGATCGCCGATCTCGACGCGCGCGTTCGCCTCCTCCACCGTCTCCCGGAGCGCCCCGGCGGCGAGCGTCTCGGCGTTCTCGAGGAAGCCCGCGGGCAGCGTCCAGAGACCGAGCCGCGGCTCGATCGCGCGCTTGCACAGAAGTACCTGGTCTTCCCACACGGGCAGGCAGCCGACCACGACCTTGGGATTCTGGTAGTGGATCGTCGCGCACGCGGCGCAGACATAGCGAGGCAGCGTGTCGCCCTCCGGCACCCGAAATTCAAGACGCGAGGAGCCGCAGTGGCTGCAAAACTTCATCTTGCCGCGGCGCGGATGAAATGGTCGCGGTAGTACTTGAGCTCGTCGATCGATTCGTAGATGTCGGCCAGCGCTTCGTGCTTGCCTTGCTTGATCCACCCTCGGGCGACGTCGGGCTGCCAACGCTTGCACAGCTCCTTCAGCGTCGACACATCGAGGTTGCGGTAGTGGAAATAATCCTCGAGCTCGGGCATCCAGCGGGCGAGAAACCGCCGGTCCTGGCAGATCGTGTTGCCGCACATCGGCGAGATTTTCGGAGGCACATGCTCGCGCAGGAACGCGAGCATTCCCTGCTCGACGTCTTTTTCGACCAGCGTCGACGCCTTCACCTTGTCGGTGAGCCCGGTGCGCGCGTGGGTCGACTGATTCCAGGAGTCCATGCCGGCCAGGGTGGCGTCGTCCTGGTGCACGACCAGCACCGCTGCCTCGGCGACCACGGCGAGCGCCGCGTCGGTCACCACCAGCGCAACTTCGATGATGCGATCGCTGTCCGGCCTGAGGCCGGTCATCTCCATGTCGATCCAGATCAGACGAGTGGCATCCTGCGGCATCAGCTGCCTAAGCGACTTGGCGTAAAATGGAGGTTTATTGTCGCATACCAAGCTCATTCCCAGTCCCTGCCAGTCTCATTTCCCGATATTGACGTTTCCCCATGTTCAGCTCGACACACCTCTTCACCGCGTTTTTTCTGCTTGCTCTTGCCGTTTCCGTCGCGCTCCAGCTGTGGCTCGCGCGGCGCCAGGTGCGCCACGTCACATCGCACCGCACCGCAGTTCCAGCCCACTTCGCCGGACGCATCGCGCTCGCCGCGCATCAGAAAGCCGCCGATTACACCGTCGCGCGCACCCGGCTGTCGGTGGTCGACATCGTGATCGATACCTGCGTGCTGTTGATGCTGACGCTGGGAGGCGGCCTGTGGGCGGCCGCCGCGTGGACGTCGACACTGCCGCTAGACCCTTTGTGGCAGGACGTGTTGCTGATCGTCGGCGTGACCGTCGTCACCGGCGTCGTCGCGCTGCCGCTTTCGTGGTATCGCACGTTCGTCGTCGAGCAGCGCTTCGGCTTCAACCGCATGACGCTTGGGCTTTGGCTCAAGGACATGGCCAAGGCAGCGCTTGTCGGTGCATTGCTGGGCCTGCCGCTCCTTACGCTGGTCTTGTGGCTGATGGCACGCGCCGGCGCGCTGTGGTGGTTCTACGCGTGGCTCGCGTGGGTCGGCTTTCAGGCGCTGCTGCTGGCGATCTATCCGACGGTCATCGCACCCTTGTTCAACAAGTTCCGTCCGCTGGCGGACGTCACGCTGCGGGAACGCGTCGAGCGCCTGCTCGCGCGTTGCGGGTTCGCCGCCAAGGGACTGTTCGTGATGGACGGCTCGACGCGGTCGAGCCATGGCAACGCCTATTTCACCGGCTTCGGAGCGGCGCGGCGCATCGTATTTTTCGACACGCTGCTCGAAAGGCTGCAACCGGAGGAGGTCGAAGCGGTGCTTGCCCACGAGCTCGGACACTTCAAGCTGCGACACGTCCTCAAACGCACCTTGTGGTTCGCCGTGGGAAGCCTCGCCTTCCTGGCGCTGCTCGGCTGGCTGACCCACGAAACGTGGTTTTACGCCGGGCTCGGCGTTCCCGGCGATGCGCCGCGTTACGGGGTGGCGCTGGTGCTGTTCATGCTCGCGCTGCCGGTGTTCACCTTCGTCGCAGCGCCGCTCGCGGCCTTGTATTCCCGCAGGCACGAATTCGAGGCCGATGCCTATGCCGCCAAAAACGCGTCAGCGGGCGCGCTGGTTGCTGCGTTAGTCAAGCTTTACGAAGATAATGCCAATACGCTGACGCCCGACCCGCTTCACTCCGCGTTCTATGACTCTCACCCGCCCGCCGCCACTCGCATCGCGCGACTGGATGCGGTCAGCCCCTGAGGAGCCTCAAATGAGCATGTTGCGCAAACTCCCCTTACTTCGCGCATTCTGCGCCGCTGCAGTGCTGACTGCCGCGCTGACTGCCGCGGTCTCGGTTCACGCCGCCGTTGCCATCGCGCCTGTACCGTTCGCCAACGGCAATCCCGAGCTTGGCAAATCGCTCAACGACAAGTCCTGCGTCGATTGCCACGCGCGCCGCTTCGACGGCAACCCGGATCGAATCTATCTTCGCGGCGAGCGAAAGGTCCGCACGCCGGCGCAATTGCTGGCGCAGGTCAGCTATTGCAGCGCGGAAATCGGCGCCGGCTACTTTCCCGACGAGGAAGAGCACATCGCGGCGTATCTCAACAAGCAATACTATCGCTTCGAATGAAGCATTTGCCGCGAAAATCCTCGAAGCCGGGCACGGAACCAAGCAGGGACCTGCGGCCATGACCAAGGAATTGCGCACGCTGTCGGCGCTCAACTGCCGTCCTGGGGCGCCCATGCTCCTGGTCTCGGAACTGATGCTTCGCCTTCACGCGTTGCCGGGTTGGGACTACGCCGACAACCGGATTTCAAAGACGTTTCGGTTTGACAACTACTACGAGACGATCGGGTTCGTGAACGCAATCGCATATGTGGCAAACAAGCAGGACCATCATCCGGATCTGTCCGTTTACTACAATCGCGTCGTCGTATCGTTTGCGACACACGATGTCGGCGGGGTGACTCTCAACGATTGCATTTGCGCAGCCAAAATAGAAGAGCTGAGCGCGTAAGCTCAGGATGAGCGGACCGTGCGAAAAACGAGGACAAGCGGGTGCAGGTTGAGTGGAAGATAAGGGCGACCTGACGGGTGTCACCGAAGGCCTGGTGACGGCCACACATCGCCGTCACTATGCGGTTCGGCTCGACGGCGGTGAGACGGTGTCATGCATATTGCGCGGGCGCAGCCTCGCGATCGCGTGCGGCGACCGCGTCGAGGTCGCGCGATCGCCTTCGAGCGAAGGCACCATCGTCTCGGTCGCGCCGCGAACGACGCTGTTTTTTCGCTCGGACATACAGCGCGACAAGCTGCTCGCCGCCAATGTGACACAGGTGCTCGGCTTCGTGGCGCCCGACCCGCCCTACGACGACGAGCTCGTGCATCGCTGGATCATCGCCGCCGAGAGCAACGGCTGCCGATTCGTGCTGATTGCCAACAAGCAGGATCTTCCCGCATTCGCGCTGATCGAGGACCGGCTCGCGCAATTCGCCGCGCTCGGCTATCCCGTCGTTCCGATGTGCGCCAACCGCGACGTCAGCGCGATCGTCCCGTTCCTGGAGGGCCAGCGCAGCGTCCTGATCGGACAGTCGGGGATGGGGAAATCGACGCTCATCAACACGCTGCTTCCCGATGCCGGTGCGCGGGTGGGAGAATTGTCGCGCGCGCTGCAGACCGGGCGGCACACGACCACCGAAGCGACGCTCTACGAGCTCGACGAGCGAAGCTGGATCGTCGATTCGCCCGGCATGAAGGAATTCGGGTTGGGACACCTCGATGCCGACGCCATCGAGAGCGCCTTTGTCGAGCTGCGGCCGCTGCTGGGAACGTGCCGCTTCCGCAACTGCCGCCACGACGCGGAGCCCGGATGCGCGGTGCAGGACGCGGTCGCGCGCGGCGAGGTCAAGCCATGGCGCGCCGCGCTGCTGCTGCAGCTGCGGGCCGAAAGCGAGCGCCGCGCGCGGACGTGGGCCTGACGGGGCTAAAGTTGCCCTGTGTCTCCCTGATTTGCCCTGATTTGCCCTAGCTTGCCGAGAGGTTGCCGCCCGGGGCCCAATAAGCAAGCGTCAGCAGCAGCAGCACCGCCAGCCACACCAGCAAGGCGCGCCACACGAGCCCGATCGCGCTCGGCAGAACCTCGGCTTCGGCCGGCTCGCCCATCCCGAGCTCGGGCCGGAACTCCGGCTCACCGGTCGAGTCGGTCACGATTCCCCCGATCCTGATCCCCAGCGCCCCCGCGCCGCTGGCGAGGAGAATGCCGTCGTGGACCGATGGCCATTGCTTGGCCTGCACCCGCCAGCAGTAGATCGCGTCTTCGAAATCGCCGACGATGGCGAATGTCAGCGCCGTCAGGCGCACCGGCACCCAGTCGAGCCAATACAACAGACGCTGCACCGGCCGCCCGAATGCGGCGAGCTGATGGCCGATCGGCGTCAGCGCCGCGCCCTGCCATTGCACGGCGAGCAGCACCGTCAGCCGGTACAGAACCGCGCCGCCCGGCCCGGGCAGCACCAGGAACCAGAACAAGGTACCGAAGACGTGGCGATACGAGTCTTCGATCCCCTTCTCGATGGCGAGCTTGGGGATCTCTTCCGCCGTCGCAGCGCTCGCGTCGGCGCCGCGCCATGCGACCAGACGCTTGTGCGCGGCGATGGCGTCGCCGGCCCTCAATGCCTCGCCGATCGCCGTGAAGGCATAGCTGAAATGGCGGAAACCGACGAGCAGATACAAGATGGCGACGTTCCAGGCCAGACCGAGCAGCGGATGCAGCGCGTCGAGCGCCCAGTACCCGCCCGCGGCAATCGCTACCAGCGGACCCATCGCAAGTAGCGCGGTGAGCGCGCCTTGCTGCTCGGTGCCGGCGTTGAAGCGGCGCTCCAGAAAGCGCGCGTATCGGCCGAATAGCTGCTGCACGCCGCTTCGCCAGTGGAATGCCCGCCATTGCTCGAGCCCGAGCGCGATCAGGATCGCGATGAGGTTCATGGCCTGCGGCTCATTTCAGGAATTCCTTGCTGATCGACTTGAACAACGGGGTGTTCGCCTCTCCAAGCCATTCGAATACCACCATCTCGCGCGACACGATGCGCACGCCCTCCTGCCGCATGCGCGCAAGCGCCAGGTCGCGGTCGACCGCGTGCCGCGAGCCCACGCAATCGGCAACGACGTAGACCTCCTTGCCTTCGTGATACAGGTCGAGCGCGGTTTGCAGGACACACACGTGACTCTCGACGCCGACGATAACGACTTGCGCGCGATCGCTTCCCGGCAGATCCGGCAGGCATTTCGCGCCGACGCTGGAAAACCGTGTCTTGGCCGCGATGGCGCCCGGCGGCAGGAGCGCGCGGATCTCGGCCACCAGCGGCCCGAGCCCCCTGGGATACTGCTCGATCGCGGCAACCGGAACGCCGATCTTCTGCGCGACGCGGATCAGCCACGCGCAATTGCGCAAGACCTCGTCATGTTCGGCGACGGCCGGAAGCATTTTCTCCTGAAGATCGATCGCGAGCAGCAGCGACCGTTGCGCGTCGAGCAGCATCTCATGCTCCTGGTGATAGCCACCGCCGACCGGTTTATCCCGGGCAGCGTCCGTCGTGTTTCGCGCGCTGAAAAAAGGCTATGCGCAGAGCGCGCGCAGCCGTTCCGGCAGCGGCGTCGAGCGCTGCGTATTCACGTCGATCCATACGATGCGTGCGCTGCCCTCGGCGTACTTGCGATCGTTCATCCACAATTCGTAATGGGTGTCCAGGCTCGATCGCCCGGGCGCATCGACCGACATCCGCACCTCGATGACGCCGGGATAGCTCAGCGGAAGCTTGAAAGTGCAACTGGCATTGACGATGACCGATCCCAGGCCGCCGACGTCGCCGGCGCCCTCACGCACGCTCTCGAGCCATTCGACGCGCGCCTGTTCCATGTACCGGAAGTAGACGGTGTTGTTGACGTGCCCCTGCGCGTCCATGTCGCCCCAGCGTATGGGGATGGAAACGCTGTGCACGAGCTTGCGCGCCGGGGTCATCGCCTTGTTTCTTGCAAACTGTAATTATAATGGGTCAAAGCGCGAGGCCATGAGGAGCTTGCTATGCCGCGAGAAGTGATGGAATACGACGTGGTCATCGTCGGTGGCGGTCCGGCCGGACTGTCGGCCGCGATCAGGCTGAAGCAGCTCGCACAAGCGAACCAGCGCGAAGTCAGCGTTTGCGTGCTCGAAAAAGGCTCCGAAATCGGCGCGCACATCCTGTCCGGCGCAGTGATCGATCCCAAGGCGATCAACGAGCTGATTCCGGACTGGCAGGCCCGCGGCGCGCCGCTGAAAACACCGGTCACCGAAGACCGCTTCATGGTGCTCACTGCCGATAAAGCATACAGCATCCCCAACGGCTTGCTGCCGCCGCTGATGAGCAATCACGGCAATTACATCATCAGCCTCGGCAACCTGTGTCGATGGCTCGCGCAGCAGGCAGAGTCGCTCGGGGTCGAGGTTTACGCCGGCTTCGCCGCGGCCGAGATCCTCTGCGACGCGACGGAGAACGGCGGCGCGGTGCTAGGCGTGGCCACCGGCGACGTGGGCATCGCCAAGGACGGCTCGCACAAGGCCGAATATCAGCCGGGCATGGAGCTACGCGCGAAATATACGCTGTTCGCCGAAGGATGCCGCGGCTCGCTGTCGCAGGAGCTGATGGCGAGGTTCAATCTGCGCGACGGCATCGATCCGCAGAAGTACGGCATCGGCATCAAGGAGCTGTGGCAGGTCGCGCCGGAAAAGCATCGGCCGGGCCTGGTGCTGCACAGTCAGGGGTGGCCGCTCGACAGCGCGACCGGCGGCGGATCGTTCCTGTACCACCTCGAGGACCAGCTGGTTGCGGTGGGTTTTGTCGTCCACCTCAACTACGAGAACCCGCATCTTTCTCCGTACGACGAGTTCCAGCGCTTCAAGACTCATCCGGCGATACGCGGCACCTTCGAAGGCGGCAAGCGGCTTTCATACGGCGCGCGGGCGATCAACGAAGGCGGCCTGCAATCGGTGCCGCAGCTCGTGTTTCGGGGAGGCGCGCTGATCGGTTGCGCGGCAGGCTTCGTGAATCTGCCGCGGATCAAAGGCTCGCACAACGCGATGAAGACCGGCATGCTGGCCGCGGAAGCGGCGTTCGCCGCGTTGCGCGAGAACCGCCAGCACGACACCTTGAGCTCGTACCCGGAGATGTTCCGGCAATCCTGGGTCTACGACGACCTGTACAAGGTTCGCAACGTCAAGCCGGGCCTCAAATGGGGCTTGTGGGGAGGCAGCGTCCACGGCGGCCTTCACATGTGGCTCAACGATCTGGGCTTAGGCGTGCTGGTGCCGTGGACATTGCGCCACGCCAAGCCGGACCACGAATCGCTCAAGCCCGCGGCCGAGATGCCCAAAATCGACTATCCGAAATACGACGGCGTGCTGACCTTCGACAAGCTCTCGTCGGTCTTCGTGTCGAATACCAACCATGAAGAGAATCAACCGTCGCACCTGCAGCTTCGCGATCCCACGATTCCCGTCGCCGTCAATCTGGCGCTGTACGACGGACCGGAGCAGCGCTACTGCCCCGCGGGCGTCTACGAATTTGTCGCCGATGAAGCGTCGAAGGGCGTGGGCACGCGGCTGCAGATCAACGCGCAGAATTGCGTCCACTGCAAGACCTGCGACATCAAGGATCCGCGGCAGAATATCCACTGGGTGACGCCGGAGGGCGGCGGCGGGCCCAACTATCCGAACATGTAGCGGCGCCCACTCGAAGGCAACAGGCGCCTACAACGCGACGCTGAAATCGCAGCCGGTCTTGGCGCGCACATCGTCGACGGTCACGCCCGGATGCAGCTCGGTCAACATGAGGCCGGCGGGTTCGACGTCGAAGACGCACAGGTCGGTGATGATCATGCTGACCACCGCCTTGCCGGTGATCGGCAGGCTGCAGCTCTTGAGTATCTTGGGTGTCCCGTCGCGGGCGGTGTGTTCCATCAGGACGATCACGCGCCGCACGCCCGAAACCAGGTCCATTGCGCCACCGGGTCCCTTGACCATTTTTCCGGGCACCATCCAGTTCGCGAGATCGCCGTTCTCGGCGACCTCGAGCGCGCCGAGGATCGACAGGTCGATGTGGCCGCCGCGTATCAT
>Ga0209839_10000490_pt1 | contig 19980 bp, 17 predicted proteins | sample OrgsoiDNA2013050_FD_185800 | JGI IMG/M metagenome (GOLD analysis project Ga0209839, IMG submission 185800) | Permafrost soil microbial communities from the Arctic, to analyse light accelerated degradation of dissolved organic matter (DOM) -... | ecosystem: Environmental > Terrestrial > Soil >... | reverse complement strand
GTAGATCGCCGCACCGGCCGCGTCCCCCTTTGGGGCCTGCGCCGAGGGTGACCTGACTTGCGCCAACACTGCTTCGCCCTGACGTTTGCGATCCGGCGTCGGCGCGCCGAACACGCCGGCCATATAGGTCGCAATGGCCCGGATATCGCCTGGCGGCACCGATGACAGATTGCTGACCACCTCCGCCATCGGCCCGCGCGCGACGCCGTGATCGGGATGCCAGCCGTCGCGGAGATAGGCGAACAGCGCGTCGGCGTCCCATGGCACCGGCGCCAGAGATTGCGCGTTGATCGCATAAGCGTGCCAATTGTCGACATCGCCACCGGCAAACTGCGCGGTCGCACGTTCCGCGCCGAGCGCATTGCGCGGGGTGTGGCATGAACCGCAGTGCGCCAGCCCTTCGACCAGATAGGCGCCGCGATTCCATTCCGCGCTCTGCGCCGAGTCCGGCTGATAGGTGCCGCGACGAAGGAACAGCAGCTTCCAGCCGGCGACGACAAACCGCTGATCGAGCGGAAACGAAAGCTGGTTCGCGCGGGCCGGCGCATGAACGGGCTGCCGTGTCATCAGGTACGCGTAGAGCGCCTGGTCATCTTCGTCGGTCACATTGGTGAAGTGATCGTAGGGAAATGTCGGATACAGGTGCTGCCCGTCGCGATCGACTCCCGACCGCATGGCACGACGAAAGGCGGCTTCCGGCCACCGGCCGATCCCGGTCTCGGCATCCGGTGTAATATTGGAGGAAAAGATCGTGCCGAACGGCGTCGGCACCGGAAGTCCACCGGCAAAGTTCTTGCCGCCGCGCACGGTATGGCAATCGTTGCAATTGCCGATCGCGGCCAGCTCGCGGCCTCGCTTGACCAGGGCGGCATCGAAAGACTGCGGCGCGGGCGGATCGATCGCAGCGATCGCCGGCCGCCACCCGATCGCAAAGGCCGCAACCCCGCCCGCAATCAAGAGCGCCGCGATAACGCTACCGATAATTCGTGATTTTCTCATCCGTCCCTACGGCTTTTGCAGCCATTGTTAGCACAAATCCGCCCTCGGAGTTTTCCGCAAGATCCCAAATCACCGTCAGTTGACCTCCGGTTTGTTGAGGGTTCCTCTTGTCAGCCTGGGCCCGGGGCACGGCCAGCGAAGCCAGCCTGGAAACATCGGCGCTATTGTCGAGTGCCCGGATCGCATCGACCAACGGCGCCACGTCGTAGCGCGGATCCCAGCCGGCGGCGGCGGTGCGCAACTTCGCCTCGAGCTCGCTGTCGCTTCTCGGATTGACGTTAGGCGGAGGCTCCCCCATGAAGCAGGCGGCAATGACGTCGAGTTCGAAACCGAGGCCGGCCTTCGGCGTCGCCGTGTTGAGCCGCCAGGCAAAGACGAGGCCGGCAAGCGCCGCCAGCACCCCATGTTCACGAAGGTCAGAAAAGGCAAGCCGCTCAGTCTTGATGCCGGAGAGCTTCGCCGCCTTTGCGTTGCCGCGACCACGCAGATCTGCCGGCCGATGACGGTGCGCCTCACGACCAGCCCCGTCGTGATCACCCGCCCACATGTGTCCCTTCCGACACAGTTACTATTATTTCAATTTGAACAAATAGTATTACGATATGCGGCCGTCTCAAGGCTTGTTAGGCTACCTCGCCAACCTCCAGTTGACGCGGCCGATTCTTGGTCGGCTGAAATGGGTGTGCTGGAGAGAGAGCACGTTCCAGGCTCGAGGGCTTTGGGCGGGACGTGAGACAAAAAAGACAAAGCCTGGGACGCTGTGAGGACCAAAAAATGTTGCATAGGTCTGTAACGACCGCACGCTTGTGCGGCGTAGGGATTGCTTTGTCATCTCTGTTGAGCGGTGGAGCGTATGCGGCCGATCTTTTAACGAAAGCTCCGCCTGTTCCTTATGCTGCGGGTGATGATTTCTGGACAAGACCGTACCTGTTAGGCGATCTCGGCAGGACGAGGCTGAAGGAGATGGGCATCGATCTGTCCCTGACGCTGGGTGACGAAGTCGTCACCAACGTGACGGGCGGAACCAGTAGAACGACGGCCAACGCTGGACAGCTGGCTTTTGCGGCCAAGTTCGATATGGCGAAGCTTGCCGGCATCCATGGCGGCTTGATCGGCGTCACGCTGGTCGACCGCTTCGGCCACAATCTGAATGACGACGCAGGCATTCCGGCCCTGCAGCTGACCAACGAAGTTTTCGGCCGCGGCAATATTCTGCGCCTGACTGAACTCTACTACTCGCAGAAGCTTTTCGATGATCGCCTTGAACTCAAGGGCGGCCGTCTTCCAGTCGGCTCCGACTTCTTCTTCGGTCAGTGCGAGTTCGTCAACCTGACCTTCTGCGGCGGCCAGCCCGGCAACATCCAGGGTGGTTACATCTTTAACTTCCCGGTGAGCCAGTGGGCCGGTGTCGCCCATTTCAACATCACCAGGGAAGTCCAGATTTCGGCCGGCGTCTACGACGCCAATCCGAATTATCTGACGACGTCAGACATGGGCGTCTACCTGGCGCCGGGCATCCCTCGCTCAAGCCCCGCCTCGGGTGTGCTGGTGCCGGTGGAGTTGACCTGGAGGCCGGAAGGTCACCTGTACGGGACCTGGAGATTGGGCGGCTGGTATGACGATGCGTCGACGATTGATGGTGGCCTCCCGGGCATCATTACGACCATCCCAGGCGTCGGTGGTGTCCCAGGCCAAAATCTGGGAGATCAAAGAGGCCGCTACGGCTTTTATGAGTCGATCCTGCAACGGTTGACCGATGAAGGTGGCCCCGCGAAGGGTTGGTATATCTACTTCAATACGTCCGTCGCCGATCACCGGACTGCGTTCACGGACTACCAGGTCTCCTTGGAACTCAAGCACACCGGAACCTTCGCCTCGCGCCCCCTGGACGAAGTCGGCTTCGGGGTGGGCACGACCCACGTGAATTCGGCCGCCCTCACCCCGAATGCAGGCGGTAACGAAGTTCCGCTCGAAGCTTGGTACGGGTTGCAGGCGACCGGCTGGTTGAACCTCAAGTTCGACGCCCAGTATGTGATCAATCCTGGCGGGCGCGGGTTTAATGGCGCCGGCTTGAAGACCGACAATGCCTGGGTTTTTGGCCTGCGCACCGTGGTCAAGTTCTGATGCGGCGGTAGCCGGTCCGGGTCAAAATACTAAACGACTCTGACGCGAAAGGTGAGTGCATGCCCGTATGCGGGCATGCCGAGAAGCCCCACTAGGGCGCACGCAAGGATGACAGGCGTGTATCTTGGGCTCGATATCGGCACATCCAGCGTCAAAGCTGTGCTGGTCGACGCGGCAGGCAGCGTCAAGGTGGTTGCCTCGCGGGCCCTCGAGGTATCGCACCCCCATCCGCTGTGGTCGGAGCAGAATCCGGACTCTTGGGTCGAAGCCGCCATCGGAGCGGTTGATGAACTGGCATCGACCCATCCCGTCGCCGTCGCGGCCGTCCGAGGTGTCGGTCTCTCCGGTCAGATGCATGGCGCGACTTTGCTCGATGCGGCTGGCACACCCCTGCGCCCGGCGATCCTGTGGAATGACGGTCGCTCCCACGTTGAATGTCGCGAGCTTGAAGCACGCCTGCCGGCGCTCCATTCGATTGCCGGCAATCTGGCCATGCCCGGTTTCACCGCACCCAAACTCCTTTGGGTTGCCAATCACGAACCGGAGATCTTTCGGCGGACGGCGAAGGTGCTGTTGCCAAAGGCCTATGTTCGCTTTCGCCTGACAGGCACCATGGTCGAGGACATGTCTGACGCCGCCGGCACGCTCTGGCTTGATGTCGGCCGGCGGCGATGGTCGGAAGAGATTCTGGCAGCGTGCCGCATGTCGCTGGCACAGATGCCGAGCCTTGTCGAAGGCAGCGAGTCGAGCGGACAGCTGACCGCCGACCTGACGACACGATGGGGTATGAAGCCAGGCGTGGTCGTGGCGGGCGGCGCGGGAGATTGCGCGGCGAGCGCCATCGGCCTTGGGGCGATCGCGCCGGGCCAGGCGTTTCTCTCTCTCGGCACGTCGGGCGTGCTTTTTGCCGTCACCGATCAGTTCGCACCCAATGCGATCTCGGCCGTGCATGCTTTCTGCCATGCGCTTCCGGGGATCTGGCATCAGATGGGGGTCATGCTATCGGCCGCGGCGTCGCTTGCCTGGCTGGCCGACGTGCTGAGAACTCGCGAGGCCGACCTGCTGGAACCGCTCGGGACCGCCGTCGATTCCCCGAGCCCCGTCAAGTTCCTGCCTTATCTTTCGGGTGAACGCACGCCCTTGAATGACGCCAAGGCGAGCGGCGCCCTTGTCGGGCTCAGGGCCGATACGAGCCGATCCCACATCGTACAGGCCGTTCTGGAAGGCGTTGCCTTCGCCGCCCGTGACAATCTTGTGGCCTTGGCAGCCGCGGGCACGCATCTCAGCGAAATCGATCTGGTCGGCGGCGGCTCGCGGTCGCCGCTCTGGACCCAGATCGTTGCGGACGTCCTGGGTCTGCCGGTCCACCGCGTCGAGGAAGGCGAAGTGGGCGCGGCATTGGGCGCCGCTCGGCTCGGGCGATTGGCAGATACAGGGGAGGCGCCGGCCGTTGTCTGCACCCGCCCATGTCGGCTGGCGACCTGTCTGCCCCGGCCTGCGCAAGTCGCGGCTTACGAAGAGTCCTACGCGCAGTGGTCGAAGCTTTATCCCGCCCTGAAGGAGGCATCCCGTTGATCAGCTCATCGCCTCGTTTCTTCGAGACGGCCTTGCCGGTCAGCTTTGGCGGGTCTTCCGCCGAGACCCCGCATGCGTTTCGCTGGTATGACAAGAACCGTATCGTTGCGGGCAAGCGGCTTGAGGATCACCTGCGCTTTGCCGTCTGTTACTGGCATTCCTTCTGCTGGCCGGGCAGTGACCCCTTTGGTGGCGAGACATTCCTCAGACCCTGGCACCATGGCGGAGACGCGCTTGACCTCGCCAAGGCCAAAGCTGACGTGGCCTTCGAACTGTTCCGCCTGCTCGACGTGCCGTTCTTTACCTTCCACGACGTCGATGCGGCGCCGGAGGGCGCAAGCCTGAGGGAGTCGATCTACAATCTCGACGTCATGGCCGAGATCTTCCTGGAAAAGATGGCGGCGTCGAAGGTCCGGCTGCTCTGGGGAACAGCGAACCTGTTCTCGAACCGCCGCTATATGGCAGGCGCGGCGACGAACCCGGATCCGGATGTGTTCGCGTATGCGGCTGGTCAGGTGCGCGCCGCGCTGGAGACGACGCACCGGCTTGGCGGGCTGAACTATGTCTTGTGGGGCGGCCGTGAAGGTTACGAGACGTTGCTCAATACCGACATGAGGCAGGAGCTGGACCAACTGGGCCGCTTTGTCAGCATGGTGGTGGAGCACAAGCACAAGATCGGGTTCAAGGGGCCGATCCTGATCGAGCCGAAGCCGAAGGAACCGACGAAGCACCAATATGATTTCGACGTTGCGACCTGCTACGGGTTCCTGGAGCGCTACGGCCTGACCAAGGAAGTCAAGCTCAACCTCGAACAGAACCACGCGATTCTCGCCGGCCATTCATTCCAGCACGAGATCGCGCTTGCCAATGCATTTGGCGTCTTCGGCTCGCTCGACATCAATCGCGGCGATGACCTTCTGGGCTGGGACACTGACCAGTTCGCGATGAACGTACCGGAGATGGTACTCTGTTTCCATGAACTGCTGAAGGGTGGCGGGTTCACGGCCGGCGGGCTCAATTTCGACGCCAAGATTCGCCGGCAGTCGATCGATCCGGACGATCTGATCCATGCCCACGTCGGATCAATGGATGCCTGTGCGCGCGCCTTTATCGCCGCCGCGGAGATGCTCGATGCCGGCGCGCTAACCGGCCAGATTGCCGAGCGCTACGCGGGCTGGCAGGCCCCCGAAGCACGAGCGATCCTTGCCGGCAATCGATCTTTGGCTGAAGTCGCCGACAGGGCCGTGATGGAAGGCCTCAATCCTCAACCGCGTTCGGGTCGCCAGGAATACCTGGAGTCCCTTGTCAACCGTTTCGTCTGAAGCGGGCAACTATCCCGGATCGAAACCTTACAAGTCGCCCATCAAGAGCGATGAGACGGCGTTATACTCTAACCAACCGCCCAAATGGGCCAAATACGGAGGAATACCCATGAAGATCATTCCCACTCTTTTCGCCGCGAGCGCGCTCGCGCTTCTGGCCGCCAACGGCGCTTCAGCCGCGGGCAAGCCGGTTATCGGTGTCTCCTGGTCGAATTTTCAGGAAGAGCGCTGGAAGACCGACGAGGCAGCGATCAAGGCCGCGATCGAAAAGGCCGGTGGCAGTTATATCTCCGCCGACGCGCAGTCGAACCCGGGCAAGCAGTTGACCGATATCGAAAGCCTGATCACCAAGGGCGCCAACGCCCTGATCGTCCTTGCCCAGGATTCCGACGCCATCCGTCCCGCGATCGAAAAAGCCAGCCAGGAAGGCATCCCGGTCGTCGGTTATGACCGCCTGATCGAGATCCCGAGCGCCTTCTACATTACCTTCGACAACAAGGAAGTGGGCCGCATGCAGGCCCGCGCCGTGCATGCCGCCAAGCCGAAGGGCAATTACGCCTTCATCAAGGGCTCTTCGACCGATCCGAACGCCGCCTTCCTGTTCGCCGGCCAGATCGAGGTTTTGAAGGCTGCTATCGACAAGGGTGACATCAAGAACGTTGGCGAGGCCTATACTGACCAGTGGCTGCCCGCCAACGCCCAGAAGAACATGGAACAGATCCTGACCAAGAATAACAACAAGATCGATGCGGTCGTCGCCTCCAATGATGGCACCGCGGGTGGCGCTGTTGCCGCTCTTTCGGCACAAGGCCTGGCTGGTTCCGTTCCGGTCTCCGGACAGGATGGTGACAAGGCCGCGCTCAACCGCGTGGCACTCGGCACCCAGACCGTATCGGTGTGGAAGGATGCCCGCGAACTCGGCAAGAACGCGGCTGAAATTGCCATCGCGCTGGCCGGTGGCAAGAAGCTTTCGGACATCCCCGGCTCGACCACGTTCTCCGACGGCCCGAAAAAGCAGAAGATGACCGCCCGGCTCCTGAAGCCGGTCCCGATCACCAAGGATAACCTGTCCGTCGTGATCGACGCCGGCTGGATCACCAAGGACGCCGTCTGCCAGGGCGTCAAGGCCGGGTCGGTTTCGGTCTGCAAGTGATATGATACGAGCGGGAGGTGCCGGACGACCGGCATCTCCCGCGCTTTCGCAGTGATCGCGGACGCGTCGTTGCGCGTTGCGCTCGAAGCTGGATCCAGTTCGGCCCGAGACCGGCGCTAGCCCCTGGCTGTGACGGGGACGCGCGATGGTCGACCGGAAAACGACTGACCGTAGGCTGATTTGGATGCGGGCCAAGCCCGGGACGATGGCCAAGGGAGAGGCCGGGCCCGGCCCCGATATCGCCACCTGTTCTCAACCGGAGTCCCCCCGTTATGGGTAACCTCTTCCGCAAGCTCGAACTCGATCTGAGGCTGGTCGGCATGCTCGCCGCACTGGCCATCATCTGGGTCGGCTTTGACACTCTGACCGGCGGCGGATTTCTGACCGCGCGCAATCTATGGAACCTGTCGGTTCAGTCCTCCTCGGTCGCCGTCATGGCGACGGGCATGGTGCTGGTCATTGTCACCCGCAACATTGATCTCTCCGTCGGTTCGATCCTCGGCTTCACCGGAATGATCATCGGCGTGACGCAGGCTGCGATTTTGCCGCAGCTCTGGGGTTTTGATCATCCCCTCACCTGGGTCGTCGCGGTGATCGTCGGGCTGCTGGTCGGCACAGCCATTGGCGCGCTGCAAGGCGCAGTCATCGCCTATCTCGGCGTCTCCTCCTTCATCGTGACGCTGGGTGGCCTGCTGATCTGGCGTGGTGCGGCTTGGTGGGTGACGACGGGCCAGACAGTCGCCCCGCTTGACAGCCGCTTCAAGCCGATCGGCGGCGGCATCGAAGGTGCCATCGGGGCCAATGCCAGCTGGGCGATCGGCATTGTCGCGGTAGCTTTGGCCATCGCCGTCCTCGTAACCGTGCGCCGCCGCCGCCAGGGCTTTGGCTTCACGGTCCGACCGCCCTGGGCCGAAGCGGTGATCGCGGCGCTCATTTCGATCGCGATCCTCGGCGCAGTGCTGGTGGTCAATTCCTATCCGCTACCGATCGGCGTGGTGCGCCGACTGCAGGCCGCCGCCGGAGCCCCCGAGGATGCGCCCTTGCCCGAAATCGCCCACGGCTTCGCCATACCCGTGTTGATCGCCATAACCGTCGGCCTGGCCATGACGTTCCTCGCCGACCGCACCCGCTTCGGCCGCTATGTTTTCGCCATCGGCGGCAACCCGGAAGCCGCCGAACTCTCCGGCATCAATACCAAGCGTGTCCTCACCAAAGTCTTCGCTCTGATGGGGCTTCTTGCCGGCATCTCCGCCTGCATTTCCACCGCCCGCCTGCAATCGGCGACCAACGCCACCGGCACGCTGGACGAACTCTACACGATCGCCTCCGCCGTCATTGGTGGCACCTCGCTGAGCGGCGGCACCGGCACGATCTACGGCGCGATGCTCGGTGCGGTGGTGATGCAGTCGCTGCAATCCGGCATGGTGCTGCTCGGCGTTGACGCGCCGCTGCAGAACATCGTGGTCGGACTGGTGCTGGTCGCCGCCGTCTGGATCGATACGATCTATCGCCGCCACGTGAAGTGAGGGAGACCTCCATGGACACCGACGCGACCAAAACGCCGCTTGTCGATATGCGGAACATCTCCATCGCCTTTGGTGGCATCAAGGCCGTAGACGACGTCTCGGTGCAACTGCATGCGGGCGAAGTGGTCGGGCTCCTCGGCCATAATGGCGCCGGCAAATCGACTCTGATCAAGATCCTTTCCGGCGCCTATCCGGCTGAAAGTGGCGAGATCTGGGTCAACGGCGAAAAAGCCCGTATCACCTCTCCCCGTGACGCCAAGACGTATGGCATCGAGACCATCTACCAAACCCTGGCGCTGGCCGACAACGTCGATGCTGCCGCCAATATTTTCCTTGGCCGCGAGATCCTTACCCGCTGGGGTACGCTCGACGACGCCGCGATGGAAAGCCAGACCCGCAGGGTCATGGCCCGGCTCAACCCGCATTTCCGCCGATTCAAGGATTCGGTCCGCGCGCTTTCTGGAGGCCAGCGTCAGTCTGTTGCGATCGCCCGCGCCATCCATTTTGATGCGCGCATACTGATCATGGACGAACCGACGGCGGCGCTTGGCCCCGCTGAGACCAAGCAGGTCGGCGATCTCACTCTCTCGCTGAAACAGGAAGGCATCGGCATCTTCCTCATCAGCCATGATGTCCATGACGTCTTCGACCTCGCCGACCGCATCTATGTCATGAAGAATGGTCGGTTGGTCGGCTCCGCCCGTGTCAGCGATGTCACCAAGGACGAGGTCCTGGCCATGATCATTCTCGGCAAATGTCCGCCGGGGGCCGTGCCGGGTCCCGGCGCGGCGCCAACAGAGCGCTAGGCCCACGGCCGTGTCGGCGAACCTCCGCTCCTCTGACCGGTCGTTTGGGGTCCAAGCGCTTCAAGCAAGTGGCGGACCAGGCCAAGGTGGAAGTCAGGTAAGGATGGTCGAGACCCGCGAAGCAGCGTTGAATTTTGACAGCGTTTACATTCACGGGAGATAGCCCGTACATTCGGTATGACAACAATCAATCTGCCTCCGGGAGTTGAGATATTGGCGCTGCCGAAGCACGTGTTGCCGACCACCGTTGTCGGAAGTTATCCGCAGCCGGACTGGCTGGTGGATCGCGAGATGCTGTCGAAATCCGTTCCGCGTACGCGTTTGGCGCAGATGTGGCGGATTCCGCAAGCCTATCTCGAGCAGGCGCAGGACGATGCGACGATCGTTGCGATCCGCGACCTCGAGCGCGCCGGCATTGATATCGTGACCGACGGCGAGATCAGGCGGGAAAGCTACTCCAACCGTTTTGCGACCGCGCTGGAAGGGATAGACACCGACAATCCTGCCATCATCACCTCGCGGTCGGGACAGCAAACGCCGGTTCCGCGCGTGGTGGGCAACGTCGTCCGTACCGGTCCGGTCGAACTGCGGGACATGGAATTCCTTCGCCGCAACACGGATCGCGCGGCAAAAATCACCCTGCCCGGTCCATTCACCATGAGCCAGCAGGCCAGGAACGAATTCTACAAGGACGACGAAGAGCTCGCGATGGCCCTGGCGGCCGCGGTGAACGCCGAAGCGCTGGAGCTGCAGAAGGCCGGTGCCGACGTGATCCAGCTCGACGAACCCTGGGTGCGAAACGATCCGGCCGCCGCCAGGCGCTACGCCGTGAAAGCCATCAATCGCGCGCTGCAGGGCATCACGGTGCCGACGGTCGTCCACATCTGCTTCGGCTACGCCGCGGTCGTGCCCGGCGATACCAAGCCGTCGGGCTATTCCTTTCTGGCCGAACTTGCGGATTGCACCGCCGAGCAAATCTCGATCGAGGCCGCGCAGCCCAAACTCGATCTCGGCGTGCTCGCCGATCTGTCCTCGAAAAAGATCCTGCTCGGCGTGATCGACCTCGGCAATCCCGAGATCGAGACCGCGGCCGTCATCGCCGATCGGATCCGGCACGGCCTCAACTACGTCTCCGCGGACCGGCTAATCCCCGCCCCGGACTGCGGCATGAAATACATGCCGCGCCACGTCGCCTTCGGCAAGCTGAAGGCGATGAGTGAAGCCGCGGCCATCGTGCGCAAGGAAATCAGCTGATACTTGACGGGCAGCGCGTCAGGAATTCGTCGGGCTGCAGCGCGGCGGCTGGAATTTCGCGCGCAATCGTTTCCCGCCCCGCGCGCGTACCGGTCTGCCAGACGGCGGCGCGTCGTTCCACGAACCTGATCAGGGCGTTGAAGGCGACCGCCATCGCCAGCACCAGCAGCACGCCGGCGAATACATGGGCGCTTTCCAAAATCGTCCGGTAGCGCGAGATCAGATAGCCGATGCCCGCCGACGAGATCAGCATCTCCGATACGACAACACCGACGATCACCAGCGCGCCGCCGACCCGCAAGCCTGAAAGCACGGTGGGAATCGCCGCCGGAATAATGACGCGGGTGATGCGCTGAGGGAGCGTTGCGCCCATGCTGCGCGCCGCCAGCAGCAATTGCGGATCGATGGTCTGAATGCCGGCGGCGGTCGCCAGCATGGTCGGCAGAAAGCCGTACACGCTGGCGAAGGCGATCTTGGATTCCGGACCGATCCCGAGCCACACCGTGAACACCGGATAGAGAATCACCAGCGGAACCGCGTAGAGGCTGGACACCATCGGCATGATCAGCACGCGCGGCCGCGGCAGGCTGCCGACCACCGCGCCGCCCAGGATTCCGCCGCCGCATGCAAACAGCATGGCGACGGCGACCTCGTACAGCGTCACCATCAGCGCGTGGCCATACTCGCCGGCGTCGCTCCAGCCGGCCTGCAGCGTCGACGACAAGGACGGCAGGAACAGCTCTGGAATGGCGCCGATGCGCGGCAGAACCTCCCACAATACGATGAGGGCCATGACGATAAGGCGGCGCAGCGTGGTTGACGACATCGCCATCCCCTCACGCCGACTTGCGGATATGGCGCCAGATGCGGTCGCGCAAGCTTCCGAACGCATCGCCGCTCAGCATTTCAAAAGTGCGCGGGCGCGGCAGCGCGACGTCCAGCCGGTCCACGATCCGGCCGGGACGCGCCGACATCACCACCACCTCGTCCGCGAGATAGACGGCTTCGGTCAGGCTATGGGTCACGAAGATGATGGTCTTGCCGGTCGCAGCCCAGATCCGCAGCAATTCATCGCCCATGGTCATGCGGGTTTGTTCGTCGAGCGCGGCGAACGGCTCGTCCATCAGCAACACCGGCGGATCCTGCACCAGGCCGCGCGCGATCGAGACCCGCTGCTTCATGCCGCCGGACAATTCATGCGGATGACGTTTGCCGAAGCCGTCGAGACCCACGAGCTGCAGGGCTTCTTCCGCCTTGATGCGGCTCTCTTTTCTGGCAACGCCGCGCAGCGTCAACGGAAATTCGACGTTCTCTTCGGCGGTCAGCCACGGAAACAGGCTCGGCTCCTGGAACACCACGCCGACCCGGTCCGGGTCGGGAACGTCGATCGGTGCGCCGTTGATCAGAATCGTCCCCGAGGTTTGCGGCCGCAACCCGGCCATCATCATCAGCAGCGACGACTTTCCGCAGCCGCTTGGGCCGACCAGCACGACAAAACGGCCGGGCTTGACCTCGATCGATACGTCGGACAGCGCCACCACGTCCTGCCCGGAGGTCCTGTAAATCTGGCCGACGCCGGTGACCTGAACGGAGCCTGCGCGCGCCGGCTTGAGCGGGGTTACGTTCGCCAATGGCTGCATCGCGTCTCTACCCATCTGACGATTTCGTTGAAGGCCATGGCGATCGCGCCGATCATCAGAACCCCGGCCAGCAATTGCTTCATCTGGAAATTCTCTCCCCAGGTCGCGATCTGGTGACCGATACCGTCTCGCGAGGCGTACATCTCGGCGAGAATGACGCCGGTGAGATTGAAGATCATGGAAATCCGCAGCGCCTCCAGCAGCACCGGCAACATGCTCGGCAGATAGACCCGAAATGCCGTCTGCGCCGTCGTCGCCCCATAAGAGCGCGCCACCGTCAGATACTCGACCTTCACGGATTCGACGGCCGTCGTCGTCGACATGATGACAATGAAGATGGTGGAGAAGAAGCCGAAGCCGACCTTTTCCGAAAAACCTACTCCGAACACCAGGATGAACATCGGCAGAAAGATCGACTTTGGAATGCTGAAGGCAAAGAACAGCAGCGGTTTTGTCACCTCGGCGAAGTAACGGTTCTCCGCGATCAGAAAACCGATCAGGGTTCCGACCGGCACGGCGAGAACAAAGGCGGTCAAAACTTCGCTTCCCGTCACCAGAAGATCGTTTCGTACGCTGGCGCGCTGCAACAACTCGCCAAGCATGACGAAGGTCTCGGACGCCGAGGGAAGCAGCCGCGGATTGACGATGCCGGTCCGCGACAGCGTTTCCCACAGCGCGAACACGGCCAGGACGATCGCGATGCGCGCCGCCTTTATTCCGAGCGTGCCGGACATCGCGCGCGCCTCAGGGCCTGGTCGCCACCGGCTTGAACCCGGTCGAGATGATATCGGGCGCCGGCACGAGATCCTTCATGCCGCCGAGTTTTGCCATATCGAGCGCAAGCTGCAGCGCCTCCGTGACATTGGGCGCGCTCATGTTGCCATCGGTCTCGAGCTTCAGGATCGTGTTCTCGTATTCGGCCGCGGCGATGTCGGCCGGCATTTCGTACAGTTCGGCAATCAGCTTGATCGCGGCTTCGCGGTTGTTGCGCATGAACATCACCCCGCCATACAGCGCGTTGAGCGCCTTCTGCAGGGCTTCCGGTTTTTCCTTTGCGTATTTGTCGGTCGCGATCCAGCCCGATGTCAGGCTCGGCGGCACGTCCCTGGCGTAGTCGAGGATGGTCCGGGCCTCGCCCGATTTCGCGATCTGAAAGCTCAACGGCGAATAGACCACGGCGGCGTCCACGTTGCCGGCCAGCAGGTTGGGCACCAGGCCGCCGCCACCGACCGGCACGCGGGTGAAATCGATCTTCCTTTCCTGAATGGTCCACAGCGCCAGCAGGTCCGAGCCGGATCCAGCCGAGGTGATGGCCACCTTCTTGCCGTTCAGATCCTTGACGTCGAGCGGCGATTTCGCCAGCACCATCAACTGCCAGCCGAAATTGCCCATCGCACCATTGGCGACAACTTTCGACATCACGCCTTTCTTGCGGCCTGCGGCCGGCAGCGAAGGCGCGTCGAGAATGAGGTCGGCCGCACCCGCGGCCATCGCCTCGAACGTCTCGGCACCGCCACGATAAATCGTGAGCTCGGCGGTGATGCCCTCCTTCTCGAACAATTTTTGCGACTTCGCAGCCTCCGCCACGGTGGTCGGCCAGTAGGTCTTGGTCGGCAATCCGATCCGGACGGTTTCGGCACAGGATGCAGCCGATGCGCCGAGCAGCGCGGTCGCGGTCAGTGCCGCCAGGAGATGGCGGCGCGTTGTTGTCGTCATTGCGTTTCCTCTGTTGGTTCGGCGGTTACTTTGGAGTCTTGATGCTCCTGCCGCTTTCGTCAGTCCGACTTGCTTGTCTCCGATGGAATTCAGCCTCATCATCGCGCGTCGATGAGCCGAACACAACCGACCTGATCGCCGCCGGCAATCAGTGGCCACCCATTCCCTGGACCTGGCAACCCCGCAGGAAAAGCCGCGCGCAGGTTCGCACCCGCGCTTCGATCTGCGAATGCGAGGGCAGCGGCCGGCCGCCGAAGATCGCGGCGCGCCGCGGCGCGGAGGCAACCATGCCGAGCAGCATGCCGGCGGCCTCCTCGACGTCGTCGAGCGCGATCAACCCCCGCGCCTGCTGCACCCGCAACCAGTCCGCCAGCGCCACGACCGAGCGCTGAATGCCGTTGGTATAGAACAACTCGGCGATACCGGAAAACTTGCCCGCCTCCTGCAGCATCATGCGCTGAAGCGCGACCACTTCTTCGTCAAGCACCAAATCCGCACAGACCATCAGCGCCGCACGCAGCGCCTCTTCGATGTCTGCGTGATCCGCGGTGTGGAGGTTGACCTCGGAAAGGAAGCGGTCGAGCCGGTCCGACACCATCCCTTCAAAGAGAGCGGCCTTGTTCGGGATCAAACGATACAGCGTCTTGGTGGAGACCCCGGCCCGGCGCGCCACGGTCTCCATACTGGTCGCGGCATAGCCGTTGCCGGCGAATTCGTGGCGCGCGGCCTCGTAAATCAGCTGGCGTGTCTCATCGTCGGGCCGGACCTGGGGGCGGCCCCGGCAGCGCCGGTCGGTGTCGGTCTCAGCCATGCTTTTATATGATGCCTGTCATTCCATTGACGGATCTTATTTGGGTACTATTTTGGAAAATGTCAAGTTTCCTAATTAGGAGCAACCGTCATGACCCAGCATTCCACTGCATTCGAGATCGAGCGCCCGGTTCCCACCAGCGAGGCCATTGGGGAGTTGCGGCCTGCGACACCTGATGATTCCGGCACAGCCGCGATCGCCGCCGCACCCCTCCCGTCAAGAAAGTTCAATTTCCGCAAGCTGTTACTGACTGGCGCGGCAGTGGCAGTGTTGACCGGCGCGGCCTGGTATGGCTTCGATTACTGGACCGTCGGCCGCTATCTGATTTCGACCGATGACGCTTATGTGAAGGCCGACAACACCACCGTGGCGCCCAAGGTCTCGGGCTACCTCCATGAAGTGCTTGTCGGTGACAACGAGCCTGTCAGGGCCGGTCAGCTGCTGGCCCGGATCGACCAACGCGATTTCAACGTCGCGCTCGACCAAGCCAGGGCCGACGTCGCCGCAGCGCATGCGGCGATCGCCAGCAAGCAGGCGCAACTCGGCGTTCAGCAGGCGGTGATCGATGCCGCCAAGGCAACCGTCGACGTCGACAAGGCGGCCGTTACTTTCGCCGCGCAGGAAAACAAGCGCTACACCGACCTCGCGGCGACCGGCTTTGGCAGCGTCCAGAACGCGCAGCAGGCGCAGTCGCGCAACGCGGGCGCCGAAGCCGCCATCGCGCGCGACGCCGCCAACCTTGCCTCCGCCGTGAAGCAGGTCGAGCTGCTCAAGGCCGAGATCGTTCAGGCCAATGCGGCGCTGGCGCGCGCACAAGCGCTGCAGAGCCAGGCCGAACTCAATCTCGAATACACCTCCATCGTCGCGCCGATCGACGGCATCGTCGGCAACCGAAGCCTGCGGATCGGCCAGTTCGTGCAGGCCGGCACCCAACTGATGTCGGTGGTGCCGGTGGCCGGCGCTTACGTGGTGGCAAACTTCAAGGAAACCCAGTTGACCGACGTGCGCGCGGGCCAGGCGGTTGAGATCGCGGTCGACACTTTCCCCGGCCAAATCGTGCATGGACATGTCGACAGCATCGCGCCGGCCAGCGGCCAGGAATTTGCGCTGCTGCCGCCGGACAACGCCACCGGCAATTTTACAAAAGTGGTGCAGCGGATTCCGGTGAAGATCGCGCTCGACCTCGACGAGGGCTCAGTCGTCGAACTGCGTCCGGGGATGTCGGTGATTCCGACGGTTGAGACCAAATCGCAAGCCCGCATTCGCCAGGCCGCCGCCGCGTTGCGGGCGCCAGCCAAGGTTTCCGGAGGATAGTGTCATGACCAATCATGCGATCGCAGCCTCGATACCGGCGCTTCCCGCTTCCATCACGCAATCCGGGCGCGTAGCCATCGATCCCAACCGCGCCAGCACGGCGGTCTGGATCGCCGTCATCGCCGCCATGATCGGCTCGTTCATGGCGATCCTCAACATCCAGATCACCAATGCCTCGCTGCTCAATATCGAAGGCGGCATCGGCACCGGGGTCGACAACGGCTCCTGGATTTCGACCTCATACCTGATCGGCGAGATCATCGTCATCCCGCTCACCGATTTTCTCTCCAGGGTGTTCTCGTTCCGCCGCTACATGCTGGCCAGTGCGACCCTGTTTGCAATCTTCTCGGTCGCCTGCGCCTTCGCCCACGATTTGCCGTCGATGATCGCGATGCGCGGATTGCAGGGATTCGCCGGCGGCGTCCTGATCCCGATGGCCTTCACGCTGGTGCTCACAAAACTGCCGAAGCCGCAGCAGCCGATCGGTCTCGCGATCTTTGCGCTGTCGGTGACCTTCGCGCCGGCGATCGGCCCCACCATCGGCGGCTATCTCACCGAGAATTACGGCTGGCAGACCATTTTCTTCGTCAACGTGGTCCCCACCATCGTCATGGTGAGCGCGCTCTATTTCACGCTGGAGCGGCAGCCGATGCAGCTCAAGCTCTTGAAAGAGGGCGACTGGGCCGGTATCGCCACCATGGCGGTCGGATTGTCCGCCTTCCAGACCGTGCTGGAAGAAGGCAACAAGGACGACTGGTTCGCATCCCCCTTCATCCTGCGACTGGCCATCGTCGCACTTGTCAGCCTGTCGCTGTTCGTCTGGATCGAACTGACGGTGGAAAAGCCGTTGATCCGGCTGCGGCTCCTGATGCAGCGCAATTTCGGCTTCGGCACCATCTCGGTGACGCTGCTCGGCTTCGCGCTGTTCGGATCGGTCTATATCCTGCCGGCCTATCTCGGCCAGGCCCAGGGCTACAATGCCGAGCAGATCGGCGCCGTGCTGGCCTGGACCGGCTTGCCGCAACTGCTGCTGATTCCGCTGATCCCGAAGCTGATGCAGCGCTTCGACGCCCGTTATATCGCCATCACCGGCCTGCTGATCTTCGCCTATAGCTGCTTCATGAACACGGCGATGTCGCCCGACTATGCCGGCGACCAGCTCTGGATCCCCAACATCGTGCGCGCGATCGGCCAGGCCATGGTGTTGACGCCGTTGACCTCGGTGACGACGGGAAACACCGCGCCGCAGGACGCCGCCGCGGCATCCGGCATCAGCAACATGCTGCGCAATCTCGGCGGCGCGATCGGCACCGCGGTGCTCGCCACCGTGGTCACCAAGCGCGAGCAGTTCCATTCCAACATCATCGGCCAGTCGGTCACGCTCGGCCGCGAGGAAGTGCGCAACCGGATTGCCGAGATGACCGACTTCTTCCTCGCGCACGGCGTGCCCGATCCGGCGGCCGCCCGCCAGCAGGCCATCGTCGCGCTCGGCAAAGCGGTGAAGCACCAGGCGCTGGTGATGGGTTTCAGCGACACCTTTGCGGTGATCGCGGCGGTGCTCGTGTTTTCTGCCATCGCGGTTGCGTTCACACGCCGGGTAAAGGGCGGCGGCGCGGCGCATTGAGACGGCCTCCCATGCCGTCGCCACGGTCGATGAAAGTGGGCCATACTCCTTCGCCATAGCTATGACGTCCCATCCGGTCATGCGCGCGTTGGTTGGCCGCCGTCTCGCGCGCCTGCAGCGGGTTGTGATTGGTCGCGAATCGATCAGAGCCCCTTGCTGCCTCATTGAAACGCGATCCCAAGCGGTATACCTAACCCAAGTGGCATCCCCGCGAAACTGTGCGCTTCCCGGCCATGTTGAAATTGCGCGCGCGGCTCCGGACAAAGACAGGAAACGTCAATGGCAAGGACCGATGAAAGAAACGCTGATGGTGCACTCGCAAGCACTTCGACTGCTGGGTATCTTCAGGGTACGCGGAGGGCTAACCCGCTCAAATACACGCCCGGCTTCCTGTATGTCCTGGTTTTCTTCATCATCGGGAAATTGATCTTCGCGGATCCAAGGGCCACCTTGGTCCACTGGGGTGAGTACAACCTCTCCTGGGTTGAGGTCCTCCTGGTCGGCGCCGCGATGATGGCGATGGCTGAGCAGTTAAGGGTCTCTCATCCCGGCGTTGACAACACGATCGAGGCCATCTTCATGGGCGCAATCGCAAGCATTCAGGTGCTGCTTTTCGCCCTTGGGGCAGCCGGTGTAAGGCCTCTCGCTATCTTCAACAACACCGAGTTTCTCATGCTCACCGTGATCAGCATGACACAGGCCATCGTTGCGATCTTGATCAACGCCAGGACGCTGCGGCGGACGATCGGTGTCGGCGACAACAGCTAGCGCGGGATTGTTGACCGGAATCGAATCCCAGGCCCGGTCCCACAGGCGAAAATCCTCCGTCCTTGGCCGGTCGCGGCTGTCACCATGACGGCCGTTCGGTTCGCCGCCACGGCGATCAATCTCGCCAATCGCGAGGAGACCGCCAGAACCACTGGCTCGCCTCGTAGTCGACGACGCCGCGATCGAGGCCGATGTCGCGGAGGAACCGTTCGTCGAGGCTGGCGAGCTCGCGGCGCCCCACGCGGCGGTGGCGCCATTCGCGCAGCGTCGCGACGATTCTGCCCAGGATCAGGCTCCAGCTCGCGCGCGGTGCCGCCACGACCGCGCGACAGGGAGCCGCGGCCGCGGGCTCGTGCCTGGCCGATGCGGGGGTCGCACGTTGCGCCGGACCTCGGTCGCGAAGTCTGGGCGCGATGACCGGCTGACGGCGCTCTGACAACAATGTCGACATCATCGTCTCCTTTTCTGCTTCTCTGCGTTGCGGCCAATTGAAAGAAATACCGCTGTTTTTCCAGTGTGTTAGGCGATGTTTTGCCGGCCCATGACGGCGTCGGCGATGGCTGTCCCGGTTATACGCCGCCATACCTGTCAACACGTGTCAGGTATTCCTGCTAGGCTGTGGAAATGCGCGCGAGCCGGCTGTTGTCGATCCTGTTGCTGTTGCAAGCCCGCGGCCGGATGACGGCCGAAGCGCTGGCGAGCGAGTTCGAGGTTTCGGTTCGCACCATCTATCGTGACGTCGATCAGCTCAGCGCCGCGGATGTGCCGATCTATGCGGATCGCGGCCCGAGCGGCGGATTCCAGTTGCTCGACGGCTACCGCACCAGGCTCACGGGCCTTTCGCCCGCCGAGGCCGAGACGCTGTCGCTCGCCGGCCTGCCGGGACCCGCGGCGCAACTCGGGCTCGCCGACGTGCTCACCGCCGCCCAGCTGAAATTGAGCGCGGCATTGCCCGAACGGGCGCGCGCCAATGCAGGCCGCATCGCCGCGCGGTTCCACCTCGATCCCGTTGGCTGGTTCCGAAGTGCCGATGAGGCCAAGCTGCTGCCGACCATCGCCAACGCGGTGTGGAGCGAGAAGTGCCTCGACGTGCACTACCGGCGCGCCGAGGGCGCGGTCGAGCGCCGGCTGCAGCCGCTCGGCCTCGTGCTCAAGGCGGGCGTCTGGTATCTCGTCGCGCAGGTCGGCGATCAGCCGCGCACCTATCGGGTGTCCAACATCATCGACCTCGCAGTGACCGAGGAGTCGTTCGAACGGCTAAAGGATTTCGACCTGACGCGCTTCTGGGTCACGTCATCACGCGCGTTCGAAGTCAGCGTCTACCATTCCAGCGCCACGCTGCGCGTGA
>Ga0209839_10000489_pt1 | contig 19983 bp, 13 predicted proteins | sample OrgsoiDNA2013050_FD_185800 | JGI IMG/M metagenome (GOLD analysis project Ga0209839, IMG submission 185800) | Permafrost soil microbial communities from the Arctic, to analyse light accelerated degradation of dissolved organic matter (DOM) -... | ecosystem: Environmental > Terrestrial > Soil >... | reverse complement strand
CGCGACCCCGCTTGCCGCGGAAAGCGTGAGCCACTTGCCACCATCTGCTGTGCTCGTGGATCCTGTCCAGTTCAATGTTCCGGTTCCAGCATTTCTGATCTGCACCGGCTGTGTGGGCGGCTTGCCACCAGGCTTCAGGAAGAAGCTCAGTTCGCCGGGAAGATTGTCGAAGTAAGCGGACGCGGCGGGCGCCACCGTCAAAGTCACCGGCACCGTGACCGACATGGTGTTGCTCGGATACTGAGAGAACACGATCTCTCCCGTGTAGATCCCCGCCGGCAACGTTGCGGCTGTTACGCTCACAGTGATGGCTTCCGGCGTGGTGAGCACGCCGCTGGCCGGAGCAATCTTCAGCCAGCTCCCGCCTTTGGCAGTCGACACTGAATCAATGTAGAAATTGAAATTCGTACCGCTGCTGGCGAGGGTGATCGACTGCGGCAGCGGGTTCCCGCCGCCGGTAGTCATCGTGAAGCTGAGCGGATTCACTTGCTCAAATGCATTCGGTCCCACGACTGCGCATACCGGCACCGTGCCGACATCTCCGGCTGTCTGGAAAGTCAGTTCGCCGCAATAAGTACCTGCGACGAGTCCGCCACCCGGCAGATTTGCCGGGATGATCGATACGGTCACTGTCGCCGGAGCCGTTCCAGTGAGAGGCGTCGCGACCAGCCACTTGCCGCCATCGGAAGTCGACACCGTTCCAGTCCAACTCAACGTCCCAATGCCGGCGTTTCTGATCTGCAGCGTCTGCGCTGGCGGAGTGCTGCCGGCTGTGTAGAAACTCAGGCCGCCGGGAAGATCGTCGAAGTATGCTCGGCTAGCCGGAGGCACAATCGCCAACGTCACTGGCACGGTGAGTGCCATGGTGTTGCTTGGATATTCGAAGTAAGAGACTTCCCCGGTGTAAGTTCCCGCAGGCAGAGTGGTGGCGTCCACGCTCACAGTTGTGGTTTCCGGCGTGGTGAGCACTCCCGACGCAGGATTGGTGGATAGCCAACTTCCTCCCGTCCCGGTTGCCACGACGGCTCGGTAGAAATTGAAGTTGGTATGGTTGCTTGCGTGGTTCAGCACTTGCGGCAGCGGGTTCGGGCCGCCTTGCGTCATGGTAAAGCTGACGGGATTCTCCTGGCGAAATACGCTGTCCCCCACCACCGCACATACGGGCACGGTGCCCACGTCGCCAGCCGTCGAAAACACCAGCTGCCCGCAGTAGGTTCCCGCGATCAAACCTCCGCCGGGGAGTTTCGCAGGCGCGATACCTACGTTAACGATGGAAGGCGCGGTACCGCTCGGGGCAGACAACGTCAGCCAGGTACCGCCGTCGGCAGTGCTCTTCGTTCCCGTCCACTTCAGAGTTCCTGCTCCGCTGTTCCTGATCTGCAGGGACTGCGTCGGCACAGTTCCACCCGTGGTCAGGAAATAACTCAGCCCTCCGGCAAGGTTGTCGAAAAACGCGCTTGCCGCAGGCCTTATGGTCAAGGTCACCGGCACCGTCATGGCCACGGTATTGCTCGGATACTCAAAGAAAATGATTTCCCCGGTATAGGTTCCTGCAGGCAACGCAGAGGAATTCACCACGCTCACGGTGAAGGCCGAAGGCGTTCCGTGAACGCCAGAGGCGGGAGTAATCGTCAGCCAGTTGCCGCCCTTCCCGGTGGCTACGAGTTCCGTATAAAAATTGAACGCAGTGCCGGTGGTTGAGATTGACAACACTTGGGGCAGCGGACTCAACCCAGCAAACGGCATGGTGAAGTTGAGCGGATTCACCTGGCTGAAATTCGTGGTTCCGACGCTAACTCGGACTGGCACAGTCACAGTAGTGCTCGCCGATTGAAAGGTGATCAGTCCAATCCATGTTCCCGCAACAGTTCCCCCGCCGGGCAGAGATGAAGGCACCAGTCCCACCGAAACCGTCGTGGGTGCTTTGCCCGAAGCCACGCTGAGGTGCAGCCATGCGCCGCCATCGGCCGTCGCCGCCGCCGCGGTCCAGTTCAACGTCCCGCTTCCACCGTTTCTGATCTGGATCGCCTGAGCCGGCGGCACGCCGCCTGTAGCCATAGAAAAGCTGACTTGACCGGCCATGTCGTCAAAGAATGGCGTGCCCGTCGCCGCAATAATTAGTGTCACCGGCACCGTCATTGTCGGGACGCCGCTCGGATACTGCTTGATCACAACCTGTCCCGTATACGTGCCCGCAGCCAGCGAAGTGTCTGGATTCACGCTGACCACCCACGCAGCGGGCGTGGCGTAGACGCCGCTAGCCGGGGAGAGCACCAGCCAACTGCCGCCCGAATTCGTCGACGCCGTCGCGTCGCTGTTGAAATTTGCCCCATTGCTGGCCGCGGTCAAAACTTGCGGCAGAGGATTCGCTCCCGCGAACGTCTTGGTGAACGACAGTCCCGGCACCGAGTAGAAGGTTTGCGCGTGAAGCGACGGAACAACTGCCGCAATCATAAGAATGAGAACTGCCAAAGTCAGCGCTTTCGACCCGTAAACCTTCTTCATAAGAATTCTCCTGATTTTTTGCTTTCTGATTTCGAATTCGTTTACTGCGCGCTACGCTGGACGAGACCCTGCATCGAGGGCGCGGATGCCCACGAGCTTTCCATCCCGATTGAACTCCGCTTTTACGGTCATGCCGATTTTTGGTGGTTGGGGGGACTGCCACACATCTGTAAGAGAAAAGGGAAATTGCTGTCCTTCAACAATCAGCAATCCGGCCCCGGCCCCAGGCTCACGCAGAACCTTGCCGCGTTTCGTAGTTTCTCCTGTCGGCCACCGGAAGAGTGCCAAAGCCGTCACCGAGGATGCAAGAATTTGCATATCACTTCTGTTGCATCGATGAAGCATCGCTGGTAGCATCGCAGCGTTCGGCCTTCAGTGGTCCACCCTCTCCCTCAAATGGCCGAGGCCGCCTACAGCGGTCTTCACTACGCATTGCGCGAACGCTCAAGGAAAACCGTCATGACGCTGCGAAATTTTCAGCGGGCCGCTACTTTCGGACTCGGTGCGCCCGACACCACCGCAGAAGCCACCCCAGAGGAAAGACAGTCCCTGGATCGGCTCTTCAGCCTGACCTATGAGGAATTGCGCCGCCTGGCCTCGAGTGTGAAACGGGGCGATCCCAGCATCACTCTCAGTCCCACGGCTCTGGTCAACGAAGCCTGGGTGAAACTCGCGAACTCACTGCCGCCCACAGCCATCTCTCAGTTGCACTTCAAGCGCATCGCAGCCCGGGCCATGCGTCAAGTACTGATCGAGGCCGCCCGGCGGCGGAACACCCACAAGCGCGGCGGCGAGGGCGAAGCCATTTTTGTCACCTTTGACGACTCGCTACACGGCTCCCCGAACAGCCCATCGGACCTGCTGTCGCTCGATATCGCCCTCAATGAACTGGCCCGGATTGAACCTCGCCAGGCCGCGATCGTCGAAACTCGTTTCTTCGGAGGCCTTCAGGTCAGCGAGATTTCCAGCCTGATGGGTGTATCGGAGGCGACAATTCTGCGTGATTGGCGGGCGGCAAAAGCTTGGCTTGGCCAGGCGCTGCGCCGGTCGGCTTAAGGGAACTCAGGACTAACTCATGGACCGTGTGCGCTGGCAGCGAATCCAAAACATTTTTCACGACGCCGCCGATCAACCTGAAGGCAAACGAAAAGCGTTCGTCGAGTCAACATGCGGCGATGACGCGGAGCTCGCCCGTGAGGTTTTGGCCATGCTTGATCAGGACGCCAGCGGCCACTCCCTGCTCGACCGCAATCTAGCCGACGTCGCGCACGAAACACTTTCCGAATCCGCTTCCCCATCCCTGATCCTCAAAGAAATCGGCCCCTACCGAATCTTGAGGTTGTTAGGCGAAGGAGGAATGGGGGTGGTTTATCTGGCCGAACGCGGCGACCTCGGTACCCAAGTCGCGGTCAAAGTCCTGCGCGACGCCTGGCTCTCCCCCGCCCGTCGCGAACGCTTCGCCACCGAGCAGCGCACTCTGGCCCAACTCAACCATCCCTCGATCGCGCGTATCTACGATGCCGACATTCTGGACGACGGAACTCCCTGGTTCGTAATGGAGTACGTCGACGGCTCTCCGCTGACTTCCTATTGCCGAAAGCTCGATTGCTCCGTGAAGCAGCGTCTTCAGCTTTTCCGTTCCGTGTGTGAGGCCGTGCAGCACGCCCACAGTCACGCAGTCATTCACCGTGACCTGAAGCCCTCCAACATCCTTGTGAAGAACGATGGCTCGGTCCGCCTCCTCGACTTCGGCATCGCCAAGCAACTTGAGAGCCTGGACCTCGCCGTCGACCAAACCATGACCGGCTTGCGAATGATGACCCCCGCCTACGCGTCGCCCGAGCAGGTTCGCGGCGAGCGAGTCGGAATCAGCACCGATGTTTATTCTCTCGGCGTCATCCTCTATGAGTTATTGACCGGCCAACTCCCATTCGACCTATCCGGTCTCACGCCCGCAGAAGCGGCAACCGTCATCACCGAACACGAATCTGGAAAACCGTCTGCGGCACTAAAGAGAAATGCCGGCGCGGCAGATTTCCGCTTCTTATCGTTAGGCAAAACCGCCTGGGCCGATCTCGATGGCCTATGTCTCAACGCTCTGCACAAAGATCCCTCTCGCCGCTACGCGTCAGTCGAAGCGCTCATCCGTGACATTGACCATTACCTCAACGGCGAACCTCTGGAAACACGCCCCGACGCCTGGCAGTACCGGATCGTCAAGTTTGTCCGCCGCAATCGGCGCGCGGTCGCGGCAACGGCTGTCAGTGTCATCCTCATCGTCGGCTTAGTCGTCCTCTTCACTCTGCGTGTGGCCAAGGCGCGCGACGCCGCACTCGCCGAAGCCGCACGCACGCAACGCATTCAGCAATTCATGATCAATCTCTTCCAAGGCGGAGACGCGGCGGCCGGACCCTCCGAATCGTTGCGCGTGATTACCGTCGTCGACCGTGGCGTCCAGCAAGCCAAGAACCTCAGCCACGATCCCAAAGTGCAAGCCGAACTCTACGAGAATCTCGGCAGCATCTACCAGAAGCTGGGCAAGTTCGACGAAGCCGATGGCTTGCAACATTCCGCACTCGATCTACGCAAGTCATTATTCGGAGCCGATAGCCCGGAAGTCGCCGAGAGTCTGACCGCCCTCGGCCTGCTGCGCTCTGACCAAGCGCACTTAGAAGAGGCCGAGCAGTTCGTTCACGACGGTCTGGAAATGGCCCGGCGTCACCTGCCCCCGAACCATCCGGCCTTAGCCAAAGCTAATCTTGCCTACGGAAAAGTTCTGGCGCAACGCGGCTTCTACGATCGCGCGATCGCTGCCCTCAATGAAGCCGTGCGCATCCAGTCGGCTCCCGGCGTCGCGCCCGCCGACCTGGCCACCAGCCTCTCCACGCTGGCGGACGCACACTATTCCGCCGGCCACTACGACATCTGCCGTTCCTTATACACTCGCGTCCTCGAAATGCACCGCCAGATCTACGATGCGCACCACCCGCTCATCGCAGACGATCTTGGGAGCCTCGCCGCCGTCCAGCGCGATTTAGGTTTTTACGCTGAGGCCGAGCAATTGGACCGGCAAGCGCTTGATATTGTCCAGTCATACTACGGCCATGACCATCCCCAGACCGCCGGACGTTTGACCGCTCTAGCCGAGTCTCTCACCTACCAGAATAAATACGAGGAAGCCGTCGCCGCCCTTGAGCAGGCTCTTGCCATTCAGGAACGAGTCTATGGACCAGCGCATCCTTCGGTAGCTGAAACCGTCAACGAGTTGGGAAACGTGGCTTCTATGCGCGATCACCTCGATGAAGCCGAGGCGCGCTTCCGCCGCGCAGCCGAGATCTACCGTGCCGTCTACGGCGACCATCACTATCTGGTCGCAATTGCACTCTCCAATGTCGCTGGCATCGCCATGGATAAGAAAGACTATCCACGCGCCGAGCAGCTTTTTCGCGACGTGATCCGCCGCTACAACGAAACCCTGCCGGCCGACAACGTCAACACCGGCATAGCGCACGTTAAGTTAGGACGAACGTTGCTTCGCGAGAAAAAATTTAAGGATGCCGAGGTCGACACCCGGGCGGGTTACGAAATCTTAATCAAGCAAAGCAGCTCCTCCTCAAGTTTCACTCGTGCCGCAAGAAAGGATCTGGCCGCCGAATATGACGCCTTGAATCGACCGCAGGAAGCCGCCCGCTTCCGCGCGGAACTGGCCGATGCCGTGGCCAAAGCCTCCACCACCACCGCCCAGAAATGAAGTCCACCATCTTCTTGGGACGCAAACAACTGCGCTGTTGGCCCGTTACTGAAGGGGGTTACGCCGCTTCCCTCTTTCGTCTACAATGAATCAGCGATGTTGACCGTTAGCGATGCTGCGCAACAAACCCAATTCGCATCTGCCCGAGTGCTGGCTCCACTGCTTGGTCTGTCCGCGGCGGTACCGAGCCAATCTCCCTTCGCGTCTGCGTCCTAGTCTTTTCGGCAGCGACTAATTCCTGAATCCTCCTTCTGATTCGCCTCGGCATTCGTCCGCTTGTGCCGAGTACGAGGCACCGTCACTGACCCCTGGCCACCAAACACTGGCCACTGCCTTATGGAGGATCCCATGACTGTAGAGACAATGGCTGCCGCTACCGCCGCGAAGACTGGCCCCGGCATTAAGAAACCGGTGATCAAGACCGCCCTGCCTGGCCCCAACGCCAAGCGCGTGCTTGAGGGCGATGAGAAATATATTTCACCGTCCTACACCCGCTCGTATCCTCTCGTCGCCAAGAGCGGACGCGGCATCGTCGTCACCGATGTCGACGGCAACGAGTTCTTCGATTTCTCCGCCGGCATTGCCGTGACCTCAACCGGCCATTGCCATCCCGACGTAGTCGCCGCCATTCAAAAGCAGGCGGCCGAACTCATTCACATGTCAGGCACGGATTTTTACTACGAGAGCATGGTGACGCTCGCCGCGCGTCTCTCCAAGATCGCACCCATGCCCGGACCGCACCGACTTTACTACGGCAACTCCGGCGCGGAGGCGGTCGAGTGCGCGCTGAAGCTGGCCCGCTATCACACAAAGCGCCAGAACGTGATCGCCTTCTTCGGCGCTTTCCACGGACGCACCATGGGTGCTCTCTCGCTTACCGCTTCGAAGCCGCAGCAGAAGCGCCGTTTCGCGCCGCTTGTGCCGGGCGTGACCCACGTGCGCTATCCCGATGTCTACCGCAGCGGCAGCACGCAGAGCCCCGACGATTTCGCTCTAAGCTGCGCTCGCTTCATCGAAGAGAAGCTGTTCAAGACCATCCTTGCGCCCGAAGAAGTCGCGGCGATCTTCGTTGAGCCCGTGCAGGGCGAAGGCGGATACGTCGTCGCTCCCACCATCTTCATGCAGGAACTGCGCCGCATCTGCGACCGTCACGGCATTATGCTGGTGGTTGATGAAGTGCAGAGCGGAATCGCCCGCACCGGCAAGTGGTTCGCCGTCGAGCACACCGGCGTGCAGCCCGACATGGTGTGCATGGCGAAGGGCATCGCTTCCGGCATGCCCCTCGGCATCACCATGACCCGCGCCGAGATCATGGACTGGGTTCCCGGTTCGCATGCTTCCACCTTCGGCGGCAATCCCATCGCGATCGCCGCCGCGCTTGCGACCCTCGATGTGATCGAGAAGGAGCATCTGATGGAGAACTCCGCCAGCGTCGGCAATCACATCATGAAGCGCATGGCCGACTGGCCTTCGAAGCTGAAGCTGGTGGGCGATGTGCGCGGACGCGGCCTGATGATCGGCGTCGACATCGTCAAGGACAAGGTCACTAAGGAATACGCAGCCGCCGATCGCGATCGCATTGTCGAACTGGCCTTCGAGCGCGGCGTGCTGTTCCTGGGCTGCGGCCCGAGCACGGTTCGCCTGTGCCCGGCGCTGGTGGTCACCAAGGAAGAAGCCGATGTCGCCGTCGATGTGCTCGAACAGTGCATTTCGATCGTCGGCAAGGGCGCATAGGACGTTTCTGCAAGCAAGTTGAAGCGGGTGGGACTACAATCCCGCCCGTTTCTTGTTGAGGATTGTTTTTCTCTGGAAATCCGCGGTACCGCGGAGTGCTAGTTTCGAACCGGGATCCCTCTTGTCTCCCAGGAGCCCGGCCGTTTCCGCCAGCCAATAGGGCGATAGCTGTCCGCGGCGTAGAGCTTTTTCTGCAGGTCCAGCACGTTCTGCAAGATACCCTTCGAGTCCCCGGTTTTCCTCTAGATCCCTTATGAATCCGTGAAATCCGTGGCGAAGTTTTTCTGCCTTGCGTTTATCCTTTTGAAGGAATCCCAAGCCGCGCCACCAGATCGCGGTAGGCGGGATTGTCGTGCAAGTTTTCGAAGGCCCGATCATTATTGATCTGGATCACTTGCTCGTCGTGCTTATCGAAAGCGATCTGCAGGTAGCGGAGCGCTTCCGCTTTGCTCCCCAGGAGTGAGGCCGTCTGCGCCAGCAGGTAAGGTGACAGCAATCCTCGGTCGTAAAGCTTCTGCTGCTCCTCCAGCGTATTCTCCAACATCCCCCGGAAGCCGCGCGCCGCAAAGCCTTTTTGTGCCGCATCCACCAGCTTCAAACTGGAACTGTCGCGCAGCAGACTCGATTCCTTCTTCCATTCGTCCAGATAGAGCCCATAGTCGCCGCTCGCGAAGTAGATACCCTTTAAATACCGATGCGGAGAAACGAAATCCGGCTCAGTGGTGGCCAACTGCTTCAACAACGCAGCGCCTTCATCTGTCCGTCCCGTCGCCCACAGCAGGTCGCCTTTGTCGGCGAGGACGGACTTGGAAGCCGGATCGAGACTTTGCGCCTTTTCGATCTCTTGCACCGATTCCGCATAGCGGCCGATCGTGAAGAGGTAGGTGGCATACCAATGGTGGGCGACGGCATTACTGGGATTCAGGTCGATGGCACGGCGGAACTCGTGGTCGGACTCAGCGATCTTCCAGCTGCCATAGAACAGGGCAAAGGCCAGTGAGGCATGTGCCTCTGACGATTGATCGTCCAGTTCAACCGCCTTCTGTGCCGCCGCCAGCGCACGCGGATAGGCCTCGCTCGCCGGCATGATCGTGTATTCGCGCATCAGGTTGTAGCAATCCGCCAGACCGACGTAGGCAGGAGCGTAGCCGGGATCGTGGACAATAGCCTGAGTGAAAAAATCGACCGCCTTATTGAGTCCGTCAGGGGTACGCTTCTCCCAATAGAATCGGCCCTTGAGATAAAACTGCTCCGCGTCAGAATTGGCAGGATGTAGGGCAGGAGTGGCTTTTCCAACGGCAACCGGGCGCGCCGCGCTGGCCTTGGCCGGGTGGAACTTTGGCCATAGGCTCCAAACCACAAGAATGAGCAGCAAAGCGGGAAAGAGCAGGAGCCGCCATCGCAGTGAAGGCGCGGAGGATGGCGCCGCGTCCTTTGTGACTTCCGGCATCACCAGCACCGGCCCAGCCTGTACAGGCGGCGCCGCCGGGACGTGCGTGGGCGCTATCCAGCGGTAGCCTCGCCGCTCGACCGTCTCAATGAAAACCGGATTGTCAGCCGAGTCCCCCAAGGCATCCCGTAACCTGTTGATAGCGCTGCTGATGCCATGGTCAAAATCGACGAACACGCCCTTCGGCCAGAGTTCCTGCCGGAACCGGTCACGGCTCAGTACTTCGTTGGGATTGCTCAACAGCAGCTTCAGCGCCCGAAACGGCAAATCCTGAATCTTGACCTTGACCCCGTTCTTCCGAAGCTCGCCTGAGTACACGTCGGCTTCGAATACCCCAAAGCGGACGACGGCGCGGATTGGCGAGGCTGAATGCATGGAAATAACGCTTCGGGCCCGGGACTTTTCGAGCATAGCACCGCCGCACGCCGCGCAAAATCGCCTCTTGGTGCCATTGGCCCACCACTTTCGTCCGAGTGATAAATCTTTGCAACATTCTTTGAAAAAAGGACTTAGCGCGTGAACTACGTTGGCAGGAGCCGTGAATTGACGGCAGGTAAGCAGGTCATAGAGAGTGAAACTCGCCCGCGTTCACCCTGGTGCAAGCGGTGGCACCGGATCGCCGGACACGACTTTCACGGTCAATGCGTACCGTGGGACGACTTGCGGGGCGCGCGAGAGGGTGCGCCCCGCAAGTCTAAGAAAAACCTCGACTTTTGTTGCTTCCCTCCTTGGGGGGAGGAGTTGCGACCAAGCCCGCGGCAATGTCCGCGGGCTTGTCTTTCCCTCTGCGTTGTGGCGCTCTGTAAATGTGGCGCGGGCGCCCCTGCTCGCGCGGAACCCTCCACGAGCAGTCTCCCGACAGGCATTCCTCTTTCGGGAAGCGAGGACAGGGATTTCGTCGAAATTGCCTCACTCTCAAACTCGTGAGCCCATCTTCCGCTGTACATTTGAGCCTAGGCCTCACATGCTTCCCGCACGTCTCACCCAAAGAATGATCCGCAGCCTAGATTGGTTGGTGAGCCGCTACTGTCCGCCCGACCCCCGGCCTATGCACCAGCAAACGGGAGCGCGAGGAGAGGAATACGCATACTTTCACCTGCGCAAGTTGGGTTACGTTATCGTTGCTCGCAACTTTCGCACCCCGCGTTGCCGTGGAGAAATCGACCTAATCGGCTGGGATGGGAACATCCTTTGTTTTATTGAGGTTAAGACGCGCACGTCGCGCGATATCAAGCCCGCCGAAGCCGCGGTAGACCACCACAAGCGGCGCGAACTGGCGGAAGTGGCGCGCGAGTATCGCCGGCTGGTGTCACCATTGTGCCAGTGGAGAATCGATATTGTAAGCGTATACTATGACCGTCCGGCTGCCCGTCCACAGATCGAAGTGTTTCAGAATGTGTCCGTGGCAGGATAGAATCTCAAGTTTGCGCGTCCCGTTGAGAGGGTCCTGGAGTGCCAGAGCTTAGAAAAGATCCGATTGTTGGCCGCTGGGTGATCATTTCCACAGACCGCGCCAAACGGCCCACCGACTTCATCCGCGAAAACCTGAAAATCAAGGGCGGATTCTGTCCTTTTTGCTACGGCAATGAGAGCAAGACTCCTCCCGAAATTCAAGCCTACCGCCCCAACGCGAATGGCGGCTCACCGCCGCAGCGCGACACGCCCGGATGGACAGTCCGCGTCGTCGCCAACAAGTTCCCAGCCCTGGGCATCGAAGGCACCCTGAACCGTCAGGCCGAGGGCATGTTCGACCGCATGAACGGTGTCGGCGCGCACGAGGTCATCATCGAGACGCCGGACCATTCGGCCAGCCTTGCCACCCTGCCCCCCAAGCGCATCGAAGATGTCTTGTGGACCTTTCGCGACCGCATCCTCGATCTCAAGAAAGATCGCCGCTTCAAGTACATCCTGATCTTCAAGAATCATGGAGAGGCGGCGGGCGCGTCGCTGGAGCACTCCCACTCGCAGTTGATCGCTCTACCCATTCTCCCCATCAACGTGACCCAGGAACTGGAAGGCGCGAAACAGTATTTCCTCTACAAAGAGCGCTGCGTCTTCTGCGACATCATCCGGCAGGAAATGGACAGCGGCACCCGCGTGGTGGCTGAGAACGAAGACTTTCTCACACTCGCGCCCTACGCCCCGCGCTTTCCGTTCGAGACCTGGATTCTTCCAAAACAGCACGAGTCGGCGTTTGAGAATTCTTCCTCGCACATGTTCGAAAACCTGGCCCGCGCCCTGAAAGACCTGCTCGGCCGCGCCGACCGCGTGCTCGACAACCCGCCCTACAACCTGGTGATCCACACATCGCCCGCGCAGGACCCGAACAACGACCACTACCATTGGCACATCGAGTTCATGCCCAAGCTGACCAAGACGGCAGGCTTCGAATGGGGCACGGGTTTCTACATTAATCCGACGCCGCCGGAAGAGGCGGCGAAGTTCCTGCGCGAAGCGAATGTGGAGGAGACCGCTGCGGTTCCGGTCGGCTGAGGCTCGACACCGTTCCAGAAAAATGGGGCGCGGCCTAGGAGCCGCGCCCTTTCAGTTTTGCCGGAGAGAGAAAGGGTCGATGAAGTCTTCACAGGCCCTTATGCAAGCTAGGATAGGCGGGTGCTGAGCCGCGGCTTGTCATGGAAATGTAAAATCGAGGATCGAGCTTTTCCTCTCGCGGCACTGACGAGGTTCAGAATGAAACGGTGTTTAATTGTTTTCGTGTTGGTGATTTGCGCACAGGCTGCGGCCGGCCCTTCCACTCCGTCGACGTTGATTGCGAATATCCCCGGCCGGACCACGACGAGCCTCAGTGGCGCGTGGCACGCCATCGTCGATCCGTTCGACAACGGCAAGGCAGGATTTTTTCGCGATCAGAAGGCGCGCAGCAAGAGCGATCTCGTCGAGTACAGTTTCGACGCCTCGCCACTGCTCAATGTTCCGGGAGACTGGAACACGCAGCGTGACGAACTGATGTTCTATGAAGGACCGGTCTGGTACCGGCGCGAGTTCAACTATCAAAAGCATCCCGGCAAGCGGGAGTTCGTCTATTTCGGCGCTGTCAACTATCAGACGACTATCTATTTGAACGGCGAGAAACTCGGTGAGCACGAAGGCGGATTTACCGCGTTTAATTTTGAGGTGACTGCTCTTCTGCACGATGGGGCAAATTCGCTGATCGTCGAAGTCAATAACGTGCGGCGGGTTGAGAACGTGCCTACCGTGAAGTTCGACTGGTGGAACTATGGAGGAATCACGCGGGATGTTTCGCTGGTCGAGTTGCCCTCTACTTTTATTCAAGACTACTCCGTGCAACTGTCCCGCGGATCGACGCACGAGATCTCGGGCTGGGTGCGGTTCGACGGGCCGGTGTCGAAGCACGAGATCACGATTCAGATTCCGGAAGCGGGCATCGAATACAAAACTCTGACCGATGTGGATGGTCATGCCAACTTCAGTTTCGACGCCAACGTGTTGGCCTGCGGAAAAAAGCCTGCATCGCAGTGCAGCGCCGCGCTCAACCTTTGGTCCCCGGAAAACCCCAAGCTCTATCGAGTTGTCGTCTCCGGCGAAGGCGACAGCGTTGCCGACGATATTGGCTTCCGCACCATCAAAGTGCAGGGCGCGAAGATTCTGCTCAACGGCAAGCCGATTTTCCTACGCGGGATTTCCATGCACGAGGAAGCGCCGTTTCGTGGAGGACGGGCGTTCAGTGCGGAAGACGCGCAGACTCTGCTTGGGTGGGTGAAGGAGTTGGGTTGCAACTTCGTCCGTCTCGCGCACTACCCGCACAACGAAAATGAAATTCGCCTGGCCGACCGCATGGGATTGCTGGTGTGGTCGGAGATTCCGGTCTATTGGGATATTGACTGGACGAATCCGGCGACGCTGGCCAATGCCGAAGCGCAACTGCGCGACATGATCGCGCGCGATCACAACCGGGCCGCAGTGATTCTGTGGTCGATTGCCAACGAAACTCCAGTGAAGCCGGAACGGCTGACATTTCTGAAACAGCTGGCGCAGGATGCTCGCGATCTTGATTCGACGCGGCTGATTACGTCGGCAATGAATCATGTGGACAATACTGGTCCTGATGAGCGTACCTTAAATGATCCGCTCGCCGGCTCGCTCGACGTGCTCGGCCTGAATGAATATTTAGGCTGGTACGGAGGGCGTCCAGAGGACGGCGACAAGATGCAGTGGAAGTTGGCCGTGGACAAGCCGCTCATCGTCAGCGAATTTGGCGGCGGCGCGCCGTTCGGCCGCCACGGCGACGCCGACGAACGCTGGACGGAGGAATATCAGGACAATTTATTCCAGCATCAGATCGCCATGGTCGAGCGAATGCCGAATCTGGTGGGAATGACTCCGTGGGTGCTGATGGATTTTCGTTCCCCGTTGCGCATGCTCCCCGGCGTGCAGGACTACCACAACCGCAAGGGAGTGATTTCGGATCGGGGGCAACGGAAGATGGCGTTCTATACGCTGCAGAAGTTCTATAAGAAGATGGCGGGTGCGGGGAAGTAGTTATCCCGCCCAGCGAGACGCAAGAAAACCTACGCCTGGCAGCTTAAAAGCTCGTCCTTGATATGCCTTGACCATCAATAGAATCCAAGTGATGAAGAACACAAACTGAGCGCCTGACAGGACAGTCGCAACGATTCCGCTCCGGTCTCGGAGAAGCCTTGTACTGAGCATCACAGCGACCCATATCAACGTGAATATGATTGATTGAAAGGAATGGAATCTGATGAAACGGTTGGCCTTATATGGAGCTGTAGTCAAGAAAATGATCGGAAACAATATGCCAAAGAGATAGCAGCGTACACCATCCATGCTGCGGGTCGCGCCACTCGTCTCAATATCCGTCACACGGTGCCTATCATGCCGCAAATCCACATGGTTGACGAGAACAGGCCGCTTCACTCGTTGAGCCGCTTCTGAATGGACGAGCGAATCAGCCCTGCGTGCGGTCCTGCACTTCTTCGTGCCAGGCCATTTGAATGGCTTCCAGCTTGCCTTCGTTTGAGGCCTTGGGATCGCCCTTGAAATCGGGGAGTTCGGTGACGTAGCGGTGCAGGTCGGTGAAGCGCACGGCGAGCGGATCGAGCGTGGGATGCGCTTCGGACAGCAGGATGCCGATGTCTTCGGCGTCGTCCCAGGTGAGTTGCTTGGCCATCCTCAGTGCTCCTTGCTTTATGTAACCTCGAAAGCTAGTGTCCGTGGAAACTCAGTGTTCCTCGGAAACGTAATTGCGATTCCATGCGGGAATCTCGACGACCACTTTGCCGGACTTGGTGATCTGCGCCTGGCAACCGAGACGCGAGTTTAACTGGAGATCGGCGGCGGTGTCGAGTCGGTCGGCCTCGTCGTCGTCCATCGGCGAAAGATTCTCGGCGCCTTCCTTTACCCAGATGTGGCAGGTGGTGCAGGCATTGTTGCCGCCGCAGGCGTGGTCGAGCTTGATGTGGTGGTTCAACGCCACGTCGAGGATGGACTCTTCCTTGCCGTGATATTCGTAGGGCATCTTGCCGTGCTCGAACTGCACGGTCTTGCCCTCAGGCAGGAACGTGACCTGCACCGTTTTTTCGCCTGGCGCCTCTTCGGTCATCGTGCCCGCTCCGTGTGTCTTTTCTTCAGCCATAACCTGCTCCTGGTTCCTCCCTGTGTAACTCTGTGTTCCCTGTGGTTCAAAAAACCTTAACCACAGGGAACACAGGGTTGCTCAGGGACTACTCGAACTCTGCTTTCGCCATGGGATGCGGCGCGGTGGGGCCTTCGCCCAGATCCGTGTCGTCCATGTTCTTGCCTTTGAGCGCCGTCGAAACGGCGGTGTCCATCATCAGTTCGGCAAGGCGGGTCGTGCCCTGGTTCAGCGCGTCGATGGCTTTGCGGATCGCCTGGTAGTCTTCCTCGGCATTCACCGCAGCCAGAGACTTTTCCATCTTCGCGATCTTCTTTTTCTCGTCGGTGGTGAGCGCGCCCCAGGCCGGACTCTTCTTGCCTTTTTCCAGCGCGGCGAGAATCGTCGTGGTTTCGGCGCGCGCTTCGATCAACTGGCGCTTGCGGAAATCTTCTTCTGCGTTGTCGAACGAATCGAGGATCATGCCCTCGACCTGGTCGTCGGTCAGACCGTAGCTAGGCACCACCTGAATCTCGGCCTCTTTGCCGCTGCGCTGCTCGCGCGCGGACACGTGCAGAATGCCATTGGCATCGATCAAGAATTTCACTTCGACGCGCGGGATGCCGGCAGCCATCGGAGGAATGCCCTTGAGATCGAAGCGTGCCAGGGACCGGCAGTCGGTGGCCAGTTCGCGCTCGCCTTGTAGGACGTGAATGGCGACGTTGGTCTGGCCATCGATCTGCGTGGTGTAGTGCTGCGTTGCCGACGCGGGAATGGTCGAGTTGCGCAGAATAATCTTGTCGGTCACGCCGCCAGCGACTTCGATGCCCAGCGACAGAGGGGTCACGTCGAGCAGCAGCATGTTCTCTGTAGCTTCCGAACCGCCGCCGAGAATGTTGGCCTGCACGGCCGCGCCGAGAGCAACGACTTCGTCGGGATTCAGACCGGTGTGGGGTTCGCGGCGGAATAGTTCCTTTACCAGAGCGCGGACTTTTGGGATGCGCGTGGACCCGCCGACCAGCACGACTTCGTCGATCTGCTCGGGCTTCAAGCTCGCATCTTTCATGGCCTGCTTGCAGGGGCCGACGGTACGGTCGATGACCGGCTGAATCAATTGTTCATGTTGCTCGCGCCTGATTTCGCGACGGTAATGCTGGCCGCCGGGCAGTTCGATGTCGAGCTTGATCGACGATTCCGAGGAAAGAGCGATCTTGGCGTCGATCACGGCCTTACGGATCGCCTGCACGGCTTCGGCATTGCGGCGGAGGTCGAGACCGAGGTCACCGCGAATGTCGTCGAGCGCGATGGTGATGAGCAGGTTGTCGATGTCGTCGCCGCCGAGATGCGTATCGCCGTTGGTGGCGATGACCTCGAAGATGCCGTCGTGCAGCTTGAGAATCGAAATGTCGAAGGTGCCGCCGCCGAAATCGTAGACTGCGACGATGCCGTTCTGCTTCTTGTCGAGCCCGTATGCGAGCGACGCGGCGGTCGGCTCGTTGATCAGGCGCAGCACTTCGAGTCCGGCGATGCGGCCGGCGTCTTTGGTGGCCTGGCGTTGCGCGTCGTTGAAATACGCGGGAACGGTGATGACCGCTTTCGTCACTGCTTCACCGAAAAAGCGCTCCGCGTTGCGTTTCAGCTGGCGAAGAATCAGAGCGGAAATCTCCGGCGGAGTGAACGTTTTGTCGCCGAGCGTGATGCGGAGGACTTCGCCTGCCTGCAAGTCGTCCGCGAGGCGGAAAGGGAATAGCTTGAGCTCTTCTTGAATGTCTTCGGAGCCGCGTCCCATCAGGCGCTTGATCGAATAGACGGCGCGCTCCGGCTTGTCGATCAGCGCACTGCGCGCGGCGTTGCCGACGACAGGATGATTGTTGCTGTCGAGCGCGACCACCGATGGGAGCAGGTTCAAGCCATCGTCACCCGGAATGACGACAGGAGTATCCCCTTGCATAAAGGCCACGAGTGAATTCGTGGTGCCCAGGTCGATGCCGACGATGCGATCCGTTGCCATTGAGCAATTGTGTAATTTCGAAATTGTCAGTTCTCCATCGCCTCGTTCACATCCCTGACGAGGTTGCGGATGTAGTTGCGGCGGTTCAGTACGTCCACCATCTTGTCTCGCACCTGCGCGCGTTCGGCGCTGGAAACTTCCGCTCCGCGATCGATCAGGCCGTCCCACTCTTTCCAGTACGCCTGCAGTTCTTGCAGAAGGGCTGCATGCTTGGTTTCGAGTGACAGTTTTGCCTTGCCGATTTCCTCGAACAGCGCGGGATCGTCGTCGCCCACCTTCTTGTTCATGCGCAGTTCTTCGAGATGCATGTTCAACTCGAACACTTCTTCGAGCAAGTCTGGAGGAACGATCTGCTTCTTTATCTCTCCTGTAGCGCGCGCTTTTTCGGTGGCGCTCTTCGACTGCTCTTCCAGTTCCACGCCTTCCAGGTGCAACAGATACTGCGTACGCTTGATCGGATCTTTCAGCGTCCGGTAGGCGTCGTTGAGCATGGAGCTCTGCTCCAGGCTCCATTCCTGCTCTTTCTCGTTGCTGCCCGAGCCGGCGCTGAGATCGGGATGCAGCTTGCGGCTGAGTGCGTAGAAATCTTTTTCCAGCGCGGTGATGTCAACGTTCAGCTTGAGCGGCAGGCCGAAGAACGCGAAATAGTCTGACGGAGCCGGAGGCTGCACCTTGCCGCAGGATTCACAGAAGTGCGCGGCGCGCATGGACCCGCACGACCAGCAAGAGTGCGTTTCCTGTGGCAGGGGCTTGGCGCCGATTTCGGTCAGTACGGACTTGGTCATTGCTGTTCCTCAAACTACAGACACGCACGCCTCACGAGTCATCACGCTAATCAACCTGACGAACCTGAACGGAGTTTCGCGCGGGTGATGGCCGCGCGGGCGTGGGTGCCCGCGCCACACAATCATCATCGTCATCCCGCATCAGGCGGAGAACGAAGTCCCGCAGCCGCACGACTTCGTCGCCTGTGGATTTACGAACACGAAGCCCTGTTGCATCAGCGTTTCCTGGTAGTCGAGGACCATGCCGTTCAGGTAGATGAAAGATTTCGGATCGACAAACACTCTCACGTCGCTGAACTGGAAGATGCGGTCGCGCTCGCGCGGCTGCGTGTCGAAGCGGACGTTGTAGCTCAGGCCCGAACAACCGCCGCCCTGCACGCCCAAGCGAAGGCCGCCCTGCTCCGGCGATACGCCTTCCTTGACCATCGCGGTGCGCACCTTCGCCAGGGCTTTCTCGGTGACGAGAATGCCTTTGGCGGGGGCTCGCGCGGGTTGTTGCGTCAGTGTCGTCATGGGAACCAGCTGGGAGCGATGAGCTTTGAGCGAGCATCATTGCTCACTGCTCATCGCTCGCCAAAACTACTTCGCTTCCACAGCGACCGGCTGCGCGACTTCCTGCTTCTTCTTCCAGTCGCCAATCGCGGCGCGGATCGCGTCTTCGGCCAGCACGGAACAGTGGATCTTCACGGGAGGAAGCGCAAGCTCCTTCACAATGTCCATGTTCTTGATGGCGAGAGCTTGGTCGACCGTCTTGCCCTTGACCCACTCGGTGGCGAGCGAGGACGAGGCGATGGCCGAGCCGCATCCGAAGGTCTTGAACTTGGCGTCTTCGATGACGTTGGTTTCGCGGTTGACCTTGATCTGCAGCTTCATAACGTCGCCGCACTCGGGGGCGCCGACGAGGCCGGTGCCCACGTCGGTGCTGGACTTGTCCATCGAGCCGACGTTGCGGGGGTTGGAGTAGTGATCGAGAACTTTATCGCTGTATGACATTTTGTTTTTCTCCGGAAATCTTTATTCCACGTATTGCTTAATTTAGTGCGAAGCTTCGCCAGCCCACTTTACATCTTTCAGGTTGATGCCTTCTTTCGCCATTTCGTAGAGCGGAGACAGTTCGCGCAGGCGCTCGACGGTTTCGATGACGCGGTCGGCGACGTAATCGACTTCGGCTTCGGTGTTGAAGCGGCCAATGCCGAAACGGATTGAGCTGTGCGCCAGATCGTCACCGGTGCCGAGAGCCTTCAATACATACGATGGTTCCAGCGTCGCCGAGGTGCAGGCCGAACCGCTGGAAACTGCGATGTCGTTGATGCCCATCAAGAGCGACTCACCTTCGACATACGCGAAGCTGATGTTCAGGTTGCCGGGGAGACGATGTTCCCACGAGCCGTTGATGTAGCTTTCGTCGAGGCGGCCCATGATGCGGTCGCGCAGGCGATTGCGCAGGCCGGCAAGAGTGCAGGCTTCCTTCGCCATGTCTTCTTGGGCGATGGCGCAGGCCTTGCCCAAGCCAACGATTCCCGGAACGTTCAGCGTGCCGGAGCGCATGCCGCGCTCGTGTCCGCCGCCGTCAATGCTCGGCGAAAGCTGCACACGCGGATTCTTGCGCCGCACGTACAACGCGCCCACGCCTTTCGGCCCATACATCTTGTGACCCGAGATCGACATCAGGTCGATATTCTGCTTGATCACATCGATCGGAACCTTGCCCACGGCCTGGGTCGCGTCGGTGTGGAAAATCACGCCGCGTTCATGACACAGCTTGCCGATCTCGGCGACGGGTTGAATCACGCCGATTTCGTTGTTCGCGTACATGATCGTGACCAGGATCGTCTTGTCGTCCATGGCGCGCTTCAAGTCATCGAGGTCAACCAGGCCGTCTTTCTGCACCGGCATGTAGGTGACGCGATAGCCATACTTCTCCAGGCGCTTGCAGGTGTCGAGGACAGCTTTGTGCTCGGTGACCGCGGTGATGATGTGGTTGCCCTTCTCGCGGTACATCTCGGCCACGCCCTTGATGGCGAGGTTGTCGCTCTCGGTGGCGCCCGAGGTGAAGACGATTTCTTTCGTGGTCGCGCCGATCAGTTTGGCGATGCGCTCACGCGCGGTCTCCACGCCTTCTTCGGCGGC